>WBZO01001264.1_pt1 | contig 40790 bp, 36 predicted proteins | sample 5204261 | NCBI WGS metagenome assembly WBZO01 (sample SAMN12412400, study PRJNA552823) | activated sludge metagenome | isolation source: activated sludge from anammox sidestream of wastewater treatment plant... | place: USA: North Carolina | collected 2017-09
GGCCCCAAGCGATCTGAGCGATTTCGATCGCCGCCTGCGTGCCGTGGTCGAATTTGCCGGGCTGCCCGAGGCGCAGGCACTGGCCGCTGCCAACAAGCGCATCGGCAATCTGCTGCGCCAGGCCGAAGGCGCCGCTGCCGGCGAAGTCGATGCAAGCCTGCTCGAAGCGGGTGCCGAGCGCGAACTGGCCGATGCCGTGCACAGCGCCCGCCAGGACGCCGCGCCGCTGATCGCCGGACGCGATTACGTCGCCCTGCTCAAGCGGCTGGCGGCGCTGCGCGCGCCGATCGACCGCTACTTCGACGCCGTCATGGTCATGGCCGACGATCCGCGCGTGCGCGCCAATCGCATCGCCCTGCTCGACGGTCTGCGCAATCTGTTCCTGCGCGTGGCCGACATCTCGCTGCTGCCCAGCGCATGAGCCTGCGCCGCCCCGCGGCAAGGCTTGCTGCGTTCACCTCGCGGTCGGGGGTGTGGGCGCATGGTGCGGGCATTGATTCCCGCGGCGCCGCTGGGCATGGCGCCATGGCGGTACCTGCGGCCGATGCCCGTGGGCGCGGGACGCGGTACCATTCCGGATTCCTGTGTACGACAACTTTCGTTTTTTGAGGAGATGACGATCATGCGCATGCACTGGCTGGTGGCACTGGCTGCCCTCGCGATGCTCGGCGGTTGCGAATCCGCCAATCAATCGGCTCCTGCTCCCGGGCAGAAGGCGGTGGCACCGGCAATTGCTCCCGGAACCACGATCACGGCATCGGTCGTGCTGCATGATCCGATGACCATCGGTGCCGGCGCCAAGCTCAGCACGCGCCTCATCGATTCCGCGCAGCCCGATCTGCCGCTGGCCGAAAAGACGTTCGATGTCAGCGGCAATCCGCCGTTCAACTTCACCCTCGACTTCGATCGCGCGCGCATCAGCGCGGCCCGCAGCTACGAGGTCAAGGCCGTGCTGGTCGATGGCGAGCGCCGCTTCCAAGCCGGCCTGGCCACGCCGGTGCTCACGCATGGTGCCGGCACCACGGTGCAGATCATGCTGACCGCCGAAGCCACGCCCGCCGAGGCGCTCAAGGCCGAGTTCGGCAAGCTGCAGGGGCGCATCGGCGGCATGAAGAAGATTGCCGGTGCCTACACCACCGACACCGCATCGATCGCCTGGGATGCGTTTGCCGAAGCCAACCAGGTGCGCTATGTGCGCGTCAACACCGAGCTCGATGCCGGCGGTCGCAGCGCCGTGCACTATGCCTTCCACAAGGATGGCAAGCCGATGTACGTGCAGGAGAAGGGAGGCGCGTCGGTGGGTTGGGGCGAGGACGGCAAGCTGCTGGTCAATCTCAAGCGCGGCGGTGGCGAACTGTCGCAGTCCGAAGTCGACTCCCTGCGCGATGCGGCCACCAAGGCGCAGCACATGGCGCAGGAAAAGTACGACGCCAGCCGCAAGAAGTAAGCGATTCCCGCACCCTCGCGCGATGTGCGGATCGATCACATCGCGCGATGCGGCATGTGCGTGAAGACGGCGAAAAAAGAAAGGCGACCCATCCTGGGGAAATGGGTCGCCTTTGGGCGATGCGGCTGATGGACGCCCCCTGGGGTGAGACGCCCCGATACCGATCGCGCACGCACCTTACTGCGCGATCACTGTCAGCAACCTGACAAATCCGGTGTTTGCAAAATCTTGCAGATGTAGCGCATTCGCGGCGATCAGGCGGCGCGAAACGTCACCCGGACACGGGTGCCGCGCTCGCCGCTGCCACTGTCGATGCTCAGCTGCGCCTCATGGGCCTGCGCGATTTCGTCGACGATGGCCAGCCCCAATCCGCAGCCATTGCCGGCCGAACCCGGCAGTCGCACGAAGCGCTCGCGCACGCGCTGGCGCTGTTCGACCGCGATGCCGGGGCCATCGTCCTCCACTTCGAGCCATGCCTGCAGCGTGTCGCTGCCGCTGCGAACCGTGACGTGGCTGCCGCGCGGCGCATAACGCAAGGCGTTGTCGACCAGGTTGGCGAGCAATTCGCGCAGCAACCAGGCGCTGCCCAGGACATGCGCGCGCGTGGCTTCCGCACCCAGATCCAGGCCGGCGGCGAGCGATCGATCCAGATGCTGCGCCACGACTTCGCCAACCAGCTGCTGCAGATCCAGGCGCGCAAAATCATCGTGCGTGGTCGCGGTGCGCTCCGAGCGCGCCAAGGCCAGCAACTGGTTGGCGGTGTGAGCCAGGCGCACGCAACCTTCGTGCAGGGCATGCAGGCGTGTGCGCAGGTCTTCGCTCATCGGTTCGCGTTCGAGCAGTTCGAGCTGCGCAATCAGGCCGGTCAATGGCGTGCGCAGTTGGTGCGCGGCATCGGCGATGAACTGCTGCTGCGCACGTGCGGCATTGCGCACGGTTTCGAACAGCGCATTGAGCGTGTGCACGAGCGGTCGCACCTCGGCAGGCACCGGAGCCGCCTGCAAGGGGGCCAGATCGCGCGCCGATCGCTGTGCGATCTGCGCACCGAGCGCGCGCAGCGGCCGCACGCCGTAGCGCACACCCAGCCACACCAGGGCCAGGGTGCCGAGCAGCTGCGCCAGATCGGTGAGCACGATGCTGGCCAGGATGTGACGCAAGGCGGCATTGCGCTTGTGCAGGGTTTCGGCCACGGCGACGGTGACCGTCGCGGAGCCGACGCGCATGCCGTGGGCGGCCATGCGCAGCGCAGAGTCACCCACCTGGACATCCCGATAGACGGTATCGCCCTCCCGGGGCGCGGTCATGCGCAGCGCATCGTCGCCGCTGATCAGCGTGCCGTCGGCACCGCGCACGGCATACAGCACGGTGTCCTGGCTGTCGGCGCGCAGCACGGCGATGGCCTGCGGCGGCAGGTCGGCTTCGACACGACCGCCCGTCTCGCGCAGGTGCGCGGCAATGGCCAGGGTCATCTCGCGCAGGGCGCGATCGTAGGCGCCGTGGATCGCTTCGGCTCCGCTGCGGTAGTCGATGAACAGCCCCAGGCCGAGCAACAAGCTCAGCGGCAGCAGCAGCAGGCCGAGCAGGCGTCGACTGACCGAGGCGGCGTGCGGTTCAGTCGACTGATTCATCGAGGCGGTAGCCCAGGCCGCGCACGGTGCGGATCAATGCGCCGGCGCCGAGTTTGTTGCGCAGGCGCGAAACGTAGACTTCGATGGCGTTGGCGCCGATTTCGGCGTCCCAGCTGGCGATGGCCTGCAGCAGCTTGTCCTTGGCGACGACGCGGCCGAGATTGAGGGCCAGGCACTCCAGCACGGCCCATTCGCGGCGTGTGAGGGCGACTTCGGCCCCGCCGCGCTCGACCCGCCGGGCGCTGAAGTCCAGTCGCAAATCGCCCAGCACGAGCGCGGCGCTGCTCGACGAGCGACTGCGCCGGATCAGCGCGCGGCAGCGGGCCACCAGTTCGGGCAGGGCAAAGGGTTTGACCAGGTAGTCATCGGCGCCCAGGTCGAGCGCGTTGACGCGATCCGCCAGGCCGTCGCGGGCGGTCAGGATCAGTACCGGCAGCGCCACCCCACCGCGACGCATGCGCTGCAACAGGGTCAGGCCATCGGTGCCGGGCAGGCCGATGTCGACGACGGCGAGGTCGAAGGCCTCGGTTTCGAGCGCACTCGCGGCACTTTCGGCCGAATCGACCGGATCGACCGCATAGCCGGATTTCTGCAGTCCGCGGCAGATCGCATCGGCCACCAGTGCGTCGTCTTCGACTACGAGGATGCGCATGGTGCCGACCGTTCCGCCGACTGCTCAGGCGACCTGGCGGTTGCCGCGCCGCAGGTGCACGAGCAGCAGCGAAACCGCGGCCGGCGTGACGCCGGAGATGCGGCGTGCCTCGCCGACCGTCTGCGGGCGGGTCGCCTTCAACTTGGCCAGCACCTCGGCGGACAGGCCGCGCACATGATCGAAGTCGAACTGGGCCGGGATCGGCGTATCGTCATGGCGACGATTGCGTGCGATTTCCTCGTTCTGGCGTTCGAGATAGCCGGCGTATTTGATGTCGACCTCGACCTGTTCGGCGACCGCGTCGGTGGCGACGCCGGGGCCGAAGCCGTCGATGGCGACCAGCTCGCGGTAGCTCACGCCGGGACGACGCAGCAGGTCGCGGGCATTGGTTTCGCGGGTCACGGCAATCCCGAGCCGGGCCTGCAGCGCTTGTCCCAGCGCGTTGCCCGGAGTGGCCCACAAGGCCTGCAGGCGTGCCTGCTCGGCCGCGATCGCATCGCGCTTGCGACGCAGGGCGTCGTAGCGCGCCGACGACACGCAACCCAGCTCGAAGCCGCGCTCGGTGAGGCGCAGGTCGGCATTGTCCTCGCGCAGCTGCAGGCGATACTCGGCGCGCGAGGTGAACATGCGGTAGGGCTCGCTGGTGCCGTTGGTGACCAGATCGTCGATCAGGACGCCGATGTAGGCTTCGTCGCGGCGCGGTGTCCACGGCGCCTGCCCACGCGTGGCGCGCGCGGCATTGAGGCCGGCGATGAGGCCCTGTGCGGCGGCCTCCTCATAGCCGGTGGTGCCGTTGATCTGGCCGGCGAAGTACAGGCCGGCGATGGCCTTGGTTTCCAGCGAGGCCTTGAGGCCGCGCGGGTCGAAATAGTCGTATTCGATGGCATAGCCCGGTCGCGTGATGTGGGCGTTTTCCAGTCCGCGGATCGAATGCACCAAGGCCAGCTGCACGTCGAATGGCAGCGAGGTGGAGATGCCGTTGGGATAGATCTCGTGCGTCTCCAGTCCCTCGGGCTCGATGAAGATCTGGTGCGAGGTCTTGTCGGCGAAACGCACCACCTTGTCCTCGATCGACGGGCAGTAGCGCGGCCCGACGCCTTCGATCACGCCGCCGTACAGCGGCGAGCGGTCGAGGGCGCCGCGGATGATCTGATGCGTTTGTTCACTGGTGTGGGTGATCCAGCAGCTGACCTGGCGCGGATGGTCGGCGCGCGAGCCGAGGAAGGAGAACACCGGCGCCGGATCGTCGCCGCGCTGCTCTTCCAGCACCGACCAGTCGATGCTGCGGCCATCGATGCGCGGCGGCGTGCCGGTCTTGAGCCGGCCCACCGGCAGATCGAGGGCGCGCAGGGCTTCGGCCAAGCGCTGCGCCGGGGCATCGCCGGCCCGGCCGCCCGGCTGCTGGCTCATGCCGACATGAATCTTGCCGGCGAGGAAGGTGCCGGCGGTCAGCACGATGGCAGCGGCCCGGAAGACCAGGCCCGACTGCGTCATGACGCCGACCACGCGATCCCCTTCCACGCACAGCGCATCGACGCCTTGCTGGAACAGCAGCAGACTTTCCTGTGTTTCGATGCGACGCCGAATGGCCGCTTTGTACAAAACGCGGTCGGCCTGACAACGAGTGGCACGAACGGCTGCACCCTTGGAGGCATTGAGCGTGCGCCATTGGATGCCGGCGCGATCCGCGGCCCAGGCCATGGCGCCGCCCAGGGCATCGATCTCACGCACCAAGTGCCCCTTGCCGATACCGCCAATGGCCGGATTGCAGCTCATCTGGCCGATTGTTTCGATGTTGTGGGTGAGCAGCAGCGTGCGCGCGCCTGTGCGCGCACTGGCCAGCGCGGCTTCGGTGCCGGCGTGGCCGCCACCGACGACGATCACGTCGAAAGCATTCATGGCATGTGTCCGCTGGGCCGACGGGCCCTGGCCACGCATTCTATCAAGGCCCTGCGAAGGCGTTGGCACGCTTCGTGCTGCTATACAGGCACACTCCCACCGGTGCACGGCGTTTGCGAGCACGCTGCTGCCGGAATTCAGGGGCCGGCTTGCGCCGGTGGGAGCACCTTCCCTTCAGCCATGCGCCGGCGTGCCGCCGTTGCGCCAAATTGCGGCGATTCAGTCAGACCTTGCGCCGGAATGGGCTGGGGGAAAGAAGGCTGGCGCCCGGCGGTCGTAGGAACAGGGGGAATCCAAGAGGACCGTGTGCCGGGCGCCAGTGAAAGAGCGTCGGCGCCGTTGCACGCCGACGGTGAGCTTGTGTCCCGAGTGCAACCCTAGCCAAGACGCGGTTCCCGGACTGTGAAGGCAGTCGCGGGTGGACGTCTCCATGGCCAACGCTGTCCCCGTTTGTCAATTGTCGACGATTTTTATTGGATTTGCATCCTCTCACAAAACCTTTTTGGTGTTGGCACGGTGTTTGCTGTAAGCAAATTACCGAATCGAATGTGCGAGGAACCGACCATGCAATCGGACGCGAATGTCATCCCGACACCGTTGTTCCAGCGCTATGAGCTGATGGTTGAGCTGGGTCGCCTGGAAATGGTTCTCGACAGCGCAAAAAGCGGCGGCAGCGCCGTGCAGGGCGACACTCTCAATGCGCTGCAGTCCCGCTGCGCGCGCATCCAGGAAGCGCTGAGCCGCCTGCCGGCTTGACGCCACCCAATCCACCGTGTGGAACAGGGGAAGGGGCCGCGCTTTGCGCGGCCCTTTTTTATGCGAGCCTTTCCGGCCCGGAAGTTCTCAAGCCAGCAGTCGCGCAAGGATGTCGGCCAGATCGGGGGAGCACGCGGGCAGGTGGCTCAGGCGAGTCAATTCCGCCTGCATCAGCGCGCGACGCATGGGTTCGCAGCGACGCCACGGGCCGAAGGCGGTGGCCAGTCGCGCCGCGACCTGCGGCGTGAGCGCATCGACCCGTGCGATGGCATCGGCAACGAAACGGTAGCCGGCGCCGTCGGCGCGATGGAATACCCGCAAATTGCGCATGGCGAAGCTGCCGATCAGCGCATACACCTTGTTGGGATTGCTCCACTGGAAGGCGGCATGTTGCGTCAAGGCGATGACGCGTTCGAGGGTATGCAGCGGAGTTTGCGTCGCCTGCAGCGCAAACCATTTGTCGAGCACCAGGGCATCGTGGGCGTGCCGCTGCGCGAAGGCATCGAGTGCGTCGTCGGCTGCGCCGAGGCTGGCCAGCGCGGCCAGCGCAGCGAGGCGATCGGTCAGCGTGTCGGCATGGGCGAGATGCGCTGCCGCCAGCGGACGGTGCGCCGCATCGGCGCGCACCAGGGCGGCCAGACAGGCGTTGCGCAAACGACGATGCGCAGCGGCCGTGTCGTCCCGCCGAGTGGCCAGATGCGTGGTCGAGGCCTGGTAGCGCGCCATCAGCTGCGGCGCCAGCTGTCGTGCAAGGCCGGCATCGAGGGTGCTGCGCGCGGCATGCACGGCCTCGGGATCGAGGTCGCCGAGCTCATCGCTCAGCGAGTGGGCGTCGGCCAGCGTGAGCAGTTCGGCCAGCAGCGCGGGGTCGAGCGCAGGGTCGCGCAATGCCGCATCGAGGGCGCTGCTCCATGCGGCGAGGGTCTCGGCGGCGATCGAGCCCTCGTTCAGTGCCTGCGCGAACAGGCGGCGAGCCACTGCGTCGTTGGCGAACCAGCGGTTGAAGCCGTCGGCATCGTGGCCGACCTGAAGCAGCAGATGCGCCGTGCTGACGTCCAGACGCAGGCGCACGGGCGCCGAATAGCCGCGCAGCAGCGATGGCACCGGGGCCTGCGCCACGTCGACGAAGCGGAAGGTTTGCTCGGGCTGGTCGAGCAGCAGCACGCGGGCGTCCCCTGCGGTAGTGGATTCGCCTTCCAGACGCAGCGGCAGCGGCGTGCCATCCGCGGCCAGCAGCGCCAACGCAACCGGAATCGGCAATGCCTGCTTGTGCGGTTGATGCGGCGTGGGCGCGGTGTGCTGGCGCAAAGTGAGATCGAAACAGCGCCGTGCGGCATCCCAGCGGCCTTGCGCGTGCAATTCGGGGGTGCCGGCCTGCGCATACCAGGCCAGCCAGGGCGACAAGTCGACGCCATTGGCCTGGCCGAGCGCGGCGAGGAAATCCTCGACAGTGACGGCCTGGCCGTCGTACTGCTCGAAATAGCGATCCAGACCGCGGCGGAAGCCCTCGCGGCCGAGATGGGTGGCCAGCATGCGCACGATTTCCGCCCCTTTCTCGTACACCGTGGCGGTATAGAAATTGTTGATCTCGCTGTAGCGGTCGGGGCGTACCGGATGGGCGAGCGGGCCGGCATCCTCACTGAACTGCGCACGCCACAGGGTGCGCACGTCGTCGATGCGGCGCAAGGTGCGCGAGACGAGGTCGGATTCGAATTCCTGCTCGCGGTACACCGTCAGCCCCTCTTTCAGGCTGAGCTGGAACCAGTCGCGGCAGGTGACGCGGTTGCCGCTCCAGTTGTGGAAATACTCATGCCCCACCACCGCCAGCACATGGCGGAAATCGTCATCGGTCGCGGTGTCGGCATCGGCCAGCAGGTACTTGGCGTTGAAGATGTTGAGTCCCTTGTTCTCCATCGCGCCCATGGCGAAGTCGTGGGTGGCGACGATGTGGAACACGTCCAGGTCGTAGCAGCGGCCGAAGCGCTGTTCGTCCCAGCGCATGGCCGACTTCACGCACTGCATGGCCCAGCGGCAGCGAGCGATGGCATCGGCTTCGGCGTGGATGAGCAGCCGCACGCGGCGGCCTTCGGCGGTGATGAATTCGTCCTCGATGTGTTCCAGCGCGCCGGCGACGAGGGCGAACAGATAGCTCGGCTTGGGATGCGGGTCGACGAAACGCGCACCATGGCGGCCATCGGCCAGTGCAAAGGTGTCCACCTGGTTGCCGTTGGCCAGCAGCAGCGGAAAGCGCTCGCGGTCGGCATGCAGGGTCACCGTGTAGCGCGCGAGCACGTCGGGCCGGTCGAGAAACGGCGTGATGCGGCGGAAGCCTTCGGCTTCGCACTGGGTGAGCAGGAAGCCGCGCTGTGCATCGCCGCTGGTGTACAGGCCCTGCAGCGTGGTGTTGTCGCGCGGTGCGATGCGCACCCGGGTTTCGACGACGACGCGGCCGCACACGCCGGGGATGTGCAGGGCATCGGCTTCGAGGCGATAAGCGGCGGCATCGAGCGTCACGCCATCGACGCGCACTTCGAGCACGTCGAGTGCTTCGGCATCCAGGCGCAATGCGCTGCCGGCGTGCATTTGTTCGAGCACCAGCCGCGAGCTGACGATGGTGGCCGCGGGGTCGAGATCGAAAACCAGTTCGACTTCGTCGATGCGCCACGCCGGTGCGCGGTAGTCGTGCAGAAACAAGGTGGGCTTGGCGCCTGCGGTATCGCTCATCGGACACGTGCACAGTGGAAAGCGCGCCACCCTAGCGCGACAGGAGACTCGCGTCACGCGGCGCTGCCGGCGCGAGATGGCCTTGGTGGGCCGTCTCCCGGTATCGTGGACGACCGTTGCCGCGGATCGATCCGATGTCGAATCAGATGCTGGAATTTCCCGACTTTGCCGCCGTCGAGGCGGCGGCGCGCCGCATCGCGCCGCATGCGCAGCGCACCCCGGTGCTGCGTTCGCGCAGCCTCGATGCGCTGGCTGGCGCCACGCTGCATTTCAAGTGCGAAAACTTCCAGCGGGCAGGCGCCTTCAAGTTTCGCGGGGCCTGCAATGCGGTGTGGTCGCTGGACGAGACCGACGCCGCGCGCGGCGTGGTCACGCATTCCTCGGGCAATCACGGTGCCGCACTCGCCCTGGCCGCGCGAACCCGCGGCATTCCGGCGCATGTGGTCGTGCCCGAGGGCGCGGTGGCGGCCAAGCTGGCGGCAATCCAGGCGCAGGGAGCGACCCTGCACCGTTGCGCGCCGACCATCGCCGCGCGCGAGGCGCAGGCCGAGCACGTGCGTGCGCACACCGGCGCCACGCTCGTGCATCCCTATGCCGATCCACGGGTGATTGCCGGCCAGGGCACGGCGGTGCTCGAATTGCTGCGCGAAGTCGGCACGCTCGATGCCATCGTCACCCCCATCGGCGGAGGTGGACTGGCCTGCGGCAGCGCGATTGCCGCGCACGGCATCGACGCGCGCATCCAGGTCGATGCGGCCGAGCCGCAGGGAGCGGCCGACGCCGCGCAATCGCTGCGCGATGGCGTGCGCATCACCACGCTGCTGCCACAGACCGTCTGCGACGGCCTGCGCGGTCTGCTTGGCGCCATCAATTTCGAGCTGCTGCGCAGGCACGGCGTACAGGTGGCGACGGTGGCGGACGCCGCCACGCTGGCGGCGATGCGCCTGCTGTGGGAGCGGCTCAAGATCGTTGTCGAGCCTTCCTCGGCAATTGCCTTCGCTGCCGTGCTGGCGCAGCCCGAACGTTATGCCGGGCGGCGCGTGGGCATTGTGCTCAGCGGCGGCAATGTCGACCTGGAAGCATACTTTGCCGCGCTCGGATGAGCGCCGCCGTCAACGCGCGCGGCGCAGGCTGACCAAGGCCAGCGCCGTCAGGATCAGCGCCATGCCGAGACTCTCCCAGCCACTGGGCTGCTCGCCCAGGATCAGCCACGCAAAGCCGATGCCGAGCACGGGAATCACCAGCGAGGACAGGCCGGCGATGTTCGATGGCAGCTGCGCCACCACGAACGACCACAGTGCCCAGCCGATGCCCGAGGAAAGCAGCACGTTGTAGGCCAGGGCGGCGATGAAACCCGGAGTCCAGGCCACCGCTCGCTCCGGCACCAGCAGTGCGCAGGCGATGATGAACAGCGTGCCGAGCAGCATCTGCCATGCCGTGAGCGACAGCACGCCGACGGCATGACGCTCGAACAGGCGCTTGCTCAGGGCCACGCCGATCGCCCACGCCACACCGCCGGCCAGTGCCATCGCCGTGCTGGCGGCGTGGCCGTGCATGTCGTGCCAGGGCTCGAGCACCAGCAGCAGGCCGGTGCCGGCAATCGCCAGGCCGAGCCACAGGCGTCGCGTCGGCCATTGTCCGAACGCCAGCCAGTTGAACAGCACGAGCCAGAACGGCATCGTGTAGGCGAGCAGCGCCGTGCGTCCGGCGCCGCCAGCCAGCAGCGCCGCCTGCACCAGCAGCTGAAAGCCGGTGGTCTGCGCCAGTCCGATCCACAGCGTGGGCCACAGCGGTGGTGGTCGCAGCGATTGGCGACGCAGCACCAGCAGCAGAAACAGCACGCCGCAACCCAGGCCGTAGCGCCAGGCCGAAAACGTGATCGGCCCGGCGTAGGCAAGTGCCTGTTTCATGACGATCCAGTTGTAGCTCCAGACCAGACTGAGCACGGCAAGCGCGAGCAGCGCCGGACGGCGCGACGCGGAAGTGGCGGTCATCGAAGGGATCGGGTTGCGGTTGAGGTTGCGTATCATAGCGGTGCCGGGATTCCTTCCGATGAGTCGATCCTTCGATGCACCAACTCACCCGCTGCGCCTGGGCCGACGGCAGCGACTCGCTGCGCGACTATCACGACCGCGAATGGGGCGTGCCGCTGCACGACGACCGCGCACTGTTCGAATTCCTGTGCCTGGAAGGCGCGCAGGCGGGTTTGTCGTGGCGCACCGTGCTCGACAAACGGGAGCACTATCGCCGGCAGCTGGCCGATTTCGACATCGCCCACTGCGCGCGGCTGAGTGATGCGCGCATCGGGAAGCTGCTGACCGACGCCGGACTGATCCGCAACCGGCTCAAGCTCACCGCGATCCGCGACAACGCGCGTGCCGCGCTGGCCGTGATCGAGGAACACGGCTCGCTCGACGCCTACCTGTGGTCGTTCGTGGATGGCAGGCCACAACGCAATGCCTGGCAAGCCAAGACGCAGGTGCCGGCCTCGACGCCGGTTTCCGACCGCATGAGCAAGGCGCTCAAGCGGCGCGGCTTCCGCTTCGTCGGCACCACGATCTGCTACGCCTTCATGCAGGCCACGGGCATGGTCGACGACCACCTCGTGACCTGTTTTCGCCACCGCTCCGCAATGGAAGAAAATCGATGATCGTCACCAGCGCCGCCGAGTTCGCCGCCGAATACTCGACGCAGAAATATCCGCCACGCCATGCGCCCGCCGCGCGCGGCGCCTTTCTCGTCACGCCGGCCAGTGCGGCGCTGGCGGACGAATCGGCGCAGGACAACAGCTACATGGCGATGGCGCAGCAGATCGACGTGGCGCGTGCCCGCGCGCAGCACGATGCGCTGGCGCGCGCGCTGGGCGAAGTCCTGCCCGTGGTGATGTTTGCCGGCGACGCGGCATGCCCGGACGGCATGTTTCCCAACAACGTGTTTGCCACCACGCAGGGCACGCTGGTGATCGGACGCATGCGGCATGAAGTGCGCCGGCGCGAAGCGCAGCGCGCCGACATCCGGCGCTACTTTCGCCAGGTGCTTGGCTACCGCGAGATCGACCTGTCGCAGGGCGACTTCGTCGCCGAACTGACCGGCGCGCTGGTCATCGATCGCGCGCGTGGCATCGGCTACTGCGGCTTGTCCGAACGCTGCGATCTGGCTGGTGCGCGGGCCATGCACGAGGCATTCGGCCTGCATCTGACCTATGCCTTTCCGCTGGCCGCGGGCGAATACCACACCAACGTGGTGCTCGCCGTGCTGGCCGGCCGCGCCGCACTGATCGCCGCCGACGGCTTTGCCAGGCGCGAGGATGCGCAAGCCATCGCCGCCGTCTATGGCGAGGGTGCGGTGTTCATCGACGCGGCACAGAAGAATGCCTTTGCCGGCAATGCCATCGCCCTTTCTCCGCAGAGCGTGTGGATGAGCGCGCGGGCTGCCGCATCCCTGCAGCCCGGGCAGCGCGCGCGCCTGGCGCGCTGCGGCTTCACGCTCGGCGCGGTGGCGTTGGACGAAATCGAAAAGGCGGGTGGCAGCCTGCGCTGCTGCGTGGCCGAGGTCTTCTGAGCGCGGGAGGCGCCATGCCCTGCGCCGCTTCCGCGTCGATCGGAGGTGGTGCTGCCGGGCGCGGATTCAGCCGCAATTCAATGCATGCTGCCGAGACTGCGGTGGAATCGGCCCATGTGGTGATGCAGTGAGTGAAGTGACGGACCGCGAGAAATGCGCGGGCAGGGTAAAGTCGACGCGCTGGCTCCGTTGCCTGGGCGGGGCGGCCCTGTTGCTGATGCCGCTGGCTTCGTGGGCACGCGACATCAGCGTGCAGGAGGCCATCGCCATGGTGCAGCACGAAACCTCCGGCAAGGTGCTGTCCGCACAAACCCTGCGCCTGGGCAAGCGCAAGATCTACCGCATCAAGGTATTGACGCCCGAAGGCCAGGTGCGCATCGTGCAGGTTCGTGCGGAGCAGTGAACGGCGCCGCATCTCCAGCCAAGAGGATGATCCATGCGTGTACTGCTGGTTGAAGACGAAGCCCCGCTGCGCGAGACGCTGGCAGCACGCCTGAAGCGTGACGGTTTTGCGGTCGATGCCGCCGGTGATGGCGAAGAAGGCCTGTATCTGGGCCGCGAGGTGCCGTTCGACGTCGCCATCATCGACCTGGGGCTGCCCAAGCTGTCGGGCATGGATCTGGTCAAGCAGCTGCGCGAGGCCGGGCAGCGCTACCCGATCCTCATCCTCACCGCGCGTTCGTCGTGGCAGGACAAGGTGCAGGGCCTAAAGAACGGCGCTGACGACTACATGGTCAAGCCGTTTCACGTCGAAGAGCTGCTGGCACGCCTCAATGCGTTGGTGCGCCGGGCCAGCGGCTGGTCGCGGCCGACGCTCGAATGCGGGCCGGTGGTGCTCGATACCACGGCGCAGACGGTGACCGTCAACGGCAGCAACGTCGATCTGACCAGCTACGAGTACAAGGTGCTCGAATATCTCATGCTGCATGCCGGCGAGCTGGTGTCCAAGGCCGATCTCACCGAACACATCTACCAGCAGGATTTCGACCGCGATTCCAACGTGCTCGAAGTCTTCATCGGACGTCTGCGGCGCAAGCTCGATCCGGACAACGTCATCAAGCCGATCGAGACGGTGCGCGGTCGTGGTTATCGCTTTGCGCTCGACCGCAGCGATTTGCCGGGCGACGAATCCGATAGCGCCGCGAGCGCCTGAGGCCCGCGCGCGTGGCGCGTCCGCTGTCGTTGCAGGCGCGCTCGCTGGCCGCGGCCAGCGTGGTGCTGGCGGCCTTTCTCGCCCTGGCCTTCTTTGCGCTCGACAATGCGTTCTACAACGCGGCGCAGAGCGCCCTGCATCAGCGCCTGCAGGGATACATGTATGCCTATCTCGCGGCAGCCGACACCACGCGTGGCGGTGCGCTGATTCCGCCCGAAGTCGGTCCCGACCCGCGCTTTGACCGGCCCGCTGCCAGCGGCCTGTATGCGGCGATCCTCGGCGACCGGATTTCCGGCTCCAAGGCGCACGAATGGCGCTCGCCATCGGCCAGTGGCCGCGATCTGCCGTTCGACAAGACCCTGGCGCGCGGTGAAGTGCATTTCGGCGGCCCGGTGGAGAGCGCGGTGGGCAAGCTGTTCGTGCTGGCGCAGGGCGTGGAATGGAACGTCGAGGGCAAGGACGAGTTGCAGCTGACCTTCTACGTCGCCGAGGACAGCACCACCCTGGATGAGCAGATCATCGCCTTCCGGCGCACCCTGCTGACCTGGCTGGGGGCGATCGGTGGCGTACTGCTGGCCTTGCTGTTCGGCGTGCAGCGCTGGAGCCTGGCGCCACTGCGGCGCGTGGCGATCGATCTGGCGCAGGTCGAATACGGCGCGCAGGAGCGGCTCGGCGGTGCTTATCCGGTGGAACTGAGCGGACTGACCGCAAGCATCGACAATTTCATCGAGGGCGAGCGCGAGCGCGTCAAGCGCTATCGCAACACGCTCAGCGATCTGGCGCACAGCCTGAAGACCCCGCTGGCCGTGATGCGCAGCCAGCTCGAAAACGAAGCTGATGCGAAGACCCTGCGCTGGACGGTGCTCGAACAAGTCGGGCGCATGGACCAGATCGTCGCCTACCAGCTGTCGCGCGCGGCGACGTCGGGCCACCAGACCTTTGCCGCACCGCTGCCGATCACGCCGTATGCCGAGGAAATCGTGCGCAGCCTGGAAAAGGTCTACGCCAAGAAAGGCGTGTTGTGCGAATTCGAGATCGACGCCGCCGCGCGCTTTCACGGCGACCAGGGCGATCTCATGGAATTGTCGGGCAACCTGCTCGAAAACGCCTTCAAATGGGCGCAGCGCCGCGTGCTGCTCACGGCGCAGGTGATCGACGGCGGGCGCCGCGCGGGGCTGGTGCTGATGGTCGAGGACGACGGCCCCGGCATTGCCGACGACCAGGTCGAGCACCTGCTGCAGCGCGGCGTGCGCGGCGACGAGCGCGTGCAGGGCCACGGCATCGGTCTGGCCATCGTGCAGGACATCATCAAGGCATATCACGGCGAACTGATGGTTGACCGTTCACCCTCGCTCGGCGGCGCGCGCTTTGCGCTGCGCTTTCCGCCGCGCTGAACGCTCAGTCGCCGGCTGCCAGCGCCTCGACTTCGGCGACCAGGCGCGCACGCACGCTGGCGCGGTCGTAGTGTGCAAGCACGTAGTCGCGCGCGCGCCGCGCCTGCTCGGCACGTGCTGGTGCGTCGAGCGCGCTGACGGCATCGATCGCCGCATGCAACTGCCCGGCACCGCGGAACGACCAGCCGCAACCGCTGTCCTGCACGTGGTCGAGCAGGGCCTCGCATTCGGCATTGACGATGATCGGCGTACCCTGTGCCATCGCTTCGAGCACGACGATGCTCAGGCTTTCGTAGGGCGATGGGTGCACGAAAGCCAGCGCGCCGGCCATCAGGGCGAACTTGCGCGCCTCGTCGACGAAACCGAGATAGCGCACGCCATCGACCGGGGCGAGGCCGAGCTTGTCGGCGCCGGTGAGCACCAGCTGCAGATTCGATCGCCGCGCGCGGCGGTAGGCGGTAAAGGCGTCAATCAGCATCGCGCAGCCCTTGTGGCTGTCGATGCGGCCGCAGTACAGCAGATAGGGTGCTTCTTCCTGCGCGGCCTGCACGCGCTCGGTGGCCACCGTCATGGCAATGATGTTGCCGTGTTCCACACCCCACAGGCGCGTGCCGAGGCGGCGTTCGGCAGGCGTGTTCCACAGCAGGCGCGGCGTATGGCGCGCCATTTGCGCGATCACGCCGAAATAGCCTGCCGGTTCGTCGTGCAGGGTTGGCACGATGGCCCAGCGACGATGTCGCAGCGCCTGCACGCCGACGCAGGTGGTCGGGTACAGATAGGTCAGGAAGAAGACCGCTGCATATTCATCGCCGTGATGGCGCAGGTGCTCGATCAGCTGCGGACATTGCGGGCCCTGGGCGCGGATGAATTCCTCCTGCAGCGCTTCGGGCCAGCGCACGCGCTCGCTCGCGGCGGCACCCTGGGTGGCGGCGAAATGGGTGAGCAGGCGGCGATGCAGTTCGTGAAAGTAGTGGCCGCGCCCGTGCGCCACGGTGAAGCGGCGGATCGTCACGCCGGCACGCTGCTCGCTGCCTTCGGGCAGGTCGTTGGCCCAGCTCACGTAATCGCTGGCGGTGCTGGTCAGCACCTCGACGGCGTATTCGTCGGCCAGCAGGGTGGCGTACTGCCAGGCCAGCGCCTCGGCACCGCCGACCAGCGATTCGTGACAGCGGGGCACGACGATGGCAATGCGCTTCACAGGGCGGGCTCCAGCAGCTGCAGGAAGCGTTCACGCATCACGGCGGTTGCGAAAGTGGTGTCAAATCGCTGCCGCGCCGCGGCGCGCAGCGTGTTGCGCATGCGCGCATCCGTGCGCAGCCGTGCAAGGCTGGATGCGTACAGCCAGGGATCGTTCTCGCTCCAGGTCAGGCCGCCATTGCCGATGGTTTCGGGAATCGCGCTCGATGCATGCGCAACCACCGGCGTGCCGAGGGCCATCGCCTCGATCAGCGGCACGCAGAAGCCCTCGTGCTGGCTCATGGTGACGAAGGCGTGGCTGGCCAGGTATGCCGCCTTGAGCCGTGCCTCGTCGATCGAATCCAGCCACCACACGCAATCCCCCAGCCGGAGCTGGTCGATGCGCGCACGGATGCGGTCGGTGTAGCTCTGCAGCCGTGGATCGTGCTTGCCGACGATCAGCAGGCGGGTCGGATTGCCCCAGCCGTCGAGCAGGGCAGCAAGCACGTCGACGAGTTCAACATGGCCCTTGTTCGGCGCGACGCGGCCGACCATCAGCAGGTTGTGCACGCCGTCGGATAGCGCATCGAGCAGCGGCAGATCGGCTTCGGCGTCGAGCAGGTGTTCGACGCGGTGGAACGGCGCCAGCACCGCGCCGCGCTCGCGTGGCGCACCATGCTCGATGAGCTCATCGAGGTTGTACTGCGAATCCCCCAGATACAGTTCGGCGCCCAGCCGCGCGACGGTGGCGATTTCGGCCCGCCCGGCGGCGCACACGGCTTCGTAGTCTGGCGAGTGATCGGCAAAGAACTGCGGTGGCGTGATGTTGTGATAGCGCACCACGCGGTAGCCGCGGGCGCGCCGCAGCAGATCGAGCGCGCGCGGCCAACCGACCGAGAAGTGATAGATGATCAGATCGCCGGGGCCGCCGGCGTAGGCCAGCAGTTCCGCGGCCGGCCAGGTCGGTTCCTCGACGCCGACGGCAGTGTCGCAGTACAGGCGCGTTTCAATGCCGTGCGCGCGCAGCAGGCGTGCCATGGCCAGGGCGTCGTTGCCGACCGCGTCGCGGCCAGCGAGCACCGGGAGCAGAATCGCGGCCTTCATGCGAAAGCGTGCTCCCGCAGGATCTGCGCAAGACGCGCATCGAGCCTGGCCGGCGCAAAGACCTCGGCATAGCGCGCGCGACCGCGTGCGCGCAGCTGTTCGCGCAGGTCGGCATCGGCATGCAGGCGGGCGATGCTGGCGCCGATCAGCCAAGTGTCGGCGTCCTCGGGCCAGAGCAGGCCGGCATCGCCCAGTGTCGACGGCATGGCGCTGCTCTCCAGCGCCAGCACCGGCGTGCCCAGGGCCATGGCCTCGACCAGCGGCACGCAGAATCCCTCGTGGCGGCTGAGCATGACCAGCGCAGTGGCCTGCTCGCAGGCGGCGCGCAGTTCGGCGCCATTGGCATCCTGCAGCCAGGTCACGTGCGCTTGCAGGCCGTGTTCGGCGATGCGCGCCTGCACGGCCGTGCCATAGCTCGACAGGTTGGGATCGAGCTTGCCGATCAGCAGCAGGTGCGCGCCGTGCAAACCCTGTGCAAGCGCCGCGGCGAGCGCATCGATGAGCGGCACGAAGCCCTTGTTCGGCGCCATGCGGCCGATCATCAGCAGCAGCGGGGCGCCTTGCGGAATGCGCCGCGCATCGGCGGCCAGCGAGCGCAGCTGCTCCACTTCGTGGAACGGCGCCAGCACGGCGCAGCGTTCGGGTGCGACACCGCGCGAGGTGAAGTCTTCCAGGTTGTAGGGCGAATCACCCAGGTACAGGTCGCAGTCGAGGGCGGCAAAGGCGTCGAGCTGGCGGCGGCCCTCGGCGCAGGCATGCACGTAGCCGGGCGCCCAGTCGGAAAAGAATTCCGGCGGAGTGATGTTGTGGTAGCGCACGATGCGCCGTGCCGACGTGCGCTGCAGCAGCTGCAGGGCGAAATCCCAGCCGACGCAGTAGTGGTAGATCAGCACGTCGTCGGGCGAGCGCAGCCAGCCTTCGAGGCTTTCCGGCGCGTGCACGGGTTCGTCGATGCCGCGGGCATGCGGCGCGAACAGTGCGACTTCGTGGCCGAGTTGGCGCAGCGCGGCACTCATGCCGCGGGCGTCATTGCTCACGGCATCGTGCGGGGCCAGTCCCGGCACCAGCATGGCGACTCTCATCGCGCGCGTCTCACGGCCGCTGCGCGAGCACGGCGCTGCCGCCGATGCCGGTCAGCACCTGCGGTGCGGCAAAGCCGGCAGCCGCAAGCAGGGCGGCGCAGGTATGCGGGTCGCTGACCCGCTGCGCGGGGCGATAGGGTTCGGCTTCCACGCGCATCAGCAGCGTGCCGCCGGGGCGCAGTGCGCGGCGAGCCTCGTCGAGCAGGCGCGCGACGGCCTGGCTGCTGTCGAACAGGCCGGCGCAGACGGTGAGCGCATCCAGGCTTGCATCGGAGCAGCGTGCCAGTGCGTCGATGGGTGCGCCGAGCGTGACCGGCACGCGTTGCTGCTGTGCCTGCGCGACCAGTTGGGCATTGGCTTCGACACCATCGACGGTCACGCCCTGGGCGGCGAGCGTGCGCACCCAGGTGCCGTCGCCGCTGCCCAGATCGAACAGGCGCGTGCCGGCGCCGAGGCGCGTGGCGAGCGCGATGCTCCAGTCACGATGGCGCTGCGTGCGCTGCGCGCGGGCGTCGGCACTCTCGGCGATGGCGGCGGCCAGGGTGTCGCAGCGCGCCTGTGCCTGCGCGCTGGCATCGTCGAGTTCGGCCAGGCTTTTCTGCAGGGTGGTCAGCCAGTGATTGGTGGCATGCACGTAATGACGTAGCTGGTCGAGCTCGCTGCGCGAAGCAGCGGTCTGGCTGCGCTGCTCCTGGGCATCGATGCGCTGCTCTTGGGCGTCGATCAGCATCTGCAGGCGCTGGATTTCCTGCAGCGCCGCATGGTGCCGCTGCTCGCTTTCGGCAAGCAGCGCGGCGTGCGCGGCCTCGCTTTTTTCGAAGCGAGCACGGCAGTCGCGCTGCAGGGCCTCCAGATCACTGAAGCGTGCCGCGTTGACGGCATCCATCGCGCGCTGATGGCGGATCAGGATTGGCAGGCCGGCCAGCACGCCGAGCCAGTTGATGCAATAACCGAGCAGCGGAATGCGGCCGAGCTTGGCGAACACGTAGCGTGGCAGCAGCCCGCGCACGCGCACGCCGATGCGGCGGCCCTCGCCCGACCAGCGCAGATTGCCGATCACCTCGGCCTTGGCGGCACCCGAGACGAGCAGGTGCAGCTGCTGGGTGGCGCCCACCTCGTCGGGATTGCGCTTGAGCACGGCGCGGAAGACATGATCGATGAACGCGCCGTAGTCGGCGCCGGTCAGGTCGCTGATCGAATAGTCCAGACGCTGGCGTTCGACGCCATCGACACCAGACGCTGAGGCAGGCTCGGGTGGCCCGCCGCGCGCTACCGGCGTGCGCGCGCGCGCCGCATCGGCGTCGGCGCGGATCTCCGCCTTGATGCGCTCAAGATAGGGGTCGTGCGAAGACGTGTTCAAGACGAGCTCTTCCTCGATCGGCAAGCGGACGTACCGTTCATTGCAGGGCAGACTTTCCTTGCACGGCCTGCCAGCGGGATCCCAGGGGCGACTCGGTGGCGCGCAAGGCGGCACCGAGCGGAATGATGCCATACGCGCGCGCGGTGCCGACATCAATCAACGCATAAGCGGGGGCGTGGCGGCCATCGAGCTGGCGCGCGGCCTTGCGCCAGCGTGCCGCACCGGCGCGCAGCGCGGCGTCGAAATCGGCGCTGCCGAGCAGGGTGGTTTCCATGTACACCGCTTCGGGTGCGCCGGGTGCGAGATAGCCGACGAAGGCGTGTCTGGGCACCAGCGCGATGCGCGCGCCCAGGCCCAGGCGTTCGAGCACCGAGGCAATCAGGACACTGCCGTCGATGCAGTTGGCGCGGCCCTCGCGCAGCACCTGGCTGGCCGAGCGCACGCGCTGGCTCCACACCACCGGCCCGCGGGCGAGGGCCGGATCGGTGGCGTCGTAGCGCACCCCGCGCTTGCCCAGCGCCGCCCACAGCGCGCGCAGCTGGCGGCGCACGCGCTGCGCGGGCGCGAGGGTGGTGGCGTCGAAATCCGGCGTCTGCGCACGGGCTTCGGCCAGCAGGGTGTCGATGGCCGGATCGAACGGATCGACGTAGGCGGCGAACGACCACGACAAATCCACGCGTGCCTCGCCGTCGCGGACGTAGTAGGCGGCTTCGTCGAGCGGATGCAGACGCACCGCCACTGGGCGCTGCTGGCGCTGGCCGTCGATATCGAGCGTCACCTGCAGGATTTGCGTCCGAGTCTGGCCGAGCGCGCGCAGCGCGGCCGGATTCCAGTCCAGTCGTGGTCGCAGCCGCAGCGGTGAACCGGTGGCGAGTGCCGTCGCGGTCGCCGGCGCGGCCAGTGCCGATGCATCCACCCGTACCCGCACCGCCGTCGCCGCGGGCAGCCCCGAGACGGTCACCGCGAACAAGCCGTTGCCGGCATCGGTGCTGCGCCGCTCCGCCAGCTGCAGGGCGGGAAAGATCTCGCCATCGGGCGTGACCTCGACACTCCATTGCACGGCGGGTGCGGCCTGCGCCGCCGAGGCGGCCAGCCACAGGCCGCAGACGAGACGTCGGCAGCGGCGGAAAAGCCCGGAAAAAGCGGTTGCGTGGACGTGCATCGGGCCACTATCGTTGCCTGCTCCGATCGCTGTCCAGTCTTTACTTCAGGGGATCTTCCGATGCGTACCCAAGTTCTTGCCGCCCTGGCGGCTTGCGCCCTGTGCGCCTGTGCGCCGTCCACACCCGAATCGGCACCGGGCAAGACAACGCCCCAGGCCACGCCCGCGGCGGCCAAGCCGGCCGAAACCGCAGCGGCGCCTGCGCCCAAGCCGGTCAAGGAAATTCCCGAAGGCGATTGCGGTGACCAGTCCGCCCTGCCAGCCGATCAGCGGGTCGCCAATACCGCGCGCTGGACGACGGCCAGCGAGCAGAACAATTTCGGTTTCGACGTGTTCCGCGGCGATGCCGAGAAGGGCCCGTTCACCAAGTTGACCAAGGAGCCGATCCTCGGCGCCGGTACGTCCGACGAGACGCACAAGTACGAATTCCGCGACGACAGCATCGATCCGTGCAAGGAGTACTGGTACTACGTCGAGGGCATCACCACCAGCGGCTCGCATGAGAAGTTCACGCCGACGTTCCATGCGCCGGCCAAGCGCCGCGCCCGCGGTTCGGCCGCAGCGCCGGCCGCCACGTCGACGCCGCCCGCACCGAAGGCGCCTGCACAGGGCTGAGGCAGCATGATCGCCCGCCTCTCGACCGGAACATCGAAGGCCGGTCGCGCAGGCGGGCCGCGGCGCGGGCGTGCGTGCCGCGCAGCGCGCCGGAAGCGGCCCCGCGGTTGCCACGGCATGACCCGGCATGCCCGCCAGCGCGCGGCGGCAGTCGTCTTCGTTGCCCTGTTCGCGCTCGTCCAGGGCCTGCTCTGGTACGCCTACTATGCGCACGGTGCCAAGGCGCTGATTGGCGACGAGCAGAATTACCAGGACACCGCGCGGGCGATTCTGGCCGGCGGCGCGTGGATGCCCAGTTCGATCTGGCCGCCGCTGCAGCCGCTGTTGCTGGCAGGGCTGTATGCCATGTTTGGCGTCCAGGTGTGGGTGGCGCAGGTCGCCCAGACCCTGCTGCTGATCGGCTGCGCGATCCTGCTGCGCGGCTTGTGGCGCGCGCTGGGCGGATGTGTCGCGGCGGCGAACTGGGCTGCCGCCCTGTTTCTGCTCAGCCCGCAGATCGCCGGTTATGCGCAGTGGCTGTGGCCGGAAATTCCGCACCTGTTCCTGCTGCTGGCGGCGCTGCGGCTGCTTGCGCAGGTGTGGCGCATCGTCGATTCGACGGCTGCGGTGCCGGTGCGCGGCGGGCTTCTTGCGGCGGCGTTGGCGGGAGCCTGCGTGGGGTTGGCGCTGCTGACCAAGAGCCTGCTGGCGGCGTTCTGGCCGTTGCTGCTGCTGGTGTTCGTGCGGCGTACGCCACCGCACCTGGCCTGGCGTGGCGGCCTGGCTTTCCTGTTGGCGCTGGGGCTGGCGACCGGGCCGGCGCTGCTGCACGGCTGGCGCAGCTATGGCACGCCGATGATCGCCGACAGTTCGATCTACAACCTCTGGGTCGGCCTGACCGATCGCTGGCGCAGCGATTACGTGGGCGACATGGGCGGCGTCGAGCTGCCTGCATTCCTGGCCAGCGGCCAGACACCGCAGCAGCGCAACGCCGTCTATCTGCACAAGGTGCGCGAGCTGCTGGCGCGGCAGGGGCTGCTCGATACCGCCGCCGTGCAGCTGGGGCGGCAGTATTTCCGGTTGTTCAACGCCAAGACCCTGCTGGTCTCGCAGTTGCCGGGGCCGGTCTGCGCCGGGCATCTGTCGACCTATCACAGCCCGCCCTGGCTGACCCGCCTGCTGATCGCGGTCAACGACTTCAGCCATGCGCTGATCCTGGTGGCGGCGGCGTTCGGCCTGGCGGCCTGGCGGCGGCGTCCGAACCGGATGCATCTGCTGGTGGCGCTGCTCATCGCCTATCAGCTGGCGTTGTTTGCGCTGATTCACGTCAAGGCACGCTTTCTGCTGCCGCTGCTGCCGTTCCTGTGCGGGCTGGCCGGGGATGCCCTGGCGCGGATCGGCACGGCGCCGCGTGTCGATGACGGCGGGAGGATGACGCCGCCGCGTCTGGCGCTGGGCGTGGCATTGGCCGGCCTGCTGCTGTTCCTGGCCTTTGCGCCGGCGGCACTCGATGGTCTGTGCGCGCACTGAGCGGATCGCGGTCGAGTGATGGAATCCGGTATCCTCGCCGTCGCTCTCCGATTGGCCCTGCGATGCGCCGACACCTGATTGAACTGGTTCTGTTCAGCACCTATGCCGAACTGCGCGCGGAAACTGCCCGCAGCTACCTCGGCCTGATCTGGTGGATTCTCGAACCGGCAATGATGATGGGTGCGTTCTGGCTGGTGTTCGACGTCATCCTCAAGAGCGGCGGCCCCGACTACATTCCTTTCCTGCTCATCGGCATGACGCTGTGGCAGTGGATGAAGTCGTGCATTACCCACGGCGGCTACGCAATCTGGTCGAATCTGCCGATGGTGCGCCAGGTGCAGCTGCCACCCCTGATCTTTCCGCTCATTGCGATGCTGTCCGACACGGTCAAGTTCCTGTTCATCTTTGCGCTGCTGGTGGTCATCCTGTGGGCGATGGGCTATCCGCCCAACGCCTGCTACTGGGCGCTGCCGGTGGTCTTTACGGCGATTTTTCTGGCTGCCGCCGGCGTCGGTTTCGTCATTGCCGCGGTGGTGCCGCTGGTGCCCGACCTGCGCTTCGTCATCGAACAGGTGCTGATGGTGGTGATGTTCCTGTCCGGCGTGGTGTTTCCGCTGGCGCAGGTGCCGGCGGGCCTGCAGTGGCTGATGGCACTCAATCCGGTGGCGGTGGTGATGGACGATGCCCGCGGCATCCTCATGCATGGCCAGCTGCCGAACTGGGTGGGCCTGGGGAAGATCTATCTGGTCTCGATCGTGATGTGCGCGATCGGTGTGCTGTTTGTGCGCAGGCTGGCGCCGCGCTTCCCGAAGCTGGCGAACTGACATGGGCGAGGTCGTCATCGAGCTTGAGCACGTGGGCGTTGCCTTCCACGCCCAGCGCAGCATTGCCGGCGGGCGCTACTGGGCACTCGAAGACGTCAGCCTGCAGCTGCGCCGTGGCGAGCGGCTGGGGGTGATCGGCCGCAATGGGGCTGGCAAGAGCACCCTGCTGCGCGTGCTGGCCGGCATCCTCGCCGCCGATCGCGGCCGCGTGCGGCGCGGCAACGTGTCGTGCCAGCTGATGTCGCTGTCGCTGGGATTCGTGCCCTACCTGTCGGGACGCGACAACGCCGTGCTGTCGGGCCTGCTGCTTGGCCTGCGCCGCCGCGACATCGTGGCGCGCCTGCCGGCCATCCGCGAATTCTCCGAGCTGGGCGATTTCTTCGATCAACCCATTGCCACCTATTCGGCCGGCATGAGCATGCGCCTGGCCTTTTCGGTGGCGATGCAGGTGGAGCCCGATGTGCTGCTGATCGATGAGGTGCTCGCCGTCGGCGATGCCGAGTTCCAGGAGAAATCGGGCGCCGCGCTGCGCGAGCGCATGCGTCAGGGGCAGACCGTGGTACTGGTCAGCCACGACGAAAAGCAGATTGCGCAACGCTGCGACCGGGTGCTGTGGATCGAACATGGCCGCAGCCTGCGTGAAGGTGGCCGCGACGAAGTCTTTGCCGCCTACCACCATGCCCAGCACTGCGCACCGGAGGCGGTGTGAACGAGCCTGCCGTGCCGGTGCTCGACACGGCCCGCATGCAAGCCCTGGCAAGACGTCACGCGCTGAGTCTGCGGCAGGCGCTCGTTCTGGTGGCACGCCGCGCCGCGTGCACCGAAGGCGGCATGACATGGGCCTGGCTAGATGCCGAAATCGCCCGTCTGCGCGCCGCACCGCAAGCCGTCGACACGGCCGCGGCCCTGCTTGCGCTCGATCCCGCCGCCTTTGCGCTGGACGACGTCGAACACGCACTGGCCGGCAGCGCATTCCACGCGGACGCGCCGTCGTGAGCCGACGTGGCGCCGCACTCATCGTGCTGGCCTGGAACCAGTGGCCGACCACGCGGCGCTGCCTGGATTCCCTGCTGGCCAGCGCGCCGTTTGCCGCCGACCTGATCGTCGTCGACAACGGCAGCCGCGACGAAACGCCGCAGGCATTGCGCGCTTACGCCGACCGCGTGCGCATCGTCACCCTGGCCGAAAACCTCGGCTTCGTGCGCGGCATGAACGCCGGCATTGCGGCGGCGCGCGCCGATGACGATGTGGTGCTGCTCAACAACGACCTGCTGTTCACCCAGGGCGACTGGCTCGAACGCCTGCGCGATGCGGCCTATGCCGACCCCGCCAATGGCATCGTCGGCTGTCGTCTGCTCGGCCCCGAGGCCGAAGGGCGCGTCTATCACGTCGGTGGCTACATCGAACCGGACGAACTGCACGGCCAGCAGACCGAATCGGGACAGGTCGAACGCGAGCTGGCGCAGTACACGACGACGCGGCGCGTGCATTCGATCGCGTTCGCGCTGGCCTATCTGCGCCGTGACTGCCTGCAGCGCATCGGCACCCTCGACGAGGCGTTCCACAGTTATTTCGAGGACACCGACTACTGCCTGCGCGCGGCCGCCGCCGGCATTGCCACGCTCAATGCCGGCACGCTGACCCTGCGCCACGAGCAACACGGGTCGACCCTCGACGACGGCGGCTTCCGCGCGCGGCTGTGGGCAGCCAGCCGTGCCACCTTTGCCGCACGCTGGCAGTCGCGGCTGCGCGAACACTATTGCGGACAGGTGCTTTGGCAAGGCGTCACGCGCACTCCGGCGGCAGCGGCGCATCTGGCGCGCGCTCTGGTGCGCCGCTTGGATGCACGCGGCCTGCGCATGGGGTTTGCCGCCGTCGGCTGCGAAATCGGCGAAGCACAGGATGCGCGCCTGGATCTGGCGGCGCGGCGGCGCTGGGCGCAGCCGGCCGATGTGGCCCTGGTCTGCGCCGACGGCACGCACTTTGCGCAGGCGCGTGGCCGGCAGCGCATGGCGCTGGCGTTCGGCGACTGGTCGCGCGCACCCGAGAGCTGGCGCAGCGGCGCCGACGCGCTCGATGGCCTGCTGGTGCCCGATGCATTCCAGCGCGATGCCTTGCTGGCGGCCGGCGTGCGCACGCCGATCGAAATCCTGCCGCTCGGCGTCGACGCCGACTACTGCCATCCGCGCGTGCCGGCGCCGCGCGATGCGCAGGGGCGGCGCGTGTATCTGGCCATCATCGACGATGTGCTGCGCGATGCGCCCGAGCTGCTCATCGCGGCGTTTCGTGCCGCATTCGACGGCGACGACGGCGTCGTCCTGCGCTTGCTGGTGCGCGGCGGTCTGGTGGCCTGCGCCACCGCGCAGGCCCTGCGTGCGCAATGCGCCGGCGATGCGCGCATCCAGATCCTGGCCGGCTGGAGTTTTCCGTGGCATCAGCGTGCGCAATGGCTGCGCAGCGGCGATGTCTACGTTGCCGCGCGCCGCGGCGGCGGCTACGACCCCTTCGCCGCCGATGCGCTGGCCTGCGGCCTGCAGCTGGTGGCCGCCGATTTCGGCAGCAACGGTGTGCTGGCACGCGCGCACGGTGTCGCGGTGGCGGTGCGTCCGACCATCGATGCGCGCAGCGGCCTGCCGTGGGCCGAGGTCGAAGTCGACGCACTGATCGCCGCGCTGCGCCAGGTGCGCGCAGCGCATGCGGGAGAGGCGGCGGCGCTGCGGTTCGCGCGCGATCACAACCTCGAACACAGCGCCGATCGCCTGGCCGCGCTGCTCATCGAACGCGCCGGGTTGACGCCGCCGCGTCCGCCTGCGGCACATCGTCCGCTCGATCTGGGACGGGCGCCGAGCGGCCAGATCATCGTGCTGGGCATGCACCGCTCGGGCACTTCCAGCGTGGCCGGTCTGCTGGCGCGCTGCGGCGTCCACGTCGGGCCGACGGAAGACCTGCTGGTCGGCCCCGACAATCCCAAGGGTCATTACGAATCCGGCCGCCTGCACGTGGCCTGCCTGCAGCGGCTGGCAGCCGCCGGTGGCGACTGGAAAAATCCGCCCGTCGATGCGCCCGCGGCGGCGGTCGATGCGTTTCGGCGCCAGCTGGGCGCGCTGATCGACGATTTCGACGCGCAGCGGCCCTGGCTGCTCAAGGAGCCCCGGCTGTGCCTGCTGGTGCGCGAACTGCTGCCCTTGCTCACGCGCCCGGTGTTCGTGCATGTGACGCGCAACCCGCAGGCGGTGGCGGCCTCGCTGGCCGCACGCGATGGCATGGATGCCGGAGCGGCATATGCCCTGTGGGAACAGTACACGCGGGCGGCGTTTGCCGGCAGCCGGGGCTGGCCGCGCGTGCAGGTCGATTACGATGCGCTGTGCGCCGATCCGCTGCGGATGACACGGCGGCTGCTCGATGAGTTGCAGGCGCTGGGCGTGGAAGGTTTGCATTGGCCCGGCGATGCGCAGGTGCGCGAGTGGATCGACGCGCCATCGCGGCCACCGCCCGCGCTCGACGTCGAGCCGACAAGTGCGCAACTTGCCTTGCAAGCGGCGATCGCCGACCGCAGCATGCTCGATGCACATGCCAGCGATGCGCAACAGGGAGGGTCTTGATGTTCGGATTCTTGCGTCGCAAGCCGCGTGTGACATGGCACGCGCCGCTGCTTGCCGTCGACTGGGATGGTCGGGAGCTGGTCCTGCGTGCGCAGCCCGGCACGCCCCATCTCGCCCTCGATCTGGATGGCGTCTGGTTCGATACCGTGGACTGCGATGCCGATGGCGTGGCCCGCTGCGCCTTCGCCTTCGCGCCCAATGGCTCGGCCGGCTTCGAGCTGCTGCCGCGCACCGCGCGCGACGGCGCGCCGCTGGCCAGTGCGGCGCTGTCGCTGCGCCCGGGCCATGCCGGTTTCGCGGCGATGCCACCGGCCGCCGCGACGCATCGGCGTGCCGTCGCCGGAGGCGCCCGTCCGCTGCCGTTCGGGGTCGACGCCGCGGCTGGCGAAGTCGCCATCGTGGTGCCGGTGTTCAATGCTCCCGAGCTCGTCGCGCGCTGCGTGGACAGTCTGCTGGCACACACCTGCGGCAAGGCACGGCTGATCCTCATCGACGATGCCAGCAGCGATCCGGCCATCGCTCCGCTGCTCGAACGCCATGCGCGCAGGCCGGGCGTGACGGTGCTGCGCAATGCGCACAATCTCGGCTTCACCGCCACCGCCAACCGCGGCATCGCCGCCGCCGGGCAAGCCGACGTGGTGCTGCTCAACGCCGACACGCAGGTCGGCGCGAACTGGTTGCAGGGCCTGCGCCGCGCGGTGCGCAGCCAGGAATGCATCGCCACCGCCACCGCCGTTTCCGACAACGCCGGTGCGTTTTCCGTGCCCGAACTGGAGCAGGCCAACACCTGGCCGGCGGCCTGGTCGTTCGATGTCGCGGCGCGCGCGCTGTGGCAGCAGGCCGGGCTGGCCTATCCGCAGCTGCCGACCGGCAATGGGTTTTGCATGTACATCCGCCGACAGGTGGTGGATGCCGTCGGGCTGCTCGACGCAGCAGCCTTTCCGCAGGGCTACGGCGAGGAAAACGACTTCTGCCAGCGTGCCGCGCAGCATGGCTGGCAGCATGTCATCGCTGGCAATGTCTATGTCGGCCATGCGCGCAGTGCGAGTTTCGGCAGCGAGCGGCGCAAGACCCTGGGCCAGGCCGGCATGGCCGTGCTGCGCGAACGCTGGCCGCAGTACGAGGCCGAGGTTGGGCGCACGCTGTTCTCGTTCGAGCGGCGCGTGCTCGACTGGCGGGTGCGTCGCGCCTACGCCCGCGAAGGCGCGATCAAGCCGCGACTGCTGTGGGTCGGTGCCGGTGCGCCGGACTGGCCCGATGCCGAGGTGTGGAACCTGGTCGCCAACGGCAGCGAAAACGAGCTGCTGGTGGCGGGTGAAGTGGTGGCTGCCAACACCTGGCAGGCGCACGATCCCGAACCTTCCTATCGCGCGCTGTGGGACTGGCTGCAGGTGTTTGCGATCGAGCGCCTGCTGGTCGCGCAGCGCAAGGAGTCGGCGGCGGAAATCCTTTGTGGCCTGCTCGACATTCCGATCATCACCGTGCGCACGCCGTTTGCCGCCAGTGCGCGCGAGGCGCTGGCCGACGGCGAACGCGGCGCACGCAGCTTTGCGGAGGAAGCATGAATCCACCCGTGCGCCAGGCACTCATCACCGGCGTCGGCGGCCAGGACGGTGCCTTGCTTGCCGCCCATCTGCTGGCGCGCGGCGTGGCCGTCTGCGGCACGCATCGACCGGGACGCACGTTCGACGGCTGGCGGCTGCGCGAATTGGGCATCACGGCGCATGCGCAGCTGCAACTGGTCGAGTTCGATCCGCTCGACGCGCAAGCCGGCGCCGCGCTGATCGCGCGCCTGCAGCCCGATGCGCTGTTCCATCTGGCCGGACAGTCGCGGGTGGCCGAATCGTTCCGCGATCCGCGCGGCAGCGTCGCCGCCAACGGCGCCAGCACGCTCAACCTGCTCGAAGCCCTGCGCGCACACGCGCCGCAGGCGCGCTTCGTGCTGGCGTCGAGTGCCGAAATTTTCGGCGCGCCGGCACGCACGCCGCAGGACGAGACGACGCCGCTCGGCGCCCGTTCGCCGTATGGCGTGTCCAAGCTGCTCGCGCATGCAGCCGTCGGTGCCTGGCGCGCGAGCTACGGCCTGCATGCGTCGAGTGCGATCCTGTTCAACCACGAATCGAGCCTGCGGGACGAGGCGTTCGTCACGCGCAAGATCAGCCGGGCAGTGGCGCGCATCGCGCGCGGGCTCGACCGCGAGGTGGTGCTCGGCAATCTCGATGCACGGCGCGATTTCGGCTACGCCCCCGATTTCGTCGCCGCGATGGCGGCGATGGCGCAATGCGAGACGGCCGACGACTACGTGCTCGCCACCGGGCATGCGGCGAGCATCCGCGAGTTTGCCGACGCCGCCTTCGCCGCGGTCGGCATCGTGCTCGACTGGCGTGGCCATGGCGTCGACGAGCACGCCGTGGAACGCGGCGGCGGGCCGCTGCGGGTGCGCGTCGATGGCCAGCTGCTGCGCCCGTTCGATGCGCCATTGCTGGTCGGGGATGCGCGCAAGGCGCGCCAGGCCCTCGGCTTTGCGCCCAGCCTCGACCTTGCCGCGCTGGCCCGCACGATGGTCGAGGCCGACCTGGCGCGACTGCCCGTGCAGCGCGCATGAAGCTGGTCTTCAACGTCGATGCCATCACCGCGCCGCTGACCGGCATCGGACGCTATGCGCTGGAGCTGGCGCGCGGGCTGGCCACGCACGGCGACATCGAGGCATTGCGCCTGTATTCGGCCTATCGCTGGGTCGACAGCCCGCAGCAGGCGCTGCAGGCCAATCGCGCGATCGCCACCGTGCGCCGCAACGTGCCGTTCAAGACGTTGGCGCTGGAAGCCTATGCGCAGCTGCGCTCGGGTCTGTTCCGCTGGCATACGCGGCAGCTGCATGGCTGGCTGCTGCATACGCCCAACTATGTGCTGATGCCGTTCGACGGCCCCGCATTCACCACCGTGCACGACCTGTCGTGGCTCAACGATCCGCAGGTGCATCCGCGCGAGCGTGTGCGCTTTCTCGACCGCCACCTGCCGCGCACGTTGGCGCAGGCAGCGGGCGTGTTCACCGATTCGCAATTCATCGCCGACGAAATCGTCACCAAGCTCGGTGTGCCGCGCGACAAGCTGCGCGTGGTGCCGCTGGGCGTGGATGGCACATTCGCGCCGCAGCCGCGTTCGGTGCTGGCGCCGGTGCTGGCGCGTCACGGTCTGCTCGACAGCGCGTATCTGCTGGTCGTCGCCACCCAGGAGCCGCGCAAGAACCTGCCGCGGCTGGTGCGCGCCTACGCGGCCTTGCCGGCGGCGCTGCGGGCAAGGCATCCGCTGCGGATCGCCGGCGGACGCGGCTGGCTCAATGCCGAGCTCGAACGCGCCATCGCGCCGCTGGAGGCACGCGGCGAGGCGCGGCGCCTGGGCTATGTCGACGAAGCCGACCTGCCGGCCCTGTACGCCGGCGCACACGCCTTCGCATTCCCTTCGCTGTACGAGGGATTCGGCCTGCCCGTACTCGAGGCACTGGCCAGCGGCGTCCCGACCCTGACTTCGCGCGGTTCCTCGCTCGACGAAGTCGCGCGCGATGCGGCCGGTGACATTGCCCTGTGCGTGGATCCGCTCGACGAAGCGGCCCTGGGCGAGGGTCTGGCGCGTCTGCTCGAAGATGCACCATGGCGCGCGCAAGCCGCCGTGCGCGGGCGTGCCCACGCCCAGGCATTCACCTGGGCGCGCTGCGTGGAGGCGACCGTGGCGGGCTATCGCAGCCTGATCTGAGGCGGCCGCGGCTCAGACGCGACCGCGGTTGCCGAGCACCTGCGAGCCAACCTTGAGCAGGTCGGACAGACCGAGCTGGCCATCGCCGTCCTGATCGAGAATCGAGCCGAGCAGGCCGCCGTGGCTGCCTTGGCCGATGCTCTGCATTTCGCGGCCGAGCATCGAGCCCAGACCGCCGGCATTCATGCCCTGCTGCCGGGTCATGTTGCCGAGCGCGCCCATCACGATCGGGGCCAGCATTGACAGCAGGGCGCCGGCATTGTCGGCACCGATGCCGCTGGCCTGGCCGACCTGCTGTGCGGCCTGTCCCTGGCGATTGCCGAAGATGTGGCCGAGGATGGCGCCGCCCTGGCCGCCGCCGCCGAGCACGCTGCCGAGGATCGAGCCCAGGTCGCTGCCGGCATGATCGTTGAGCGCGTTGTGCAGCGCGTCGGCACCGCTGTCGGTGGCGGCGTTGCGGGCCAGGCCGCCCACGACCACCGGCAGCGCCTGCTGGATCGCCGATTGCGCCTGTGCGGGATCGATGCCCAGCTGGTTGGCGATGGCCTGGATGCTGGACGGGTCGAGCTGGTCGAAAATCTGGCGGGCGAAATCGGACATGACGAGACTCCTGTGGCTGGAAAGGCGCGACTGGCTGCGTCCATGATCGGGCGTGCGCCAGGGCGAGCATAGCGCCGACAGGTGAAACTTCGTGACACGCCGCCGCATGCGGCATGAAGCGGTATGGCGGACGTCTATAGTTGCCGCAATTTCATAACCCGGGGCCGTACGGTGACGGGCCAGGATCCATTGATGCAAGCCCTGCACGAGCGCTACGTCGCTTCGCTGATCGGCAAGCGGGCGGCGCTGGCCGATGCCTGGGCCGCGTATCGCGCGCACGATCCGGCGCATGGCGTGGAGCGCGATGGCGCCCTGCGTCTGCTGGCGTCGCTGGCGCATCGCCTGGCCGGCTCGGCCGGCTCGTATGGCTTCGACGAGCTTGGCCGGCAGGCGCAAGTCGTCGATCAGCTGGCCACCCGGGCGCAGTCGCAGGGCGGGGCCACGCTGCAAGCGCAACTGGCCGCTGCCGTGGCGACCCTGCTGACCGCGCTCGACACGCAGCCCCGGCGCCGCTGACTCCGGCTGCACGCCGGGCGCGCGGTGACGCATGCACGGATTTCCGCGACAATCGGCGGCTCGGCCGCACGGGACGCGGCATTGCGCTGGATATTCCGATGTCAGACAAACCCTCGATTTCCCTGATTGGCGCCCCCACCGACATCGGTGCCGGCCATCGCGGCGCATCGATGGGGCCCGAAGCGCTGCGCGTGGCGCGGCTCGGCCCGGCGCTGATCGCGCGCGGCTGCGAGGTGGTCGATCGCGGCAATGTCAGCGGCCCGTTCAATCCGTGGCAACCACCGCGCGACGGCTATCGCCATCTGCACGAGGTGGTGGCGTGGAATCGCGCGGTGATGGAGGCGGTGGGCGCCGAACTGGCCCAGGGCCGCCTGCCGATCCTGCTCGGCGGCGATCATTGCCTGGCCATCGGCTCGATCACCGCGGTGGCGCGTCATTGCCGCCGGCAGGGCAAGCGCCTGACCGTGCTCTGGCTCGACGCGCATGCCGATTTCAACACCGCGTCGATCACGCCGTCGGGCAACATCCACGGCATGCCGGTGGCCTGCCTGTGCGGCTTCGGCCCCGGCGAACTCACCGAACTGGGCGGCAGCGTGCCGCAGTTGGCGCCGGGGCAGATCCGCCAGATCGGCATCCGTTCGGTCGACGCCGACGAAAAACGCCTCGTCCACGATGTCGGCCTGGACATCTTCGACATGCGCTACATCGACGAGGTCGGCATGCGCCGCGTGATGGAAGAGGCATTGGCCAATCTCGGCGAAAACGATCATCTGCATGTGAGCTTCGACGTCGATTTCCTCGACCCGTCGATCGCTCCCGGCGTCGGTACCACCGTGCCGGGCGGCCCGACCTACCGGGAGGCGCAGCTGTGCATGGAAATGATTTCCGACTGCGGCCGGCTCGGTTCGCTCGACATCGTCGAGCTCAATCCGGCGCTCGACACGCGCAACCAGACCGCACTGCTGGCGGTCGATCTGGTCGAAAGCCTGTTCGGCAAGTCCACGCTGATGCGCGATTGAGCGCCGCCGCTCAGCGCGGCCCCTGACCGAACAGGATGCGCCTTTGAGCCTCGCTCAACGGCGCGCCGGCATCGGGATTGACCTCGCGTGCGCGCGCATAGGCGCGTGTGGTGGCAGGCCGTGCGGCGATCGCGGCATGCCAGCGGCGCACTTCGGCGAACGGCGTCAGATCGAGCGGCGCCTTGCCGTAGGGATTGATCCACGGATAGCAGGCCATGTCGGCGATCGTGTACTGCTCGCCGGCGATGAAGGCGCGATCCTTGAGCCGCCGATCGAGCACGCCGAGCAGGCGCAGCACCTCGCGCGTGTAGCGTTCGATCGCATAGGGAATCTTCTCCGGCGCATACACGCTGAAATGTCCATACTGCCCGGTCATCGGGCCCAACCCGGCCATCTGCCAGAACAGCCACTCGTTGACCACGGCATGCGTGCGCACGTCGGTGGGCAGGAACTGCCGCGTCTTGTTGGCCAGATACAGCAGGATCGCGCCCGACTCGAACAGGCGGATCGGCGCGCCACCATCGGCCGGTGCGTGGTCGACGATGGCCGGGATCTTGTTGTTGGGCGAGAAGGCGAGGAATTCGGGCGCGAACTGCTCTCCCTTGCCGATGTCGACCGCCTGCAGGCGATAGTCGAGCGCGGCCTCCTCCAGGAACAAGGTGATCTTGTGTCCGTTGGGGGTAGGCCAGTAGTAAAGATCGATCATGGCTGCGCACCGGTGCGGGAGTGGAGGGGCGGGCGTGCTCAGCGCAGCTTGCTGCGGCGCCGTGCCGCGAGTTCGGCCGGTGGCGCAAACGAATCGGGACGCGCGATGCGCCAGAAGCGCTGGAACACCGCGTGCTCGGGCAGCGTCGCGCCGAGCAGTTCGCCCGGTTCGAGAAACCGATACAGCGAGGCCAGCGAACGCACCTCGTTGGCCGAAACGCGGCGGATCACGTGCTCGGGGCCGAGCTCGCCCGGATGCGACAAGCCGGCCGCTTGCAGCAGATCGCGCAGCGCGTGCACGGTGTTGCGGTGGAAGTTCGCCACCCGTGCCGCCTTGTCGGGCACGTCGAGCTTCTTCCAGCGGCCGGCGTCCTGGGTGGTGATGCCGGTCGGGCAGCGGTCGGTGTGGCAGACGCGTGCCTGGATGCAGCCCAGGGCGAACATGTAGCCGCGCGCGGCATTGCACCAGTCGGCGCCGATGGCCAGCGTGCGCGCCAGGTCGACCGCGGTGATGATCTTGCCGCTGGCGCCGATGCGGATCCTGTCGCGCAGATCGAGTCCGACCAGGGTGTTGTGCACGAGCATCAGGGCTTCGCGCAGTGGCGCACCGACATGGTCGCTGAACTCGACCGGCGCGGCACCGGTGCCGCCCTCGCCGCCGTCGACGACGATGAAGTCGGGCAAGATGCCGGTGCTCAGCATCGCCTTGGCAATGGCGAACCACTCCCAGGGATGCCCGACCGCGAGCTTGAAGCCGGTCGGCTTGCCGCCCGAGCGCTGGCGCAGGCGGGCGACGAACTGCAGCAGGCCTTCGGGCGTGTCGAAGGCCGAGTGGCTGGACGGCGAAATGCAATCCTCGCCGATCGGCACGCCACGCGTGGCGGCGATCTCGGCATTCACCTTGGCGCCGGGCAGCACGCCGCCGTGGCCCGGCTTGGCGCCTTGCGAGAGCTTGATTTCGATCATCTTCACCTGGTCGAGCACGGCACGCTCGGCGAATTTCTCCTCGCTGAACACACCGGCGCGCTCGCAGGCGCCGAAATAGCCCGAACCCAGCTCCCACACGATGTCGCCGCCGTTCTCGCGGTGGTACGGCGACAGCGAGCCTTCGCCGGTGTCGTGGTAGAAGCCGCCGCGCCGTGCCCCTTCGTTGAGTGCGCGGATCGCATTGGGCGACAGCGAACCGAAGCTCATTGCCGAAATGTTGAACACGCTGGCCGAATACGGCCGGCTGCACTGCGCGCCCCCCACCTCGATGCGGAAATCGGCATCGGCGATCACGCTCGGCGCAATCGAATGGTTGAGCCATTCATAACGCTCGGCGTACATGTCCAGCTCGCTGCCGAATGGGCGCACGTCGGACACGCTCTTCGAGCGCTGGTAGACCACGGCGCGCTGCACATGCGAGAACGGCACTTCCTCATCGTCGGACTCGACCACGTACTGACGCAGCATCGGACGGAAATATTCAAAGAAGAAGCGGATGTGGCTGCTCACCGGATAGTTGCGGCGCAGGGTCGAGCGGGTTTGCGCCAGATCGACGATGCCCACCAGCACGAGCAGGCCGGAGACGATGGCCAGCACGCGCAAGCCCCAGCCTTGGTTCCAGCCACAGGTGGCCAGGACGCAGATCAGCACGCAAGCAAGGAAGGTGAAGTAACGCGAGGGCACGCCGTGCATCGATCGTTCCGCCTGAGCCATGCGATGCGTGAGCATAGCCCGGAATCCGCGGCGCGGCCCGGCTACACTTTGACGCATGGACGATACCGGCACGCCTCCCAAGCGCAGACGCAGCAGCCAGCCACCGGGCGAAGCCGCGGCGCCGCCGCGCAAGCGCAGTCCTGCACGCGCAGCCACCACCGACGAGGTGGCCAAGCCCGTCCGCGCACCGCGCAAGCGAGCCAGCCCGGCTGGCGGCGACGACACCCAGGCCAAGCCCGCCGCGCCACGGCGCCCCGCCTCGCGCGGCAAGGCCGCGCCGCGCCCGGTTGGCGACACCGACTCCGCCACGATCACGACACCATCGTCCACGCCCTCCGCCGCACCGCCGCCTGTGCCGGCATCCGCGCCGCGCGCGCCGGCACCACGCCGCGCCGCGCCCGACGAAACGCCTCCCGCCGCTGCCGCGCCGCGTGTACCGTCCGCTGTGCCGGCAACGGCGCCCGCACCCTCTGTGGCGCCGGTCGCCGAATCGTCGGGCGAACTGCCCGATTTCGTGCCTTCGTTTGCGCGTGCGCCTGCGCCGCCACCGCGCGCGGCCGCACAGGCGCGCCCGGCCGATGCCTCGCCGCGATCCACGCGGTTCATCGAATGGCTGTGCCAGCGCCTGCCGCCGGCGCATCGGGATCGCGTGCGCAACTACCTGGTGTTGATGCGACTGGATCGTCCGGTGGGCGCGCTGCTGCTGCTGTGGCCGACCTGGTGGGCGCTGTGGTTTGCCGCCCGGGACTTTCCGCCGCCGGGCGCGCTGCTGATCTTCACGCTCGGGGTGTTCGTGATGCGCAGCGCCGGCTGCGTCATCAACGACTATGCCGATCATGGCTGGCTCGATGCCCACGTGGAGCGCACGCGGGGGCGTCCGATGGCAGCCGGGCGGGTGTCGAAGCAGGAGGCGTTGCGGCTGTTCGCCGGCCTGCTCGGCCTGGCCTTCGTGCTGGTGCTGTTCACCAATGCGTTGACCATCCGGCTGGCTTTCGTCGGGGCCGCGCTGGCGGCGATCTATCCGTACACCAAGCGCGTCACGCACCTGGCCCAGGTGGTGCTCGGCGCCGCGTTCGGCTGGTCGATTCCAATGGCCTTTGCGGCCGTGAGCAACAGTCTGCCGCCGCTGTGCTGGCTGCTGTTCCTCGCCAACGTGCTGTTCTCGACCATTTACGACACGCAGTACGCCATGGTCGACCGCGAGGATGACCTGCGCGTGGGCGCCCGCTCGACGGCGATCCTGTTCGGCGATGCCGACCGCGCAATCATCGCGGTGCTGATGGCGACCTTCGTGCTGGCGATGGGATTGGCCGGCACGCGCGCGGCGCTGCATTGGCCCTATTTTCTCGGCCTTGCGGCCGCCGCCGGCCTGTTCGTCTGGCAGCAGTGGCTGATGCGCGATCGCGCACGCGAGCATTGTTTTGCCGCCTTTCGCAACAACAACTGGGTCGGCCTGGTGCTGTGGCTGGGGTTGCTGTTCGCGCTGGCCCTGCGCTGAGCCGGCAACCGCGCCACGCTCAGCGCAGCGGTGCGCGCGCCAGCGCCCACACGTCCACGCGCGCCACGCCGGCACGCCGCAGGGTTGCGGCAGCTTCGCGCAGGGTGGCGCCGGTGGTCATCACGTCATCGAACAGCGCCACATGCGCCGGCAGCGGCGCATCCGGTGCCAGCGCAAAGGCGCCGCGCAGGTTGCGGCGCCGGGTGGCGGCGTCCAGACCGGTCTGCGGTGGCGTCGCCCGGCTGCGCAGCAGCAGGTCGGTGCGCAGGGGCACGCCCAGCCATGTGGCCAGCGGTCGCGCCAGTTCCAGCGCCTGGTTGTAGCCGCGCTGGCGCAGACGCGCGACATGCAGCGGAATCGGCAGCAGCAGCCCGGGGCATTCCGGTGGTGCGGCGGCCGCAGCCTCGCACAGCCGTTGCGCCAGCACCCGTCCGGCGGCCAGGTCGGCGTGGAATTTGAAGCGGGCTTCGAGCAGATCGAGCGGATGCGCGTAACGCAGCGGCACCCACGCCGCGGTGAACGCCGGCGGTCGCCGCAGGCAGTCGCCGCAGGCCGGGGCCGCGGTGGCCAGCGGCACGGCGCAGCGCGGACAGCAGGGCGTGTTGGGCTGCAGCTCGGCGGCGCATGCCGCGCACAGATCGCGGTGGTCGGCACCCGCCGCGCCGCACAGCAGGCAGCGCGGCGGCAGCACGATGCGCAAGCCGCGGGCCAGCCAACCGTCAACTGCGCGACGGTGGTTCAAGTTGACAGCCCTCCCATCGCAGCCGAGACTCGGCGCCGCGCCGGCATGCCCGGTCGGCGCGCTTCACTTTAAACCGGAAAGCCTGCATGCCCGCCATCCGCCACGACTGGACGCGCGAGGAGATCCTCGCCCTGCTCGACCTGCCCTTTGCCGACCTGCTTGCGCGTGCGCATGCGGTGCATCGCCAGCACCACGATCCCAATGCCGTGCAGGTGTCGACCCTGCTGTCGATCAAGACCGGTGGCTGTCCCGAGGATTGCGCCTACTGTCCGCAGGCCGCGCGCTACCACACCGGTGTCGAAGCCACCAAGCTGATGGAACTGGATGCGGTGCTGGCCAAGGCGCAGCAGGCCAAGGCGGCAGGCGCGACGCGGTTCTGCATGGGCGCAGCCTGGCGCTCGCCCAAGGACCGGGACATTCCCAAGGTCGCGGCGATGATCGGTGCGGTCAAGGCGCTGGGCATGGAAACCTGCGCCACGCTCGGCATGCTCAGCGACAGCCAGGCGCGTGCCCTCAAGGCGGCGGGCCTGGACTACTACAACCACAACATCGACACCGCACCCGAGTTCTACGGCGACATCATCCACACCCGCGAACTGGCGGATCGCCTGGATACGCTCGGTCATGTGCGCGATGCCGGCCTCAAGACCTGCTGCGGCGGCATCGTCGGCATGGGCGAGACGCGCGCGCAGCGCGCCGGCCTGCTGCACACGCTGGCGAGCCTGCCCGCACATCCGGATTCGGTGCCGATCAACCGGCTGGTGCGCGTGGCCGGCACGCCGCTGGCCGAGGAACGCGAGTTGGATGCTTTCGAATTCGTGCGCACCATCGCCGCCGCGCGCATCGTCATGCCCGCGTCGATGGTGCGTCTGTCGGCAGGCCGCGCGCAGATGAGCGACGAGCTGCAGGCGTTGTGCTTCTTCGCCGGCGCCAATTCGATTTTTTACGGTGAAAAGCTGCTCACCACCGGCAATCCCGACACCGAACGCGATCTGGCGCTGTTCGCGCGGCTGGGCATCCATGCGCTGCCGATCGAGGTGGAGTCGCACACCGTGCACGGCGATCTGCTCGAACCGGCCGAGCAGGGTTGCGGCTGTGCCTGCAGCTGCGCGGCCTGAGGTCGCGCCGCAGGCGCGCGCCGAAACGGGGCGAGGGGCGCAGAACTGCGGCGGAATCGGCATTCCGCGGGCGATGCCCCGCACAGCGCCGCAGCGGGTGAAATCGATACAATCACGGCATGAATCCGTCCGGCGGCGACCACGACATCACGCAATTGCTGGCCGCGTGGCGCAACGGTGACGAGGTTGCGCGCGAAGCGCTGATGCAGCGCGTGTACGCCAACGTGCGGGCGATCGCCGCGCGTTCCCTGCAGGCGATGCCGGGTGCGACCCTGAGTGCCACCGACCTGGCCCACGAAGCCCTGTTGCGCCTGCTGGGCAGCGAGCTGGACTGGGCCGATCGCCGGCATTTTTTCCGCGTCGCGGCGCAGGCAACCCGGCAGGTGCTGGTCGATGCCGCGCGCAAGCGGCTGGCCGACAAGCGGGGTGGCGGGGCGCAGCATGTCGAACTCGATGAAACCCTCATGCTGGCCAATCCCGAGGCCGACGAGCAGCTGCTGCGTCTCGACGACGCCCTGTCCGCACTGGCCGTCGACGATGCGCGCCGCGCACAGACCATCGAGCTGGTCTACTTCGGTGGCCTGAGCCGGCCCGAAGTCGCGGCTGCGCTGGAGGTTTCCGAAGGCACGGTCGACCGCGACCTGCGCCTGGCCCGAGCCTGGCTCAAGACTGCGCTGCACGCATGACGGCACCAGCGCTCGATCGGTACGCCGCGGCATTCGAGCAGTTGTGCGACCTGCCACCCGCCGAGCGCGAAGCGGCACTGACCGCGCTGCCGTTCAGCGCGGCCGAGCGCGACACGCTGCGCAGCCTGCTGGCAGCCGATGCCGACACCGACGATCCGCTCGCCCGCGCATTGAGCAGTGGCGCCACGCACCTGGGCGCGCCACATCAGCAGCGACTGGGACCGTATCGCCTGCTGCGCGAACTGGGCAGCGGCGGCATGGGCACGGTGTTCCTGGCCGAGCGCGTCGACGGCGGCTTTGCCCAGCGCGTTGCGATCAAGCTGCTGCGCGGCTTCCCCACCCGCGAGGGCCTGCGGCGCCTGCGCCAGGAACGCCAGATCCTGGCCGGGCTCGACCATCCCAACATCGCGCGCCTGCTCGATGGCGGCGAGACCACGGACGGCCAGCCCTGGCTCGCGCTCGAACACATCGATGGCCTGCCGTTGCTGGCCTGGGCCGCGCAGCACGCACCGCGTCTGGCGCAGCGGCTGGCGCTGTTCGACGCGGTGCTCGATGCGGTCGCGCACGCGCACCAGCGCCTGGTGATCCACCGCGACATCAAGCCCGCCAACGTGCTGGTCAACGCAGCCGGCGAGGTCAAGCTGCTCGACTTCGGCATCGCGCGCCTGCTCGACCTCGACACCGGGCAGGCCAGCCGCGACACCTCCACGCGCGTGTTCACGCTCGGCTACGCCAGTCCCGAGCAGCGCGAGGGACGCGCCGTCACCACCATCAGCGACATCTACAGCCTGGGCAGACTGCTCGCGG
>WBZO01001265.1_pt1 | contig 40768 bp, 42 predicted proteins | sample 5204261 | NCBI WGS metagenome assembly WBZO01 (sample SAMN12412400, study PRJNA552823) | activated sludge metagenome | isolation source: activated sludge from anammox sidestream of wastewater treatment plant... | place: USA: North Carolina | collected 2017-09
TATCCGCAGGCGCGACGTGCCCCTCGACGTACTGTGCGCCGCCGCCGAAACCGAGTAGGCGGCCACACGGGTGTGGACGCCTGCGGTCCCCACACGGCCCGTTAGGGGTTCTGCAGGCAGAACGGCTTGTGGTTGGGGTAGTGGACGGCCGGCAGGCCGTTGTCGGTAATGAAACTTGCCCCGTCAATGGATGAGGCCGACAAGGCGAGGCTTCCCGTCGGCGGTGCGGAGGCTGGGTAGCTGATGGTTATGTCGGTGAAAAACAGCACGTCCGTCGGGCAGCCCACATCGGGCGGCGCCGGCTGCGGATTGCTCGCGCGCAGGATGACCGGATTCTGGAAGGTCTGCCCGTTCGCGCATGATGGATCGCAGTTGGTTCGCATGAACTCATCGCCAGTCGCCGTCGCCCCGCCTGGGCCCCATTGAGACCACTGCAGGTTGTTCAACGCGTGGAAGCGGCAGTAGAACGCCACCCCGCTGGGTTGGGCGGTAATCGGGTTCGCCGTGGAGTCATAGCAGGCCGCCAGGGCGTAGCGGGTGCTCGCGGGCGGGCTCGCCGGTGGCGGTGCGGTGACGGCTGGGGCGGCGCCGCCGGCCAGCTCACAAGCAACTCCATCGCCGTCGCGATCCAGGCGAGTGCTGTAGCCAGGCTGGCCGGCATACAGCGGTGCCGCGCCGGCGGCGTAAGCCTGATCACAACTGCTGAACGGAACAGCCCAGGCTGCCGGGGCCGGCAGGATCCCAGCGGCGAGCAAAAGCGCCGCCGCGAGCCGGCTGAATTGTCGTGGCATCCGGTCACCCCCTGTCCTGGCCTGACGGTAACAGCCTCACCCCCGAGCGACGCCCCGAAATCTGTCGGAGGTCACCGCTAGGCTCGCTGTGTAGCCCCTCAACGGGGGCGCATCAAAGGGCAGCACCTGCTGGGTGCAGCCGACGACAGAAGGCAGGACTATCGTGCGAATCCTCAAGCCGCGCAACGACGCCGCCGACACCACCGCTGACTCCACCGCTGTTGCCCCGGTAGTAGTCGCCACGCCCAAGGCAGCCCCGGCCATCGTGGAATGGCCCGGCATCGAACTGCTCAACGATCCGATCAGCGCCGAAGTTCTCATGTCGGTGTGGAGTGGAGATGCCGTGACCTGCGTGCCGTCCCCGCCCGGAGCCGGCAAGACTCGACTGACGGTGCTGCTGGCTGCGGCGCTGTCGCACCGGGCCGGGTTGCGGGTGGGCATCGCCGCGCAGACCCGCGCCCAGGCCACCGACATTGCACGCCGCCTCGCCGCCGTCTGCGATCACCGCAAGATCGGTCTGCTGTGGGGCCGCTCGGACATTAAGCCCGATGCCGGGGGTTGCCCCCTGGTCGATGGAGGCACCCTCATGTGGCCCGACAGTGGCGGCATGGTGCGGGTCGCCACCAAGAGCAAGTGGCTGTTCTCCCAGCCGGAACGCCATAAGGCCGACGTGCTGATCGTGGATATTACCGAACAGGACCTGAAGTGTGCGGCACGTGTGCGTGTCATCGCACTTTGTGGGTCGGGCCGAGGCTTAACCGAACGTGTCCTCGAGCCGTGTACTGTCTGCTGATTCAGCCCCCGAGAGAGGTGGAACAGACTTGAGCGGTCGGCCGGTTTTGGACGGGTTGCGGGTCCAGAAGGTCGTCTTCAGCAGTGGTCAAACGACGTTCACCATCGTCGAGCCAGATGGGCATGTGCATGAGGCGGCCGATCGCTATTTGAAGACGTTCACCGTCGGTACAGCTAGGACCTATGCGTACATGCTGGTCGATCACCTGCGGTGGCTCAGAAGGGAAGGCCTGACAATTGAAACCGTCAGCGGCGCCCACCTTGCGCGCTACATGGCTGCACTCGGCGCTAAGTTTCGTGGGCCCTATGGCACCCCATGGCGGGCCGGCAAGAAGCCGTACTCGCAGAGCGCCCTTATTACGGCTGCTTCGTGTCTCAAGGGCTTTTACGTGCATCTTGGGTCCCGTGGAATCCGCGACGACCTCGCGGCAGAACTAAACCAAACGCGGCTGCCGACAAAGTTGGATAGGCGAAGGAGATTCCTAGGGCATACGGTCGACGGCGTAAGTGGAAATCCGCTTTCGACATCGCGAAATGTCCGCCGCCGTCACCCCAAGCTTCCGCCGCACCAAGCCCGTGAAACGCTGGTCGCCGCAGCGCTGACTGCCCGCGACCGCATGGCGATCACCTGGCTTGCTGATGGCGGATTTCGAGTGGGGGAGCTTTGCGGCCTTCACTTGGTGGATCTACATCTCCGGGCGAATGCCGCTTGTGGCCAGTGCAAATCCAGACACGTCCACATCTGCCACAGGGAACTCAATCCCAATGGCAGTCGTGTCAAGACCAAGGTTGATTGGACTCTCAGCGGCGGGGTCGTAATTGGTGGTGCAATTCGCAGAGTCAGCCCGGCGATGGTCCATTCGTACTTCGACTACATGACGACCGAATACCCTCCCGACGCGGGCCACGGCATGCTCTTTGTGCAGTTGAACGGCTCACAACGTGGAGCGCCATGGGCCGCTTCCGCGCTTCGCGGAATGCTCGCGAGGACGAGTCATCGAGCTGGTATTGGCCTCGTTAAGCCGCACGCTTTTCGGCATCAATTCGCCACAGATGTTCTGAGTGCAGCTCGCGGTAACGCGCTAATCGCACGAGATGCGGGTGGCTGGGCTTCTGCTTCAACAGTTGAGGAAATCTACGGCCACGTCGATGTCGACGACCCGGTGTTTTCCGGCGCCTTGGAGCGAGTGTGGCGGGAGAACGAACGTTGAAGATACTGACGATACTCGCCGAAGACTACGGAAGTCGTGTCCACCAGGACAGACTGGAATTGCTCTCGGCTCTCATCGCGTCTCCTACTTTTGACCCGCTATTCCGAGATGAAGTTATCTTCATTCCGCCCGATCACTCTGTTTTTCCTTGGGCGTGCAACGTCCCGAATTGCGAGCGGCCGCGGTCTGATAGCACCGATAAGCTCTGCTCCAATCATCACGAGGACTGGTTGGTCGCAGCGGCTGCGAAGCAGTCCATGCTCGATTTCCTAGCTGGCGCCGAACCACTATCCACGGCGTACGGAGCGAACTCGAAGTACTGCCGTATCTGTAAAGATCGGGCCGCCTTTCATAGCAGCACCCTGCTGTGCAAGCGGCATCATCGCCGTTGGTACATAGAGGAAAACCAATATGGCAGTGAGGGATTCGAGGAGTGGGTAAGCAGGCAGGAACCCCTTCCTGGATACGGTACCTGCTTGTGCCTTGCTTGCTACGATCCGGCAGCAAGTCCGCTGGGGCTCTGCCACCGGCACGCGGATCGTTACTCCGCCGCCGGCAAACCTGGGGGAGCGGAACTTCCCTGGCAGTGGGCGAGAAACCTGGAACCTCGGGGACTTCCTGTGAGCGTCCATGTCGAGAATCCACGCGATTTCAAGGATTGGTGCGCGAAACAGTCACCAATACAACGAATTGGCGTCCTCAATCTGCTTGGTCTTAAGCCAGTTCTCTCGGCCGAGATCAGGTGGGGTTTGTATGCGCACACGCTGGACACCGATCCCATGTGCTGGCAGGCGTATGAGATCCAACGACTAATCAATCACTGTCGCGAGCGGGGTTACGGATCGCTGTTCGACCTTGAGGCCGAGCTGAGCAATCGCAAGGACGTGAATGCTCGCGTCGCCATGATCGCTAGAGAGACCATCGACAGGCTTCGACCGGTTTACTTCAGCCCCTCGGATGCAAGAGACGCCGGCTTCATTGAGACCGATCATTTTGGTCACCGCTTCCCAGCAGCCGCAAGCTATTTCGATCTCTCGGGTGTGCGGCAGCCTTGGCTACGCGATCTGCTCTGGGACCACCTCGCCGAACTCCTTCGTTCCCCCAACCCGCCAAGAAGCCGCGGTCCCTTCGATAGCTTCCGTAGAGCTGCCGTTGAGCTAGGCGCGTTCTTGGACCTAAATGCGCCTGAAGGTGGGAGGCTCCCAGCTCTGCTAACAGGAGAGCATGCCCAAGGATTCGTTGCCGACCAGCGACGAAGGGAGAAGAACAAGATGGCTTCCCTAGGCGTGAAGCGTCCGGACAAGAAGCCTTCCATCGTTACCAGCACGACTCGCCGCATCGTGTTCAACCATATTCGGAAGCTTCTCTACGGCGCATTGGAGTCAGGACGGGCAGATGAGATTCAGCTGTCTAGAGAATTCATTACGGCGTTTCCCTACGGCGGAAGCGATACCAGGGCGTCTCGCAATCCCTATAGCGATGACGTCGCAAGGGCGTTAGCCGACGAGGCAAACCTCGCCGCGTTCGCCGCGAAGTTCGATCCATACGACCGCGGTCTTCGTGACGTCTGGGAAGTAATTCTGGCAACTGGCCGCCGATGCAGTGAGGTTCTTCTCCTGCGACTCGATTGTGTTGGCCGCTACGGTACCCTCCCGTTGCTCTGGCACGACCAGACGAAAGTCGGAAAGCTCAATGCGGGCATAAGAATCCCGGAGCGCATCTACGCGTTAATCGTTGCCCGCCAGGAAAAGACGCTACTGCGGTTCGAACGCCGGCAGGGCCGGCGGCCAACGGCGGAGGAACGTCGTGATATCGCGTTGTTTCCCTCGCGTGTTCGAAACCGAAGCGAGCAACGAGCGATCTCCTACGGGTTCTTCAGTAGAAGCTTCAACCAGTGGGTTCAAGAGATGGACCTACCGCCCTCTGTCCCCCATCAAGCCCGCCATACGCTCGCTACAAACCTACTGCGCGCTGGCGCAACGCTTGCGCATATCCGTCGCTATCTAGGGCAAGTCAGCGATCGCATGGCCGAGCATTACGTCACGATCACAGACTCCGACCTGGAAGGAGTTCTTCAGACACTCTGGGTTGCCGGTCCGTCCGCATCTGAGCCTGGAATGCTCCTGTCGACCCCCCAGGAGCCGCTGAGTCGCGAAGAGGCTCGTGATCTTGCCATTGACCTGTCCAGGCGCAGCACACCCGCCGACGGTGGCTTTTGCACCTTTCAGCCGGTCGTAGAAGGCTCAGCCTGCCCTTGGAACCTCAACTGTCATGGTTGCGACAAGTTCGTCATGTCTGGCGCGGACCTGGTCTACTGGCGTCGTAAGCAGGAACAGTGGCGCTCCATCGCCGAGCGTGCGCCCGATGACGTAACAGCGGACTATCTCCACAAGGTTTTCGAGCCGACTGCGCGAGCGATCACCGGACTAGAACGCGCGCTCTCAAGTGTTGGCCTTCTGGAAGAAGCTCTCACTCTCGATCTCCGGCGCCCCCAGGACTACTTCAACAGGGTCTGGAACACGGCCTTCTTGGTTGAGGACCTTGGCGAGCTTGCAGACGCGGGCTCACCGAAATGACAACGAATCAGCCTAGGGGGGAGGCGGGGCGTACCGACGCCGCGAATCAGGCGCGTCGAGAGAACGTCTCGGCGATGCTCGAGAGGCTTACAAAGACAATGCACCAGCTAGATGAACTCGGAGAGGATCTCACAGTCGCGGCAGTGGCTCGTCGGGCACGGGTCTCTCGCACCTTCCTCTACCAGAATGCGGATGCCCGGAGGATGCTTTCTGACTTCAGGGTGAAGGTGGCGCAATCGGGAGCGCTTGCGGCAGAACGGAACGCAAGCCGGCAAGAAGCGATCTGGCGTGAGCGAGCGCTGAATGCCGAAGATAGCCTAAGCGAGGCGCGACGTGAGATAAGGCTGCAGCGCAACACAATTGGCTCACTTCTCGGGAAGATCGAAGAGCTTGAATCGGCCTTACCGGAGGAAAGCGCCAAACGGCTGTTGGGTGAAAACGCATCGTTTGCAATCCAGGTCCGCGAGCTCAAGCAGGACCTTCGCAACACCGAGGAAAGATTAGCGGCGGCGCGCAGCAACAACAGGTCACTAGATGAGAGGATCGCGGAACTCGAAGTCCTAGTCCTGAATCGAGATGGAGTCCAGGGAAGGGACTAGGAATCCTGAATTTGAGTTGCGGAGGCCCGTGATCGGGCGGAGCCATTCAGAGCCCATCACCGGCCAGTGATGGCTCTACGCGACCTATCCGTTGCCTGCGAAGAGCTCCGCTTGTTGCAGCACGAGCTCGACTGCTTTGCCCTCCCGGTCGGGCGGGTAGTCGTACTTGGCGAGCAGGCGGCGGATCTTGGTCCGCATTGTGGCCCGAACGCCCTCTTTGATGTTCCAGTCGATGGTGGCGCTGGAGCGGACCGCTTCGACGAGTTCGTGGGCGATCTTCTTCAGCGTCGCGTCACCCATCTGCAGCACGGCGGCGTCGTTTTGCACGATGGCGTCATAGAAGGCGATCTCGTCGGGGGCCAGCCCCAGTTCCTGATGCCGCCTCTTGCCGTCGCGCATCTCTTTGGCTAGCTTGACCAACTCGGCGATGACCTCGGCGGTGGTCAGCGATCGGTTGTTGCCGCGGCGTCGGGTTCGACGGCGGGCAGGATGAGACGCACCTGATGATGGGCGCCTGGGTCAGGTTCCCCCTCGAGCCGCTGAATCTGCAGACCTGACAGAAACGGGCGCAGTGCATCGAGGACGGTGAGATACGCCGGCTCGTCCTCGTAGCGGCGGATTTCAACGCTGTAGTGCTTGACCGACGAATTGCTCGACGATGACGCACTCGAACAAACAGGAGTTCCAGGCTTGGGCGTTCGACAACCTCCTCGCCTACACGACTCGCGGCCTGCTGGCTGAGTACATCGTGGCCAAAGCGACCCGGCGCACTGGCACCGAGACGCGAATGGAACCAGTACGACCTCAAGGTCGGCGACATCGGTGTGGAGGTGAAGTCGGCTGCTACGTGCAGGCGTGGAAGCAGGCTCGGCCCTCAGTGATCTCGTTGACGGCGCTCACTGAATTTCCCCACTGACGCTCATCGAAATTCCCCACCTGTGTGGCTCCGCCGAGAAGGGCGGGCCTCCCTCGATGCTGCTGGTGTCTGACGCCAGTAGCTCCGTCGAAGGAGGCCCGCTTTCTCATGCTCACATGGGAGGACGACTTGGAAGTACACGCCCTACGCAAACGAGGTTGGTCGATCTCAGCGATCGCCCGCCACACCGGCCATGACCGCAAGACGGTCCGCAAGTACCTTGCCGGCGGCGCCACCCCTGGCCTGCGGGCCCGGCCCTCCCCGGACCCCTTCGAGCCGTTCGTCGACTACGTCACCGCCCGACTGGTCGAGGACCCGCACTTGTGGGCCCGCACGTTGTTCGATGAACTAGAGGCCCTGGGGTTCGGGCTGTCGTATCAGAGCCTGACCCGCAACATCCGCACCCGGCATCTGCGGCCGACGTGCCAGGCCTGCCGCACCGCGACGGAGCGCCCCAACGCGGTGATCGAGCATCCGCCGGGAGATGAAACCCAATGGGACTGGCTGGAATTGCCCGATCCGCCGGCCTCGTGGGGCTGGGGTAAGACCGCGCACCTGCTAGTCGGGTCGCTGGCGCATTCGGGTAAGTGGCGAGCATCGTTGTCACCGTCAGAGGATCAGCCGCATCTCATCGCCGCGCTCGACCGCGTGACCCGTGGCCTTGGTGGGGTGTCTCGGGTGTGGCGGTTCGACCGGATGGCCACCGTGTGTGACCCGGGCTCGGGCCGGGTGAGCGCCTCGTTCGCCGGGGTAGCCAAACACTACGGCGTCTCGGTGGCGATCTGCCCGCCCCGGCGCGGCAACCGCAAGCGGCGTAGTGGAGAAGATCAATCACACTGCGGCCCAACGCTGGTGGCGCACCCTGGCCGACGAACTCACCGTCGAGCAAGCCCAAGCCGACGTCGATCGCTTCGCCCGCCTTCGCGGTGACACCCGACTGCGGGCCACTACCGACGGCCGCACCTCGGTCGCCGTCGCGGCCAAGGCCGAGCCACTGGCCCCAGTTCCGGCGTCGCCGTATCCGGTGATCCTCACCGAAGCCCGCACGGCCTCACGCCAAGCGATGGTGTCCTACCGCGGCAACCGCTACTCGGTGCCACCAGAGTTGGCCGGCGCCCACGTGGCGGTCCGCCATCCCGTGGGGGCAGAGTTCTGCGACATCGCCACCACGGGCGGCATCGTCATCGCCCGCCACCGCATGGCCGCCGACGGACTCGGGGTGATGGTCCGCGACAGCGGCCACGTCATTGCCCTCGATACCGCCGCCATGGCCGCCGCCCACGCCATGCGACCGCACCGCCGCAAGGAACGCATCCCACCCGGAGCCGAGGCGAAAGCTGCTGCCGCACAACTGCTCCGACGACACACGCAGAACACCACCCCGGATCACTCCGGCACCCCGTCCACCGATTCCACCGTCATCGATCTCGCCGCCTACGAGCGGGCCGCTCAGAACAGGACCATCCCATGACCCCCACCGCACGCACCCCGAAGACCACCCGCACCGCGCAGGTCGAGTCACCGTCGGCGGCGGCCAGCCGATATCAACAGCTGCGCTCACACCTTGCCGAGCTCAAACTGCACGCCGCCGCCGAAGCCCTCCCCGCCGTCTTGGACCAGGCCACCGCCGACGGCCTGTCACTGACCGCCGCACTGGAACGCGGCTACTCGCCGTCGAAGTCCACGAGAGCACCGCCCGGCGGCTGGCGGGCCGGCTACGGTTCGCGTGCCTGCCCACCCCGGCCACCCTGGCCGACTTCGACGTCGACTCCGCCGCCGGGATCGACCGCGGTTTGATCGACGAGCTGGGCACCTGCCGCTACCTCGACACCGCGACCAACATTCTGCTCATCGGCCCACCCGGCACCGGCAAGACCCACTTGTCGGTCGGATTGGCAAGAGCTGCAGCACATGCCGGATACCGCACCTACTTCACCACCGCCGCCGACCTCGCCGCACGCTGCCACCGCGCAGCGATCGAAGGACGCTGGGCCACCACCATGCGCTTCTTCGCCGGCCCCACCCTGCTCGTCATCGACGAACTGGGATACCTACCACTGCCCGCCGAAGCGGCCTCGGCGCTGTTTCAGGTTGTCTCCCAACGCTATTTGAAGACGTCCATCGTCATCACCACCAACCGCGGTGTCGGCGCCTGGGGCGACATCCTCGGCGACACCACCGTCGCGGCGGCCATGCTCGACCGGCTGCTACACCGCTCCGTGGTCATCAACCTCGACGGCGAGTCCTACCGCCTACGCGACCACCACGCCGCCGCAGACACCCTCCGCCGAGCCACCACCGGCACCCGCCAACCGATACACTGACCCCGCCATCAGGTGAGGAATTTCGGTGAGCACACCCGGGGACATCCGATGAGCGCAGTCATCGTTCGACATCGGGGTTGGATCGCGTTTGGCAACTAGGGCTTTCGGGCGATGACTTGGACTACGGCGCCCGGACCATGGTGCAGGCTGCCCTCGCGGACGTCTCGCACGGTCTCTTCCGCGTGTTGAATTACCAGCCCGGTTAGTTCGTTACGCAACTCGGCGAGGGTCATCATCATCTCCGCGGTGGGCGGCCCCCCGGTCCCGTACTGCAGTTGCTCGGGCCGGTAGGCCTCAAGTAGGAACACTCCGCCGGGGCGCAATCCGTTGACCACCGAGCGGTGGAGTTGCTGCCTCGTCTGGGCCGGCATATGCGCGAAGATGGAGACGATGCCGTCCCAGGAGTCGGGCTCGATGCGAAAGTCCGCGAGGTCGGCCACGGCCGAGTCGATCTCGACGTCGCGCTGGGTGGCTAGCCGCATGGCTTTGGCCAGGCCCACCGCGGATTGGTCCACCGCGGTGACGTCGAAACCTTGTTCGGCGAGGAAAACTGCGTTTCGCCCTTCGCCTTCGGCTAGGCAGAGAATCCGGCCGGGTTTCAGATCATCGACCCGGCTTCGCAGAAAATCATTGGGCGCAGTCCCGTAGACGTAGTCATCGCTCCTGTAGCGATCGTCCCATGTTGGTGTGCTCATGAACTATTCCTCCGGTAGAAAGGATTCGCCGCCACTACGACTGCCTGGTGCGCAGGTCGGCTATAGGCCCGCGTTGACATGGGCACCGGCTCCGGCCGGCTTGGCGTTGATGGCTACATACGCGATCGTCGCGCCGACTATGAAGAAGGTGTTCACCACCATGAACGCGATGGTGTAGCCGCGGTTGAGGGCGTCGGCGGCGGATGCGACGAGGGTCGCATCACCCATCGCGCGACCGCGGAAGAAAGCCGCCGCAGCGTCGGGCAACCGGTTGTTGGCCACCGTGGCGGCGATCGTGGACAGCACCGCCAAACCTAGTGCGCCGCCGATCTCCTGCGAACTGTTGAGCAGTGCGGAGGCCATCCCGGTGTCTTCATCCCGGACCTGGCTTACCGATGCCAGGGTCAGGGGAACGAAGCTGAGCCCGAGGCCAGCCGCGGTCACGAACATCGCGGGCATCAGATGGGTGAGGTAGCCCGAGTCCGGTTGCAGCCCGGACAGCCAACCCATGCCGGCCGCTGCGATCAGTAGACCCGGCGCGACGATCATGCGCGGTTCCACACGTTCGACGAGTTTCGAACTTGCCGCTGCGGCTCCTCCCATGCCGATGCTGAACGGTAAGTAGGACAGCCCTGCCCGGACAGCGCTCCAGCCCAGAATCTGCTGCATGTACAGCGTGAGGAAGTAGAACATCGCGAACATCCCGGCGCCGATGACCAGCATCGTGGAATACGCCCCCGAACGCGACCGAGACGCGAACAGCCGAAGTGGCAGCATCGGCGCCGCGGCGCGGCGCTGCCAGAACAGGAACGCCGCCAAGAGAACTGTGGCCGCTACGAAGCAGGACAGTGTGCCGGTATCGGTCCAGCCCTGCTGACCGCCGCGGGTGATTCCGTAGACCAGTGCGAGAAGTCCGGCGGTGGCGGTGATCGCGCCGAGAAGGTCCAGTCGGCCGCGGTTGCGTTCACCTTCGTTGAGGACGACCGTGCCAAGCAGCACCAGAACACCGATGGGCACGTTGACGAAAAACACCCAGCGCCAGCTAAGGCCGTCGGTGAGTACACCGCCTAGCAACAGGCCCAACGTGGAACCGATACCGGCCATGGCCGCATAGACGCCCATGGCCCGGTTGCGTGCCCGGCCTTCGGGGAAATTCACGGCGATCAGCGACAGCGCCGCCGGAGCGATGATGGCCCCGCCCACCCCTTGCAGAACACGTGCGCCGATCAACAAGCTCTCGCTGGTGGCGAAACCCCCCAGTAGTGACGAACCGGAGAACACGATCAGCCCTATCCGGAACATCCGGCGCCGGCCGTAGAGGTCCCCGGACTTGCCACCGAGCAGCAGCAGGGACCCGAAGGCCAGCGCGTAGGCGTTGACGATCCAGGCCAGATTGGAAGCGGGCACCTGCAGATCAGTCTGGATGCTGGGCAGAGCGATATTGGTGATCGTGACATCGAGTACGACCATCAACTGGGCCGCCGCAATCACAATCAGCGCCAGAGCCGAATGCCGTACCTCGGGCAGCTCTCCGTTTGAACTGCCCTCCTGGGTGGACCCTGCAGGGCCCGGAACCGCGGTCGCGTTCATTGTTTCTGCCTTCTTCTCATTCGTAACGTGGGGGCGTGGTGACTCAAATCGAGACCGGATAGTTGCTGCGGAACACCCCGCGGGGATCGCGGGTGTGTTTGATCTGCTGCAGACGTCTGAGGGTCGTAGCGTCGAGGGCGTCGCCGACGGACTGGTCGGCATCGAGAAAATTGAAGAGCGTCCTGCCCGTGTCGGCCGATCCCAGTTGATCCCGGTACCGGGCTACCCGGGCCTCGATCGCACTTGCCGCGTTCGGGTGGGGTTGGATTCCGCCGAAGGTGACGAGATACGGCGCCGACACCGGTGCGGTAGGGATGTCGGATTGGCGGGCAAGTGCCCCACCGAGATGGCGAACTTGAACAAACATCAATGGATTCGGGGGCTCGGCCAGCAGAGCTGTGATCGTTTGCTCGGAGAGGTCGGCGAGCAGGACCGATCGCTGGCGCACCGGCGCAGGGCTGGTGGGTTCATTGGCGATGGCCCCTAGATCCCCGACGGCGACCACCCTGTGGGTGTCGGCCAGCGGCGATCCGAGTGCCTCCAGCGGTGCGAGCAACCGTTGTGCGACAGCGGCATCGCCGAGGTAGGCAGTGCTGACGGTAACCATCGGGGGAGCGCCGGGGGCGCTGATCAGACCGCACCACACGGTCAGTTCGTCCGGCGCACCGGAGGTGATGTCGCGAAACGCCGCGAACACCCTCGAGGCCTGAGCGGCGGGCCAGCTGATCCGCCCGCCGTAGACGGCCGGCGCGGATTTCAGCCGGAATTCCAGCGCGGTGACGAATGCGAAATCTCCGCCGCCGCCCCGCAGGGCCCAGAACAGGTCGGGGTTGTCGTCAGCTGTCGCGCGGCGCTGCCGGCCATCGGCGTCTATGACGTCAAATGCGGTTACGCTCTCGGCCGCCCAGCCATACGCCCGGCTGAACCAGCTCAAGCCACCCCCGAGGGTGTAACCGGTGACCCCGACCGCCGGAGAGCTGCCGGCCAGGCCGGTCAATCCTGACTCTCCGGCGATCGCCTGCACCTGCCCCCAGGACACTCCCGCGCCTATGGTCGCCGTCTGGGCGTCGGGATCAACGCGGACCTCGGCGAGGTTTCGGGTGCGAACCAGGATGGTGCCGCCGACAGCGTCGGAGGCCCCATGCCCGTTGGGCTGGGCCGCTACGGAGAGGCCCGCGTCGCGCGCGTACCGGATGAGCGCGGCAGCATCGGTGGCGTCGGCAACTTCGGCAACAGCAAGCACCGACTGATCGACGGTCAGGTTCCACGGCTTACGCGCGATGTCGAATCCGGGGTCGCCGGGCAGCAGGACGCGGCCGCGGATCGCTGAACGCAGCCCGTCGAGATCGCTGGCACGCGCAGTGGATGCGCCACCCACCCATGTCGCCAGGCCGAGAGTGGCCGCGGCCGCGATGAAGCCCCGCCTGTTCAGCCCATCGTCCGCCATGGTCTGCTCCTTATCATTTCTCGCACATCAGATTGTGAAAAGCTCAGCGCTGCAGTGTTTGTCAGCACTTTCCCATTCAGCACGAAACGGGTCATTTGTGTGCTGCGTGGTTGGCGGCTTCAGGCCACCGTGTTGGGAGGGAATAAGGCATTCGACGTTTCTCCCTCGGGTGTGTTGGTCAGGCCAGGCGCGCGGTCAACAGCCAGGCGGGCAGGGAACGGCGGCCGTCGGGTTCGTCACGGAGGTCGGCACCGGGCATCGCGGCGAACCCGGCGTTGGCGTGGATGCGGGCCGGGGTGATGCCCTCGATGGTCCAGTGCTGCGACACCACCTCGCGCAGCTCCTCGGCGGTGACCGCATTGGGCGGGCCGTTGGGCACTCCGGCCCGGTCAAAGACCAGCACGAAGTAAGACGCACCGGGGGCCGCGGCGCGAGCAATGGACCGCTGGTAGCCCTCGCGTGCCTCCACCGGAATCGAGTGAAACAGGGTGCAATCCACAATCGTGCCGAACGTGCCGTCATAGCCGCCGAAGTCGCTGATGTCGGCGACCTCAAAGGTGACGTTGCCCAGACCACGCCGGGCCGCTTCCGCGCGAGCCGCCTCGATGGCGGTCGGCGCAGCGTCCAATCCGACTGTGGTGTAGCCCAATTCGGCCAGCCGCATCGCGGTGACGCCTTCTCCGCAGCCCGCGTCGAGGACCTCGCCGTGAAACCTGCCCTGCTCGATCAGGGCGCCGATGGCGGGTTGCGGCTCGCCGATGCTCCACGGCGGCTTGGTTCCCAGGCCCAACCCGGGACTCTCACCGCGGTAGGCGGACTCGAAGGCGGACTCGAAGGCGAACTCGGACTCACGGGGAGCTGTCATGCACCATAGATATCAAAATGACTGAGATATGTCAAAATAGATGACATGAAGGATGCTCCACTTGGCTATCTGCTGTACCGAATCCTGGCGGCCCTGCGTCCGGCCGTCACCACGGAACTGCGCCCGCTGGGCCTGACGCTGCCCGGGTTCGTCTGCCTGAGGAGCCTGTCGGCATCGCCGGGTCGGTCCAGCGCCGACCTGGCCCGGGATGCCAGCATCTCGCCGCAGTCGATGAACTACGTGCTGCTCACGTTGCAGGAGATGGGCGCCGTCGAGCGGCCGGCCACGGTGTCCTCCGGCCGGGCGCGCCCGGCTCGACTGACCAACGAGGGAATGATTCTGCTGAAGAAGGCGGAAGCGGCCGTTGACCGGGCCGAGGATGCTGTCCTGTCGAACCTCACGGCCGAGAAGCGACGCGAACTCAAACGGCTCCTCAGCGCGGTTGATCACGCACCCGAAGGGACCCATGGCGTTTAGTCCTGGAGTCTTCAAACCGCTTTGGTGGCGCCGTACCAGGACAGGATCGCGTCGCCCTGATCACTCGACTTGGCCAGTGTGGCGTAGGAACGGATGAACGACTCGCCCACGCAGCCGTCGATCTTGACGCGGAAGCCGGTGATGGACACCCATGGCGCGGCGCTCCTGTACTGCTTTTTAGTCACCGGGACGGTGTTGATGATGCCGGGCTTCAGGCCGACGGTGATGCCACCGCCGATGTTGGCGCCGATCCCCGGCAGGATGCCGTCCGGCTGGACGCCGGGGAAGTCCAGGCCGAAGTAACCGATCGACGGGTTGATGCCAGCGGTCCCGGTCAGCGACACACCGTTGGATGTGGCCATGTCGATACCGCAGCCGATTTGGTAACCCACCTCGAAGACACCCGCTGGGGTTTCCTCACCGCCGACCAATGACCCATTGAAAAGCCCGCTGACTTCGTACTCGCGGGTCGAGACCGCAGTGGTCAGCGGCGCGATCGGCCGCTGGATCTCATCCTTGGCCGCGATCGTCAGCGTCCAGCCATCCGGTGACTTCGTAGTCGCGGAGACGTTCGAGGCCACCCTGCCGTCGGCCGGAGGAACTTCAACCGTGATCGCCGCGGCCGGAGCCCCCACGACCCCAGGTCCAGCCAGTTCCTGGTCGGCGGCAGCAGGCACCGCCGTCGCCAAGACCACTGCCACCCCCACCACGGCCGCAACACTGGCCTTCGCTCGACGGAAATCGGGGTCGGGATCGGGCCGCATACACAAAGGGTTATCAAAACCCCTGCGATATGTCAAAGTGCCTGACATGTTCGTCTTACCCCTCGTGAAGGTCCGTAGCGGGATCGCTACTTCGCGATGAGCACTTCGCCTTCCAGTCCGTCGGTGTCGCGGAAGAAGATGCTGCGTACAGTTCCGAAGTCGTTGACGTGGCCGTCGCTGGCGCCGCGTTCAATGAGCCGTTGGCGGATCGTCTGAAAGCTTTCTTCAGACGCCGCCTGGAGCCCGAAGTGGTCGAGGCGCCCGCGACCCCACATGGGTGTCTGGCGGTCGGGCTCGCGATTGCCCTCGATCGTGAACACGTTCAGTTCGGTATGGGTTCCGATGCGAATGACGGTCATGGTTTCGCCGCCGGCTTCACCGTGCGGCGTGGTGGGTCCAGCGTCCGCGTCGAACACCTCGGTGTAAAAGGTGCGTAGCCGGTCGGCGTCCTTAGAAATCAGGGCGATGTGATTAATCCCGTTGACTAACAAGTCTTTCCACTCCTTTGGACGTACACTCGACGATAGGCGGGTTCAAGGCGCAAGCCTGCAAGGAGCAAGCCTGCATTGCGATCAGATTCTCTTCAGCTCGAACAGCGGAATTGTGCGAGTGGTTTGAGTCTGATAGGCCGCGAAGGGCGGTGAGCCCGCAGCGATCTGCGCCCATGCCGCGGCACGCTCAGCCTCAGGGAGCTCCCGCGCTTCGACAGTGATCGTCTCGGAGCCGAGTTCGATCTGAGTCTGCGGATGGGCCCGCAGGTTGTGTACCCACGCCGGATTGACGTCGGCCCCGGCATAGGAACCGACGACGATCACCTTCCCGTTGATGTCGAAGTACCCCAACGGGTTGATCCGCTGGGCACCGGACTTTGCCCCTATGGAGTGCAACAGCAGAAGCTGCATCTTCTCCCACGGGCCGCCCACCTTTCCGCCCTCGGCGCGAAACTCGGCAATGACGTCGGAGTTGAACGAGGTATCGGGAAGCTCAGCCATACCGCCACTGTGCACCGTTTCTCAACGCTTGTCTACATTTTCCGTGGAGTGGCATCATTGCCCGATGAGTAGTCCCCGGCCTGAGCGCGAAGAAGCGATCGCCGGCTGCGAACGAAAAGGGCTTCGGACGCGAAACCGCATTCTGCAAGCGGCCCGCAGCGTATTCGCCGGCGTGGGCTTCGAACGTGCCACCATTCGCGCTATCGCCGCAGCGGCCGGCGTTGACAAGTCCTCGGTCATCCAGCATTTCGGCACAAAGCAGGCGCTGTTCCTCGAAGCGGTGCACTGGGAGATCCCCGTTGCCAATATCATCGCCGATGACCCGCCGACGACCACCGACAACCTAGTCCGCGGAATGCTCGACGCATGGGCCGCCGACCCGAACAGCCCCATGGCAGTGCTGTTGCGCACCAGCATGACTAGCGAAGACGCCGCCGAACTCCTGCGGACCCGCATCACCGCGCAATACGTCGCAACCATGGCCGCGACCATCGACGCCCCCGACGCACGGCTGCGCGCCGCCCTAACCGGCGCGATGCTCATGGGCATCGTCAGTCAGCGCCACATCCTGAAGATGCCCGACCTGGAAGATGCCGACATCGAGGGCATCCTTCGACTCATCACGCCGCTAGTAAGCACGCTCCTCTATCCCAACTCCGGCGCAAATCCGATGGTGCCGAAACCCCGCGGGCTATCTGATCCACAGCAGGTCGCGCAATGGGCCGAGGTCCGAGTCGAGGTTGGGCGGCGCATTCGCCAGCTTCGAAAGGCGGCAGGCATGACCCAAGAGGCATTAGCTCTGGAATCGGGACTCTCGCGCAACCTTCTTGTGGACGTAGAGCTCGGCAAGAGCGGGCTCCTGTACGAGAGACTCTTCGATCTTGCGCGAGCGTTGAAAGTCGAGCCTCATCAGCTCCTGATCGTTGGCTCCCAATAGAAGAACTCATCCTTCGCGAACATGTGTAGTTGACGTAATAGCGCTGTTGGGAAGCGTCACACGCTCTAAGCAGATCAGTAAAGTGGATGAGTGTGCCGAGATCAGGCTCAGTGCGTTGGAGGCGCTGCGAACTCCGTTGGAGGAAGGCGAAATCCGGCTGGCGCGCCGCGACGGGGTGGTGCGCTATCCGGCGCGCTTCCAGCTGATCTTGGCCGCCAACCCCTGCGCCTGTGCCCGGATCCGGCCGCAGGACTGCGCCTGCACCCCGCTGGAGAAGCGGCGTTATCTCGGGAAGCTGTCCGGTCCGCTGCTCGACCGTGTGGATCTTCGCGTCCAGATGCATGCGGTCCGGACCGGTGCGTTCACCGCTGATGCGGCGGAAGGCAGTGAGCAGGTCCGCGAACGGGTGGCGGCGGCACGCGCCGCGGCCGCCGAGCGCTGGGGCCCCTGGGGATTCACCACCAACGCCGAAGTCACCGGTGCGGTTCTACGGCGGCGATTCCGACTCCCGGCGCCGGTGATCGCCCCGCTGAAGACGGCGCTGGAGCGGGGATTGATCAGTATCCGTGGATCGGATCGCCTTCTGAGGGTCGCATGGACGATCAGTGACCTGGCCGGTCGCACCACACCGATCCTCGACGACGTGACGATGGCCCTGAGCTTCCGGCAGACCGAGGTCAAGCCGTGAGCGACGAGCGGCGGCTGCGGGCGTGGGCCTATCTGTCGCGGGTCGCTGAGGTGCCCTGCGGCGAGTTGGCGGAGTTGGTCGCTCAGGTCGGTCCGGAGGAGGCGGCGGAGCGGGTCCGCGGCGGGTCGGTTTCAGCGGACCTCTCGCGCCGTACCGAGGCGCGCCGCGATATCCACTGTGCTGCAGAGGATCTGGAGCTTCTCAGGCGGCGCGGCGGCCGGCTGATCACCCCCGACGATGACGAGTGGCCGACACTGGCGTTCAGGGCATTCAGCGGGGCGCCGGTGCGCGACAAACCGGAAGGGCGAGCCCCGCTGGTGCTGTGGGTGGTGGGTCCGATGCCGCTGGATGAGGCCGTGGAGCGCGCTGCGGCCATTGTCGGGACCCGCGCCTGCACCGGGTACGGCGAGCATGTGGCGGCCGACCTTTCTGTCGGCCTGGCCGAGCACGACGTGACCGTCGTCTCCGGGGGCGCCTACGGGATCGATGGCGCTGTTCACCGCGCGGCCCTGGCGGTCGGGGGGCTGACGATCGCGGTGCTGGCCGGCGGAGTGGACGTCCTGTACCCGGCGGGGCACTCGTCGCTGCTGCACCGCATCAGCCGCACCGGACTGCTGGTCACCGAGTATCCGCCGGGGGTGCGTCCGGCACGGCACCGCTTCCTGACCCGCAATAGGATCGTCGCCGCGTTGTCGGGCGCCACGGTGGTGGTGGAGGCCGGTGTCCGCAGTGGCGCGGCGAGCACCGCCGCGTGGGCGCGTGCGCTGGGACGGGTGGTCTGCGCGGTGCCGGGTCCGGTGACCTCCGCGGCATCCGCCGGCTGTCACGACCTACTCCAGGGTGGCGCGGAGTTGGTCACGCGCCCTGAGGAGGTTCGCGAACTCATTGGTCGGTCAGGGGAATTCGCTGACGAGCTTCCCCGGCCGGCCGCGCTGCTCGATGAGCTGACCGAGATCGAGCGGCTTGTCTATGAGGCGCTTCCGGCCCGTGCGCTCCGGACGCCGGATGAGATCGCGGTGGCCGCTGGCCTGCCTGCCGCCGGCGTGCTCGGTCCGCTGGCCATGCTCGAGGTGGCCGGCCTGGTTCAGCGCCGGGAGGGGAGGTGGCGCATCTCGCGACGGTCGGCCTAGGACCCGGTAGGAGTCATCGCCCGCCCGCGGGCACCAGATCTTCCGGTGCGGCGTCCCCATCATCGTGGTGCTCCGGATTGAAGATGTCCTCGAACACCGCGCTGCGTCGGGTCACGTGGTGCATCCGCTCGGAGTACGACGGGCGCGACCGCACCTTCAGCGGCCACCAGAACCACGGCCCGAGGATCGCCGCGATCGACGGGGTCATCAGTGACCGCACGATCAGGGTGTCCAACAGCAGACCGATGCCGATCGTCATGCCACCCTGCCCGACGTTGAGCAGGTCGCCGGAAATCATCGAGCCCATGGTGAACGCGAACACCAGTCCCGCGGCGGTCACCACGGTTCCGGTGCTGCCCATCGACCGGATGATCCCGGTGTTGATTCCGGCGCCGATCTCCTCCTTGAACCGCGACACCAGCAGCAGGTTGTAGTCGCTGCCGACGGCCATCAGGATGATCACCGCGAACGCCAGCACGATCCAGTTCAATTCGATGCCGACGATGCGTTCGAAGATGAAGACGGAGACGCCGAACGCGGCACCCAGCGAGATCACCACTGTTCCCACGATCACCATCGAGGCAACCAGGGCCCGGGTGATGATCAGCATGACGATGAAGATCAGCGTCAGCGCGGCGAAGGCGGCGATCATGGTGTCGTACTTGGCGCCTGCCTGGATGTCGCGGTAGGTGGCCGCGGTGCCGGTGAGGTAGATGTCGGCGTTGGCCAGCGACGTGCCCTTGACCGCCTCGTGTGCGGCGACGAGTTCGTCGCCGACGACCGAAATGCCTTCCTCCGAAGCCGGATTCGTGTCGTGGGTGATGATCAGCCGGGCCGCCTTGCCGTCTGGTGACAGAAACAGCTTGAGGCCCTTCTGGAAGTCCGGATTGGAGAACACCTCCGGTGGCAGGTAGAAGTAGTCGTCGCTCTTGGAGGCGTCGAAGGCTTCGCCCATCGCGGTGGCGGTGTCGGTCATTTGCTGCATCTGGGTGATGAGGCCGTCGAAGCTGCTGTGGATGGTCTGCAGGGTGTCCTGCATGGTGGTCGCCGTGGCGATGATCGGCGGGAACTGGGCGATCATCTGCGGGAACAGGCTGTTCATCTCGCCCATCCCGTTGACCATGCTGTCCATGCCCTTGACCATGTCGTCCATGCCGCCGATCATCGCGCCGACATCGTTTTGCAGGGTGGCCATGTTGTCGCTGAATTTGTCGACGCCGTCGCTCGCGTCGAACAAGGACTTGAGGCCGTCGCACGCCGGGATGTTGTCGCAGTGCTGTTCCCAGTAGAAGTAGTTGCGGAACGGACGCACCACGTCGTCGAAATTTGCGAGATTGTCGCGCATTTCATCCAGCGTCGCCTTCATGGCGTTCATGTCGGCGACGCTGGCCTTGCCGGAACCGACCATCCCGTTCGCGGCGGTCGCCATCCCGTTGGCGGATTCGACCGTGCTGTTCATCGACGACGACATCTGGGTCATCAGGTTCTGCATCTGCGTCATCGAGGCGATCATCGCCCCGAGGTCATTCGACATCCCGCTTATGTCGGCGACCCGCTGTTTGAGGAACTGCAGGTTCTGGGTGATCGGCACCGAGGACATGCTGATCTGGTACGGGATCGAACTGTGTGCGATCGGCGAGCCCAGCGGCCGGGTGATCCCCTGGACCATTGCTATGCCGCGGATGCGGAAGAGCGCCTTGGTGATTCGGTCCAGGACGATCATGTCGGTGGGATTTCGCATGTCGTGGTCGGACTCGATGGTCATGATGTCGGGATTGAGACGCGCTGTGCTGAAGTGCTTCTCGGCCGCCGCGTATCCCACATTGGCCGGCACGTCGGCCGGGATGTAGCGGCGGTCGTCGTAACTTGTCTTGTAGCCGATCATCGCCAGCAGGCCGAGCAACACGACGCTGGTGGCCGTGGCGAGAATCGGCTTGGGCCAGCGGACGGTGGCGGTGCCGACCTTGCGCCAGCCCCTCGTCTTCATCATCCGCTTGGGGTCCAGCAGCCCGAACCGGCTGCCGACCACCAGGATCGCCGGGGCGACGGTCATGGCGGCCGCGACCACGATGATCAGCGCCATCGCCGACGGGTAGGCCAGCGAGTTGAAGTAGGACAGCCGGGTCAGTCGCAGGGTCAGCATGGCGCCGGCGATCGTCAGCCCCGAGCCCAGGATGACGTGGCCGACCCCGCGGTATGCGGTGAAGTACGCCGACTCCCGGTCCTCACCGTTCTGCCGCGCCTCGTGGTAGCGCCCGATGAGGAAGATCGCGTAGTCGGTGCCGGCCGCGATGGACAGTGCGGTCATCAGCGGAACCGAGAAGGTCGAGAAGTCCATGATGCCGAGGTGGCCGACCACCGCGACGGCGCCGCGGGCGGCGCCCATCTCGATGCCGACGATGGCCAGGATCAGCAGCACCGTGCTTGTTGATCGGTAGACCAGTGCCAGCATGATCGTGATCACGATCATCGTGACCACGGTCATCTTGATCATCCCGCGGTCGCTGGCCTCCAACGAGTCGGTGGTGAGCGGGGCGGGCCCGGTGACGTAGGCATGCAAGCCGGCCGGGGGTGGGGTGTCGTGGATGATCTCCCGGACGGCATCCACCGACTTGTTGCCTTGCGTGCTGCCCTGGTCCCCGGCCAAGTTGAGCTGGACATAGGCGGCCTTGCCGTCGCTGCTCTGGACCCCGGCGGCGGTGATCATGTCGCCCCAGAAGTTGTGCACGTGCTCCACGTGCTCGGTGTCGGCCTCGAACTTGGCCACCAGGTTGTCGTAGTAGCGGTGCGCCGCATCGCCCAGCGGCTGATCGCCCACCAAGACCACCATCGCGATGCTGTCCGACGTGGACTCCTGGAATTTTTCGCCCATCCGTTTGGCGGCGATCACCGCCGGCGCGTCCTGGGGCGACATCGAGACAGCGTTGGCCATCCCGACCTTTTCGACCTGGGGGACAAGAAGATTGACCGCCGCGGTGAAGGCCACCCAAACCAGGATCACCGGGACTGCCAGAGCGCGGATGGTGCGAGGGAAGAAGGTGCGGGTATCCCCGCCGTGGGCGCTCATGCGGCTTTGTCCAGACAGAAGGCCTGAGCGTCGCGGCCTTCGGCGTAGTTCTCGTCGACCAGTTTGTCGTCGACCAGGATCCGGCAGCCGAGCGCCGCGGTATCGCCCTGGGCGACGACATTGGCCAGGACTCCCGGATTGGTTGTGCTCACCGTGACCGACCAGGGCAGTGAGGTGAAACCGGCTTCGATCGTCTTGCCGTTCACGTCGAGATAGCTCACCCGGCCGGAGGTGTCGACGGGGCCGACGATCTCGTAGGTGACCCGCTTGGTGTTGATCGGCCGAATGACGTCGGCCGGCTCAGAGGCTGCCACATAGGGCACGTCCGAGTCGAAGAAGGTGCGCAAGCGGCTCACCACGGCCACCGCGGCGGCCGCGGCGACTACGACCATCGCCACCACCCAGAATCGCTTGAGCAGGCGGACGACCGACGGCACCATCGTTTTCACCGTTTCCCCTTCACCCGGCAATGCCCTTGTCGCGCCGCGCGGAAGGGCTCTGCTGCCGTTGGTCAGCTCATCATGAATACCATGGGGGGTATAGTATCAAGGTATCTCCCGGGACCGGGACCGAACACTGTTGAAGGAGAGTTGACATGTGCCGTGCCGCGAACTGCAAGGTCTGCGGGAAGACAACCTGGGCCGGTTGCGGGATGCATGTCGACGCGGTCAAACGGACCGTACCGGCCGGCCAATGGTGCGACGGCCATTCCGGCGCCGAGATGGCCGCGGCCCCCAAACGCAGCTGGTTCCGGCGCAGGGGCTAGCCGATCGTTGCGTGTCCTGGGAAGCTCTGTGCAGTGGCCCACATCACATCCAGGAGAGCGCGTGTTCGATCTGAAGATCGTCGGCGGCACCATCGTCGACGGAACCGGTGCGGATCGTTTCACCGGTGACGTCGCGGTCCGGGACGGCAAGATCGTCGAGGTCCGCCGGCGCAGCCCCGCCCATCCGCCACTGCCGGGCGATGCCGCCCAGACGATCGACGCGACTGGCAAGATCGTCGCTCCGGGCTTCGTCGACATCCACACCCACTACGACGGTCAGGTGAGTTGGGACGACGTCCTGGAGCCCTCGGCGAGTCACGGTGTGACCACGGTGATTTCGGGCAACTGCGGCGTCGGCTTCGCCCCGGTCCGCCCTGGCACCGAGCAGTGGCTCATCGAACTGATGGAGGGCGTCGAGGACATCCCCGGCACCGCGCTGACCGAGGGCATCACCTGGGGCTGGGAGAGCTACGCCGAGTACCTCGACGTGATCGGGCGCCGTGAACTGGCCGTCGATTACGGAAGCCAGATCGCGCACGGCACCGTGCGGGCCTACGCGATGGGTGAGCGCGGGGCGCGCAACGAACCGGCGACCGCCGAGGACATCGCCGCGATGAGCCGGATCGTCCAGGAGGCCGTCGAGGCCGGGGCGCTGGGTTTCTCGTCGTCGCGCACCCTGGCGCATCGGGCGATGGACGGCGAACCCGTACCGGGCACCTTCGCCGCCGAGGACGAGCTGTTCGCGCTCGGGCGCGCCCTTGCCGCCGGCGGCGGGGCGGTGTTCGAGTTGGCGCCGCAGGGAGCCGCGGGCGAGGACATCGTCGCGCCCAGGAAGGAACTCGAATGGATGCGCCGGCTCGGCGAGGAGATCGACTGTGCGCTCAGCTTCGCGCTGATCCAGGTCGATGCCGACCCGAACCTGTGGCGCGAGCAGCTCGACCTCTCGGCGGCCGCCCACGAGGCGGGCAGCCGACTCTTCCCCCAGGTGGCCGCCCGGCCGTTCGGGATGCTTCTCGGTTTTCCCGGGCACCACGCCTTCACCCACCGGCCCACCTATCGCCGGCTCAAGGCCGAGTGCAGCCGCGAGGAACTCGCGGCCCGGCTGGCCGAACCGGCCGTGCGGGCGGCGATCCTGGCCGAGGACGATCTACCCCTGGACCCGACGAAGCTGTTCGACGGCATGTTCGCCTTTGCCCAGTACGCCATCGACCGGCTGTTCGTGCTCGGGGAGCCGCCGGATTACGAGCCGACCGACGAGCGCACGGTCGCCGCCATCGCGCGCGAGCGCGGCGAGGACCCGTTGGCCACCATGTACGACCTGATGCTGGAGGCCGACGCCGGCGCCATGCTGATGGTGCCGCTGTTCAACTACGCCGAGCGCAACCACGACGCCATCCGCGAGATGATGACCCATCCGGCCGGGGTGCTCGGCCTGTCCGACGGCGGCGCGCACTGCAGCATGATCTGCGACGCGTCCTATCCGACTTTCCTGCTGACGCACTGGGCGCGTGACCGCCACCGTGGTCAGAAGCTGCCGCTGGAGTACGTGGTGCGCAAGCAATCCCATGACACCGCAGCACTTTTCGGCCTGACCGATCGCGGTGTGATCGACGTCGGCAAGAAGGCCGACCTCAACGTCATCGACCTGGACCGGCTGACGCTGCACGCCCCGCGGATGGTCTACGACCTGCCGGCCGGCGGGCACCGTCTGGTGCAGGGCGCGTCGGGCTACACCGCCACGGTGGTCAGCGGGGTGGTGACGCGGCGCGACGGCGTCGACACCGGAGCGCGGCCGGGCCGGTTGGTCCGCGGGGCGCGGTGACTGCGGCGCGCTTCGTCGGGATGACGTTCGTCGTCACCGGCGTCGCCTCCGGCATCGGCGTGGTGGGCTGTGACCTCGCCCCGTGGCCATCGACTACGGACCCAGCGGAATCCGTTGTAACGCAGTCTGTCCCGGCTTCACCGACACCCCGATGCTGGACGCGGTGCTCTCCGCGCCCAAGATGGCGGAAGTGAAGGCCACGGTGACCCACGAGCACGCGTTGCGCCGGCGTGACGGACATGATGGGACTTGGCAGTCGGTGATGAAGGAGATGGGATGACAACGAGTGCCCTCAGGGGTCAGGTGGTCGACCGGGCCCGCGGACTGCGCACCGTTGTGGGTGCCGAGGCGGCGGAATCCGAACGGCTGCGGACCATGTCGGCTCCCATCGTCGACGCGCTGTGGTCCAGCGGTCTGATGACGTCGTTCAACCCGCGCGAGGCCGGTGGCGTGGAGCCGGACTTCGCGGAGATGGTCGATACCTGGATCGAAATGGCATGGCAGGACGGCTCTTTCGGGTGGATCGGGATCGCCAATTTTCCCTCCGCGTTCGCCGCGGCCTGCTACCTGCCGGATGTCGGCTTCGCCGAGGTGTTCACCGGCAACGGCAACCAGGTGACGATGGGCGGCCAGTTCGCCCCACTCGGGCAGGGCCTCGAGGTCGTTGGCGGCTACCGGTTGACCGGCTCGTGGAGTTTCGGCTCCGGCACCGGCCATGCGCAGTACGTCGCCGCCGGTTTCATGCCCGTGCACGACGGACAGCCGCGAATGATGGACAACGGCATGCCGGTCATGAAAGTGGCGCTGCTCCCGCGCGAGCAGGTCACCTTCACCGACGGCTGGCATGTCCAGGGCCTCAAGGGAACCGGTTCCTACGACTACAACGTCGCCGACGTCTTCGTGCCCGAGTCCCGGACGTTCGACCTGTTCGCCCGTGAGCCGCTGCGCGGCGGATCGCCGGCCGCCCGGATGGGACTGATGGCCGTCACCGCCGCAGGCCATGCAGCGTGGGCGCTGGGTGTGGCCAAGAGCATGCTCGACGACGTCCAGGAACTGGCCGCCACCAAATTCCGGATGAGCGACATGGCGTCGCTGGCCAGCCGCCCCACCTTCCAGAAGGACCTCGCGCACCACGTCTCGGCGTGGCGTGCGGCCCGGCTGCTGCTGCTCGACGTCTTCGGTGAGGCCGAGAAGGCAGCGGACACCCACGAGCTCATGCCGGCCAACCGGGCCGATATGCGGGCGGCTGCGGTGTATGCGACCGACGTCGCCCGGGAGTGCGCGCAGTGGGCGCACCTGGTGGCCGGGACCACGTCGATCAGGGAGGGCTGCCGGCTCGAACGTGCCTTCCGGGACCTCTACACCGGCACCCAGCACGCCTTCATCAGCGAGAAGGTGGCGATGGACGCCGCGCAGGTCTGGTTGGGACTGGTGGAGGACAACTTCGCCCTGTGAGTACGGCGGCGGCCGACACGCCCGCGACGGATGGGGCCTGGCATCGCGGCCGTCTGCCACCGTAGGGGAGTGGACGATTCGGACCGGCACGCGGCGATCCTGGAGGAATACGCCGAGTACCTCGCGTTGGAACGCGGCCGCTCGGAGCACACCCGTCGCGCCTATCTGACCGACCTACGCTCGTTGTTCGGCTTCCTCGACGAACGCGCGCCGGGCGCCGGCCTGCAGGGATTGAGCCTGCCGCTGTTGCGGTCCTGGCTGGCGGCGCAGGCGCAATCCGGGGCGGCGCGCACCACGCTGGCCCGGCGCACGTCGGCGGTCAAGACATTCACGGCGTGGGCTACCAGGCGTGGTCTGCTCGCCGCTGACCCCGCCGTCCGGCTGCAGGTTCCCAAGGCGCGCCGCACCCTGCCGTCGGTGCTGCGGCAGGACCAGGCCATCGCCGCGATGGCCGCCGCGGGCCTCGGCGCCGAGCAGCGCGATCCACTGGCCCTGCGGGACCGGCTCATCGTCGAACTGTTGTACGCCACGGGAATTCGCGTCAGCGAGCTCTGCGGCCTTGACGTCGACGACGTTGACAAAAGCCGCCGGCTCCTTCGCGTCCTGGGCAAGGGCAACAAGCAACGGACGGTCCCGTTCGGGCGGCCGGCACTGACCGCGTTGGACGACTGGCTGACCGACGGCCGCCCGCATCTGGCCACCTCGGCGTCCGGCCCGGCGTTGCTACTCGGACCGCGTGGACGACGTCTCGACCCGCGGCAGGCGCGCACCGTGGTGCATCAGACCGTCGGCGCCGTCGATGGCGCCCCCGACATCGGCCCGCACGGTCTGCGGCACAGCGCGGCGACCCATCTGCTCGAGGGCGGCGCCGATCTTCGCATCGTGCAGGAACTGCTCGGTCACTCCACGCTGGCCACCACGCAGCTCTACACCCACGTCACCGTCGCGCGGCTGCGCGCCGTGCACGACCAGGCTCATCCGCGGGCCTGAGACGCCGGCTTGAGCCGGATCGGCGTCGTCGGCAGCAGCCCCACCGGGTCGACGTAGTCCGCCCGCTGCGCCGGCCCCCACATCGCACCCCAGTGCAGGCACGCCGCCGCCGGACACCCCGGATGCCCCGCGGCCAGTCGCCCCAACGGCGTCCCGGAATCCACCAGCTGCCCCGGCCGAACGACAGCCTCCACCGGTTCGTAGGACGTCCGTAACCCGCCCGGATGATCGACCGAAACCACCGGGCGCCCGGCCAACATCCCGGCGAAGACCACCGTCCCACCTCCCGCCGCATAGACCGCCTGACCGATAACCCCGGCCAGATCCACGCCCCTGTGTCCGCGCTGCCAATCGGGGCGGGGCGCGTCGAAGCCCCGGGTCACCACCGGCACGCCCGGCCGCAGCGGCCATTGCAGACGGCCATCGTCGGCCCGACAGATCGGGGAGAGCCCCAGGAGGAGCACGAGTGCCGGGATGAACCGCATCCGGCCACTTCACCGCCATCCGACCCAGACCGCTCTACCCCTGCCCGCGGATTGGGGATGAACCCTGCGCTGTGTGTAAACTCCGGTACGCAGCCTGCTCAAGCGGGCTGACTTCGCGCGTCTGTACGCACCGTCGCCTCGGGTGTCGGTTGCCGCGCACATCGGTTGGTCCCGTCGCAAGACGGGCTGGTGTGCGCGCAGGCGCCAGGGCACGGCTTCACCGAAGCCGGGCGACAACCGACCGATCAGTAAGGCACGACCATGGCCGTAGTAACCATGAAGCAGCTGCTTGACAGCGGCACCCACTTCGGGCACCAGACCCGCCGGTGGAATCCCAAGATGAAGCGGTTCATCTTCACCGACCGCAACGGCATCTACATCATCGACCTGCAGCAGACGCTGACCTACATCGACAAGGCCTACGAGTTCGTCAAGGAGACCGTGGCCCACGGCGGCAGCATTATGTTCGTCGGCACCAAGAAGCAGGCCCAGGAGTCCATCGCCGAGGAGGCCACCCGCGTCGGCATGCCGTATGTCAACCAGCGCTGGCTGGGCGGCATGCTCACCAACTTCTCCACCGTCCACAAGCGTCTGCAGCGTCTCAAGGAGCTCGAGTCCATGGAGCAGACCGGCGGCTTCGAGGGGCGCACCAAGAAGGAAATCTTGATGCTGACCCGTGAGAAGAACAAATTGGAGCGGTCCCTCGGTGGCATCAGGGACATGACCAAGGTGCCCTCGGCGATCTGGGTCGTCGACACCAACAAGGAACACCTCGCTGTCGCGGAGGCCCGCAAACTCAACATCCCGATCATCGCGATCCTCGACACCAACTGCGACCCGGACGTCGTCGACTACCCGATCCCGGGCAACGACGACGCCATCCGCTCCGCGGCCCTGCTCACCAAGGTGATCGCCTCCGCGGTCGCCGAGGGCTTGCAGGCCCGCGGTGGAGCCGGCCGCAGCGAGGCCGAGTCGGGCGCCGAGCCGCTGGCCGAGTGGGAGCAGGAGCTGCTGGCCAGCGCGGCCATCGAGTCGGCCCCCGCTGAAGGTGTTCCGGCGGCCGGGCCGGTATCCGATGAATCCACCACCGTCACCGTCACGGAAGGCTGATATGGCTAACTACACCGCTGCCGACGTCAAGCGGCTCCGCGAGCTCACCGGCTCGGGGATGATGGACTGCAAGAACGCGCTGGCCGAGACGGACGGCGATTTCGACAAGGCCGTCGAGGTGCTGCGCATCAAGGGCGCCAAGGACGTCGGCAAGCGCGCCGAGCGCGCTACCGCCGAGGGCCTGGTCGCCGCCAAGGGCGGCGCCCTGATCGAGCTCAACTCCGAGACCGACTTCGTCGCCAAGAACGCGGAGTTCCAGCAGCTGGCCGAGCAGGTCGTCGACGCCGCGCTGGCCGCCAAGGCCACCGACGTGGACTCGCTCAAGGCCGCCAAGATCGGCGACCACACGGTCGAGGAGGCCATCGCGGCCCTCTCAGCCAAGATCGGCGAGAAGCTCGAGCTGCGCCGGGTGCAGTTCTTCGACGGCAACGTCGAGACCTACCTGCACAAGCGTGCCGCCGATCTGCCGCCGGCCGTCGGGGTGCTGGTCGAATTCGAGGGGTCCGACCAGGATGCCGCGCATGCGGTAGCCCTGCAGATCGCCGCGCTGAAGGCCAAGTACCTGACTCGCGACGACGTCCCGGCCGACCTGGTGGCCGCCGAGAAGCGTGTCGCCGAGGAGACCGCCAAGTCCGAGGGCAAGCCCGAGGCCGCGCTGCCGAAGATCATCGAGGGCCGCGTCAACGGTTTCTTCAAGGACGTCGTGCTGCTCGAGCAGCCGTCGGTCTCGGACAACAAGAAGTCCGTGAAGGCGCTGCTCGACGAGGCCGGAGTGACCGTCACCCGGTTCACCCGCTTCGAGGTCGGTCAGGCCTAGGGACTGCCCATGCGGCATGTCAACGCCTTCGGCGACGACGCACTCGGCGCGCTTGACGCCGTCGGGATGGTCGACGCGATCCGCACCGGCAAGGTGTCGGCCATCGAACTGGTCGACGCGGCCATCGCGCGGGTGAAGGCGGTCAACCCTGCCCTCAACGGCCTGGCGCACGAGACGTTCAGCCAGGCCCGGTTCCGGGCCGCGGAGAAGCCGGGCGGCTACTTCGACGGGGTGCCGACCTTTTTCAAGGACAACGTCGACGTCGAGGGCATGCCCACGATGCAGGGCACCGACGCCTGGGTGCCGCGACCGCAACCCGGACACGGCGACTTCGCGCGGTTCTTCCTCGCGACCGGCCTCATTCCGCTCGGCAAAACCCAGCTGTCGGAGTTCGGGTTCAGCGCCTCGGCCGAACACCCCCGCATCGGCGCCGTCCGCAACCCCTGGGACACCGACTTCACCGCCGGCGCCTCGTCGTCGGGTTCGGGCGCATTCGTCGCCGCCGGGGTGGTGCCGATCGCTCACGCCAACGACGGCGGCGGCTCGATCCGGATTCCCGCCTCCTGCAATGGACTGGTGGGGCTCAAGCCGTCCCGCGGCCGGCTGCCACAGGACAAGATGTCCCGGCAGATGCCGGTCCGCATCGTCAGCGACGGTGTGCTGACCCGGTCGGTGCGCGACACCGCCGCCTTCTACCGGGAAGCCGAGCGGATCTGGCGTAACCGGTCACTGCCCCCGATCGGTGCGGTGACCGGTCCCGGTGGCGAGCGGCTGCGGGTCGCCGTGGTGACCCGCTCGCTCAAGCGTGAGAGCAGCCCGGCGGTCCGTGACCTCACCCTCAAGACGGCGTCGCTTCTGGAAGGTCTCGGCCACCGCGTCCACTACCTGGACAACCATCCGATCCCCGACCAGTTCGCCGACGACTTCCTGCTGTACTGGGCCTCACTGGCGATGGCCCTGGTGAAGGGCGGCCGGCGGACCTTCGGCTCGACCTTCGACCGGACCAAGCTGGACAGCCTCACCCTGGGACTGGACCGACACGCCACCCGCAACATGCATCGGCTCCCGTTGGCCATCACCCGCCTGGGACGCACCCGGCGAGTCACCGCGCGGCTTTTCCAGGACTACGACGTCCTGCTGACGCCGACGCTGGCCGAGCTGACACCGCGCATCGGACACCTCGACCCGACGGCGGACTACCAGCAGATCATCGAGAGGCTGGTGGATTGGGCGGCGTTCACCCCGCTGCAGAACGCAACCGGGGAACCGGCGATCTCACTGCCGCTGGCGGAGTCCGACAACGGCATGCCCGTCGGCATGATGTTCAGTGCGGCGCTCGGGATGGAACGACGACTACTCGAACTCGCCTACGAACTCGAACAGGCCCGCCCGTGGGCGCGCATTCAGGACGCCGTTGCGCCGACCGGCTGAACCTGCGCGCTGACGCTTTCCAGCACGCCGTAGTAGTGATCGAGCAGATGCTCGGGAACCGTCGCGCGCACCATCGCCCGCCACGCCCGGACCAGGCGGGCATGGGCGTCGTCTCCCATGGCCGAGGACAGCAGGTGGCAGCCCAGCACGCTGGTCCACGCCGATTCCGCCGCTTCCGCCGCGTCGACCCCGTCGCGCAGGCCGGTGGCTTCGATGGCTTTGGTCAGTCCGGTGATGAAGCTGTCGGTCCACTCCTGGTAGACCCGGGCCGCCACGCTGCTGACCTGGCCGAGCGCCTGAAGCAGCTCGTTGCCGATCCGCGCGGTCTTGTCCGCCTGAATGGTGGCCGCGGAGGTGAACGTCGCCAGGATGATGCGCTCCAGGTCCGGCGCCGACGGGTCGGTGCGCTCCCGTACCGCCTCCTTGATCCGCCGCCGGTAATCGTCGATGATCGCCGACGCCACCGCTTCCTTGGAGTCGAAGTGGTAGTAGAACGCTCCCTTGCTGACACCCGCGCGCTGCAGGACATCGGCCAGGCCGGTCTCGCCGTAGCCCAACTCGTCGAAAAGGTCGACGGCGGAGTCGATGATCCGGCGTCGCGTCGCCTCGGCTCTTGCCTGCAAAACCACCTGAGTTACGCCCTTTCGTCGGCTGCGGTCCAGCCACTTTACCCCCCGGTAACATTAGTGTAAGCGCACTTACGGTCTGGGACCGATATTCGGGTCTCTGTCGGGATTCGGACCTGGGGGCATTTGGTGCGATGGGTACGGAGTACCCTCCCAGCGGCGATCTTATGCCGGTGGTGCACATAGTGGTGAGGAGTCCGATGGGCGAGTCGACGAGCCTGAACGGTGCCGAACCCGCACTGCGGCCTCAGTATTCGCGCGTGCTGCTCAAACTCGGCGGGGAGATGTTCGGCGGCGGCTCCGTCGGCCTCGACCCCGATGTGGTGGCCCAGGTCGCCCGGCAGATCGCTGAGGTGGTGCGCAGCGGTGTCCAGGTCGCGGTGGTGATCGGCGGCGGCAACTTCTTCCGCGGCGCACAGCTGCAGCAGCGCGGGATGGAGCGCACCCGCTCGGACTACATGGGCATGCTCGGCACCGTGATGAACAGCCTTGCGCTGCAAGACTTCCTGGAGAAGGAAGGCATCGTCACCCGCGTTCAGACCGCCATCACCATGGGACAGGTGGCTGAGCCGTACATCCCGCTGCGGGCGCGGCGTCACCTGGAGAAGGGTCGCGTGGTGATCTTCGGGGCCGGCATGGGCCTGCCGTACTTCTCCACCGACACCACCGCCGCCCAGCGCGCGCTGGAGATCGGGGCCGAGGTGGTGTTGATGGCCAAGGCGGTCGACGGGGTGTTCACCGACGATCCGCGGGAGAACCCGGAGGCCGAACTGCTCACCGAGATCACCCATCGCGAGGTCATCGACCGGGAACTGCGGGTCGCCGACGCCACCGCCTTCAGCCTGTGCATGGACAACGGAATGCCGATCCTGGTCTTCAACCTGCTGACAAGTGGCAATATTGCCCGGGCGGTCGCAGGTGAGAAGATCGGAACGCTGGTCACCACCCCAACGCCGCACTGACCCGGGAGCATGCATTGATCGACGAAGCCCTCTTCGACGCCGAAGAGAAGATGGAGAAGGCCGTTGCGGTCGCCCGCGACGACCTGGCGTCCATCCGCACCGGGCGCGCCAACCCCGGCATGTTCTCCCGCATCGTCATCGACTACTACGGCACCCCCACCCCGATCACCCAGATGTCCAGCGTCAACGTGCCGGAAGCCCGGATGGTGGTGATCAAGCCCTACGAGGCCGCCCAACTGCGTGCCATCGAGGACGCGATCCGCAACTCCGATTTGGGCGTGAACCCGACCAACGACGGCAACATCATCCGGGTCTCCATTCCGCAGCTCACCGAGGAGCGCCGCCGCGATCTGGTCAAGCAGGCCAAGGCCAAGGGCGAGGACGCCAAGGTGTCGGTGCGCAACATCCGCCGGCGCGCCATGGAGGAACTGCACCGGATCAAGAAGGACGGCGAGGCCGGCGAGGACGAGGTGGGCCGGGCCGAGAAGGACTTGGACAAGTCCACCGCTCAGTACGTGCACCAGATCGATGAATTGGTCAAGCACAAAGAAGGCGAGTTGCTGGAGGTCTGAGGGCCCCGGCAGACAGACCATGACAGGCACCGAATCAGGAGCCCCGGCGAAGACCTCGAAAGCGGGACGCAACCTGCCCGCCGCCATCGCCGTCGGGGTCGGGCTCGGCGGCATGGCGATCGGCAGCCTGTTGTTCGCGCCGAAATGGTGGCTCGCGTTGCTGGCCGCCGCGATCGCGATGGCCACCCACGAGGTGATCCGCCGGCTTCGTGAACACGGCTACGTCATCCCGGTCGTGCCGCTCATGGTCGGCGGCCAGGCGATGATCTGGCTGGCCTGGCCGTGGGGCGTCGCGGGCACGCTGGGCGCCTTCGGCGGCACCGTCGTGGCCGCCATGGTGTGGCGCCTCGTCGGCCAGGGGCTGGGGGAGCAGCCGGTCAACTACCTGCGTGACATCTCCGCCACCGTCCTGTTGGCCACCTGGGTGCCGTTGTTCGCGAGTTTCACGTCACTGCTGATATTCCAGGACAACGGTGGTGCGCGGGTCTTCACCGTCATCGCCACCGTGGTCTTCGCCGATATCGGCGGCTACACCGCCGGTGTGCTGCTGGGCAAGCACCCGATGGCGCCGGCGATCAGCCCCAAGAAATCCTGGGAGGGTTTGGGCGGCTCGCTGTTGTTCGGCATCACCGCGGCCGTGCTGTCGGTGATGTTCCTGCTGCATAAGCCCGCCTGGGTCGGTTTGCCGCTGGGTTTGATGCTGGTGATCACCGGCGTACTCGGCGATCTGGTCGAGTCGCAGGTCAAGCGTGACATGGGCATCAAGGACATGGGGACGCTGCTGCCGGGCCACGGCGGGATGATGGACCGCATCGACGCGATGCTGCCGGCGGCGGTTGCCGGCTGGATCGTGCTGACGCTGCTGGCCTGACCCGGATACTGGAGAAGTGAAACAGCAGCTGGTCTTCGACGCGCCGCGCCGGGGACTGCCACCGCGCCATTTCGCCGACCTCGATTCCGGCGAGCGTGCCGCTGCGGTCGCCGAGTTGGGTCTGCCGGCGTTCCGCGCCAAACAGGTCGCCACCCAGTACTACGGACGGCTGGTGGCCGATCCGCGGGAGATGACCGACCTGCCGGCCGCCGTGCGCGACACGATCGCCGACGCGCTTTTCCCGCCGCTGCTGTCGGTGATCCGGGAAGTGCAATGCGATGCCGGCGAGACGCGAAAGACGTTGTGGCGCGGTCATGATGGGGCGACGTTCGAGTCGGTTCTGATGCGCTACCCGGACCGCAACACCGTGTGCATCTCCTCGCAGGCGGGCTGCGGGATGGCGTGCCCGTTCTGTGCGACGGGCCAGGGCGGGCTCACGCGCAACCTCAGCACCGCCGAGATCGTCGAGCAGGTTCGCGCCGCCGCGGTGGCGGTGCGGGATCGCCCGAAAGACGGACCCCGTGCCGGCCGGCTCTCCAACGTCGTCTTCATGGGGATGGGGGAGCCGCTGGCGAACTACGCGCGGGTGGTGGCGGCGGTGCGCCGCATCACCGCCGCGCCGCCCGACGGGTTCGGCATCTCGGCGCGGTCGGTGACGGTGTCGACGGTCGGGCTCGCCCCGGCCATCCGCAAGCTGGCCGACGAACACCTCGGGGTCACCCTGGCGCTGTCCCTGCACACCCCCGATGACGAGCTGCGCGACACCCTGGTGCCGGTGAACGACCGATGGAAGGTTCACGAAGTCCTTGATGCCGCCCGCTACTACGGCGAGGTGACCGGCCGCCGGGTGTCCATCGAGTACGCGCTGATCCGCGACATCAACGACCAGGGCTGGCGGGCCGACCTCCTGGGCACGCTGCTGCACCGGGCGCTGGGACCGCTGGCCCACGTCAACCTGATTCCACTCAATCCCACACCGGGCAGCAAGTGGGACGCCAGTCCCAAACCCGTGGAGCGGGAGTTCGTGCGGCGGGTGCGGGCGAAAGGCGTGTCGTGCACGGTGCGCGACACCCGTGGGCGTGAGATTGCCGCCGCGTGCGGACAGCTGGCCGCCGAGGGCGGTTAGCGCCTAGCGCAGGATGCCGCGCTTACGAAGGACGATGTCCCGGATGATCCAGAAGGCGACGAACGCCGCCATGCCGATCAGCCAGATGTCCTCGACGTGGCCGATGTGGTTGCCGCGCAGCATGCCCAGCAGGAACACGATGATGAAGATGCCCCCGGCGTACCAGGTGCGGGGAGTGATCTTGCTCCAGCCCCATGCGGCTGAGGGGACCTCGGCGGGATCGACCTCCGAGTAGCGCTCCACCTCGGTGTTGACCATGTCGGCTCCTGTCCGTTGACTGCGAGAAACATTCTGGCATACACACCTCAGCTCAGAAGTCCGTACCGCCGCAGTGCCTCGGCGCGTTCTGCGGCGTGGTCGACGATCGGCTCGGGGTAGCCGGGTGGCCGCCCGCCCTTGAGGCGGTGGACGTCGGCCCCCTTGATCCCCGGGTCGGCCAGTTCGGGCACCCACCGCCGCACGTAGTCGCCCGACGGGTCGAACTTCTCGCCCTGCGCGGTCGGGTTGAACACCCGGAAGTACGGGGCGGCGTCGGTGCCCGTCCCGGCGGCCCACTGCCAGCCGTGCTGGTTGCTGGCCACGTCGGCGTCGACCAGCTGCTCCATGAACCAGGCGGCGCCCCACTGCCACGGCAGGTGCAGATCCTTGACCAGAAAAGAGGCCACGATCATCCGGACCCGGTTGTGCATGAATCCGCTGCCGAGCAGCTGGCGCATCCCCGCGTCGACGATCGGGTAGCCGGTGCGGCCCCGCTTCCAGGCCTCGAACGCCGTCTGTGCCTCCGGTCCTGTCTCGACCTCGATGGGGTCGAAGGCGGGGTTCCAGTTCCGCCAGGCGCTGGCGGGCCACTCGTGCAGCACGGCGGCATAGAAATCGCGGAACGCCAATTCGCGCAGGTACGCCGTGGCTCCTCGGTCGCGCACGTCCAGGTCGGCGGCCAGCGTTCTCGGATGGATCGTCCCGAACTTCAGATGCGCCGACATCCGGCTCGTGCCGGGCCGGTCGGGCCGGTCGCGGTCGGTGGCGTAGGCGCTCAGGCCCTCGGCGAGAAACTCCGCCCAGCGTTGCCGCGCGGCGGCCTCACCGGCCGGAAGGTCAAGGGCCACAGCAGGATTCGGTGGCTCAATGGCACGCGGAAGCCCGCTGACGTTTCCTGGGTCGATCCAGGAGACCGTGGCCGCGTCGGACTGCGCCGGAGCACGCCAGCCAACATCGCGCCACCGGTTGAAGAACGGTGTGAAGACCTTGTACGGGCTGCCGTCGTCCTTGGTGACCCGCCCCGGGGACACCAGGTAGGGCGAGCCGGTGGCGATCAACGGCACCCCGCCGAGTGCTTCGGTGACCGCGGCGTCGCGTCGGATCCCGAACGGGCTGAACTCGGCGGAGACATGCACCGCCGTCGCTCCGACGGCAGCACAGATCCGCGGGAGGACCTCCTGCGGGCGCCCCCGGGTGATCAGCAGCCGCCCGCCGAGGCCGTCGCGCAACTCGCGAAGCGAGTCGCCCAGGAACTGCAGCCGGCGTGGGCCGCTGCTGTTTTCCAGGCGGGGGTCGAGCACGAAGCAGGCCAGCACCTCCGAACCGGCGGCGGCGTCGAGCAGTGCTGGATGGTCGCGCAGGCGAAGGTCGCGGCGGAACCACAGAACTGTGGCGGGCATAGCGGACATGCTGCCTTGTCGGTCGAAGAGAGCCGGCCGGGGGCGTGAAGGAGAAACACGCGCCCCGGCCGGCCGATGTGGTGCCGCGGCCCGCCGCGCCGGCGGGGGACTCGCTAGCTGCTGGGCGGGAGCAGCACCGTGTCGATCAGGTAGACCGTCGCGTTGGTGGTCGCGATTCCGCCGCACACGACGTTGGCGCCGTTGACCTGGAGGTTGTCCCCGCCGCCGGAGACGGTCACCGTCGCGCCGTTGACGGTCTTGTGGGTGCCCACCACCTGATCGGGAGCGGCCTGCCCCGGGACGACGTGGTAGGTGAGGATCGACGTCAGCAGCGTCGAGTCGGTCTTGAGCTTGTCGACGGTCGCCGCATCCAGCTTGGCGAAGGCGTCATTGGTGGGGGCGAACACGGTGAACTGTCCACCGTTGAGGGTGTTCACCAGGTTCACCTGAGGATTGAGACCCCCGGACAGCGCGGCGGCCAGTGTGGTCAGCACCGGGCTGTTGGCGGCGGCGGTGGCCACCGGAACCTTGGCCAGTTCGCCCACCGAGCCGGGGCCGGTCGGATTCTGTTGCGCATAGGCGGCGCAGCCCGAGCCCACCAGGTGGGTATCGGCCGCGGCGGTGGGCGACACGATCAGCGCGAGGCCCATGGCGGCAGCTGCGAGGCCGGCCACCGGCAGCGCCTTCGTGGCCTTCGTGTTGTCCTTCATGGTCGTCCTTTCGGTTGGTGTGCGCCCGCTCCGGGCGCGGTGTCATCAGCCATTCGGAGCAGACCCGCGCGCGGATGGGTGTTCTGTGTCACAACCCTGCAGCCCAGGGGCACCCTCCCGAGGGGGGTGAGACGCGGTCAGGACGTCGGCGTCGTCGTGGTCGTGCTGGTGTCGCTGGCGCCCGACGTCGGTGTGGGCGCGGCCGGCGGCGGCGGAATCAACACGGTGTCGATCAGGTACACGGTGGCGTTGGCGGTCTTGATGCCGCCACAGACCACCCCGGCGTTGTTGACCCGCAGGTCGTCGCCGGAACCGGACACCGTCAGCGATTGTCCCTGCGGGGTCTTGTGTTCGCCGACGACGGCGGCCGGGTCCAGATCACCGGCCACGACGTGATAGTTCAGCACCGACGTGAGCTGGGAGCCGTCGGACTTGAACTTGTCGATCAGAGCCGGGTCGAGCTTGGCGAACGCATCGTCGGTCGGCGCGAACACCGTGTAGGGGTTCTTGTTGAGGATGTCGACGAAGTTGACGTCGGGGTTGAGCTTGCCCGAGAGCGCGCCCGCGAACGTGGTGAGCTGCGGGCTGTTGGCCAGCGCGGTCGCGACGGGATCGGGGGACATGCCGAGCAGTGAGCCCGGGCCGCTGGGCACCTTCTGCATGTAGCTCGCGCAACCGGAGCCCACGAGGCCGGCGGGAACGTCCACCGTGCTGGTCGGCCCGGGTTCCTCGGATGAGGTGCTGGAGGCGGCCGGCGCCGACGCCGATGCGACGGCCGACGACGTCGGTTCGGCATCGGTGACGCTCGACGAGCAGGCCGACACCGCCAGCGCCGAAACCGCGACGAGGCCCGCCAGGCGCCGTGCGGTGCGGTGGACAGTCATGTGCTGTTCTCCTTGGTTCCCGTCGCTGCACAATAGTCGGGTGAGCCAACCCGACCGCCTGCGCGTGCTGATCCTCGGCAGTACCGGCTCGATCGGCACGCAGGCCCTCGAGGTCATCGCCGCCAACCCCGACCGTTTCGAGGTGGTCGGGCTGGCCGCCGGCGGCGGCAACCCCGAGCTGCTGGCGCGCCAGCGCGCCGAGACCGGCGTGCGCGCCGTCGCGGTGACCGACCCGGCCGGCGCCGATCGCGTGGGTGACGTTCCTTACACCGGGCCCGACGCGGTGACCCGGCTGGTGCGCTCCGCCGCCGACACAACCGGGGTGGACGTCGTGCTCAACGCCCTCGTCGGAGCGCTCGGGCTGGAGCCCACGCTCGCGGCGCTGGAGACCGGCGCCCGGCTGGCGCTGGCCAACAAGGAATCCCTGGTTGCGGGTGGGCCGCTGGTGCTCAAGGCCGCCCGGCCCGGCCAGATCGTGCCCGTCGACTCCGAGCACTCCGCGCTGGCCCAGTGCCTGCGGGCGGGGCGCTCCGAGGAGGTGGCCAGGCTCGTCCTGACCGCCTCCGGCGGCCCGTTCCGCGGCTGGCCGGCCGAGAAGCTGCACACGGTGACCCCCGAGCAGGCCGGCGCCCACCCGACCTGGAACATGGGGCCGATGAACACGCTGAACTCGGCGTCGTTGGTCAACAAGGGGCTCGAACTGATCGAGACCCATCTGCTGTTCGGTGTTCCCTACGAGCGAATCGACGTCGTCGTGCACCCGCAGTCGATCGTGCACTCGATGGTCACCTTCGCCGACGGCTCGACCATCGCCCAGGCCAGCCCGCCGGACATGAAGCTGCCGATCTCGCTGGCTCTCGGATGGCCCGACAGGGTGGCCGGCTCGGCGGCCGCCTGCGACTTCAGCACCGCCTCCACCTGGGAGTTCGAGCCGCTGGACGCGTCCGTCTTCCCCGCGGTGGAACTGGCGCGCCAGGCCGGCGAGGCCGGCGGCTGCATGACGGCGATCTACAACGCCGCCAACGAAGAGGCCGCCGAGGCCTTCCTGGCCGGGCGGATCCGGTTCCCGTCGATCGTGGGAACAATCGCTGACGTTCTGAGCGGCGCGGGCGAGTGGGCCGCCGAACCGGCTACCGTGGAAGACGTACTCGCGGCCCAGCGATGGGCCCGGCAACGCGCCCGCGACGCGCTGGATGTCGCCGCACAGGAGGTCTCCTCGTCCCGATGATGTTCGCTCTCGGCATCGCGCTGTTCGCGTTGGCCATCCTGGTGTCGGTGGCTCTGCACGAATGTGGCCACATGTGGGTCGCCCGTGCCACCGGCATGAAGGTGCGCCGCTATTTCGTCGGCTTCGGTCCCACCGTGTGGTCGACGAATCGAGCGAACAAGCTCGGCTCCACCGAGTACGGCATCAAGGCGATCCCGCTGGGCGGCTTCTGCGATATCGCGGGCATGACCGCGGTGGAGGACCTGCGGCCCGAGGACCAGCCGTACGCGATGTACAAGCAGAAGACCTGGAAGCGCGTCGCGGTGCTGTTCGCCGGGCCGGCGATGAACTTCATCATCGGGCTGGTGCTCGTCTACGCCATCGCGGTGGTGTGGGGCCTGCCCAACCTGCATCCGCCGACCACTGCCGTCGTCGGCGAAACCAGCTGCGTCAAGGCCGAGGTCGTCAAGGGCAAGCTGGCCGATTGCACCGGAACCGGTCCCGCCGCAGCCGCGGGTATCAAGCCGGGTGACGTGGTGGTGAAAGTCGGCCCCACCGAGGTGAAGACCTTCGAGGAGATGGTCACCGCGGTACAGAAGTCCACCGGGCCCACCCCGTTCGTCGTCGAGCGGACCGTCGACGGGCAGACGTCGACCGTCGACACGGTCGTCGACGTCACCACGACCAAGCGCTGGGTGGCGCCCGCCGGCGGTGGCGAGGCCACCGGCCCGTCCGACGTCGGCGCCGTCGGCATCGTCGCCGCGCAGTTCCCGCCGACCCAGTACACCCCGTTGACGGCCGTGCCGGCGACGTTCACCTTCACCGGCGACCTCGCCGTTGAGATCGGCAAGTCGCTGGCGGCCATCCCGAGCAAGGTCGGCGCGCTGGTGCACGCGATCGGCGGCGGCGAACGCGATCCGGAGACGCCGATCAGCGTCGTCGGGGCCAGCATCATCGGCGGTGACACCGTCGACCACGGGGTGTGGGTGGCGTTCTGGTTCTTCCTGGCGCAGCTGAACTTCGTCCTGGGCGCCATCAACCTCGTTCCGCTGCTGCCGTTCGACGGCGGGCACATCGCGGTCGCGGTGTTCGAGAAGCTGCGCAACATGGTTCGCGCGGCCCGCGGTCTGATGCCCGCCGGCCCGGTGGACTACGGCCGCCTGATGCCGGCCACCTACGTGATCCTGTTCGTGGTGGTCGGCTACATGGCGCTGACCGTCACCGCCGATCTGGTGAACCCGATCCGCTTGTTCCAGTAGGAGATTCACATGACCTCAATCGGCTTAGGTCTCCCCGCTGCGCCGCCTCCGGTGCTTGCGCCCCGCCGCAAGACCCGTCAGCTCATGGTCGGCGACGTCGGCGTCGGCAGCGACTACCCGATCCCGGTGCAGTCCATGTGCACCACCAAGACCCAC
>WBZO01001266.1_pt1 | contig 40748 bp, 38 predicted proteins | sample 5204261 | NCBI WGS metagenome assembly WBZO01 (sample SAMN12412400, study PRJNA552823) | activated sludge metagenome | isolation source: activated sludge from anammox sidestream of wastewater treatment plant... | place: USA: North Carolina | collected 2017-09
CGCCTGCTGTATCGTCGGTTGAGTGATCATCAATAACTATAATTTCAAACAGTTCATGCGGATAGGCCTGTTCTTTTAAGCTTTGAATCAACGAGGCGATGGACGCTTCTTCATTTCTTGCCGGAATGATCACAGAGAATGAAGAATTTTTTTCAATGGCCGAATCTGTAAACTCAGGAATATGAAGCCAGCTATGCCAGTAATAGATCATCAGAACGGCGTATCCTGCAAAAAAAAGTATGATAATGAAAAGAAGGATCATGATACCGGGACAAATCTAAATATTACCTGTCGTAGTTGTCAAGAAAGACTTTTGAAGTTAAAATTAAAAAGGCTGCCTTTTAGGACAGCCCCTTTTACCCAACTCACCGATTCCTTCTGTATGGCAATGAAAGAACAAATAATCAGATCACTCTGCGGCCTTTATTGTTATGTTGCCTTTTCAGGGTCATCCATTTTTTATTCATCCGGTTTTTCTTCATAAAAGATCTATGCTTCCCGGCATGAGCGAAATGGCCTTTATGAAATTTCTTGTTTCCTTTCCTGAGATCTTTGCGGGCCTTTTTATTTCCATACTTCTGATCCTGAGTCGTGATCCCTTTTTTGAAGTTTTGCTCGGTGCGGAATTTAGCCTTGTTATCTCTCTGTGTTTTTTGTGCTGTTGCGGATACAGATAAGAATCCGAGTGCCAGCATCAGGATAAATAATTTTTTCATGTCTCAAAATTTTGGTGAAAGAATTACTGTACTCCATTCTAAGACGAAGGCTTTCGTGGTAAGTTTAAGCGTTATGAAAATTTTAAGAATTAGAACAACTCTGCCTGTTGGGTTATTATCCGGAAGCTTTTGCGATGGTATTTACTGAGGCCGTACTGTTCTATGGCTTTCCGGTGTGCCTCGGTGCCATAACCTTTATTGCTCATCCATCCGTATTGGGGAAATTCATCGTGAAGCCTTTTCATCAGATCGTCCCTGTATGTTTTGGCCAGAATACTTGCCGCGGCTATGGACATGAAAGTCGCATCGCCTTTTATGATGCACCGGTGAGGTATTCTTTTGTATTTGATGAACCGGTTACCGTCAATAAGTAAAAACCGGGGACGGATCTCTAATTTTTCTATGGCCAGGTGCATCGCTTTGAATGATGCTTTTAGAATATTGATATGATCTATTTCATTATTATCTATGCTTGCCACCGCAAAAGCCAACGCACGGTCTTCAATTATCGTTCTTAATTCTTCCCGCTGCTTTTCTGAAAGTTGTTTTGAGTCGTTGAGCTCAGGGTGAGAAAATCCTTTGGGCAGGATGACTGCTGCTGCAAATACAGGCCCTGCAAGACAACCACGGCCCGCTTCATCGCAGCCTGCTTCGATCAGTTCTTCCTGGTAAGATGCCTGTAACAAAATTTTTTTCAAAAATAAGCAGTTATGAATTTTCTGCTGTGTATTCTCTTATTTTGAATTTTTAATGGAGAGATCTTTAAAGATATTCATACCCTAACTTTGCCGCTGCATGGATCAGCTAATATCAAAACGTTCTTCAAAATCTGTCGCTATCTGGCTTTTGGTGGGTGTAGGAATGATCATCATACAGGTCTTGCTGGGCGGTATCACCCGTATTACAGGATCCGGCCTTTCCATTACCGAATGGAAGCCTATTATGGGCGCCCTGCCACCCATGAATGAGAATGATTGGAATATTGCTTTTGAAAAATACAAGCAGATCGCACAGTTCAAATATCTCAATTTTGACTTCACGCTTCATGATTTTAAATTTATTTTTTTCTGGGAATGGTTTCACCGTTTATGGGCAAGGCTGATCGGAGTGGTCTTTATTATTCCGTTTGTGATCTTTTTGATCCGGAAAAGATTTAAGAAAGAAATGATCCGGCCCATGATCATCTTATTCCTGCTCGGAGCCTTACAGGGGTTGGTGGGCTGGATCATGGTGATGAGCGGGCTGGAAGATTCTGATGCTTTGTATGTAAGCCATTACAAGCTGGCCATTCATTTTATTCTTGCACTGGGATTGTTGTGTTATACCTTGTGGTTTGCACTGGAATTGCTGGTTCCCAAAGAACAAATGGTCATAAGCAAATCATTGAAAAGATTTACGATCTGGATCACTGCGATACTGGTGCTCCAATTGATCTACGGTGCTTTTATGGCAGGAATAAAAGCAGCTTCTGCAGCTCCCACATGGCCTAAGATAAATGGTAGCTGGATCCCTGAAAATCTACATTCGTTCGGCACTCATCAATTTCCGGGCCTTTCATTTCTTGTGGACAACCCGCTGATGATCCAGTTCATTCACCGAGACCTGGCATACCTGATCCTCATACTTATTTTTATCTGGTATGCAAAAGCCGGGAAGATAACTGCAACAACTCTGTTTAAGAAAACAAAATGGTTGCCCGCGGGGATCGTATTGCTGCAGGTGATACTGGGCATTCTTTCTGTTGTGAATTCAACGGATCAGGGCCCTTTTTTGTGGCTTGCCATTGCACACCAGTTTGTGGCCATGTTGCTGTTACTTTCTTTAGTATGGATGATATTTATCATTCGTGGTAATAAAATACCGCAATAACCGGGTAAGATATTTGAAGAGCAGGTATTTATCACTAATTTTAGAGATAACTGTATTTGAAACATGAAAGCCTGGCTGAAAGGGTTTATCCATTCTTTTCCTGTACAATTATTGTTTCTTCATTTCAGAAAATATCAGGTGCTGCTGGTGTTATGGTATATTTTATTTGCTACAGTTGGGGGGGGATTTCTGAAAACATTCGGCGCCGATTCATTATTTCTTGCTCCCGAATACCTCGGTAATGTAAATTCATTCAGCTATGCCATTGTGGGAATAGCAGTTGGCATGTTCATCATGAGCTGGAATATTGCCACGTTTATTCTTTTCAGCAAACATTTTCATTTCCTGGCTGCAACGACAAACCCGTTTCTGAAGTATTGCATCAATAATTTTGCATTGCCTCTGATCTTTCTTGTGTTTTATTTTTTCCGGGCTTATGATTTTGTTCATCACAAAGAACTGGTGCCTGTGGTAGAAATCGTTTTTTTTGCAGGAGGCTTTTTAGCCGGATTGATATTTATTTTGGCAGTTTCTTTTCTGTATTTTTTTCGTGCTGACCGTACGATACTCAGGCGAATGATGCCGGTGATCAAAAACCCGAAAGAATATATCAGGGATTATCATGCTAATGAAGGGAAGCGTGGCGATAGTGACCTGATACATGTGGACTGGTATTTTGAAACTCCGGCCAAACTGAGGAAGACAAGAGATGTATCGCATTATACAGATCAGTTCATTCAGTCCATTTTTAAAAGCCATCACTTTGCAGCAATACTTTCTGTGTTTGCTGCTTTTATTTTCCTGGTGATCATTGGTTTTTTTCTGGATCATCAGATATTTCAGATACCGGCAGCTGCCAGCATCACCATCTTTTTTTCCATATTGATTGGTGTGGCTGCGGCATTCACTTTTTTTCTGCAGAGCTGGAGCATCCCTTACCTCATTGTGCTGGTATTGGCATTGAATATTTTTTATCAACTCAACTGGATAGATCCGCGGAATAAAGCCTATGGCCTGAACTATGTGGACAAAGATCTTCGTCCATCCTATACGCAGGAAGGATTAACGGCACTCTGCACAAAAAAAAATGTGGAAGCTGATAGGCAAAACATGATCCGGATACTGGACCGGTGGAAAAGAAAACAGGACAGCGAAAAACCATTGATGGTGGTGATCTGTGTAAGCGGCGGCGGGCATCGCAGCGCTACGTTTACCATGAAAGTGCTTCAGCAGCTGGATAGCATCACCCACGGCGCTCTTATGAAAAAAACATTCCTGATCGCAGGAGCTTCAGGCGGAATGATGGGGGCCACTTACTTCCGTGAATTATATTTACGCAGGGAAAAAGGAGAGAACATTCATTTGCAGGACAAGGAATATGTGGATGATATAGCAGAAGATCTTCTGAATCCTGTTTTCTCTTCTCTTTTTGCCCGGGACCTTATCTCGCCAGCACAAAAGTTCAGTGTCGGCCCTTACAAGTATGTAAAAGACCGGGGTTATGCATTTGAACAAAAATTCAACCTGGATACAAAAGGTTATCTTGATAAACAGATCAAAGATTATGCAGATGATGAAAAGGCGGCAAACATTCCCCTGATGTTTTTTAATTCTACCGTCTCCCGGGATGGAAGAAAAATGCTGATCAGCACTCAGCCGGTCCGCTTCATGATGCAAGGGCGTGATGATACTGCCCGTATTCCCAAAGTGGATCCCGATATCATTGATTTCGGATCATTTTTTAAAGACCAGGATCCCGGCAATCTCAGAGTGCTGACGGCTTTAAGAATGAACGCAACATTTCCTATCGTTCTTCCCAATGTATGGCTGCCTTCCAATCCGGTGATAGATGTGATGGATGCAGGCCTGCGTGATAATTATGGCCAGGAAACAGCTCTTCGTTTTCTTGAATCCTTTAATGATTGGATCGGAGAAAATACAAGCGGCGTTTTACTGGTTCAGATAAGGGACAGGGAAGCCGGCGGATGGGAAGCGCCTTATGTCTCCGAAAGCATCACCGACAATGTGACCAAACCTTTCCTGCTGCTGCAGCACAACTGGTATAAGATGATGGAGTTTTTTCAGAATGACATGCTCAGTTATTATGCCGAAGTGAAAGAACATGATATTTATAAGATCATTTTTCAATATGCTTCCGGCAGCGAAGAAAACAAAGCGGCATTGAATTTTCATTTGACCCAGAGTGAAAAGAATGATATAATCTCTTCAGTAAATAACCCGTATAATAAGGCAAGCTTTGCCAGGCTCCTGAGATTGATGAATAAAAACTATGTTGACTCGCTCAGGGCTGAAGGAGCCGGAAACATTTTTCCCTGATTCCGATTTTCAGTTTATCCGGAATTTCTGCCGGTTCACCATCAATATGAAAAGGAGCTGAAGACCGGTTGAAGATGGTAAGACCTTTGGTCTGAAAATAGATCAGGCTTTTATTTTTTGAGACTACAGATTCCGATTGCAGGTCCACCAGGCCTGTGATCTGGCGAAGCGTTTGCAAAAAGAAACTAATCTTGGTTTGCCGGGTTGCGATCACAATATCCAATAATCCGTCGTGCAGGCTTGCTTTTGGAGCTATCTTGAAATTGTTGCCGAATTGATTACTGTTGGCAATACTGATGAAAAAAGCATCAAGCTCTAATTTGGTTTTATTCAGTTCGATCTCAAAAGAAAAAGGCTTTACGGAAAAAAAATTTCTGATGACCAGCCTGATATATGTTTTCAAACCTCTGGTTGATTGTTGGGTGAAATCATAAGCCACTTTTGCATCCAACCCAAGTCCCGCAAGCATACAGGAAAAATGCTCATTGATATTGAATCCGTCGGTGGCAATGGCTTTGCCTTTAAAAATTATATCCAGGGCCCGTTCAGGCCGCCTGGGGATCTTTGCAGCAAAAGCCAGCCCATTACCCGAACCGCAGGGGATAATTCCGAAGTTTACATCGTGTTGCATCAACCCGTTGATCACCTGGCTTACCGTGCCATCACCACCGGCAATTACCACATCCGTGATCTTTTTTTCTTTGATAACCGGGTGAAGAAAAGAATAATCTCCGCCGGCAACGGAAGGAAATATTTCAAATGCAATCCCCGCATCATTTGTTTTGTCAATGATCAACCGCTCCAGGTCTTTTTTAGTCCTGGTGCCGGAAATAGGGTTGATGATGTAGATTATTTTGCGTGGCATATTTTAAGGAAGCTGCAAGGTACATAAATGCACTCTCTGCATCTTCACTCTGATCCCGGGATTTCTTGGAGATACTATGCTGTAAATTCTGATCTCTTTCTTTCCTGCAAATAATTCACGAAGCTTGCTGATTGGTATTTTAGCATCCAATGTTTTTTCTACTGAAAATATTTGTTCATCCTGTTCATCAAAAAGTAAAAAGGAATGCCATAAGAGAGTGTCTTGACCGGCTTCTTTATAGATGATCCGCAGATCCCCTTTCTTTTTCCACCGTCAAGGGTTTAATTTCCGTGTATTGGCGGATTCATCTTCCTTGTCAGCCGTTAAAATGGTTTTTTTCTTCCATTTTATTTCCCAACTGTCCTGGGCATGGATCAGGATGTGATGAGAAAAAAGAATCGCTATTAAAAAAAATATTTTCATAAACTCACATGCTTACCGGGAAGATATTTTCAGTCTGTAAAAAGTTGCAAAAAACGGCTACCATTTTATCAAGGCGCTTGCCCAGGTGAATCCGCTGCCGAATGCTGCCAGGCAGACCAGGTCACCATCTTTTATTTTTCCTTCTTGCCATGCTTCGCAAAGTGCAATAGGTATGGAAGCAGCTGTGGTATTCCCATATTTCTGAATGTTGTTATAAACCTGGTCATTTCTCAGGCCCAGTTTGCGCTGAACGAACTGAGAAATGCGGAGATTGGCCTGATGCGGTATTAATAAGCTGAGGTCGGAAGATTGATAACCATTTTTATTCAAGGCCTCCATGATCACTTCCGGGAATTTTTCAACGGCTACTTTAAAAACTGAAGGGCCATCCATATTGGGAAAATTCTGCGCATGGTCAATCATCTCATGGCTCATGAACATGTCACCGATCTCACCATCGTTGAAATCAGCCAGTTTATGATCTTTTGCCCAATGATTGGCATGAGTTCCCGGATTATACATCGCCAGTATTTCTGCATTGGCGCCATCACTGTGCAGGTGTGTGCTGAGGATCCCGGAATCTGAAGAACTATCTGCCGGTTGCAATACCACCGCTCCGGCGCCATCACCAAAGATCACCGATACATTTCTGCCCCGGGTGCTGAAGTCCAATCCAAAAGAATGTTTTTCCGCTCCGACCACCAGGATGTTTTTATACATGCCCGTTTTGATGAACTGGTCTGCCACACTTAAAGCATATACAAAACCACTACACTGATTGCGTACATCCAATGCTCCTATGCTTTCCATTTGCATGGCTCTCTGCAACAACACACCGCAACCCGGAAAATAATAATCAGGTGATAGAGTGGCAAAAACAATGAAGTCAATATCTTTTGGTGTAAGGCCTGCTCTTTCAATTGCGACCTTTGATGCTTCCACTCCCATGGTGGTGGTCGTTTCTCCGGTGCGGTCGGCAAATCTTCTTTCTTTTATTCCCGTTCGTTCTGTGATCCATTCGTCACTGGTATCCATATATTTTTTCAGGTCATTGTTGGTCACCACGTTTTTGGGAACATACATTCCTATTCCTGCAATTTTTGAACGAAACATAGATGATCGGTTATATCAGGTAAAACAATTTTAGTAGTCCGGATCTGTCAGGCAAGCCAGTTGGATATAAGTTGTGAAATGATACCAATGAAAAGCCCGGTGTAGATCTCTTTTTGTGAATGATCAGAAACGATAAGGCGTGAGGTGCAGCTAAGTCCTGCAATCAATATGGCAATGGTAAGATAAATTCCCGAATCCAAAGTTCCGGCAAATGATAAGGTAAAAATGAAGGTCATTAACACTCCCGCTGCCAATGCATGCATGCTCACTTTCATATAAGTGTTGGTGATCAGCCCGATGCTGGAAGCCAGGAAGACCGCGAATCCGAATTTCACCTGGATAGATGGAATTTCAGGAAGATTTCTCCACACATACCACATCCAGAAATACCAGATGCCACAAACCACATAGGGAATGATGCGGTCTCTTTGAGTTTTTAAAAAAATGGAGTCAATAAACTTCAACGCTTTTAATAACCCCACAGTCACCAAAGGGAAAAAAGTGTACATCAGTATGGCCGAAATAAGGATCTTGGATTTATCCCAATTGGTGAAACCGGCATAAAAATAAGGCTGTACATACAATAAAAACCAAACTACATAAACAGGAATGAATAATGGATGCAGAATGACTGAAAATATCTTTGCCGCAAATTTTAACATTCCGGGTTGCGGAGGTATTTCAGGAACGCTAATCTCCTTTAATTCATTTTGTTCATCCACGGCAAGCCTTGTAGTCATATTACCCGGTAAAATTTCATGCAAAATAAGGCATTATTAAAAAGGGGCATGATTTTGTATATTTACCGTCCGTGCAAACTTTATCCGGATAAAGAACAATATTTTCATGAATTTAAACCGATCTTTTAGCGCAAAATTTCTATTGTTCCTGCTGTTGTTAGGTTCTTCTCATATTTTACCTGCACAAACAAAATATATAAAAGAATATCACGTTTTAGCTGATTCATTACAAGGTGTTTATGGAATTCCGTCTGCTGTTATTTTAGGTGTGGCGCTTATTGAATCCGGAGCCGGCACCAGCCGCAACAGCAGGTTATTGCATAACCATTTTGGAATTATGGGAAAGAACAACCTGTTGAAGACCAAAGGAATTAAAAGCCGGTACAAACAATACCCGGATGCCAGAAGTTCTTATCTGGATTTCTGCAGGTTGATCACAAAAAGAAAGTTTTATTCAAAATTGAAAGGTAATATGGACTATAAGTTATGGGTTCATGCCATCAGCAGGTCCAATTATTCTGAAGTACCTGATGTCTGGAAAGGAAGAGTGTTGTCGGCTATTCGAAAGCATAAGCTTTCAGCAATTAAATAAGAATTCGACAGTATGAACGCCAACCGACGTGTCCTTATTTTCGTGACAGTTGCCACCGCTATTTATCTCTTGTCTTCAGTATTGGCGGCTGCATTTGACTGGAAATGGATGCCGGCGAAAAGAGTCAACCTGATCTCGGATGTCATTCACAGCAATACAGACAATGAAGACAGCGCTAACCTGGCAAATGGCTTTGATTCCACCTCCCTTCTCACCGTTACCGTTCCACTGAAAGACAAGATCAGGAATTTTGACCTTTATCATAAAGGGCATTTCATTACCGATTTCAGTGATGACACCAATGTTGTGGTATTGGAAAAATTCATTAAAAAATTGTATGACTTAAAAAACGGTAAACAACAAAAGGTCCGTATTGCATACTTTGGTGACAGCATGATAGAAGGCGACCTGCTGACGCAAACATTACGAAAACTATTGCAGCAGGCCTTTGGTGGAAGCGGTGTTGGTTTTGTACCCATTACTTCACAGGTGTCACAGTTCAGAACCACGGTCAATGCAAATTATTCAGGCGGCTGGCAGGATGAGAATTTTAAAACAGACGGCAATAAAAGCAAACTCTATATTTCAGGCCATGTCTTCCGCAGCGGTGGTGATTGGGTACAGATGAATGACCGGACTATTACTGATACTTCTGCGATCATTGAAAAAAGCCTGCTTTGCGGGTACTCTTCACACCCGGTAAATATCAAAGTGAATAATGTGACGGTTCCTGTTATGGCTGATAAGCCGGTGAATCGTATTGTACTGGAGAAAGGCAAAAGCGCTTCAATAAGAGTATCGGTTTCTGATGTACAATTGCCTGTGTACGGCATTTCTTTTGAATCCGGGTCGGGAGTGATACTGGATAATTTTTCTTTCAGGGGAATCACCGGCCTGGAGTTTGCAAAAGTAGATTCTTCTTTTCTTACATCAATCGCTGCTGCAAATCCTTATGACCTGATCATTTTTCAGTATGGTGTCAATCTTTTATTCAGGCCCAATGATAAAAATTTCAACTGGTATGCACGGGCAATGATGCCGGTGATCAAAAAAATTAAAAACTGTTTCCCTCAAAGTGAGTTTTTGCTGGTCAGCACTGCCGACCGTGCCTTCCGCTATGGGGGAGAATACCGCTCGGCGGTGGGTATAGATTCATTGGTAAAAATTCAGGCGCTGCTGGCTTATGAAACAGGAAGCAGTTTTTATAACCAGTTTGAAACTATGGGCGGGGCTAATTCAATAGTGCAATGGGCATCCCAAAAACCTTCATTGGCGAACAAAGATTATGTGCATCCGAACTTTAAAGGTGCAGAGATTCTGGGGAAGTATTTTTTTCAGGCAATACTGCAGGATTATGATAAATACTCAGCAACCCAAAAATAAACAGGCTCAACACAGGAATAATTATGTTTGATTTCGAAGCATTTTTGAACCAGTTTTTGTATGACCCGAAGAATCCCCTTCTGTTCAACAACGGCTTTTTTGTGTTCTTCTTTGCCATCTTTATGACATCTTATTACTTGTTACGTAATAATTTCCCGGCCCGTAAATACCTGTTTACTTTTTTCTCTCTTTATTTCTTTTACAAAGCCAGCGGATTTTTTGTTGTGTTTGTAATCCTGTCGGCTATTGTAGATTATTTTCTTTCCAATGCCATCTACCGGCAACAGAATAAGAGAAAGAAAAAATTCCTGCTGGTATGCAGTATTGTTTTCAACCTGGGGTTGCTGGTATATTTCAAATACACGAACTTCTTTATTGCCACCTGTAATGAATTGCTGCAAACGAATTTTAATCCACTGAATATTCTGTTACCGGTAGGTATTTCTTTTTACACATTTGAGAACCTGAGTTATACGATAGATGTTTACCGAGGACAATTTGTGCCTGTAAGAAAGTTCACGGATTATCTTTTATTTCTTTCGTTCTTTCCTAAACTGGTAATGGGCCCCATTGTCCGTGCATCGGATTTCATTCCCCAGATTGACAAGCCTTATGCGATCAGTGAAAATGATTTTGCAAAAGGATTTTACCTGATCATATCAGGACTGTTCAAAAAACTGGTCATTTCCGATTTCATCACTCAGAATTTTGTGGATTACATTTTTGATGATCCGACCCGCTATACAGGCCTGGAAAATCTTTTTGCTGTTTATGGATATGCTGTGGTCATTTATTGTGATTTCAGCGGGTATAGCGATGTTGCGATCGGAATTGCCAAGTGGCTGGGCTTTACCATACCGGTCAATTTCAGGTCGCCATATCAAAGCAGGAACATTACAGAATTCTGGAGGCGCTGGCATATCTCTCTTTCATCCTGGCTGCGTGATTACCTGTACATACCGCTTGGCGGAAACAGAAAAGGAGTGGTGAGAACTTACATCAACCTGATGCTGACCATGCTGCTGGGTGGTTTATGGCATGGCGCCAGTTGGAATTTTATTGTATGGGGAGGATTGCACGGGTTAGCCCTGGCGTTTCATAAGATATGGAAACAAAAAACGGAAAAGATATTTAAACCGGTAAATAATTCATTTTGGATCAATGCACTTTCAGTACTGATCACTTTTCATTTTGTGTGTTTTTGCTGGATATTCTTTAAAGCAGCCGACTTCACCATTGCAGGAGATATGATCTACCAGATTACTCACAGTTTCGACCTTTCCGTATGGGGAGCATTTTTCAATAATTACAAACCGGTACTTGCTTTGATGCTTTTGGCTTATCTGCTGCATGCCATTCCGGATGATCTGGCAGACAAGGTCATTGGCCGGTTCAGAAAAGTGCCGCTGGTTTATTACCTGGGAGTGTTTTTTATTTTTGTAATGATCTACGGATTCTTTAAGTCATCGGAGCCTGTAATGCCGATCTATCTGAGATTTTAAAGCTCATTTTGCATTCAGAAATTTGTTATATGCTTTGGAAAAGGCATTAAAGAAAAGCGATCCCTGCATCCGGTAACCTTCATTGGTAAAATGCACTCTGTCTTTGTTCATCAATCCTCTTTTCAACCATTTATAAGCAGAGCCATGGCCACCGGTGATCTGGTACAAGTCCCATAGCGGAATCTTATGTGTATTACAGTAAGAGGAAATATAAGAGTTGATCTGTTTCAGCATTGTATTTGGCCTGTGCCTTTTGTAAAAATCATCGGCAGTGGTGGTGACCATAACCGCCGCACCGGGAGATGCCTGCTTCAGTTTTGAAAAAAAAGTATCCAATTGCTGTAAAAATGTTGCACGATCGAGGCCAATCTTCTGTGCTTCATTGGTACCCATGGAAATAATATAGAGGTCTGCCTGTAAAGCAGGAAGCTGTTGCCAGAATAATGAACCGGAGTTGAAACTGTTGTAAGTGGCGCCGTTCACCCCAATAGTGTGATAGATGATGCCGGGTTCCGAATTCTCCAATGATACTCCGTAAAATTCTTTTAAACTGTCAGATAAGAGCGAGGATAAAATAAAACTGCTTGCATTATGTTCCAGCACAATATCCGGGTAAGTCATCGAATCTGATTTCTCACCGTTGATAAGGATGAGAGAACTATCAGTATTAGTTCGAAGCATCCAGGAAACTAATGGATTTGATCCTAAAAAGAATTTCAAACGGTTAAATGATTGTGTCAGGTTGATATCATCGGGTTTAAGGCCAAGCTCGATGGAGGCCCCGCTGAAATTTGTCCGGATGCAATATCCGCTGATTCCGGAATTGATCGGGATCTCCGGATGGGCAAGCCGGTTGAATTCCCATGTGGTATTGGAAGAACTGGTTATGTCCGGTGGTGTATTGGACTGTGCCAGCTGATAAGGAAATATCAACCCTCTTCCTGCATCCCCAAAAAACTGTTGCAACCCTTTTCTGACCACTGAAGTAAAATAATCTGCCTGGACATGCGAGTCGCCGATATGAACTATTGAAATCGTTCCTTCTTTATTTTTTTTAAGGGAAATGAGTTTTTGAAAAAAACTGTCCAGGCCGCTTTCCCTGCTGATATGATTATTGGCCGGATTAAAGAAGGGATAGGTTTTTGCGATCTGATGATCATTCACCGGAATCAACTGTGCCGCAGCTGTTGAATAAGCAAGGATATATGACAGGAGAAATATCTGGTTGAAAAATCTTTTCATTACAAGTCAGAGCTCTTTTCTGAGACGGGCTACCGGAATGTTCAGTTGTTCCCTGTATTTGGCAACGGTCCGGCGTGCAATATTATATCCTTTTTCCTGGAGCAGATCAGTGAGCCGTTCATCACTTAGAGGTTTTTTCTTGTTTTCGCCTTCAATTACATCACTGAGTATTTTCTTTACTTCCCTGGTAGAAACTTCTTCACCACTGTCTGTGCTGAGTGATTCGCTGAAAAAGAATTTCAGACGATAAGTCCCGAATTCGGTTTGAACAAATTTGCTGTTAGCCACACGGCTTACCGTGGAAATGTCCAACCCCGTTTTTTCCGCAATGTCTTTCAGGATCATCGGCCGCATCGTTGTTTCATCTCCTGACATAAAAAATTCATTTTGGTGTTCCATGATGGCAGTCATGGTATTCAGTAATGTTTGCTGCCTTTGTTTGATGGCATCAATGAACCATTTGGCGGCATCAATTTTTTGCTTGATGAATAAAACAGCTTCTTTCTGGCGTCTGTCTTTTTTGGAACCACGATCATACTCTTTCAGCATATCTCTGTATCCTTCGCTGATCCGTAGTTCGGGAGCATTGCGGGAATTTAATGTTAGCTCCAGTTTGCCGTTATGATTAAAAATAAAAAAGTCCGGAACTACATAGCTTTCAGCTTTATTCACTTCTCCCACCGTTCCTCCCGGTTTAGGGTTCAGGTGGATGATCTGTTGCATTACTTCTTTCAGGCCATCATCGCTGAGGTTTAATCCGCGTTGAATTTTTTCATAATGCTTTTTGGTAAACTCTTCAAAATATTTTTGAATGGCAGTAATGGCGGTCTGTACCTCTTTACCTTCATCTTTGAGCCTTTGCAATTGCAATAAAAGACATTCCTGCAGATTGCGGGCGCCCACTCCGGGAGGATCGAATTGCTGAATACGGTATATTACAGACTCCACTTCTTCTGCTGATGCAGTAATATTTTGACGAAACGCAAGATCATCAACAATGGCAGAGGTTTCCCTTCTCAGATAGCCATCTTCATCAATGCTGCCGATGATCTGCTCTGCGATCTTTTTTTCTTTTTCATCCAGTTTCAAAAGCCCGAGCTGGTGCTGAAGCAGTTCATATAAACCTGTTTCGCTTTTGTAGGGCAATTCTTTTTTTTCATCATCTTCAGGATAGTTGTCATCTCTCAGCTTGTAATCGGCAACGTCATCATCTCCTTCATGCACATAGTCGCTGATGTCAATGTTCTCGTATTCATCTTCACTTCCATCTGCTTCATCATACTCATTTTCTTCGCTTTCGTTGTTGCTGAATTCATCTTTGGTTTCATCCGGGTTATCATCGTGTTTCTCTTCATCCAGTTCCAGTGCAGGATTTTCTTCCAGTTCTTCCTTGATGCGTTCTTCCAGGTTGGCAGTAGGAACCTGCAGCAGTTTCATCAGCTGAATCTGCTGCGGGGATAGCTTTTGTAGCAGCTTCTGTTGCAGGTTTTGACTAAGCGACATAATGATATTCGTCCGGTCATTTTATTGCTCCGGTTCTCATGCGAAGCCCGGCGCAATTACAAAAATCAGGCCGTAAAATTACATACAAATGAAATAAAGATGTGGCAACGATTTGGCGGCTTTCTTGTTGTGTTTCTGTTAATGTTCCGGATGATAAATTTCTTACGGCAAAGTCTTTCAAAACAACGACTTGCTATTCAACAGGCAATACCCGGTGAACTGAATTATAATACTGTCGGCTAAGAGATTTCATTTAATAATTTCTATCGCCATTGTTTGAAAAACAAAGGGTGCATGAAAATAAAATTTCGAACAATCAGTTATTTAAAACTCAATTCTTATTGTCTTACCGGTTTCATTGGCAACCATTCCATAGGCGGTATCAGTGCAGGAGTTTTGTAATAATTATTCTGTAAACTGTCATTCCACCCGTTGGGATTTGTATTAAAAGTTTTACTGCTGAAATAAATACTGCCCTGAACATTGGGATATTGCCTCAGCAGTTTTATCTGATCAGGTAATTCATTTGGATTTTTCCATGGTGAATTGGGCGGAAGGTTTCCTGAAGCCCTGTAGATCCCCATTCCGATATAAAGATGCCTTCCGTAACTGTGCTTACTCCACCAGTTTAGTAATTTTTCAAAAGCCACCCTGCTATTTCCGATCTCAAAATACAGTTGTGGCGCCACATAGTCTATCCATTTTTCTTTCAGCCATAATACAATATCTGCATAAAGATCATCATAATTGTTTTGCCCGGAATTACTATCGCTGCCGTCAGGGTCCTGTGCTTTGTTGCGCCATACACTGAATGGAGAAATTCCGAATTGCACCCATGGTTTTTCTTTTTTAATAACCAGGCTGATCATTCTGATAATAGAATCTACATTGCTCCTGCGCCAGTCATCTTTGTTTAGTTTGGTCCCTGATCTCAGGTATGAAATGGAATCAGGAAATTCCAATCCTGAGATACGGTAAGGGTAGAAATAGTCATCCATGTGAATGGCATCAATATCATAACGGTTTACTATGTCACCGACCACTGATACCACAAATTTTTGAGCTTCTTTATTTGCCGGATCGAAATATTTCTTATCTCCATAAGTTAAAAACCATTCCGGATGTATCCGGGTAATGTGTGACGGTGCAATAGAAGACGAATCTATTTTAAAATCGGCACGGTAAGGATTGCACCAGGCATGAAACTCCATTCCTCTTTTGTGGGCTTCCTTGATCATAAATTGGAGCGGATCATAATATGGGGAGGGTGGTTTCCCCTGAGTACCTGCAAGCCATTGGCTCCATGGTTCGTATGGCGAGGGATAAAAAGCATCTGCCGATGGCCGCACCTGAACGATCACTGCATTCATCCCGTTCTTTTTGTGAAGGTCCAGTTGACGGATATATTCTGCTTTCTGACTATCCGCATTCACCATCCCCTTTACCGGCCAGTCAATATTATCAACTGTAGCAATCCAGACTCCTCGAAACTCGTAGTTGGTTTGAGAGATCAGTTTACTGTGAGAGATCAGCGAAAAAACTAAGCTTAACAGGGAATATTTATAAAAAAGATTCATGGTCTTGTGCGGATCTGGCTATAAAATTAATGCTTAAACGCTTCAATAGATTATTCACATCGCCTTTCTTAAATCGCCAAGTTATTCACAATTGAAATTTCAACCATTTCACGGATAAAAGATATTTCAAAAAATATTTGATTTGTGGTATGAATTTACTAACCGAATCCATCCGCGAATTTTTTGAAGGATTTATTTCCTTTTATACAACGATCTATCACGGATTGAAACGCTGGTGAAAAAGATCAATATTCTTTTTTCAGCACTGCTGCCATTTTAAAGATGGTATAGAGATGACTTGCCTCATGAAGCAAAAAGTAATTCATCCATTGCAATAAATTCATGGTACCATATACCGGATGTTGCCCGGTTTTTGAATAATCACTTGTAGGAAAAGTGAGAAAAACGGCAGCCATATCCTTACGTGTGCCAAGCAGATCTTTCATCACTTCATGAGAAGATTTGCCGCAGTAATCATGGAACATGGGATCTTGTTCCGCAGAGTAGCTATGAAGTGAAGGGTTGTCTTCACTAAGTATCCGTTTAATATTTGCAATGAATGCATGCTGATAAGCAGCAAGATGAACGATGTTCTTGAATATGGACCATTTTCCTTCCACAGCATTTCCTCTGATTTGTTCATCGGATAAACCGTCAATGATGTCCACCAGCGATTTGTGTTGATAATGCATCCGCGTGGAAATTGTGGATGGAATTTCCATAATGTATTTGTTAAGGGTTAATTTTTACGCCACACCCTGGTTCCTTCAGAGCAATTGGCACAAATATCAATATTCTTTCTGCCTTTCAGTATCTGAGTTCTAAATTTAGTGTATTCTCCGTTTTTCCAGATCTCTTTGAAGGATTTATTTTTCAGATCACCCATACGGTGTTTTGCATCTTTGTCGAAGCAGCAAGGTACCACAGATCCATCCCAGGTGATCACGGGGTCATGCCACAGCCGCCAGCAATGATTGGCTTGTTTTCCTTTGAATTCATGAGAATCTCCTTTTTTACGGTAGCGGCTGTATTTGTCAATGGTGGGTATGAGAGAATTCGGATCGTTTTCATAGTCATAGATCTGTGCCGTCTTGAACCGCACCTGATCCACGCCGATCTTTTCCCCTAATTCTTTCACTTCTTCTATCTGGTGTTCATTGGGTTTCACAACAAGAAACTGAAAGATTATGAACGGAGTCCTGCTCTTCAGTTCTCTTTTCCATTTTACAATGTTGGTGGCTCCCTCTATCACTTTATTCAGGTTTCCTCCCACACGGTATTGCTGATACACTTCCTGCGTGGTGCCGTCAATGGAAATGATCAGGCGGTCCAGCCCGCTTTCAATGGTCCTCTTAGCGTTTTCATCATTCAGGTAGTGTGCATTGGTGGAAGTGGCGGTGTAGATCTTTTTCTTTGAAGCATATTTCACCATGTTCAGGAAGTCAGGATTGAGATAAGGCTCTCCCTGGAAATAGAATATGAGGTATAACAGTTCTTTTGAAAGCTGGTCTATTATTTCGCAGAAGAAATCTTTTTTCAGCATTCCTCTTGGCCGGGTAAAGGATCTTAAACCGCTGGGGCATTCCGGGCAACGAAGATTGCAGGAAGTGGTAGGTTCCATGGAAACGGATATCGGATAACCCCATTGTACCGGCTTTTTGGTCCATTTGCTGATATAATAGCTGCTCAGCACTTTTGAGGCGTTCCATGTACGGCGAAAAGTCAGCTTTGACAAAAGATTGACACTATCGTTCCAGTTGAACTGCGGCATCGGCAGGTAAAGTTAAGTGCGTACCTTCAAAGTCCGTTTTCGAATGCCGCAAGAAAAAATATATATGATATTCCCGTTAGGCGATTCCGCTTTGACCATTGATTTCGGCAATATCATAAACGGGAAGATCAATGACACTATTCTGAATTTATTTCATTCTTTGAAAGAAAATCCTTTACCGGGAATGATAGAATCTGTTCCTGCCTATAGTTCGCTCAGTATCTTTTATGATCCCGTGAAACTGAAAAAACAGGGTTTGGGAAAAGAAACCGTTTATGAATTTGTCAAGCAGGAATTTGAAAAATTCATTGAGCATTTGCCGCTGCATGAAGAAAAGCCGGCAAGAATTGTAAGGGTCCCTGTGTGCTATGATGAAGAGTTTGCCCCCGACCTGGAGTTATTAGCGGCGGCTAAACAAATGGATAAGGAAGAGATCATTCATTTGCATTGCGGAAAGCAGTATCGTGTGTATATGATCGGTTTTTTGCCTGGCTTTCCTTACATGGGGACGGTAGATGAGAGGATCACATTTCCCCGGAAAAAAGATCCGGTAAATGTACCGGCAGGAAGCGTGGGTATTGCAGGAAGCCAAACGGGGATTTATCCGTTCAATTCACCCGGCGGATGGAATATCATTGGCAGGACGCCGCTGAAAATGTTTGACCTGCAGCGGGAAGAAAGGTCGTTATTGAATGCAGGGGATAGCGTAGAATTTTATCCTGTACATAAAAATGAATTTTTGACTTTATTAAAATGAGTATCCGGGTCATAAAAGCAGGAGTATTGGACAGCATTCAGGATGCGGGCCGCTTTGGCTGGCAATTTCTTGGGGTCAATCCATCGGGTGTGATGGACAGGTTTTCGTCTGAAATTGCCAATATGCTGGTGGGAAATGACCCCGGCGAAGCGGTCATTGAATTACATTTCCCCGCTTCCATATTTTTGTTTGAAGAGCCTTCCCTGGTGGCTATAGCCGGAGCTGATCTTTCTGCTTCTGCCAACGGAGAGCCGGTTCCTGTTTTACACCCGGTGCTTGTGAATAAAGGGACCGTAATACAATTTCATCGTTACCGGTCAGGCGCAAGAGTCTGTCTGGCAATTCACGGAGGGATCGTCGCTGATGAATGGCTGGGCAGCCGGAGTACTCAATTACAGGTTATGGCAGGAGGTTTTCATGGCAGGGCCTTACGCAAAGATGATCAGATAGATCTTAAGAAAAATACTTTTGCTCCTCTTGATATGGGCGATAAGGATTTTGTGGTCTTACCCTGGAGAGCAGATGTGAATTGGAGAAATGAAGGTGAAACAGGTGATGTATTGTATGTACTTCCGGGTCATGAATGGGATTGGATCACTCCGGAATCAAAAGATGAATTCTTTTCCACTCCGTTTACCGTTACACAGCAATCGGACAGAATGGGATACAAGCTGAAAAATGCACCGCTGATTTTAAATAGAAACGATGAACTTATTTCCTCTCCTGTCAGTTTTGGTACAATTCAGTTATTGCCTAACGGTCAATTGATCATTTTAATGGCGGATCATCAAACCGCAGGCGGTTATCCGAGGATTGCACATATCATTTCTGCAGACCATTCCAAAACTGCTCAACTGAAAGCGGGGGATGAGATACGTTTCAAAATGACCGGTCAACATGAGGCAGAAAATTTATTTTTTAAGCAGCAGCAACATTTGCATCAACTTCAAAATGCGTGTAAATTCAGGCTGGAAGAATTTTTCGGGGAATGAAGATAGATCTCAACTGCGATATGGGAGAAGGTGCAGGGACTGATGCCCTGATAATGCCATTCATCAGTTCTGCGAACATCGCCTGTGGTTATCATGCCGGTGATGAGTCCACAATGAAAGACACAATTGAGCTTGCTTTGGAGTATGGCGTTCAGATAGGAGCGCATCCTTCTTTTTTTGATCGTGAGAATTTTGGCAGAAAAGAAATGACCCTGCCTGCATCAGAAATCTATGATCTCGTTCTGGTTCAGATAAAATTGTTGGACACAGTTGTACACTCTCTTGGGTCAAAAATCCGCCATGTGAAGCCTCACGGTGCTTTATATAATATGTCGGCAAAAGACCCTTTGATCGCTGAGGCCATTGCCAAAGCAATAAAAGATTTCGATCCGCAACTTGTTTTATTCGGACTGAGCGGAAGCCATTCTGTTAAGTTGGCCAAGGCATTGGGATTAAAGACAGCGAATGAAGTTTTTGCTGACCGCACATACCGCGAAGACGGCAGCCTCACTCCGCGTTCGCAGCCGGGAGCTCTGATCGAAGACCTGCAGACTGCAACAGCGCAGGCTCTGCAAATGATAAAAGAGGGAAGAGTGAAAACTGTAACCGGTAAAATTATTCCTATTACTACTGAAACGATCTGCATTCACGGTGATGGTAAACATGCAGTGGAGTTTGCAAAAAAGATTCATGAATTATTGATTGTTGCCGGAATAAAAATTCAGGCTGTAAGAAAATGAAAAAAAACTCTGCAATACTGGGAGCTGCATTCCTTATGGCCACCTCTGCCATCGGTCCCGGATTTCTTACTCAGACCAGCTTATTCACAGAGCAATTATTGGCCAGTTTCGGATTTGTGATCCTGATCTCCATCGTTCTTGATATCGGAGTGCAGTTGAATATCTGGCGTATCATAGCCGTCAGTGAATACAGAGCGCAGGACCTTGCCAATAAATTATTACCCGGACTTGGCTTTTTTCTCGCTGTGCTGATCGCATTCGGTGGTTTGGTGTTTAATATCGGAAACATTGCCGGGTGCGGATTAGGCGCCGGGGTACTGACAGGAACAGATCCGAAAACGGGTGCAGTGGTAAGCTGCTTTATTGCATTAGGAATTTTCTGGTACCGGGAAGCAGGAAAGCTGATGGATAATTTTACCAAACTGTTGGGCATCCTCATGATCATTCTTACAGTATATGTTGCAATTTCTTCCCATCCGCCGGTCACTGAAGCTCTTTATAGAACTGTTTGGCCTGAAAAAATTGATCTGATGAAGATCATCACTTTGGTTGGCGGCACAGTGGGCGGATACATTTCTTTTGCAGGAGCACATCGCCTGCTTGATGCCGGGATAAAAGGAGAACAAAACCTGGAACAGATCACCCGGAGTTCCGTAAGCGGAATTTTAATTACGGCCATCATGCGGTTTGTCTTGTTCCTTGCTGCATTGGGAGTAGTATGGCATGGTTTCCGTTTACCGGCGGATAATCCTGCTGCAGGTGTTTTTTCGTCGGCTGCCGGAGAAATCGGATACCGCTTTTTTGGTGTGGTTTTATGGAGTGCCGCCATCACTTCAGTTGTTGGCGCTTCATACACTTCCGTTTCTTTCTGGAAAACATTACATCCATTCATAGCCAAGAATGAGAAAATTTTTATCTCTGCATTCATAGTCATAGCCACAGTTGTGTTCATTATCATTGGCAACCCGGTAAAGCAACTGATCATTGCAGGCGCTATCAATGGTATCATACTCCCTTTAGCGTTGATCATTATCCTGATAGCATCTTTGAAGCCCTCAGTGATGAAAACTTACAAACATCCTGTTTCTTTACAGATTTTTGGTTGGCTGGTTGCTGCTGTATTGATCTGGATGAGCTATCAGGCATTTCTTCAACTTTTTTAGATAACCTTCTTGTATAAAAAAACAAAAGCCCAATCATAAATAGATTGAGCTTAGTTGTTACCATCCATCCTTATTGAGTGTCCAATCAGCCATTATCGTTTAATATCGCAGAGCCATTCAGATATTTTGCTGTAGGATGGTATATAAAAAAACAAGTTCCGTTTTTGATGATGCTGATGATCGCTGCACTTTCACTTTCCGGTACTGCAGGACAACCGAAGCTGCGGCCCAGATAGCCGTTTTGAGACAGAAAACTTTCTTCTGCATATTTGGCTCCATGCAGTACGATCATCCGTGAAGCAGCCTTGTCATTGAAGCCTTTATCCACGCCTTTGATTTTAAGTGACAGTCCATGCTCCCCATAATAAGTGTTTTCTGTTACATAAAACCCAAGGCTGCTTTGTAATGATTCGGAGCGGTTGGAAAACCGTGTGGCAAACTCTCCGCCGGAATTTCTCCCGTGAGATACATAGGTGTTGATTAGCAAACGGCCATTTTTCAGATCTATGATGTATAATCTTTTTTTACGGGATGATTGGCTGAGATCGCAAATCGTCAGGTAATCGGCGTTAATGATCCTGTTTTTTTCTGATAAGTAATTGTATCCTCTTAGAGCCAGGTCGAAAGCAGTTCTGGATAAACCAAAATTATCAAGATGAATTCTGTTATATAATTCGGAAAGGTTCTTGGAAACGCCTGGTGAATTTGACACATTCCATTCAAATACAAGAGATGCTTTTGCAGGAACGGCATTGGCACCGGGAAATTCTATTCCGGAGTTTAATACCGGAACAGCAGCTAATGAAAAAGACAGCCAGGAAGCGGATATTGATTTTAATATCTTGGTCAATCGGGTACGGTTTTTCTTCGGAATTTTCCAGACAGGATAGGTAAACGGATTCGGCTATAAAAATATTATCAGGATGAAAAAAATGCAAGGAATTAAATTGTGTTTTTAATGATTCTCGAACAAATACGGAGTCATTCATTTCTCTTTCGGGTAGTTATACGAAAATAGTAGTGTTGTTTTAACTTTTACATAATGTGTTTGACATCTCTTTGCTTGGACACGAATTCGTTTGAGTAAATTCTCAGGAGCAAGATGAACAGAGAAATAAGCAACGGGCCGAAAATAAGGCCGATAAAACCGAAAAGATTCAGCCCTACGATCACCCCAAAAACGGTTATCAGCGGATGAACATTGCCGATTCGTTTCAGCAGGGAAAACCGCATTACATTGTCAACTGTACCAATGATGCCGAAACCATAGATCAGCATCGCCACTCCCTGCCAGTTCTGATCCCGGGCAAAGAAGATGATGGCAATAGGAACATACGCTAATGCAGCGCCGACAATAGGCAACATGCCGGCGATCCAGGTAACTCCAAACCAGAAAAAAGGTTCGCTCACTCCCAATACCAGGTATCCGATCAGACCAACGATCGCCTGTGCCAATGCCACGACAGGAATCCCGATTGCATTCGACACTACCATCATATTAACCTCTTTTCCCAATTTATCTACGTTCTCATCTTTCAGTGGTATGTATTCATATAAAGCATCTTCCATACTGCGCCCGTTCACCAGCATGAAGTATAGAATAAAATAAATAAAGAAGATGGTAGTGACGGTATTAAAAGTAGCGCCGAGGATCTTTGGGAGGCTTTGGGTAATGGCTTCGCCCATTTTGTTGATATTTTCATCACTCAGAAGGGTGACATCATACCGCTGTTCTGCATTATGAACTATTTTTCTCAAGGCTTCTATTAACTCATCAGAATGTTGTATGGCGTAGCTGACCTTTGAGGATAGCAGGTTTGCCAGTAAGCCTACCGGCAAAAGGATCACGATAATAGAGATGAACATCAGCAAAGAAGCGGTGAGCGCTTTATTCCATTTCTTTTTTTCCGTCAGGTAAAACATGACCCGGTGCAGAAGAACATAGAAGGTGATCGCACCAAGCAGTGAAGGGATAAAGATGTGGAGTTGTTGGAACAATATGATGGCCATCAGCAGTATCAGTGCTATGAAAAAGACCTGCCGAACCCGGTTCCGGTCAATGACATTATTGCTCATAGACTTAAAAAATATTTTGCTAAAGGTATCATATCTTAACTTTTGCTCTTTTAAGTTTTTCAGGATATACACTGCTCAATTGATTTGAAATACGGATAGATACCGGCGGATATGATCTTCCTTATATTTTCTGCGGTATTGGAGAATAAACCTGGGATGGGGAAGCGGGACGATCAGTTTAAAGAATCCGTATTCTTCATTCAATGCAGATAAGTAGTCAAAGTTTTTTGCTCCGCCTATACAAATGCAGCGATCGGTTCTGAAACCAAAGGAGATCAGTTTTTGAATACTGGATACAATAAAAGGTTTGGTGGCTGCCAGAAGTTTTTTATCATCGTAGTAGTTCAGGTTAATGCCATTTCTGGTATAACCAAGCGGGCTTACTGCAGAAATAAAATAGTTGTTGTAAAAAGCTTCCACTCCTCCATACCGTAAGATCATTTCATAGATAAATTCTGCAGATAATTCTGACTTTTGCCCGAATGGATGATCAATGCCGCAATGTTCTTTCAGTTGCCTGGGGGCAGTGAAGTTGATCCCGGTAATGCCTGCACCAAAGCGTCCGGGGTTGATGCCGAAAATAAGCCTTCTTTTATGATCCGTGCTGTAATATTTTTTAAAGAATCCGGAAACCACATTCATCGTTTCTTTTTGTTTATGAGGATAAAGTAATTCCACTCCACGGGGTAACGAGGCAGGTGGCTGCAGATCTTTATAAAAGCGGATAAGCTTACGGGCAAGAGAAGCTTGTTTAGCCGGCGATCGGGTGGACATCGTTTAAAATTTAAAATAAACAAATAACCGCCCGAAATTTTTGCTGTCATTTTCGATGCGATGATAGAGCGGCTTGATATGGGGTTGCTGCAGAAAACGCTCTACCTTTTTTCTGAGTTGTCCGCTGCCCTTTCCGGGAATGATCTCGATCTCTTTGATTTTTTTATTGATCGCTTCTTCAAATGCATCGTGCAATGCCCGGTCTATTGCTTTGCTGTCATTGTAAATGTCGTGGAGGTCCAGTTTGATGCGTGCCATGAAGGTGTAATTTAATAAATGAAACCGCTTTTCTCAATGGTATTAAAAATGTGGCAGCTTTCCTGTAAAAAACTCAGAAGAAATATGGCCTTTTCCTATCCTGGAGGGCTGATACAAAATGGCCGTTCAGGTATTTCAGGAGGCCTGTTTAATTTTTGAATCCGGAGTTTTAAAAGAAGATGAATATCCCTATTTTTGCAGCCCTGCCGGACGGGGAAACGGTTTCCATATCAGGATTCTGGCAGGAAAAAAAGATTCCTCAGTAGCTCAGCTGGTTAGAGCATCTGACTGTTAATCAGAGGGTCACTGGTTCAAGTCCAGTCTGAGGAGCTGAATAAGCCGGCAAATGCCGGTTTTTTTGCGCCCTTTCATGCACAAGGCCTTATCAATAAAAGAGCATAAATATTAAAGGGGCCCGGTCAGGAGCCCCTTTAGTTTTTCATATTTATATTTCTGATGTTTTAATGAGTATCGTTGATGAATTTGGCAACCGTATCGTGCAAAGACTTCAATGCTTCAGGATGTAGGTACACCATGTGTCCTGATTCGAAATATTTGTATTGAATGTTTTTTTGCAGTGAAGCCGGCATCGGCAGGTGCTTCATTTCATATTTTCCTTCGAAATAAGGAGTGCCCAGGTCATAATAACCTCCGGTTAGCAGCACTTTCATGGAAGGGTTGTAGATCATGGCCCTTGCCATGTCATTCATTACGTTGGGAAATCCGATAAAGCCTCTTCTTTGAAAATTCCAGGGCTGAACCATGCCGCTGATCTTATATTGCTTATCCTGGCCAAACTTCAGGTCATTTCGGATATAAGAATTGAGCGTTGATGTAAATGCTGCGGAAATATAAGAGTTCATAGGATCATATTGTGCTGTTTCACTCAAAGGATTTATTGCATCCCCGGCAAAGCGTGAATCCAATCTTCCGGTGATCTGATCCTCATCGCCAAGTAACGTTTGAGAAAACTGAGGGCCTGTAACCCTCAGGTTTGCTTTTTTAATATACTCAACAGGAAGGCCGGTGTAATTATGTAATTTCTCTGCAATGCTGTTGCGTGCAGCATCATCCAGGTCAGCTCCTTTGTTCAGGGCCAAAGCATAATCGGTTAAAGCGAAATTCTCCACTTCATTCAGGAAAGCTTCCAATGACTTAGGCTGAACAGGCAATTTTTTGTGATAGTAGGCAGTAGCTGCATAAGATGGGAGAATTAATTCGTAAGGGAGATCGGTACCCGGGTTACTGGAAGTTGTTTCGGTCATATTGCTGTAGGTGAGCAGTTGCGAAAGCAAAATCACCCCGTTGAGACTGATATTTTTCTGACTCTGAAGAAGATTGGATACTACTGCAGACCTGAAAGTACCATAGCTCTCGCCGAACAGGTATTTGGGAGAATCCCATTTATTATAATCGGTGATGAATTGGGCTATGAAATTTGCAAATGCCTGGCCGTCCTCATCAATGCCATAGAATTGTTTAGGATCGCCGGCTCCTCCATGATCTTTTGTAATGATATCCCCGAACCCGGTACCCGGTGCGTCTATGAATACAAGGTCACTTACATCCAGCAGGCTATACTCGTTATTGACCGTAGTATAAGGCGCTCTTGAGCGTTCCATATCTTTTATGTTCACTTTCTGAGGCCCCCAGCAACCCATGTGCAGCCATACCGTTGAACTTCCGGGGCCACCGTTGTAGATAAAGGTTATCGGCCTTTTGGAAGCATCCCTTTCGCCTTCTTTGAAATAAGCGACATAAGACATACCGATGGTGGGAACTCCCTGCATGTTTTTCAACACTAAAACTCCGGCATCGGCCTGATAGTTTATTTGTTTCCCGCCTATTGTAGCAACGCCGTGTGTTACAGATTTCTGAGATTGATTGGCGCCTGCTTTTACACTACCCGCCGGAGCGCTGGTGTCACGTACTACAGGGGTTGTTCTTTGAAAATTCGGTTGTCTTCCCTGTTGTTGTGCACTGGAAAAAAGCACCGGGATTATCAATCCGGCTGCCAGAATAATTTTTTTACAATTCATAGTTTCAATTTTAAATATTTAGAAATTCAAATGTTAAAGGATCGGGGCTTCAAAAATAGACTATTGGCAGGGACATGAATTCCCATTCATCAATTTATTGTTGCGTTGAAATTAAATTTCTGTGCAATGATTTTACGATCTGAAACGAAATGGTTTTACCAATAAGAATACCGGGCATCCTCTTACCCGGATAAGATCAGTTATAGAATTCTGATCTGTAAGGATAGCGGATGTGATAAAGTTCTTTTACTTTATGAAGAAGCATTTGTTTCAGTTTTTTTATGTTTTTTAGTTCAATAGCCGAAACGAAAACAGCATTTCCTTTTGTTTCCCTGTTCCATCTTTCTTCCAGATCTTTCAGGAGCTCTTTCTTGGTACTTTCTCCCAGCCATTCATCGAATACATTTTTTTCATACAGGTCCATCTTATTAAAAATGGTGATTATGGGTTTTTCGGAAACGCCTATTTCCCTGAGGGTCTGGTTCACCACGCCGATCTGTTCTTCATAGTTGGGATGAGAAATATCCACTACATGAAGGAGAACATCCGCTTCCCTCACTTCATCCAGCGTGCTTTTAAAACTCTCCACCAGGTGGTGGGGCAGTTTGCGGATAAAGCCTACGGTATCACTCAGAAGAAATGGAGTGCTTTCATAAGTGATCTTTCTTGTGGTGGTATCCAGTGTGGCAAATAATTTATTCTCGGCAAACACATCACTCTTGCTGAGGATGTTCATGATAGTGGATTTGCCCACATTGGTATAGCCCACCAGTGCAACCCGGATAAACTCCCCTCTTTCTTTTCTTTGAGTAAGTGATTGCTTTTCTATCTCCGACAGTCTTTTTCTCAGTAATGAGATCTTGTCCCGGGCAATACGACGGTCAGTTTCAATTTCCGATTCACCGGGGCCACGTGTACCGATTCCGCCGCCAAGCCTCTCCAGGTGTTTCCACATTCCTCTGAGCCTGGGAAGCAGGTATTGATATTGAGCCAGTTCAACCTGGGTCTTTGCCTGAGCTGTTTTTGCCCGGCGGGCAAATATGTCAAGTATCAGGTCAGTACGGTCAATCGTTTTTATATCCAGCGCTTTTTCAATATTTGTGATCTGCGAACCGCTGAGTTCATCGTCGAAGATGATGATACGGATATTTTTTCCGGCAATATATTGTTTGATCTCTTCAAGCTTTCCCTTGCCGATAAACGTCTTGCTGTCCGGATGAGGTAATTTTTGTATAAATCTTTTGACCGAAGATGCACCTGCGGTCTCTGCCAGGAATGAAAGTTCATCCAGATATTCCTGCACCTGATGTTCGGTTTGTCCTTTCTGCACCAGCCCTATCAACACTGCTCTCTCTTGTTCTTTAAAGCTATTGTTTTTATTTGGCATTGATATGATAATTCCCCTTCAGGGGAAGGGCAAAATTAAAAAATACTTATTCGCCTGTTTGGTCTTTTAGAAAACTCACCGGCAGCAGAACCCAGAAATTTTAAATAAAATGATTTTTACAGCCCGCTGAGGGTTAAGCCAAATGATTGTGGATTGACATTTGGCCCACGATTTTCTTTAAATAAACTGCTTGCCTGGTATGTATAAAACAGGCTGAAATGGCCCCAGCCTGCCCTTGCAGAAAGAGCGATCCTGTTCCCGTTGAAAAACTTTTTACTTGCTTCCTTTTGTATGTATTGGAGTAATGGCTCTCCGTTACGGGTCAGGAGGTCTTTATTACGTGTATGTACATTTACCAATGCGCCGATCTTCACTCCGAAAGCCAGTTTAAAACTTTTGTCATTATGAGCCGGATCAAAAGCATAACGTAATTCTACAGGGGCTTCCAGCCAGGCCATGGCCAGCTTGGTCTTTTTGAAGTGAGTAGTATCGGATTGATCGGTAAAAGGTATGGTCGGGCTGTTGTCTTTTACCCCTACATAAGTTTTATTAAAATACATCATATCGTTGCTGACACCCGGGCCTAATGCCACGCTGAAGTGAGGATTGGTTTTGAAAGGGAAATCGAATAAGAAGTAAATATTGAAACTTTTTGAAAACCCTTTGGTATGTATGGAATCCGGTTTCCCGATCCATCCGTAACTGCCTAATTGGATCATCAGATGATCGTTGGGACGACCACTCAGATCAATATTGTTTTTCTTTTTTGAGGACGGATCGTTTTGTGCTGATACTGAAGATACGAGAAGTATCAGGAAAGCAGGCAGTAATATTTTCTTCATAAATTGAAATGTAATGGACAAAAATATTTTCATCCCGGTTAAGAAAAGGTTAAAGAAGTCATTTTAAGATCCGGCAAATGAAAATGCAGGATATTGGTTTGCGAATACTAAAAAATTTGTGGACCCTGTTGGGATCGAACCAACGACCCCCTGATTATGAGTCAGGTGCTCTAACCGTCTGAGCTAAGGGTCCTGACTATGTTGCAAGTCAAAAAAATATTTTCAAGAACTGTGAACCATGTCGTCTGAGCGCCGGCATCGGGACAAGCAATGCTTCGTTCCGACTAAGGGTCCTGAACGAGGGACAACTTAAAGAGCCGCAAAAATAAAAAAATAAAGGAGAAGCAACTATTTGATCTCTTCAAATTCAATATAATCATCAGAATTGACCTTTGACGAACTTGTCTTCTTTGGAGAGGGTGCTTCAGAACTCTCCTCTGTGTTCATTTGGCCTGACATACGTTCCTGCATCTCCCTGAAATCTTTTTTTAACTGCTGTGAGGTTTTGTGAACGGGTATGACCAGCTCAAAAACTATCTTGTAAAGAAGGTAGAACAAAAAAGCATATAATAGAACCCGGAAGATCATTTTTCGAAGTTAAGGCAGACTTTTAATTTAACCCTCAGCGAACAGGCAAATAGCTGTTAATAAACGGCAAAACCCGGTTGTGATATATTTTGGAATGAATAGCAGTATTCCCTTACCTTTGCCCCGGCAAAAGATGAACAGAAGGGAACGAGGTCCGTTCCCTTCTTCTTTTAAGTCACATGAATGAGACATCACAAATAAGGACCCTGGAAAAGAAGGTGGAGGCGCTGATTGGTGATAAACAGGGATTTTTTCTTGTAGATATTAAGGTCAGCCCTTCGAATAATATACGGGTATTCTTAGATGCGGATCAGGGTGTCGGTATTGATGAGTTGGTTCAGATAAACCGGAATCTTTATAAGCAGATTGTTGAAAGCGGGACCTTCCCGGGAAATGATTTTTCTCTGGAAGTATCATCACCCGGATTGGATGAACCTCTTAAAGTGATGAAGCAATATTTTAAGAACATAGGGAAAAATGTTGAAGTGCTGAGAAAAGATGGAATCAAAACTGAAGGGAAGCTGCTATCCGTAAATGAAAATTCAATAATCGTGGAAGAAGAAAAAGGTAAGAATAAGAAAAAAGAGTTTGTGAAACACAATATAGATTTTGAAAATATTAAATCAACAAAAATTCAAATAAGGTTTTAATCGGGATATTGGTTCATAATGTCCCTTTTCAAAATTTCGAATTATGGCAAGTATCAATTTGATCGAAGCTTTTCAGGAGTTCAAGGATGCGGAAAATATTGACCGCCCTACCATGATGAAAGTGGTGGAAGATGTGTTTAAAACACTGCTCCGGAAAAAATACGGCAGCGATGAGAATTTTGATGTGATTGTGAATGCAGAGAAAGGTGACCTGGAGATCATCAGGCACAGGATGATCGTGGAAGACGGACAGGTGGAAGACCCGCTGGCACAGGTTTCTTACAGCGATGCAACCAAGATTGAACCTGACTTTGAAGTGGGTGAAGAACTGTTTGAAGAGATAGACCTGTATGACTTTGGCAGAAGGGCCATTCTTGCAGCCAAGCAAACACTCGCCAGCCGCATCAACGATCTGAAGAAAAATGTTTTGGCTAAAAAATACGGAGACAGGGTTGGTGAGATCGTCAGCGCTGAGGTCTATCAGGTATGGAAAAAAGAGATCCTTCTTTTGGATGAAGAAGGAAATGAATTGATCCTTCCCAAGAGCGAACAGATCCCTCAGGATTATTTTAAGAAAGGAGAAACGATACGTGCCGTAGTGAAGAAAGTGGATATGAAAAACAATACACCGGTTATTATCCTTTCACGCACTTCTCCTGATTTCCTTGCCAAGCTTCTGGAGATAGAAGTTCCGGAAATTTTTGACGGACTGATCGTGATCAGAAAGATCGTCAGGGATCCTGGCGAGAGAGCAAAAGTAGCTGTGGAATCCTACGATGACCGCATAGACCCGGTGGGCGCCTGCGTGGGAATGAAAGGAAGCCGTATCCATGGAATTGTGCGTGAGTTGAAAAATGAAAATATTGATGTGATCAACTGGACCAATAATATTCAGTTGTTGATCCAGCGTTCGCTTACTCCTGCCAAGATCACCAGCATGGAACTGGACCAGGAGAACAAACATGCCAACGTGTATCTGAAGCCGGACCAGGTTTCTCTGGCTATAGGGCGCCGTGGCGTAAACATCAAGCTGGCAAGTGAACTGACAGGATATGAACTGGATGTTTATCGTGACAACGAAGGTGAAGAAGAAGAATTTGATATCGATCTGGATGAATTCAGTGATGAAATAGAGACCTGGGTGATCGATGAGCTGAAACGTGTAGGATGCGACACGGCAAGAAGTGTCTTGGAACTTACACCGGAAGAACTGGAGCGTAGGACCGATCTTGAAAAAGAAACCATTGAAGATCTGAGAAAAGTGTTGCAGGAAGAATTTGAAAAAGAGTAACGGTCGATAGGTCATGGAATTCTTTTGAATTCTGAAGGAGCTCGAGGCAACAGAGATGACAGATCAGACCCATTTGATTCATTTGACTAAAATTTTTGAATGGCAGAATTAAAACTTCCGAGATTATTAGCTGCGGCCAAAGAGTTTAACATTGGTCAGGATACTCTTATTGATTTTCTGATTGATAAGGGATTTTCAAAAGACGATCTGAAACCTACTTCCAAGCTCACCGAAGAAATGTACCGGGCTTTGCAGTCGGAATTTCAGAGTGATAAAGTGGCTAAGATGAAGAGCGATCAGGTAGATCTGCCCAAAGGAACACAAGCCGAACCCAAAAAGAGAAAAGAAGACGAAGAGATCGTATTCAAAAAGGAAGATAAGAAAACGGCCAAAAAAGAAGAAGCACCCGGGGAAGAAAAACCGGCGAAATCAAAAACTCAAAAAGAAGAAACACCCAAAGAAGAGATCATTAAAGTTGAAGCGCCGGAACTTGAACAACCTAAGGTCATTGATAAAATTGATCTTTCAGCCATTGATTCGTCAACCCGTCCAAAGAAAACAGGAAAGAAGAAGAAAGAAGAGGCAGCAGCGGAAGCGGATACAGAAAAGGCGGCAAAGAAATCAGCAAAGAAAAAGCCTAAGAAAGAAGAAGAACCGGTTGTTGAAAAAGAGCCTGAAAAACCCGTGGAAGAACCATCTGTGCAGGAAGAATTGCCTCCGGTGATCGAAAATATTGAAGTGGAAAAATTGACCGGGCCGAAAATCCTGGGAAAGATAGAATTGCCGGTGGACAGTGATACCAGACCCAAAAAAGAAGAGAAGAGGAAAAGAAAAAGAATCCCGATCGAGAAGAAAGAGGTTAAGAAGGAAGACCTGTTTAAAGACAGGGAGAAAAAGCATGGCGGATTCAACCGTGATGACAGAAGGAATCGGAGAGGAGGAGGGGGAGGAGGTCGCAGAGGTGTTGTGCAGCCCGAAGAAAAAATAATTGATGAAAAGGAGATCAAAGAAAAGATCAGGCAGACGCAGGCAAAAATTGCAGGGGGTGTAAGCCGCGAAAGAGGACGTAAACCCAAAACGGGCCATGGCAGGACGGCATTGCCCGAAACAATGGGAGACGCGGAAACCGCTCATAAATTGAAGGTCACTGAATTCATCAGTGTAAGTGAGTTGGCAAACCTTATGGATGTCAGCTTTGCCGAGGTGATCAGCAAATGTATGAGCCTGGGAATAATGGTCTCTATTAATCAACGCCTGGATGCAGAAGTAATCGAATTAGTGGCCAGTGAATTCGGATTCGATGTTGAATTCATTGATATGGAGAAGCACCTGGAATTGGAAGAACAGGAAGAGGAGGATAATGAAGAAGATCTCAAACCCCGTTCCCCTATCGTAACTATTATGGGCCATGTGGACCATGGTAAAACATCTTTACTTGACTATATACGCAATGCAAATGTGGTGGCAGGAGAGGCAGGAGGCATTACCCAGCATATTGGAGCTTACCAGGTAACCTTAAGTAATGGAAAGGAAATTACTTTTCTGGACACTCCCGGCCACGAAGCGTTTACTGCCATGCGTGCAAGAGGTGCAAAGGTCACGGACATAGCCGTAATCGTTATTGCTGCCGATGATGCAGTGATGCCTCAGACCCGGGAAGCTATCAGCCATGCGCAAGCGGCAGGTGTTCCAATGATCTTTGCTATCAACAAAATTGATAAAGATGGAGCCAATCCCCAGAAAATTTATGAACAGCTCTCTCAGATGAATTTGCTGGTAGAGGATTGGGGAGGAAAATACCAGAGCCAGGAGATCTCTGCTAAAAAAGGAATAAACGTTGATCAATTACTGGAAAAGGTATTGCTGGAAGCAGAATTACTTAACCTGAAGTCCAATCCGGACAGGGCAGCAACGGGTACTATTATTGAAGCATCTTTGGATAAAGGACGTGGTTATGTTGCAACTTTGCTGGTGGAGAATGGTACACTTCACACCGGTGATCTTGTTGTCAGCGGCCAATACTATGGCCGTGTGAAAGCAATGTTTAATGAACGTAATAAGAAACAGGATGAGGCAGGACCTTCCAGTCCTGCACTGATATTGGGATTGAATGGCGCTCCGCAAGCCGGAGAGAAGTTCAAAGTTTACCATGATGAGTCGGAAGCAAAGGATATTGCGAACCGGAGAGCACAGATTCTCAGGGAACAGGGAATGCGGGCCAGGAAACACATCACTTTGGATGAAATCGGTCGCCGCCTGGCATTAGGTAATTTTAAAGAACTCAATGTCATCATCAAAGGAGATGTGGACGGTTCGGTGGAAGCGTTGAGTGATTCCTTACAGAAGTTATCAACAGAAGAGATACTTGTTAATGTAATTCATAAGGGAGTGGGACAGATTAACGAGAGTGATGTGGTTCTTGCCGAAGCTTCCGATGCCGTGATCATCGGTTTCAACGTACGGCCTTCACTACAGGCATCCAAACTTGCAGAAAATGCAGGCATCCAGATAAGGACGTACTCCATCATTTATAACGCTATTGAAGAAATTAAGAGCGCTATGGAGGGAATGCTGGAGCCTACCATCAGGGAAAAGATTATTGCCAACGTCGAAATCAGAGAAGTATTCAAGTTCGATAAGGCAGTTGTGGCCGGATGCTATGTCCGTGACGGAAAGATCAAGCGTGATTCCAAGATCAGACTCATCAGGGATGGCATTGTTATCTATCCGGTTGGTGAAGGTGCAAGCGCTGAACTTGGATCACTCAAGAGATTCAAAGATGATGCAAAAGAAGTTCAGGCCGGTATGGAATGCGGACTTACTATTAAAAACTATTCTGATATAAAAGTAGGTGATGAGGTTGAAGCTTATGAAGAGGAAGAAGTAAAGAGAACACTTTGATCCTCCTTTTTTCTTACTTTGTATTTCTGCATTCTGATTATGTCATCGCATGAAATATTTGTTAAATAGGCCCCGGATCTGTATAATGTTTTATGAGGAAAAGTATTTTTGAATTCATGTTGTTTCAGAAAAGACTCACATTGGCTGTTTTGCTGCTTTTGGGCAGTGTTATTTTAGTTCAGGCACAACCCAAAAAAGTAGTGGCAGATAAGATCCTTGCCATTGTCGGTGATAAGATCATTCTTCAATCAGATATAAAAAATTCCATTGCTGATATTGTCCGCCAGGGAGGTAGTGTTCCCGACAATGCAGACTGTCTTCTGACTGAACAGGCAATTGTATCAAAAATGCTCATGCTGCAGGCACAAAAAGATTCCTTGCCGGTTACAGACGAAGAGGTAGAAGCAGATCTGGACCAGCGGGTTCGGTATTTCATTAATCAGATGGGAGGCAGCCAGCAGACACTGGAAGAAGTTGCCGGCAAAACCATTTACCAGATCAAGGATGATGCAAGAGAATCGGTGAAAGAAAATAAGCTGGCCACTGCCATGCAGAAAAAAATAGTTGAGAATGTAAAGATCACACCGAATGAGGTTAAGGATTTCTTTGACAAGATCCCTAAAGACAGTTTACCGTTTTTTGAATCCGAACTCGAGATAGGCCAGATCGTTATTTATCCGAAAGCTTCGAGGGATATGGATAAATACATTATGGATGAGTTGAATAATTATAAAAAACAGGTTGAAACCAGGATGATCACTTTTGCCGAGCTGGCAAAAAGGGTTTCGCAGGACCCCGGAACCAAAGATCAGGGTGGACAATTTCAAATAAACCGTAATGACAAAGATGTGGACCCTGCATTTCTTGCTGCAGCATTCCGTTTGAAAAACGGAGAAATTTCGCCTCCGGTAAGATCAAAATTCGGGTATCACATTATTCAAATGGTGGATAAGAATGGCGATGATGCGGTGGTTCGTCATATTCTGATGATACCGCCGGTAACGGATGTGGAGATCAATGAAGCCAAAGAGAAGCTGGATTCTGTGCGTTCCAGGATCATTGCCGGCACTATCGGGTTCAATGAGGCTGCAGGGAAATACAGCGAAGATGAGCAAGCCAAATTCAGCGGGCCGTTCCTGTTGAACAGGGATGGAGCACCTTATGTAACGATTGATCAGTTGGACAGGGATATGGTAACCACGATCAGCACTATGAAAGTGGGGGAATATTCGCAACCTGTGGTTTTTGATGCCGGTCAGATGAAAAAAGGGGTTCGTATTGTTTATCTGAAGTCAAGGTCGGAACCGCACCGGATGAACATGCATGACGACTACAGCAAGATCTCTCAATGGGCGTTGGCAAAGAAAAAAGATGAAGCGCTTCAGAAATGGATTGAAGCTAAAATTCCAACCTATTACATTATGATAGACGGCCAGGCAAAAAATGAGTGCTCCAATCTGAAGAAACTTTCTGAAAAAGAAGGCAAGGCTTTCTAAAATATATTTTAACTCCGTTCATTAATTTTTCAACTCATAACTTTGCGGCTCCTTCATTCTTCATGAGCGACCCGATCAAACACGAATGCGGATTAGCACTCATCCGTCTCAGAAAGCCGTTTTCATATTACCGGAAACGCTACGGTACTGTGATGTGGGGTTTGAATAAACTCTACCTGCTGATGGAGAAACAACATAACCGGGGGCAGGATGGCGCCGGAATAGCCGTAGTCAAAACTGATGTAGAGCCGGGATATCCGTTTTTAAAACGAATCCGCAGCAATGCATCGCAATCTATTTCAGATATTTTCAGGCAGATTGGAGAAGAAGTAAATGAATTGGAGAAATTCAATCCGGATATCAAGAAACACCCGGGATTGATGAAAGGCCATATTTCCTGCATGGGTGAATTGCTGCTGGGACATCTGCGCTATGGCACCCAGGGAAAGAACAATGTTGAATTTTGTCATCCCTTTTTAAAACGACATACTATTCTTTCAAGAAACCTTGCGCTGGCAGGAAATTTCAATCTTGTCAATACGGAAGAACTTTTCTCATTGATAAATTTTGAACCGGGAGAATTTCAAAAGCAAAGTGATCTTGCGGCAATGATGGAAGTTATCTATCACTTTCTGGTCAAAGCGGACGAAAGTTCTCCCGAACACCTGGATATTGCCGCTATTTTAAAAAAAGCATTGCCATTGTTCGATGGTGGATTTCATGTTGGCGGGGTTACCGGAAATGGGATCGGTTTTGCATTCAGAGATGCGAATGGCATACGACCTTCTTATTATTATTATAATGATGAAGTGGTGGTTATCGCATCGGAGAGGCCTGCCATACGCACTGCCTTTAATCTTGGTAAAGACCAGGTCAGGGAACTGATGCCGGGAGAAGCGCTGATCATTGATGAGAAGGGTAATCCTAACATCGTTCAGGTGCTGGAACCCAAAGAGAGAAAAGCCTGCAGCTTTGAACGTATTTATTTTTCCCGCGGAGGTGATGAAGATATCTACAGGGAACGTAATGCATTGGGATATCATCTCAGCGAGCAGGTACTGAATGCTATAGACCATGACTTGAAGAATACGATCTTTTCTTTTATTCCCAATACGGCAGAAGTTGCCTTTTACGGATTATTGAAGGGAATGGAAGACTATCTAAGCAAGATCAAGATTGAACGGATATTAAGTTGGGGGAAAGATATTGATGCAGAGAAACTGGATGAAATGATCAACCGCCGTGTCCGTATTGAAAAGATCGCTATTAAAGATGTGAAGATGCGGACTTTCATCACCGAAGATGCAGAAAGAAATGAGATGGTACAGCACGTTTATGATGTCACCTACGGGACCGTCCGTGATCATCAGGATACTTTAGTGGTGATTGATGATTCCATTGTAAGAGGAACAACTCTGAAAGAAAGTATCATCAGGATGCTGGCCCGGTTAAAGCCCAGACGCATCATTGTGGTTTCATCTTCCCCACAGATCCGTTATCCTGATTGTTATGGTATTGACATGAGTAAGCTGGGTGATTTTATTGCCTTTAATGCTGCTATTGAATTGCTGAAAGAGAGGAATAAGACTTCCTGCCTGAACGATCTTCTGGAACGTTGCAAAGATTTGCAGCGCAACAACCGGCTCCATACAGAGAATGTGGTGAAACAATTGTATAAACAATTCACCAATGAGGAGATCTCTGCCAAGATCGCTGAACTGATCACTCCGAAAGAAATTCATATTCCGGTGCAGGTGATCTTTCAAAGTATAGAAACACTACATCAGTCCTGTCCTCAGAATCTCGGGGACTGGTATTTCACCGGCAACTATCCTACTCCCGGCGGCAACCGGGTTGTAAACAAAGCCTTCATGAATTATATGGAAGGAAAGAACATTAGAGGATATTGAAAATCACAAAATCCAAATTACAAAATTCAAGTAAGAGAAAAGGGAGAAGATCCTTTTCATATCTTCAAAACCGGATCAAGCCTGTCATCCTGAATATAGAATTTGTAACTTTAATCAAAAGAAAAGAGCTTTGAAAATTCTTATTCTGGTCCGTCATGCAAAAAGCAGCCAGGGCGATGGAGCTGTCAATGATTTTGAAAGGCCATTGAGTGAAAGAGGAAAAAATGATGCCCCTGCCATGGCAAGAAGGCTTGCAGCCAAAGGCCTCAACATTGATCTGCTTATATCCAGCCCGGCAAAACGTGCGGCTAAAACAGCAAAGTTTTTTGCCAACGAACTGAAAATCGGTCACGAAAAAATTATTTTTAAAACAGAACTGTATTTAGCTCCTGTAGAAGTATTTTATGAGATGATACAAAAAATAAATGATGATGCCGGATGCATTGCTGTGTTTTCTCACAATCCTTCGATTACCGATCTTGCCAATGACCTTACCGAAGTGCACATTGACAATATTCCGACCTGTGGAATTTTTGCAGTAAAAGCTGAAACGAAAAGCTGGGCCACATTTAAAGAGGCAAAGAAAAGGTTCCTGTTCTTCGATTATCCCCGGGTTTCTGTGTAACGATGGGCTATTAATGCCTGATACGAAGCTGGGATGAACCGGCATTCCCCTCAAATTGCAAAAGTGATGAGGTCTTCCCTGTCACTTTCCATTGCTGATTGAATTTGCTGATATTGTCATCAGTGGTATTGAAGTTTATGGAGATGATTTCGGAATTGTTCTGATCTGCCGAGATGCTCCATGTACCTAGATTGGTTTCATTTTGTTTCTCCATTACAACAGCACCGGTACTGCTGAAAAGAAAACTGTAACCGCTGTAGTCGGGGGTCAGATCTTTGGTTTTATAGAAGTAATCTATACTCCAGTTGTTATGCGTCAGCACTTCATCGGTTGGCGGAGTGAAATCTTTATTGGGAGTACAGCTGTTAAAAGCAAAGGCTGAGATCAATAGTATTAATGCAAACAGTAGTTTTAAGTTTTTCATGATCATGGATTTTCACAACTAAAATATTCCAATCACCGGTCAATTGAAATAGTAATAGTACTTAGAAGAAAAACGGGACTGAGCTTTATTGTAATGAACGGATCAGATCTGAAATCGCGGAACTGAGCCGGTTATCTTCATCTATGAAACGATAAGAAAAATTTCCGGCTTTCCCGATCGCTTTTTTTAAAGAGAATTCTTTTTGAGAACAGCTTGTTATCAACCCTTTTTCTGAAAGATACCCGGCAAGGTATGCCTGTTCCGTCTGGCCGGGCGTGGGGATCAGAATACTTTTTTTCTTCATCCTGGCTATATCCATGATCGTACTGTACCCGCTTCGTGCAATAATATATTCGGCCCTTTTCATTTCAGAAGCCAATTCGTCTGCGGGTAAATGATTGAAGATCCTGATCGTGCCGGTTGAAGGCATACTTGATCCGCCAGAGGGAAGCCCTCTTATAACGGTTACTCTTCCTTCGTAAAGGCCGAGTTGTTTTATGATGATATTTTCAAAGATGGTGCGTTGAGGTTCCGGTCCGGAGATCAGAAATAATAAATGCCCCTTTTCGGTTCCGGAATCACTTTTCTCAAATCTTGATAAAGGGCCTATGTATTTAAGAGGAATGTTGATGTTCTTATCAGGATGCGATAATTTACCTGCCAGGTTACTTTTGTCCGCATTGTCTGGCACCCAGCATTCAGAGAATTTTTCTATGTATGAGAAATTCTTTTTTCGAAGCAGCCTTTCCGGCCATCCGCCTCCGTAGGTTTTTATCTGCAGCTGGTGCGTAATGAAAACACATGGTATCGAATTGTGATGTAACCCATACCGGTTATCGCTGATCACTGCATCAAGTTGAAATTCCTTTACCAGGTCTTTGAGCCGGTCATGCTCATGGCGTATCGCTTTTTTGATTTTGGGCACTTGCCACAGCAGGCGGGAAAACAGGCCCAAAGAAGTTTTTGAATAATGGATCCTGTAACCTTTCAGCGGAACAAATGGAAGTTGAGAAAATTCATTTCTTAAAAGCGCTTCCTGATGCCCTTCTCCGGCTAAATAAACAGCACAGTCTTGTTTTAGTAATTCCCGGATTACAGGAATACAGCGTGTAGCATGTCCCAGTCCCCAGTCCAGTGGAGCCACTAAAATGCGGGGTTTACGCCGTTTTTTTTCGGGAGAAGCCTGATCCATTACATATTTTTTCTTTTAATGAACGGTTTGCATAATATTTTGTTAGTAAAATAGTTTTAATTTAGAACTTTCTTAGAATGAAAAGATGGAATAAAATAGCGCTTTTTCTGTTACTGGCCGGAATTGTTTTTGCGACCAGTTGCAACCGTAACTATTATTCCGGCAGTGGTAAAGGAGGAGGTAATTGTGGCTGTCCCAGTCATAAAGGAATGAGCGGCTTTTAAAAACGGAAATTATGCATCACCATCCGCAACGGGATCTTCTTGTATTGGTACGCCAGGGGTTTACGAGCCGCCAGGATATCAATAAGGAATTGGCACACCTGAATGCTATCTTCCGTTTTACCGAGCTTCCTCAGAATTTTTGCATGGCTCATGAATTGGTTTACCGCAATCGCATCACATCCGATCATAAAAAGATATTGAAAGCAGCTGCACTGCCCGAACTTAAAGCTTTTCACTTCCTGATCAATAAGAACTGACCAACTCTCTCTTCTTACAATTTTCTTTAATAGAGTTATCAATTTTAGTCTGCACAGAAACCTGTACTTTTAAGCAAATCTATTTTATGCGCAGACTTCTGATCCCATTCCTGCTGTTTTCTTTTTTTCAGCTCCATTCTCAAAAGCCTCCTTATGGCGGCAAACTCAAACCTGAACAGGCCAATATGGATATCCGTCATTATACCATAACATTGAATGTGGATATTCCGGGAAAGAGTATAAGCGGCAACACGGTCATTGACCTGAATCTGGCGCAAGCCACTAATACTTTATTATTCGATTTGATGAATGACCTGCAGGTAGCGAAGGTCTGGGTGAATGGCAAGCTAACTCCATTCACTCACAGTGATCATGTTATCACGGTTAATTCTCCTGTTGTTTTACCGGCAGGAAAAACATCTGTCAAGGTCCAGTATTCAGGTAAACCACATATTGCTGTTCGTCCGCCGTGGGAAGATGGCTTTACCTGGACCACAGATTCGACAGGGCATCCATGGGTGGCGATTAC
>WBZO01001267.1_pt1 | contig 40739 bp, 44 predicted proteins | sample 5204261 | NCBI WGS metagenome assembly WBZO01 (sample SAMN12412400, study PRJNA552823) | activated sludge metagenome | isolation source: activated sludge from anammox sidestream of wastewater treatment plant... | place: USA: North Carolina | collected 2017-09
TGAAAGCCATGTTGGTCACCACGAAACGACGCTTGAAACATTCGCAAGAATTGTTGTGGTCGTGCATCTATGCTTCGGACTTGCCCTGGTAGATGCGTGTTCCATTACTTGTGCAAAACTCAATAATTTCGCATACGGAGGCTAAATGGTTTCCAAGGACATCAATCAGCGAGCGAGAACCCTAAAGATTCTCAAAAAATCCATGCTCGGAAATGTACCGGTCTTTTATTTTGAAGTTGATGGTTTGCGTTCAAACGCGCCTTGGGATGCAAGAACATACGATTCAATGCTCAAGAAGCAAGACCAATTGCCCGTAAAGGTGGGGCATGTTGGGCAAACAACTTGGTGGCTTTTCCAGCGTGAGTTTTATTGGGAGGATTCGGGCTACTCGGCAGAACAGGTTAAGTCTTTCATTGTTGGACCTCCGCAGCCGGAACCTGAAGTACAAGAGTCTGCTTTGGCAGACAATAAAGATGATTCAGCAGCTCCAATGGATTCAGAATCATCCCTTAAGAAATGTCCGTTTTGTGCGGAGCTCATCCAAGCCGATGCAATTAAATGTCGCTACTGTGGAGAGTTTCTAACCAAGGGTTCTGCACCGAAAAGAGCCACATACCTTAAAAAAGATTGGCGTAACAATGCGGTATATCTTGACACGGATGGCGACAAAGAAAATTTGATGGAGCTTATCGCGAGTGGAATTAGGAATTCAGGTGGATATATCCTTACTTCTGTCGACAAACAATCAGGCATCATCAAGTTTGATACAGCTAACATGACGTGGTTCTCAGCAGCAGGCGAGGAAATTACCGCGACTGTGTTTGCGACCGATTCAGGCGCATCCGCGATGTTCATGGCAAAGACGAAACCAGCGGGAATGATGCGGCTGTCCCATGGGGTAAGCGCAGATCACCATCTTGATCGTATTTTAGAGCATATCAAGAGGGCTAACATTTGACGAACAAATGATAATGGTGAATCGCGGTTAGTCCCAAAGGAGGGATTCAAAGTGCTTTTACCTCATCAGCAAGCAAAGGATTATCTATCAAATTGGTATGGGAGAGAATTGCGGTATCTTCGCGATTTTCAAATGTGGAAGGCAGGGCGTATTCCCAACAGCGACTATCAAGAGAATTTTCGTGGAGTGTTGAATTATTTCTTGGTATTTCGTTGGGTTGGTATCAAGCGACTGCCCAAGCTAATGACTTGCACGCTTGAGTGGGTTCATGGCAATGATCCGGATAATGTTGATGAATTTGCAAGAGTCCTATTGACAGATTTTGACGGCAAGATTATGACTTCAATGGCGTCCAAAATACTCTTCCTCAATCATCCCCAAAAAATTTCACCAATTGACACCCAAGTCAGAGGAGCGTTTGATTTGGAAACAAATATCTATAGAGACTATTATCCTCTTCTGACGAGGTTTCGACAGCAGCATATTGAAGAAATTCAGCGCAACTTGGCAACGATCTCACCTGCCTTGGTAGCACTGGAAAATGAATCCAAGAACGACATTCAAGATCTTGAAACAGTGAGAATAAACCGTTACACTGACCAACTTCTCCGAGAAATTGGCAAAGCAAGATTAAAGGATAAATCTTCGCGTTGAGTGTTTCGGTTATTTTGATTTCCGTCGTGAAAATCAAATGGCAAGAAATAAAACAAAACGCGCGCCCATCCCAAAACATTTCAAGAACATCGCGGATGCCGCCGAATTTTGGGATACGCATGATTTGGCGGACCATTGGGATTTGACGCGTGAGGCGCATTTTGATGCTGATGTTCAGCGCCGCGTGTTTTTGACCGCGCTCGAACCGCAGCTCGCCAAACAACTGACCGAAGTAGCGCGGAAACACGGCATTACAACCGAAACGCTCATCAATGTTTGGCTCACGGAAAAAATCAAGCAAGCCGCATAGTCTGTAAAATGCCGCGCAAAAAATCGCAAACTCAATCCCCCGCGCGTGCGGTGCGCGCGACGGGGAGGCGCAAGAAAAACGAAATCGCAGCGGACGCGACGCCGACGCTTTCACCGCAAGCCGAAGCGTCGCAGGAAACCGGTTCGCCGCGCGCAAAAGACGCGCCGCGCGAACCTAATCTCTCGGAGGATGAAAAGAACATGGCTGACCCCAACATGATTGCCCTCGGCATGGTCGAGACCAAAGGGCTTATCGGTTCGATCGAAGCCGCCGATGCAATGGTCAAAGCGGCGAACGTCACGCTCATCGGCAGCGAATACATTGGCGGCGGGTTCGTCACCGTCATGGTGCGCGGCGATGTCGGCGCGGTCAAAGCGGCGACCGATGCGGGCGCGGCTGCCGCCAAGCGCGTCGGCGAACTGGTAAGCGTACACGTCATCCCACGCCCCCACTCGGACGTGGAAATGATTCTGCCGCAGACGACCAAGGGCAGCTTTGGCGGGCGCGGCGCGGGCTAAGGGATAACCTGTCTCGCGGCGGGCAAATTGCCCGGCGGCTGACGGCAGGTTTGTTTTATCGAGCAGCGCATCCGTTTCACATTTTCCACGGCAATTCATTCGGCGGGAAAGTCGCGCCCGCGGCGCGACCTTCCGCGCCGGGATGGATTCGCTTACTTCGCGTGAACGGCGAATGTGCAAGCGGACGAATGGCGTCCGAACGAGATGGAGATTGTACTGCCCAAAAATTTCGAAGAAGAAGACGCGCCGCGTGTGTTGGAGCTCGCAAGTCCGGTGTTGGAATTGCCGCCCGACGCCAATCCGCGCGTCGAGAATGTCGCGCAGACCAAACGCGGCACGCGCATTGATTTCAGTTACACCGCGTGCATTTTGTTGGACAAAGAAATATCGGAGGAGGTCGCCGGCGCGCAGGTGCCGGTCACCTCGCACGGCGATTTGCAATTCAATGCGCGCGGCGCGCTGGTCGCGTACGAGGTGCAGCCCGCCGACCCGCGCCAAGTGCGCGCTATCCGCGACCACGTGAGCAAATTGGTCGCCAACGACCGAATCTATATCGCCGCTCAAGGCGAAGCGGTGGACCCGCAAAAATTGCGCGCGCAAGGCAAAGATTGGTACATTACGCAGGACGAACGCGGCAACAAACAGCTGTGTCGCGCGTGGATGTCGTGACGACGCTCGCGCCGCGCCGCCCGCGTTTTGGATAACCGTTTGCGTCATTTGGAATTGGCTAAATCAGATTGGAGTTTCCCATGAGCGACTCGCGCCTTTTTAGCGCCTTTTTGAACGACCCCGGCGGCAAAGACGACGCGCCCGAAGTGGCGCCTCTCGGCTGTTGCCCGGACAAATTCGCCATTCCCGGTTTGCCCCAAGACGGCGATTTGGATACGGCAAAACCCGGCAGCGTCGAATTTCAAGCGTCGCATCTTTTGGTGATCCTTTCGCATGCGTACGAAATCTGGCGCGATTATTTCGGCGCGCCCTACGATTGGGAAATCGGCAAAACGCTGCCGGTGCAGCCGCGTGCGGGCCGCGACCTCAACGCGTACTATGACCGCATCGCGTTGAAATTTTTCTATACGACCGATCCGCTCAGTCATCGCACCATTTACACCTGCGAATCGTCGGATGTCGCCGCGCATGAATGTGGTCACGCCATTTTGGACGCGCATCATCCCGATTACTGGTCGTCGCTGCATCCCGAAACGGGCGCGTTCCATGAAGCGTTCGGCGACATTACGGCGCTGCTTACCACTTTGCAATTTCCGACCGTGCGCGAGCGATTGCTCAAAGAAACGGGCGGCGACTTGAGCGTCAGCAGCAACGTCACGCGCCTCGCCGAGCAGCTGGGCAAGGCGTTGTATGTCGCCTTTGGCAAAGAGGCGTCCGGCGTGTCCTCGCTGCGCGATTTGGTCAATACGTTTCGTTACAAAGATACGTGGGACTTGCCTGCGACGGCGCCCGTGGCGCGTCTCTCGTCCGAACCGCACAGCTTGTCGCGCGTCTTGAGCGGCGCGGTGTACCAAATTTTGGTGGGCATCTATCAAACCAAACGCCGCGCGAATGAAAAATTGAGCGCGGACGACGCGCTGTGTCAAGCGCGCGACGACGTGGGCAAATTGATGGCAAACGCGCTGCTGTTGGCGCCGCCGGGCGACGCGGCGTTTCGCGTAATCGCCATGTCCATGTTCAAAGCCGAACAGCAATTGTTTCAGGGCGCATATTTTGACATCTTGAAACGGATTTTTTCTTATCGCCGCATTCTCCAAGTCAAAGACGCGGACCTGTTCAAGCCGCACACCAAAACGGTTGGCGCGAAAACATCGGCGGTGAATCTCGGTTTGCTGAGCATGGCGGGCGCCGCCGCTGAACCGATGCCGCCGCAAGAATTGCAAAACGCGCTGCGGCTGCGCGGCGAGGAATTGATTTTCGCGCGCGAACTGGGACGCATTCAGGACGATAAAGTGGTCCAGTACCGCGCGCAGCGCATGATTCCGCTCAAGGGCAAACAGTTTGGCCCCGCGAACGGCGCGCTGGTGCCGCTGCAAGGCGGTCTGACGTTGAATGTGGATCCGAAAGGCGTGGTCGCGTTTTCGGGATACTATCGCGCGGGCGTTGACGACGTGCGCGCGATTCGCGACAATGTAGAAAAACTGGCGGAACGGAAGCGCATTTATGATGCGCGACCGGGCGACCAAGCCGAAATTGCGCACCTTTTGACGCGTCAGCAGCCGTTCTATATTGATTACGATGAACAGGGCAGCAAGATTTTGCGCCGCGCATATATCGCGTGCGGTTGTCGGCGCGCGTGACGTTTACCTCCGCCGACGGTAACGGACGTCGTCAAACGCAAAGGTAGAATCGTGTATGGCTGATTTAGAAATCACGCATCCGGAAATTTACGCGTATCTCGAAAAAACGTTGACGGAGGAGACGCCCGTTTTGCGCGAGATGGGCGCGTATGGGCGCGCGCAAAATTTTCCCATCATTGGCGCGCAAGTGGGGCGGATGTTTTATTTTTTGGCGCGCGCGCTCAACGCCAAGCAAGTGCTGGAACTCGGTTCCGGTTTCGGTTATTCGGCGATGTGGTTTGCGCTGGCGGTGGGCGACGGCGGCAAAGTGATCATGACGGAAGGCAAGTCGGCGAATGTGGAACGCGCGCGCGCGTATTTTACGCGCGCGGGTTTGCTCGACCGCGTAGAATGGAATGTGGGCGACGCGCTGACCAGCGCGGAAAAATATCCGGGGCCATTCGATATTATTTTTTGCGACATTGACAAACGCGCGTATCCCCAAGCGATTAACGTGGCGCGCGCGAAATTGCGCGTGGGCGGCATTTTGATTTTCGACAATATGTTGTGGCACGGCCGCATCTTGACCCAAGACGACGCGGACACGCGCGCGGTGTTGGAAACGACGCGCGCGTTGTTTGACGCCAATGAATTTTTCACTACGCTCATGCCGCTGCATGACGGTCAAGCGTTAGCGCTGCGCGTGAAATAGACGCCGCGCGGTTTTTTTCTATGGACCCCACACAGATTTTGAATCAGATTTTGAGCGCGGCGGGCCTTTCGGCGTCGGCTTTGCCCGCGGCGGTTGACCTGTCGCTGATGAACATCGTGCGCTCGCTGCTCATCCTCATCGGCGCCTATTTTCTGGCGCGCTTGACGCGCAGTTTTTTGGAACGCACTTTTACGCGCGTCAAGCTCGAGCCGCGCGTCGCCAAAATTCTGACGCCGCTCGCTTTTTACGGCATTATCGGTTTGGCGGTCGTGTGGGTGTTGGGCGGCTTTGGCTTGTCCGTTTTGGTTTTGGGCGTCGCCGCCGGTTTTGCGCTGCAAGATTTAATCAAAAATTTTGCGGCGGGCATGATGATTTTGGCGACGCGGCCGTTTCAGATGGGCGATTGGATTGTAATCAATGGCAACGAGGGCTTGGTGGCGGAGGTTGGCTGGCGCGGCACTTTTATTGATACGTTTGACGGGCGGCGCGTAATTATTCCAAATTCGAATGTCGTCACCAGCGTTGTAACCAATAACTCGCTCAAGCCGCAACTGCGTAGTACGCTGCGTTTTAGCGTGCCGCTGCATGTAGATTTCGCGCGCGTCGAAGGTTTTATTTTGGATGCGCTGCGCGCCGCGCCGAGCATTTCCGCCGACCCCGCGCCGCGCGTATTGTTGGATTCGCTCGGCGGCGACGCGATGAATATCGTCGTCTGGATTTGGATTCTCGACCCGATGAACCAGTTCCGCACGACGCTTTCCGCCGCGCAGCGCGTTATCAAAGAGAATTTGCAAACCAACGGTATTGAATTGAATCCGGCGACGACGGTGGTCATGTCCAAAGGGACGAACGAAGCGCTATTGCAGGAATGAAACGCGTTCTCGGCGGTCTGATAATTTTGACGCTCGCGTGCGCGGGCTTGTTTGGATTGGCGAACGTCAACAGTTTGGATGACGGAATTCGCTATCTGCAAGCGGCGCTAAATTATACGCCGACGCCGGCGCAGCCCCTGGCCCCGCGCGGTAAATTTGGTTTTTGCGAATCGTTCATGGCGCTGCGTAACACGGCGCGCGCACAATTTATCGCCAATTATCTGGACGCGCGCGGGATTGCGTATCAGCGTTTGCCCATTGGCGATACCGGGTTTGACAATATCTGGGTCCCATTCGCGGCGCAAGGACCTTTTACAATTTTTTCCGCGCATTACGATAAATTTTTTGACGACCCGCTTTATCAAGGCGCGTCCGATAATTCGGCGGCGGTGTGCATCTTGCTCGTCGCGGCGCAAGAATTAAATCACGAAACGCTGCCGCGTCCCGTCGCTATTTTGTTCACGGGCGAGGAAGAAGCGGGACTCGTCGGCGCGCAAGCGTTTTATGAATACGCGACGCAAAATAATGTGCGCGTAGCCGAAGTGATCAATCTGGACAGCATGGGACGCGGCGGGCTGGCGGCGCGCGCTTTGAGTGAAAACAGCGGCTTTGTATTTTCGATTCCGTTCGGGGGCGATTTTGTGTACGACGGCCGACACTTGGCGCGCGCGTCCGCTTTGCGTCAACCGGACGCGCAATTGCTCCAGCGTTTGCAGCGCGCCGCGCCGGTGACGTTATTTGACCGCATGGCAGCCAAATCGGACGGAACCTTGTTTCAAACGCTGGGTTGGAATGCGGTGAATCTCACGGCGGACGATATTTTTTATTTGGAACAAACGTGGCATACTTACGGCGACCGCGTAGGATTGTTGGCGCAAGACCATTTTGAACGCGCGCTGAATTTGATATTACAATACGCGCGGCAGGAGCCATAGCTTTGGAACAGTTTGCGGAATATCAAAAGGCATCGCGTCGGACTTGGCGTTTGGTGCATACCGACCATCCCCTCGTGTATCCCACGCTCGGCTTGGTGAATGAAGCGGGCGAACTCGCGGGCAAAGTGAAAAAAATTTTTCGCGACAAGGATGGCGTGGTGTCCGAGGCGGACCGCGAAGCGCTGAAATATGAATTGGGCGATGTGTTGTGGTATCTCGCGCAAATCGCCACCGAATTAAATCTAGCCCTCGACGAAATCGCGCAAGCCAATCTCGACAAATTGATGTCGCGCCTGGAACGCAATGCGATTCAGGGCGAAGGAGATTATCGTTAGGATGGATGCGGTAGAGTTTATTGTGCGGCAGATTCACGCGCTGCAAAGGCAGATTGACGCGACGATGGAGGGCATGACGGCGGAGCTGTTTCATTGGCAGCCGCCAGGCGTGACGAACGCGATTCACGCGATTTTTTTGCATCTGAATTCCGCCGAAGATCGTTTCATTCAAAGCGCCGCGTTGGGGCAGCTGTCCTTGTGGGAGCGCGACGGTTGGAAAGAAAAAATCGGGATTCACGCGGCGGGACGCGGCAACAGTTGGGCAGAGCTGCATGACGCGACGTCTATGCTGCCCGCGGCGCTGGCGTACCAGACGGCAGTTCGCGCGGCGACGGAAGCGTATCTCGCCGCGCTGACGCCAGAGGAATTGACGCGCAAGATTCAGTTTCTGGGCGCGGAACGCTCGATTGCGGATATGCTGACGATCTTGGTTGTACACGGCGCCAGCCATGCCGGCGAAATCGCGGCGTTAAAGGGCGTGCAAGGCGTCAAAGGTTTGGGCTTTTGAAATGAACGCGCGGCGAGCGCCTTTGGGTTCGCGCGCCGCAAACTTGCTGTTGTGAACATTGACCCTCTTGGCGTGATTCTCGCGGTCAGCGCGGGCTTGATATTTTTGGCGGTTTATTTTTTACTCTTGAATCGCTGGCTGCGGACGCGGCAGTTGGCGCCGCTGCCGCAAATCAATTTTGACCAATTGGATGGGCCCGCCTTTGAAAAATTTGTGGCGGAGGTATTGACGCGACGCGGTTATCGGGTGCAGCATACGGGCAAAGCGGGCGACTTGGGCGTAGATTTGATTGCCGCAAAAGGCGCGTCGCGGTTTGCCGTCCAAGTGAAACGGCAGGCGCAGCCGGTCTCGCGGCACGCGGTCAGCGATGCTGTGGCGGGCAAAGCGTATTATCATTGCAACGCCGCGATGGTGGTTACGAATAATATCTTTTCGCAAGGCGCGTACGAACTCGCGCGTTCCAATGGCTGTCAACTCGTGGATCGCAAGCTGTTGCTCGAATGGCTCGAAAAAAGGAGCTAGCGCGAATTTTTTTTCGGCGTACAAGAGAAACCCAATGGATTTTCGGTCAAGCATCCTTTGCAAAATTCTTTGGTTCTAATTCTTGCGCGAATCGGAATTCATGCTCGATTTTCGCGCGGCTATTTGAAAACTGCGCGGTTTGATAAAGCGGGCAGCCGCGCTCGATAAAAATCCGAAAAATGTCGGGACGTTTATTTACCGCCGCCGCAATGCGCGCGTGTCACGCGCGCGGCGAAACAAATCTTGACCTTGCGCCGGACGATATTGTGACGCCGGAAGCGGAGGATGTCGCTCGGGCGCTCAAGATTATTTTGACGCGAACGCCGCGCGCCCCGTTGGCGCCAGCATCGTCCGCGCGCGACCAGCGTCCGCCGCAAGCGCGCGGCGCCCAAGTCAAATTGATTCGTCAAGCGCAGGTCGCGCTCGCGCCGTTTCCGTTTGACGTGAAACGGCCCGACATGCAGATCCGCGCGATGGATGTGGTGACGGACCGCGATGGTTCGCCGCTGGGCGCGGGATTCATGCGTTTTGAAAATGGTTCGTTTCCGTGGACCTTGAATTACGACGAAGTGGAATATGTGATTGACGGCGAATTGGAAATCCGCGTCGGCGACGAGAGTTTTATTGGCCGCGCGGGCGACGTCATTTTTATTCCGCGTGGCACGCGCATTTTGTTTTGTACGCGCACGTTCGCGTATTTTTTGTACGTAACTTTTCCGGCGAACTGGACAATGCAATGAACGGTTCGCGCAAGCGCGCTATATTACACACAGGAGTAGAGCAACGTGCTTAAAGAATTTCGTGATTTCATTATGCGCGGCAATGTGATTGATTTGGCGGTTGCCGTGATCATGGGCGCGGCTTTTACCGCAATCGTTAACTCGCTCGTTCAAGATATTTTGATGCCAATTCTGGGCGTGTTAACCGGCGGGCTTAATTTTAATTCGCTGTATGTCAATCTTTCCGGCAAATCGTTCGCGACGTATGCCGAAGCCAAAGCGGCGGGCGCGGCGGTGATTGGATACGGGACGTTTATTCAAGCCATCATAACGTTTTTATTGATTGCGCTTTCGGTCTTTTTTATGATCAAAGCGGTGAACGCCGCCAATCGCAAACAAGCCGAAGCGCCCGCGCCGCCGCCCGAACCGACCAAAGAAGAAGTTTTGCTCGCCGAAATCCGCGACCTGCTCGCCAAACGGTAAAAATAATTATGGCATTTATCACTGAAGCGGAACTCCGCGAAACGTGGCAGCGCGGCGCCGCGCAATTTGATTTTCCGCCGGACACGCGTTTTTCGCCCGCCGCGTTGGATTTTATCCAAACGTGGCAGTTGGATGTGCGCGTCGGCGGCGCGCGTGTGGAAACGTTTGGCGCGCAGCTGCATCACTATTCCCAAGACCTCGCGCCTTCGTCGCTGGCGCGCGCGACGGAACGTAGCGACGGCGGCGCGCGGCGATGACGGAAGGTTGGAATCCGCAGCTGGCGCAGCTGCTCGACGCGACGGAACGCGCGCTGCGCGCGCCTCAGGCGGCGTATCATGGGCGCGTGCATGTCGGCGCGGATTTGGGAACGGCGTACACGACGCTGCTGGTCTTGGATGAAAATTGTCAGCCGCTCGCGGGCGCGTATCAGTTTGCCCAAGTGGTGCGCGATGGTTTGGTGGTGGATTTTATCGGCGCGATTGATTTGTTGCGGGAATTGAAACAAGAGGTAGAGGCGCGGCTCGGCTTTGAACTCACGCACGCGGCGACGGGTTTTCCGCCCGGCGTGCCGCGCGCCGAAGTGCGCGCGACGGCGAACGTTTTGCGCGCGGCGGGTCTGGAATGTACGAATGAAATTGACGAACCGAGCGCGGCGAACGCGGTTCTGCAAATTCAAAACGGCGCGGTGGTGGACGTGGGCGGCGGCACAACGGGCGTGGCGATTTTGCGCGACGGCCAAGTGATTTACACCGCCGACGAAGCGACGGGCGGCACGCAATTTTCGCTCGTCATCGCGGGCGCGTTGAACGTTTCATTCGAGCAGGCGGAAAAATTGAAAACCGACGCGGCGCAGCAGCCGCGTTTGTTTCCGCTCGTCGAACCGGTGATGGAAAAAGTCGGCACGATTGTGGCGCGCCACATTGCGCGTCAGGCGGTCGGCGAGATTTATATGGTGGGCGGCGCGAGTATGTTTCCCGGCATGGGCCAAGTGGTCGAACGCGTTACCGGCGTAAAAACAATTGTGCCGCCGAAACCGCTTTTTATTACGCCGCTCGGCATTGCGATGCACGATAAAATCAGCTAGCGGAATACAGCTGACAGCGCACAGGCCTCCTTGCCTGAAAGCTGTCGTCTGTATTCTCTCTTTTCTCACACATGGCAGAAAATAAATTTGAACTCCGCGCGTATTGTTATCTCGACCGGATGCAGCCGCAGTACGCGGCGTTTGTCGGCACGATTACGCAAGGCGATTTGCCGATTGAAGGCATGGCGTCGTTGTATGTCGAAGTCGCGCCGGGCAACGATGTCTTTCGGTTGGTGGACATTGCAGTGAAATCCACCGACGCCAAACCGGGCGCGCAAATTGTGGAACGTGAATTCGGCATGTTTGAAGTGCACTCGCTCAAACAAGCCGAAGTGTTGGAGGCGGGGCGCATCGTTTTGGAACGATTGAATCTCAAGCCCGAAGATCGCCTCAAACCGACGGTGGCGTCCGTGCAATTGATTACGCACGTCAACACGTATCAAGTGCAATTGTTGAATCGTTTTCGCCGCGGCGCCATGTTGGTCGCGGGCGAAACGTTGTTTATCATGGAAGTCGCGCCCGCCGCGTACATCAATCTCGCCGCGAACGAAGCGGAGAAATACGCGAACGTCAAATTGATTCACGTTTCCTCCGTCGGGCGGTTTGGTCGCATGTGGATGTCGGGCACCGAAGCGGAAATGATGGCGGCGCAGCGCGCGGCGATTGCGGCGATTGAAAATTTGCAAGGGAAATAGTGGGTAGGCAGGTAGCAGGCAGACAGGTTATTTGTTTCTGTCTGCTTGTTACATTTCAACATGGCACGCATTTTTTACACGGAACGCGATATTGAAGATTTGGCGAAACGCGGCGTCGCCGAAATCGAAGTGAATGATTCGGTGTACATCACGGATGTCGCGCGCGAAATGATGGACAAGCTGGGCATTAAACGTCGCGTGAGCGGCGGGCAGATAGCGGCGAGCAGCGTGTTGGCGTCGCCCGATGTGGCGCATCTGCACGCGCCGCCTGCCGCCGCCGCCGTCGCTTTGCGCGATAACTCGGCGTCGCAAGAACTCTCGGCGGCGGAAAAACAAGAGGTGATGGACCGGGTAAAAAGCGGCGTGATTGCGCGCCTTGGACCCGGCGTGGACGCGGCGGCGGTGGAGCAGATTGTGAAACGCGTGGTAGAGAAATTGTAAATTTCGATTTTCGATTTTCGAGCGATGATTGAGCGGCAAATCGAAAATCAAAAATCAAAAATCAAAAATCAAAAATGATTCTCGGCCAAGTCGTCGGTACCGTCGTCGCCACCGTCAAAGACGCGCAGCTCGCGGGCGAAAAACTTTTGCTCGTGCAATTGATGAATCGCAAGCGCGAAAAAATTGGACGTCCGCAAGCGGCGATTGAGGTGGTGGACGCGGGGCTGGGCGATTTTGTATTTCTCGTCCGCGCCCGCGAAGCCGCCGTCGCAACGTATCCCGTCGTGGGGCCCGTGGATTTGGCGATTGTGGGCATTGTGGAAACGGCGGACGCGCTCGAAAATATAGATTTGGAATTGTCGGAAGGCGAGAGTTTTTTTGCGTGAGGTGCGCGATGGCAGTGGAAAACGTTTTGACGCAGCATATTGAAAAAACGCCGGGCGTCGTCGGCGGCAAAGCGCGGATCGCGGGGACGCGGATTCGGGTGATGGATATTGTCGTTTGGCATGAACGTCAGGGAATGTCGGCGGACGAAATTGTGGCTGACTTTCCAGAGTTAACGCTTGCGGATGTATTCGCGGCGCTCGCCTATTATTTTGATCATCGCGATGAAATCGAAGAGTCCTTTGCGCGAGAAAAAGAAATTGTCCGAGAAATGCAACAGAAATATCCATCCTTGTTAAAAGAAAAACTGGGCAAGTGAAATGCTCCGTCTTTATTTGGATGAGAATATCTCGTTGGTAGTCGCCGAGGGCTTGCGACGGCGTGGAGTTGATGTGGTTGCTGCGCGTGATGCAAAACGTTTAGGCGACGATGACAGAATGCAACTTGCCTTCGCCACCGCAGAAAATCGTGTTCTGGCAACTTTTGACGATGATTTTCTCGCCATTGCGGCAAGCGGAATAGAACACGCGGGAATTGCTTATTGTCATTCTGAAAAATATACCAAAGGCGAATTGATTTATGCGCTGCTCGTTTTGTGTAATGTGATGAGCGCGGGCGAAATGAAAAATTATAGAGTTCTTGTAGCGTCCTTATGATTCTCGCCAAAGTTGTCGGCACGGTGGTTTCGACCATCAAACATCCCGCGTTCGCGGGACGCAAACTTTTGCTCGTGCGCCCCTTGCATCTCGCCGGCGAAAAACCGGAAGATGATTTTATCGCGGTGGACGCCGCGCACGCGGGCGTCGGCGATACGGTGCTGGTGTGCCAAGAAGGCAATTCGACGCGCCAAGTCATCGGCGTACCGAACGCGCCAGTGCGTTCTTCCATTGTGGGGATTATTGATTCCATTTCCCTTTTATCTGAAACCTGACGCTGAAATCAAAAATCTGAAATCAAAAATCTGAAATCAGAAATCAAGAATCTCCCCATGCTTTCCTTTCCTCCCAATTTTCTCTGGGGCGCCGCCACCGCCGCCCACCAAGTCGAAGGGCAAAATTTCAACAGCGACTGGGCGGCGTGGGAACAATTGCCGCACAAAATCAAAAATAATGATTCGTCGCGCGTTGCGTGCGATTGGTGGAACGGACGCTGGCGCGGAGATTTTGACCGCGCACAAGCTTTGGGCATGAACGCGCAGCGCATCAGCGTCGAATGGGCGCGCCTCGAACCGCGTCAAGGCGAATGGGACGCACAAGCTGCCGCGCAGTATCGCGAAATGATTGCGGGGTTGCGCGAACGCGGACTAGAGCCGTTTGTCACGCTGCATCATTTCACGAGTCCGCAATGGGCGGCGGAACGCGGCGGGTTTGAAAATCCCGACATCGCCCAGTGGATGGCAAACTATGCGGAACGCGCGGCGAACGCGTTTGGCGATTTGGTCACGTTTTGGCTCACGCTCAACGAGCCGAACGTGTATGCGTATCAATGTTATCTCGCCGGCAAATGGCTCGCGCAGAAACAAAATTTTGGCGCGCTGCTGCGCGTAATGAAAAACGAAATTCGCGCGCACGCGGCAATGTACCACGCGCTCAAGCGCGCGCTGCCCAGCGCCCAAGTCGGTTATGCGCATCATTGGCGCGCGTTTGAGCCGCGCCAGCCCAACGCGCCGCTCGATCGTTTGGCGACCAAGCTGCGCGGACATATCTTTAACGACGTGATTTTTGACGCGATTGAGCAAGGCGTGTTGAACTTGCCGTTGGGCTTGGGGCAGGCGATTCCCGAAGCGCGCGGCACGCAAGATTTTTTCGGCGTGAATTATTATTATCAAGAATACACCGCGTTCGATTGGCGCAACGCGGCGGAGGCGTTTGCGCGCAGCGTGTACGACGATGACGTAAAACGCTTGCAGAATTTTTTCGAAGGCGCGGGCAACTTGCGTCCGCACGCGCTGCGCGATGTGTTGCTTCGTTTGGCGAAATTCAAGAAACCGCTTTACATTACCGAAAACGGTTTTGTCACGACAGACCGCGACGACCAAACGCGCTATCTCGTCACGCATCTCGCGGCGGTGCATCAAGCGCTGCAGCAAGGCGCCGACGTGCGCGGTTATTTTTGGTGGTCGCTGCTCGACAATTTTGAATGGTCCGAAGGATATACGCCGCGTTTCGGTTTGTATCGCACCGATTTTGAAACGCAGACGCGCACGCTGAAACAAGTGGGCGAGGTGTACGCGACCATTGTGCGCGCGAACGGCATCAACGATGAAATACTTCAAGAGTACGTCTAGTGTTGTCATTGCGAGGAACGATTTTCGTGACGAAGCAATCTCCTTATCTCGCGCGTATGGGATTGCTTTGTCGCCAAGTGCGCTCCTCGCAATGACAAATGCAAAGTATGGACGCACGCAGTGAATACGCCTTGCGCGAAGAAATCGCGCGCATCGGCAAATTGATGTGGGAAAAAAATTTTATCGCGGCGGGCGACGGCAATTTGAGCGTGCGGCTCGGCAGCGACCGCTTGTTGTGTACGCCGAGCGGTTTGAGCAAAGGTTTTCTCAACGCGGAACAGCTCATCATCGTTGACATGCAGGGGCGCAAAGTCGGCGCGAATTTGGGCGCGGCGCGCGATTTGGTTCCGTCGTCGGAAATTCGTTTGCATCTCGAATGTTATCGGCAGCGCCCCGAAGTGAACGCCGTCGTACACGCGCATCCGCCGTCCGCGATTGCCTGCACGCTGGTCGGCATCTCGCTCGCCAAATGTATTTTGCCCGAAGTGGTGTACGACCTCGGCACGATTCCCACGCTGCCGTACGCGACGCCGACGAGCGTCGAGGGCCCCGAACGCATTCGGGAATTGATCGTGCGATACGACGCGTTGATGTTGGAACGACACGGTTCGGTGACCGTCGGCAAAAGTTTGTGGGACGCGTACATGCGGCTGGAACGGCTGGAACATTCCGCGTTGATCGCGCTCCAAGCTAACGCGGTGCAGTCCGTCGCGCCACTGACCGATTCGCAAATTCAAAAGCTCGCCGCAATGCGCCGCAACGTTTTCGTCCAACGCGGACGCGATGTCTGCGCGGAATGTAACGCGTGTATGGCGAGCGACAAGCACGCGGCGCGTCAGAATGGGTGAGCGTGAATTTGTAATTTGTGATTTACGATGGTTGATTTATGCTTTCAGAGCTGCGCGCCAAAATCCAAAATCATAAATCAAAAATCATCAATGGCTCTTGGTCGTCGGCGTCCTAACCCTCCAACTCGAAATTTTTAGCGATGATTCGCTCAAAGGCAAACGGCATGTGGTCAAGCCGATTTTGGCGCGCGTCCGCAATACGTTTAACGTCTCGGCGGCTGAAGTGGACGACCTCGACGCGCATGACCGCGCGGTGATTGCGTTTGCCTGCGTATCGAACGACGCCGCGTACGCGCACGGTTTGCTCGAAAAAGTGATTGATTATATCGAACGCAATCGCTTTGACGCCAATATCCTCGATTATCAAATCGAATTCTGGTAGGGCGGCATCGCGCCGCGCTGACGGCAACTGACAAATTTGTCCTACTGGATTCCCCGTGTTTGAACGCCTCTGGAACTATAATCTTGCCGCGCTGGAATTGACGCGGCCGCCCCGGCTCGCGCGCGCGGCAGCCATCGTTTTGCTTGCGTGTCACGCCGTCGGTTTATTGGCGCTGGCGCAAGTGATGCGCGCGCCGTTGTGGATTCCCGCGCTGGGCATTGTTTTTTTTGGCGGCGCCGCATTGCTGCCGCGTTGGCGCGCGGTTTTTGCGCCCGCGCTGCTCGCGCCGTTTTGGTTTGTGTACGTCGGCGTCGCCCTGCGCTTTGTCTGGCTGCGTTTGGCGCGCGGCGACGTGCCGGGCTATTTCGAGTACGCATTGCCGGACGCGCGCGCGCTTGGACGTTTTGAATTTTTGATTGGCGCGGCGCTTTTATACAGCGCGCTGATCTTGGGCGCGCGCGTGCTGCCGCCGCGCGGGCGCGCGCTGCGGTTTGCGGCGTTGTTGGGCGTCGGCGCGCTCTTTGTTTGGGCGGGCGCGGAATTTTTGGGACAGCGCACATTCGGCGCGACGGGCAGCGACCCGTACGCGTATGTTCAGATGGGCGTTGACCTCGTAACGCGCGGTTCGTTCGCGCACCGCTTTGAATTGTTTTCCCTGCTGGCGTCGAAACAAATCGAATGGTTTCCGCTTGTGCATGTCGGCTATCGTCTGCCGTATAACGCGTGGGGCGACGCGATCACGGTTTGGTCGCCGGGCGGCGCGGCGGCGTTCGCGCTCGCGTATGCGTTAGGCGGCGAAAGCGGATTGTATCTCGTGAATCCGTTGTTTTCGTTAGGGAGCGCGTTAGCCGCCGCGCTGTTGGCGTGGGAATTGACGCGGCGCGAAAGCAAAACGCGACGAATTGCGACGGCATCCGGCGCCGCCGCGCTGCTGCTGACCTCGTACGAAATTGTGAATTGGGCGGGCGTGACGATGGCGGACACGCAAGCGTTGCTATTTTCGACGCTCGCGGTGTATGCGGCGCTGCGCGTCTATCGCGGCGGCGCGTGGCAGTGGGCGCTGCTCGCGGGAATTTTTTGGGGCGCGGCGTACCAAGCGCGGCATACGCAGTTGGTAATCATCGTCGGCATGCTGCCGCTGTTTTTCTTGGCGCGCACGCGCGGGCGTAACTTTATCATTCTCTTTGCGTCCGCATTTGTCGTTGCCGTTCCCGACTTGTGGTATCATCAAACCTATCTGGGCAGCTGGCTTGCGCCCGAATCCGAAGAACTTGCGCTCTTTTCGCTCAACGCGGTGGCGCCGACGCTGGTCGCGCTAGGGCAGAGCGTCTTGGTCGCCGCCGAATTTGGCTGGCTCGTTTTTTTCATCGCCGCCGGAATTATTTTTTTTGCGCGGCGCGCGCGGATTGAAAACGGCGCTTTGTTGTTGTGGTTGGCGGCGGCGCTTTTGATTCATTTGCCGTATCCCGCGCTGCGACTGCGCGATTTGATTCCGCAATTTCCGATTTTGGCATTTTATGCCGCGTTCGGTATGGTCGCGCCGGTGGGCGCGCTGTGGGCGAAACCGCGCGCGTGGGCGCGCGTGAGCGCGGCGGCGCTCATCTTTATCGCGTTGGAATTGAATCTGGCGCGCGTGGGCAATACGCTGCCGCGCGTCTGGAATCCTGCGCCGCCGCGTTTTGGCGCCATGACGCAATCGCAGCGCGCCGCGTTCGATGCGCTGGCGCAGTTCACGGCGGCGAACGCAATCATTGGCGCATCGCTCAATTCGGGCGCGATTGATTTGTATGCGCGGCGCAGCGCGTTTCGTCCGGCGGATTGGTCGGATTCGGCTTGGCGTGAATTTCTGGTGGTTACACAAGGCGAAAAGCGCGACGTTTATATTTTGGAAGACAATGCCGCGTTGAGTCGTGCGGTGGAACGTTTGCGCGCCGCGTATTCGCTCGAACGCGTCGCCACGTTGGATGTGCCGTTGTTTGGCGACAAGGCGGTTTTGAATCCCGGCGCGCTGTGGAAGGTGGAAGGGGGGAGGTAGGAGTTCAAAGCGCAAAGTTAAAAGTTAAAAGTTCAAAGTTCAAAATTCAAAATTCAAAATTCAAAATTCAAAATTCAAAAATCAAAATTCGAAAATCAAAAATCGAAAATCGAAAATCGAAAATCGAAATTCAAAAATCAAAAATCAAAATTCAAAAATCGAAAATCGAAAATCGAAAATCGAAAATCGAAAATCGAAAATCGAAAATCGAAAATCGAAAATCGAAATTCAAAATTCGAAAATCGAAAATCAAAAATTCCCCTCTCTCATGTCCATCAAACCTATTCTTGCGATTGTCGGACGGCCCAATGTGGGCAAGTCTACGTTGTTTAACCGTCTCATTGGCGAGCGCATGGCGATTGTGACCGATATTGCCGGCACGACGCGCGATCGTTTGTATGCCGACGCGGATTTTGCGGGCCGCGAATTTACCGTCGTGGATACGGGCGGCATCGTCGGCGAACGCGAAGCTGTCGCCGAAAATGACACTGCGAAATTTTTCGCGTTGGCGCGCGCCCAAGCGCAATTGGCGATTGACGAAGCGGACGCGATTTTATTTTTGACCGACGCGGAGGCGGGGCTGCTGCCGGGCGATTATGAAATCGCCGAAATTTTGCGCCGGGCGGACGCGCCCGTGTACCTCGCCGTCAACAAGGCGGATAATGCAAAACGCGCGGCGGACGCGGTGGACTTTTACGCGCTCGGCGTCGGCGAACCGCATCCCATTTCGGCGCTGCACGGCGTCGGCACGGGCGATTTGTTGGATGAAATTGTTTCCCATTTTCCGCCGCTTGTGACAGAGGACGAAAGCGAAATTCCGCAAATCGCCATCGTGGGCCGCCCGAACGTTGGCAAGTCGTCGCTGCTCAATGCGATTTTGGGGCAGGAACGCGCGATTGTGAGCGAAATTCCCGGCACGACGCGCGACGCGCTGGATACCCAAGTGATGTGGCGCGGCGAACCGGCGACGCTCATTGACACGGCGGGCATTCGGCGGCGCGGCAAAATCGAAGCGGGCATTGAAAAATTTTCCAGCTTGCGCGCGCTCAAAGCGATTCAACGCGCGGATGTGGTGTTGTTGGCGCTGGACGCGGAGGATGGTCCTACGACCCAAGATATGCACGTGGCGTCGTACGTGTTGGAAGAAAACAAGGGGATTGTGTTGGTCGTCAATAAATGGGACACGGTGGAAAAAGAGACCGATACGATGCGTCTGTACGAAGAGCGCGTGCGCGCGGCGTTCAATTTCATTCCCTATGCGCCGGTGTTATTTTGTTCCGCCAAATTGCGGCAGCGCATTCCGGCGATAATGGATACCGCGCTGCGCGTGCGCGCGGAATTGCGGACGCGGCTCAGCACGGCGGACTTGAACGAGATTTTGCGCGAAGCGGTCGTTCGACATTCGCCGCCGACGCACGGCCGCCGCATTTTGAAATTTTATTACGCGACGCAGGTGGCGGTGAATCCGCCGACGTTTGTGTTTTTTGTAAATCATCGCGACATGGTGCATTTCTCTTATCAACGCTTTTTGGAAAACAAGATTCGTGAAAAATTCAAACTGACCGGCGTCCCGATCAAAATGATTTTTCGCGCGCACGATAAAAAGCAGGGCAAACCGAAATAAAAAACGCGGCGTCGCAAACGCCGCGTTTTGTTTGGAACAAGCTTTAATTTTTGTTGGCGCTGATGCCGCGCCCGCGCTTCCACTGCGGATCGCGGCGCGTTAGCGCTTTGCCGCGCTCAACCTTGATTTTTTTGCGTTTGGGTTTTTCTGCCGCGTCGGCTTGCGTCGAATCGAGCGCGCCGCGAATGAGGTCGGCGGTTTCGTCCGCGTTCGTTTCGTCTTCTAGCGCGGTTTGCAAGCGCTCCATGATGTCGTCGAGCAGACCGATTTGCTGCGCCGCGCGCGCCGCGTCGCCGCTCTCGAAATAATTCGCTTCGTCGTACACGTTCAAACCGGGAAAATAATTGTCTTGGAGAAAACGTAAAAAATCGCAGACCGCGATATGGATTTCGGCGCCCGCGAATTGCGTTTTGGTAAAGAGCGTTTTCATTTCCCAATAGGCGCCCGCGTCGTCGAGCGGCATGTAATACGCGAGTTCGCCCGCTTCGTTAAAGGTCAGCCGCAGCGGATCCGCTTTTTCATGCACGTTGATAAGGATGCCGCGCAGCGTATCGTCAATCGGAAAGGTTCGGGTGACGCTTTCGACGTTTGTGGCTTGGATGCCGTCAATTTCGATTTCGGTTTCGCGGCGTTCGACCAAGCGCTCTACTGTGCCGATGATGCGTTCGTCAAGGTCGTAATAGAGCCAACGATTTTCCGCGCAATACAACCGCGCCGCGTCGAGCGTCTCCGCCAAGCGCGCGCGTTCGATGATGCCATTGTAATGAATCGTAACGCCCATTTAGCGCAGTCCTTTTGCGCGTAAAAATTCATCCAGCCATTTGGCGTCGGCGTCGGACAATGGCGGCGGCGGCGGTTCGCGATAGTTGATGCTTTCCTCGTACATTGCCAAATCGTAAATCGTTTCCACCGCGCGCTGTAAATCAAATACCGCATCGGCGTCGGGTTGGCGCAGCGGAATCGGAATTTTTGGCAGCGGGTTTTGCAATTGAATCGCCCAAACGCCGATGCGCGGGCGCAAATTTGCGCGGCTCACATAAATATAATACGGCGCGTCCGGCACCGGGTCCAAAATCGGCACGCGTTCCCCAAAGCGGAGCAAATCAATTTCAATCAAATGCACCGGTTGACGCAAGCGACTGCGCCGTTTGTCGCGGTAGGTATTGTATGCCTCGTGTCCGCGCCGTTTGTTCACGCGCGCCAAGATTTCAATCGCTGTGACCAACTCGGAATTTTCGTCGCGGATTTCGAGTGAAAAATCCTGCGTCTCGATTTCGATCTCAACGCGGCTCTCGAACGGAGATTCCACCACTCCCGCAAAAGCCGCCGTCGCTTCGCGGATTGGGCGTTGGCGCAAAATAGTCGCGTCGGGATATGCCGAACGCGGTTGCCCGAGCTCGACGCTTTCATACGTGCGGCGCGGCGTCATTCGCACAAAATAGCGCGGACGAATTTGCGGCGCGACTTGGCGTTGAATTTCGGCGGCGAGACTCGCATGAAAATCGCGCCATAAATCTGCGTCTTCAATGTACGGATCCATCCCCGGAAACGGCGACGGCATCATTCACCTCCCGCGATTTCTCCAAGCATTGACCAGGGCCCTGTCCAATTGATTTTTACGTTGGCAAGTTTGCCCTTCCATTCGCGCGTCTCGTCTTCAAAGAACACGAGCTTGTTGGTGCGCGTGCGCCCCTTCCAGCGATTTTTATTTTTTTCCTCGACCAACACCTCGACCGTTTGTCCCAAAAACTTTTGGTTGATTGCGCCGACGACCTCGCCTTGCAAAGCGTCAAGCGCTTGCCGGCGGCGTTCTTTTTCTTCGGGCGGCACATCGTCGGGAAAACGCGACGCGGACGCGGTGTTGGGGCGCGGCGAATACATGGCGACGTGCGCGACATCCAATTTCAATTCTTGCAAAATATCGTACGTGCCTTGAAATTGTTTTTCCGTTTCGCCGGGAAAGCCGACGATAATGTCGGTGGCGATGCTGGCGTGCGGCACGCGCGCGCGGATATTTGCAATCAGCGCGCGATATTCGTCCACCGTATAACCGCGCTTCATGCGTTTCAATACCTCGTCGTCGCCCGCTTGAATCGGGACTTCGATATGCTCCATCACTTGGGGGAGTTCCGCAATCGTATCGAGCAAACGGTCGTCCATGTAATTTGGATGCGAAGTGAGAAAACGCAAGCGTTTCAAACCGTCGAGCGCGTGAATGGCGCGCAGCAGTTCGGGCAAACGCGGACCGTCCGGGAAATCATAGCCGTAACGGTCTACGATTTGTCCGAGCAGCGTAATTTCTTGGACGCCTTGCGCGATGAGCGAACGCGCGTGCGCGACGATTTCATCCAGCGGACGCGAACGCTCGACGCCGCGACGGTAGGGGATGATGCAAAAAGTGCAAACATGGTTGCAGCCAAACACAATCGGCACGTGCGCGCTGACGAGTGTACCGCGTTCGTGCGCGGGCAAAATAAAATCGGCGTCTTGGAGCGCGTAACGCGCTTCGGTCGCGTCGCGTTCGAGCCAATAGTCATCGCGGCCCGTTTCGGCGTGGACGCCGCGCGCGCGCAGCAATTCCACCAAACCGGTCGGGTCGGACGGCGGCAGGAACGTATCCACAAACGGGAATCTTGCGCGCAGCGCTTTGGGTTCGCGCACGCCGACCATGCAGCCCATGACGCCAAAAACGACATTCGGATTTTTTTGTTTGAGCGGTTTCAACGACATCAAGCGCGCGGCGGCTTTGTCTTCGGGACCCTGTCGCACCACGCACGTATTCAACACAATCACATCCGCGTCTTGGGCAAAAGGCGTGGCGCGCAAACCGAGTTTTTCCATCTCGGACGCCAACTTTTGCGAATCGGCGGTATTCATTTGACAGCCGTACGTCGTAATATGGTATTTCATGCTTGTTTTACGCTCGTTTCATTTAACGTTCATTAAAAATAAGGAAAATATCTTTTGTCCCTCTCGCTGCGCTATTGTAGGACGGGTTAGTACGGGTGTCAAACCAAATTTCAAGCGCCCGCGTGAAACCAATTTGGGCTTGGCGGCGTCCTATAACTGTCGTTTGCGCCGTCCCTTCACCCACCCCATTTTGAAACGCTGTGTCTGTCCATCCGGCAGATACGACGCTTTCGCAAAGGAGTCAAGATGCATCTCGATACGTCCACTTTGGCGGTTTCGATTTTTCGCCCGCCGCGTTCGCTGCGGACCCAAGCAAGCAAAATTATTACTTTGGAAAAAGCCGAAAGCGGCGTTACGCTGCGCGTTGGCGAAACCTTTGATTTGGATTTGGAAGGGGCTTGGAAGATTCGCATCGGCGACGCGACGACGCTGCGTTTTATGGGGGCGAGCAAAAAGACCGCGCAAGGCGCTTTTCAAGCGTGCGCGAGCGGACGTACCAAATTATATGCGACGAGCGACCCGTCGTGCCGCCAGACGAGTCCGCCCGGTATGCAGCCGACGTTGTATTTGGAAATTCCAATTCATATCTTGCCGTAAAAAAACCTTTCGGATTGCTCGCGCCGCATTTTCGCGCGCAAATCCGAAAGGTCTAGAAAAATTTACTCGCGCTTTTATTTTTTCCGCGCAATCAATATGATTTCGTGCAGCGTAAAATACCAACGCTGTCCGTCTTGACGCGGCGTCAACCAAGCGCGCGCCGCTTCGTTGGCGTTTTGCAGCCAGCCGCGCAATTGCGCTTTCAATTCCTCGCTCGCGCCCATGCGGTCCGCCCATGCGTCAAATTCCATTTCTTTGGTCAATTCCTCGCGCCGTTCGACCGACAAACCCGCGTCCGCCAGCATTCCCTCTAAACGCGCGGCAGGAAATTCCCAATTGTGCGAAGGGTCGCGCATTTTTTCAAAATGATTGAGCGCGCCCGCCGTAACCTTATCGGGCGGAACGATATTGTCGGTGAAACCGAGAACGCCGTTTGGTTTCAACACGCGCGCCATTTCCTTGAGCGCTTGGCGCGCGTCGGGATAATGATGCAGCGCGATGCGATTCGTCACCAAATCAAATTCCGCGTCGCCGAACGGCAGATTTTCCGCGTCCGCGATCTTGAATTCCACGTTCGTCACGCCTTGCCCGCGTATAAATTTCTCCGCCGCTTCCAACATTTGCGGCGTTAGGTCGGACGCGATGACCTCGCGCACAAATGGGGCGAACGCGAGCGCGGTGTGTCCGCCGCCAGTGGAAACATCGAGCGCGCGCCAGTCCGCTTGCGGTTGAATCAATTCGACGAGCCGTTTCAAGCTTTCGCCTTGCGCGTGAACGGCGCTTGTGACGTAACCTTGCGCGTGCGCGCCGTATTGCTGTTTTACGATCTCTTTGGTATCTGCCATTTCATTTCTCCGAAAAAAGATAAATTGCGCCGCCAACGGTTGGCAAACGCGATAACCCTTGCATCCAATTTTCGCTTGGCGCATCGAGCGCGCGCGCAAGTGATTCATCGCCCATGATAATAACGCCTTCGCCAAAGCGTTCGCGCAAAAACCTTAAGGTTTCCGCGTCAAGGTCGGCTGCGGGCGAGGCGACAATGAAATATGATGCGCCGCGCGCGGCTTGCAATGTTTGCGGCGATGAAACAATCACGGCGTTGCGATTTTCCAACGCGCGCGCGAAAGGCGTTGTATCGAACCAAGCGGGCGGGATGTCGGACGCGCGCGCTTCCGCTAACGCATTATACAACGCGCGCGGCGCCGTGAGGATTGCGACGGTGGGCGTGGAGGGTTCAATGCCCCGCGTTCGCAAAAGCGGAAACGCGCGCTCAACGGCAATCTGCATTGTGCCGACACCGTAGGTTGTTGGACGCGCGTAATTTTCCAAGCCCTGTTGCTTGACGTTGTAATTCCACGCAAAAATGCCCCACACGTTGCCGCCCGCGCGCGTCGGCAAATCGTACAAGAGCAAAAGATTCGTCACCGCATCGGGAATTCCTAACGGCGCGGACGATTCTTGCGCGAGACCCCACGCGTTCACGCCGCCCCACAAGGCAAGCGGTTTGTTGTAGGCGCGCGAATAATTTCCGATGGTGTTGAGAAACAATTTCAACTGCGCGGCTTCGTCGCTTGTCGCGGGTTTCGCCGCTAAATCATCGTGCAGATACGCGTCGAACGTGACGATGAAATTTTCGGGCGTTTGGGAAAATAATTTTTCAAGGTCGGGCAAACCCCACACGCGCCGCGCCGTGTCGCCGCCGTGAAAAGACATGGTCGTCAAAACGTTCGGATTGAGGCGTTTCCATTCGCCCGCGCTCCATGCCGCATAATCCGCAATCACGCCCGATTGAAATTCGCCCAGTTTCCATTTTTCCTCTGGCGACAGCGTTTCCCAATTTTTGCCATAGCGCCGCGCGAATTCATTTTGAGCGTGCGCGGAATAGTCGCCGCCCATCGGTTCGTCGGCGAGCGAAAGCATCACAATCACATCGCTGTACGGCGCGACGAATTCGCGCTGCACCCATTCGTAATAACGCGCAATGTCTTGGCGATATTGCGGCGCGTAGGGCGACGCGGTGTAACCGCTGTGATAGAGATTCAAGCGTGAACCGTCAAACGCCAAACGCAAAGCGTCGGGATGTTGTTGATTCCACGCGTCGCCCATTTGGATTTGATAACCGATGGGGAGAATGACGCGCAAATCGTTTGCGCGCGCGGCATCCAACGCGCGACGAATGGCGTCCGCCATTGCGCGCGCGTCCGGGTACAACGCGTCGTCTTGATTTTGCAGCGCGGCGTACACCGCGTAGGACATGCCCGGTTCCACTTTTTGCGCGTTCACCTCGCCCGGATTGTTGTGGCCGAGCCACACCGCGTTGGCGCCGTTCGCGCGCATCGCGGCAAAATCGGCGCGCATTTTTTCAGACGACGCTTCGGGATATGCTTCGTATGCCCAGCCGACGCGCAAATTTTTGATTTCTGATTTTCGATTTTCGATTTCAACGCGGGCGCGTGTTGGCGATGGCGTGATGGGCTGGGGGCGAGTGGGAGAAGAAGAGTTGCAGGCGACGAGGATGAGAATGAAAAAAGTGGCGAGTGCGCGAAACATGGCGCGGAGATTATAGCAGAAGAGGCGCGGAATTATTTTTTGCGGGGACGACCCGGGCGGCGTTTGGGCGGTTTGGCTTGTTCAAATTTGCGCGCGCGCGCCGTGTCAAAACCATTGCGATGATACGCGGCAAAAGGCAGTGTGGGGTCAATTTGCGAGGCGTCGGAAAATTTGTGACGAAAGCGGCGGCACAAATCAATCATCGTTTGGGAATAGCCCACATCGCGCGCGAGATGGGCGCTCAATTTATCTACAAAAATGAGTGTGCGCGCGGTCTGCGTTTCAAATTCGCTCACCGCGTCGCCAAACATCCAATAGCGCAATACATTGCCGTCTTTCAAGTGCGGCAGCATCGCGCGCAATGCCTCTACCAACACGCGATATTTCTCCTCCAGCGCCGCGCGTTCGCGTTCCACTTCTTGCTTGTCGAGCGATTTTTCAAAGAGCGCGCTCACGGGCAGCGCGGCTTGAAATTTCAACGCGCCGTTGGCGTCGCGCGTGGGCAGCATGTTGACCGCAATGCGAATGGCGCGAGTCATAGGCGTTCTCCCCACAGCGCGAAAAATTTTCTTTGCAGTTCCAAGACATCGCGCCAGGTCGCGCCTTCTTGATTCTCCATCGTAAATTCGATGACGCTCAAACAGACGCATTTGAAAACATGATACTGCAGCGTGTTCGAATGGGCGGCTTTGCGATAGGCGGGATGCGCGATATTGAGAACGACGGTCGTGCCGTCGAACCACGCTTCTTCGGCTTTATCGTCGCGCGCCTCTTCTAAAATATGCACGCCGCCGCGAATGACGCGCGGGCGAATTTCGCCGGTCATTGCCGCGCCGAACTGCATGAGCATTTCGCGCTGTTTTTCCTCAAAGGTCGGTTCGGCGCTGGCGGCTTGGTCGGCGCGCGCTTCCAATTCTTCCGCGTCGAGTTTGATTTGGACGCGGTCTTCGCCCGCAATGAGTTCGCCGTTCGGATTCAGCGCCACCGCGTCTTGACGCCCGTGCGAGGCGAACATGGCGAGTTCGGGCATGTTCCGCAAAATGGAATTGATTTCTTTTTCGGCGCCCGCGAAATGATTGTCGGAACGGCGCGGCGCGCGCTCGATCAATTTATTTTTTTCGAGCCAGACGGTAAATTCGTTTTGCGCGCGTTTGAAAAACGTTTCCCAGCGGCCGTTGCCTTTGATGAAACGGCCCTTGTCCGTCGTGACGGCTTCAATCAAATAGGGCGCTTCGATCCAGCCGAAAATCTGTTCTTTGTCGCGCGGCTCTTTGCGGAAATAGGAGCGTTCGATGACTTTGCCGTACGTGCAGAGCATGATGCCGGGCGGAACCGGCGGTTCGTCGTTGCCCGTGTACACGCCGAACCAGCCGAACGCTTTGGTCTGCTTTTGAATTTGCACGCGCATCTCTTGGAAATGCGCGAGTTTGTTTTCGATAGCGCTTTCGAGCAGCGGCTTGCCGTCAAGTTCGAGCGTCACGCCGTTCTCGTAGCGTTTGATAATGTCGGGATATTGTTTGCGGATGCTGCGGTCAATCAACGGATAAAAGTGTTCGTACAGCCAACGCTGAATCAGTTTGCGCGAATAAAAACGTTTGGATTCGCCGCCGAGATACAAAGTGACTTTGGTCCCTTGATGGTCGAGCGAAGGCAATTCGTGTTCAAACACTTGGTACGGCGCGTCGTCGCCTTTGAGATGCCAATCAGAGTACCCGCGCCATTCTTTGGACCACGTTTCGGTGACGACGTGCGAACAAAAATTGAGCGCGAGTTTCGCGCCCTGTCCCGCAAAGCCGATGCCCGTCCCGCGCCGCTTGGATGATGCCGCAAAGTCGTGATAATTTTTGAATTGCGCTTCGTTCATGCCGTGTCCGTTATCTTCCACGATCACGCGCCCATGTTCGGGGCTGTATTGGATATTGATGATTGTCGCGTGCGCGTCTAATGCGTTCGCCACGAGTTCGAGCAATGTCGCAATCTGCGGCGCGAAATCGTATTGGTCTTGGATGTTTTGGACGAGACGGCGAACGTTGACGCCGGATTTGGAAGAATAAGACATGAGAATGGAGATTGGAGACTGGAGATTTTGGATTTTTGAATTTCGATTTTCGATTGGCGCTTTGTGGCTGTCGAGGCGCGCGTAGGGAGCGTTCTCTAACGCGACACGGCGCGGCGATTACGCGAATGAGTACACAGGTACAGCCATTGTCTGCTGCGGTTCGATTTTGCTTGTGGCGATTCGATCCATCATGTCGAGAACGTCGGGCGCGAAATACACCTCACCGCATTGCGAACATACTTCGGCAGGAACATTCTCAAAGATATAAACATGCTCGCGCCATTGGTGAACGTGGCGAATCTTTTTGTTCTGTACTCTGCCTTGACAAAAATAACAGCGTGTCATTCTTTGGCCTCTCTTCGTTTGCGCCAATCAATCCACTCGCTGGCATTAGGGCGATACACGGTAATGACGATTACAACCTCACGCGCCAAGCCGCAAACGACATGAACAGGTTGATTTTCATTCGTAAATCCCAATACAAGACAGCTCGCGCCGCGCGGATCAGTTGGATAATTTTCTAGAATTTCTGCCTGCACCGATAATATCGCCTCAACAATTTCCGCGTTGGTAATTTGATCTGCTTCGCGCTCTGATTCCGCGTGCGCCGAGAGCCGGTAGTTTTTGGCGCGAATTTGGGATTGGATAAATTGCAAAATTTCAGAAGTGTCCATGTTGATTGCAATTCAGTCAAGGCGCGTAATTTTCCAACCGTCCTTGATGAGCGCGGTTTTTACAATGTCGTGAATGGCGTTTTTGGCGGGCATAAGAGCTCTTCCATTCTACTATGGTTCAATCGAGAAAGTAAATAGTTTCACCGAGTCATGGTTTTGTGCTGGCATTATTTGCCCAGTGCGTAAATCCACAAGCTCGATGAAGGCATGTGTTACCCCTAGCGGAGCATCCGCCGGAATCGGAAGTGTGTAATACACCCGAAAGGCGTCATTTTTCTGCCATTCGGATGTGGGCAAGTTTCGTAGCACCGGAAATTGAATGGTTTCCCAACAGCTACCTGTTTCATTCACCAAGCGAAACTGGAGCGAGTAATCCGTAGTGAGCTTTTCGCGTGCGAGCCAAATCAAGGAAAAGTTCAAGGTCTCTCCGCGCTGAACCGAATGGCCGCCGGGATTCAAGCCCATCAAGCGCAAATTGCCCCAATCTTGCGCCAAGGGTGTGCGATTAAAAATTTGGTCTGCCAAAGGCACGCTTGAACGCACTACATTCACGCTCATGTGGGTGCGCGGCGTCAGCGGGGTTCTTGTTTCCGCGTCGACGAGCGCGGCTTCGATTTCGTACACGCCGGGTGGAGTGCCTGGCGGAATAAAAATCCCATGATTGTCGGTCACATAGCTGCCTATTTGCCAACGGCTTGTAGGGTAGGCGTCGCGGAGCGGAGGTTCGGTTTTTTGCCAGAGTGCGATGCCCTCTGCATCAAGCAAGCGCACGCGCACGGCATAATCTGATTTCACCGGTTCTTTAACATGCCAATATAAACTCAACCGCACGGACTGACCGGGTTCAACTGCGGTGGTATCGCGCTCTGGCGTAGAGTGTAGACTTGTTTTGACACCATAGCCGACCAACTCGAACTGCCCAATCGCTTGTTTGCTCGTCACGGGTGGAGCGGGCGGTTGATAATCCGGCTTTTGGCTGACACGCAGCAATGGACCCAACGAGCGGTAATGGTATTCAGCCGCAGGTAACGGTGCACTGGGCGGCAAATACACATTGTCTGACATGGTCTGGGCAAATTCAATTCCAGCATCAACACTTGCGCGCGTATCCACAATTCCGACCTGTCGCAAATCAGGACGCCGTCCTTCCACACTCTGCATGTAACGCAGCGCGTTCAATTCACTCCAATTCCCAAGGATAACGGCGCCTGGTTCCAATGGTAAAGCCAGGATCTCATCCCAAAAACGATATGTTCGGTCATTTTGACTCTGGTCAACCAATGGATAGATGAGCAACGCGTTTAGTAAAACTGCGCCCAAAAATACCGTGCTCAACGCGGAGCCGCGTCCAACGCGGAGCCGCGTCCAACGCGGAGCCGCGTCCCCATTCATTGATGAATGAGTTGAAAACTCAAACCTGCGTACCAATGCTGCCACGCCGAGCGTTGCCCAAATCACGAAAAACATGAGCGCGGGCGCGAGATAGCGTTCTACTTCGCCCGATACTGATACTCCGAACGCGACGCACCCAAGGGTCATCACTCCGAGCGACAAAAACAAATAATTGTCTTGGGCGGAGGCGCGGCGGATTTGCCATACGGTAATTACACCAAGCAATGCCATGAACAACCCAACATAAGTTAGCCAGGTGTTGAGTAGCTGCAAAAAGAGAATGGTATTTTCGATCCACTGTGATGCCGAATTCGCGGTGTAGCGGATTGTGTCCGCGCCGCCAATGTGCCGAAGGAATGCCGAAACGGTATTGTCGTACCATGGTGAGGCGTTGCCGCGCAGGGGAAGGTAGAGATACAAGAGCAAGGGCGCGCCGAGAGCTAGCAATGCCCACGCATAATCGCGAAGGCGCAACGAGGCTTTACGCGGAACCGCGAGCAAGACCAAAATTCCCGGAATGAGCGCAAGACTACTGCGATGGTGCGCGAGCGTGAACCCAAAGATAAGCGCTGGGACAATCAAGCCCAAACGCTGGCGACGCCATAACAACAGCGCGAGAAGAAGGGATGCCAACAAAAGCAAATTGAGCGGACCGACGGATGCGGCGACGGCATGATGCCAAATCGGCTGGCTGAGAGCCAGAAAAATGGCGCCGAGAAAGGCGGGCAAACGTTGGCGTATGAGTTCAAAGAGGGCAAGGAAAAAGATGACCGCAGCTGTCGCGGTCAACACTGCGGAAAATAGATTCATGCGATAGGCAACATTCCCAAAAGGCAGCAGTGTAATCCACAACTTACCTAACAAAAGGTAGAGCGGGTAACCTGTGGGATGGGCAATGCCCAACGTATAGGCGATGTGTTGAAATTCTTCGCTATCATATGTATTGCCGCCGAGCGTTGGTTGTAAGGTTTTGATATAGCTCACCAATGCCAACAAAAATACTATCGAGCCAGTCAATGCCAGATGAATGGACGAATTGCGCTTGATTCTCATTTGACCCTCAATGGTTTTTCAAACGTAAAGGAATCACGTTCTGTGGCTTGCAAACCAATTGTCACAGGCAATCGCTTGGCATTCAAAGTATGGAATACTTCAAGTTGCAGGCGATACTTGCCCGGCGCGAGTGTGCCATCAGGATTTAAAGTGAGGAAATCGCGCTGGACTGTATCAATCGGCCAGCGTTGGGTCGGATATTTGCTCTGAAACAATTCACTTGTCACGCGTTGAGCAATCTCGCCGTTTGCGTCCACCAGTTGCGCTTCAAGCTCCAACCGCTGCGTCGCCCAAAAGATTGGCTTCCAGTATAATGTCACCGTGAACGGCGCGTGAGCGGATATTTGCTCAGGAAAATCATAGCCGATCAAATTGAGAATCTGCCCAAAGCGCGCATTCACAGGTCGGGTTGGTTGGAGAATAAACGGGGCAGTGGCAACGACGGGCTTTCGAATGACCGCACTCGCGCCGACTTGATGGATTATGGAAACCACTGCTTCATGCGGCACATTTGCGAGGTTGCGCACGATTGCATATTGGGGCCAACCCGAATTCGCGCGCCATTCTCCATATGTCATTGGACCCAAATGATACCATGACGTGGTTGCTGGAGCGTACGGACTTTGCTGAAAAATTCCAAGCTGGATCCAATACGCGTCTTCGTGAATGCGGCTGATAAAGCCAATGTCGCGTACATCCAAGTGTTGTTTAGCCCATAGAGCGACTTGCAACTCGGATTCGGTTAACGGGGAAAAGGGACGCGGCGGATAAAATCGCCAAACCAGAATCGTCGAGACAAGTACGACTCCGCCAAACAATCCAAGCGCGGTGTTGCGCGTCAGATGTATCCTTAATCTCTGCGCGATTTCTGCGAATGGCAGCGCTGCAAACATGGCGAGCGGATAAATTAACAGATACAATGCTTTCTCAAAGTAGTAAATATCCACCTTGCGACCCAAGAAAATTTGCCATAAAAGGAGAGACAAAAATTGCGCTGCGATTCCTGCAGCCATCGCAAGCGCGAGCCAGAACGTCTTGCGCCAACGCGGCAATATCGCCAACACGACTCCGACGCCTGCCAATGTCGGTAAGAGAACACCCATCGTTTCCCATGCAATTGGGGCAGCTTCACCATAACTTGTTTGGTTTATCCAACCATGAAATCGCGGCAAGACAAAAAATATTCCTACGATGGCTAGTCCGACCGCCAAAATCAAGAGATTGCGCAGGCGAGTTCCGACAGGTTGCACAGGCATCAGTCCGACAGAACAGGTGACAACGATGAGCGGAGCGGCAATTGGAGAGGGATGAGACATTATCACCGTAGCGAGGGCAAGAGTCATCAACATTACTGCCAGCAGCGTGGGTTTCAGCGTGTATTCGTAAAGCCACCAAAAGGTAATGAGGGCATAGAACTGCGCAAACACTTGAGCAAAAAAATAGCGCTCGTTCACTGCGCCCACAAAAAAATCCCAAGCCGTAAATAGAAATAGAGCTGAAACAAAGGCGATGATTTTATAAAGGCGGTCATTGGGCAACAAGCGCGTCAGCAACACAAAGACTAATGCCGCAGAAAGCCCTACTACCACTGCACCCAGTGGATGGAGCGTGCGCAGGGGCGTGGAGCCAATCCAAATCGAGACGAGTGAATCAAGCAGCGCTCCTCCTACAGGATACGTGCTGAAAAAGTATGGTATGACCTGATCGGAGAAATCGTGTGGGAGTTGTCCCGATTCAAAAATCGCGCTTGCAAGCAGAAAATGATTTACCGCATCAAAATGGCGTGAAGGCGGTAACAGCGTCGGGAGGGAAGGATAGATGAGATAAACCGAAATTCCTACAACAAGGACTGCGACGCCGAGAAATTCAAGCGCGTCGAAATGAAAATGCCCAATGTTGCTCCGTTTTACCAATACAGCTAACGCAAAAGTTGCACCTAGAGATAGCCCAAGGGTGAGCCAAGGTTGAATGCCGAGATGGAATAGATCGAAGCAAAAGCCGGTGAATATGGCAAATGAGCCAAATAAAGCGGGAATCAGAATCAATAATGCCGCAGCGGGTATTGGACGCTGCGCTTTTTCATTTGCAATGGTTAGCGTATTCACCGCTGCGACGCCTCCAAAATCGTCAACCCCATCAACTCGTTTGCGCGATAATCCAAAATAATTCCATCGTCGCGCATCACGCTTTGCTCCTCAATCATCCCTGGGTGGATGCCATCCCGCGATAATCCACAACCGTCGCGCTGCTACAATGTCTGGATGATTCATCTCAAGCGCATGGACAGTTGCGCACCCAATTGCGGCTCTCGTATATGATTGCGCCCACTTCTCGCCATTCAAAATGTTCATCCCAAACATCCAGCGGCCCGATAACAAATTGCGACGTTTGGCAATAGCCGCAGCGAAAACGCGCGGATTCGAATACACGTCGGCGCAATTCTGCTGTGATGCGTGAGGAAGGCATCGTTATTCCAACGGCTCGAATTGTTTTAGGTTGCTGACATCATACCCGCGCCGTTTCAGCAAAACTGCCGCTTGTGCGCGCACAAGAATGGTTTCTCGATACAGCGCGAGCAACTGTTGTTCTTCGTTTCGCTCCGCCTCGCCAAGACCCGCGTGTTGCAACAAGTCGTGTAATTCTTCCAACCGTTCGCGCTGTGAAGCAGTCATTGTCGCGCGCGCGGCTTGCCACAACGCGGCATCGTTCAGATATGCCATTTGCGCCAACGCGTTACGGAACGAACTGGGCGGCATTTCCATCACTGGCGCAACAGCTGAGACTGCTTCGACAAGCAGCTCGTTGAGCGGGCGATGCGCTTTTTCTGCCGCGCGCTGAATTTGTTGATAAACCGTTTCGGGTAATTCCAATTGAACGGTTTGTGCGGACATTTATGTATTCCTCTCCCTCATACGGCAACGCGCACGAGTCCAATTATACTCGTCGGATCCTTTTGGACGCGTTTGATCTCCTCGCGATATTGCGCCTCACGTTCCAACAAAGTCTCGTACACACTTGCCCACTCTCCAAAATCCATTACCCAACTATCATCTTCGGGTTCTTCACCGCTCATATAAGCCGCATAGAAAATTTCAGTTAGGATTCCATACTTTTTCTCAAACTCGAGTTTTTCTTGTTCGAGCGCATGAATATCTGCCAAAATTTCTGCAATCGTCATTTTGTCCCTCCCCACAAATTATCTCTCGACACTCTGTTTCTATTCCCTCGCGCCTCATCCACCCGTCCCCAATCCGTAGGGCTGAATCAACACGCGCGCATCAATTCCCAAACCTGTGTGCAAACGGCGAATCATTTCGAGCGTGAGAGGGCGGCGGCGATTCAAAATTTCTGCCACACGCGCGCGACTGCCGAGATAGGGCTCTAAATCACGGCGCGCCAAGCCGCGACTCTCGATATAATAATAAATCGCCTCAATCGGGTCGGACTGTGGAATGGGTTCGTGCTGTTGCTCGTATGCCTCGACTAACGTAGTCAAAACATCAAGGCGGTCCCCTTCGGGCGTATTTGGTTTCGCGTTAAACAAGCGTTCAATTTCTGCGAGCGCAGCATGATAATCGCGTTTCGTTTTGATAGGGCGAATTGGTTTCATCGGTTACACGGTTCCTGCATCAACTTTGTCGTACTCACGATGCGTTCCGACAAAGCGAACATAAACAATTCCAAAATCATAGTTGATGGCGACGATTACGCGGTACATATTGCCGCGAATGTTGAATACCACGCGGTTGTTGGCAACAAAACTTGCGTTTCTATAAATGCGCCGAATTTCGGTGGGAGTTTTCCAGCGCGCGATTTTAACATCGTGATACCACGCGCGTAATGCTTGTTCGGCGTCGGGATGTTTTTTCCAAAATTCGCGCAGTGTGCGGCGAGCGATGATTCGCACGCGCCAAGTATATCATGCTCCCGAAATGGGAGCAAGCATTATCTCCCATTCAGCGCTTTTTTCAACCACTGCCCCGTGTAACTCTCTTTCACCTTTGCCACCTCTTCGGGCGTGCCCTCGGCGATGACCCGCCCGCCCGCGCTGCCGCCTTCGGGACCCAAATCAATAATCCAATCGGCGGTTTTGATGACATCGAGATTGTGTTCAATCACGACGACCGTGTTGCCCGTGTCCACGAGCCGCTGCAGCACGCCCAACAATTTTTCCACGTCTGCCGCGTGCAAACCGACCGTCGGTTCGTCCAAAATGTACAGCGTGCGCCCCGTCGCGCGTTTTGACAATTCTTTAGCCAATTTGACGCGCTGCGCTTCGCCGCCGCTCAAAGTGGTCGCGGGTTGCCCGAGGCGAATGTAACCGAGCCCGACGTCGTTCAGCGTTTCGATTTTGCGATTGATGCTCGGAACGTTTTGGAAAAAGTCCATCGCTTCCGCCACCGTCAGGTCCAACACTTCAGAGATGTTTTTTCCGCGATAAGTGATTTCCAACGCTTCGCGATTGTAACGCTTGCCGTGACACACTTCGCACGGCACGTACACGTCGGGCAAAAACTGCATTTCGATTTTGATAATGCCGTCGCCCTCGCACGCCTCGCAGCGTCCGCCCTTGACGTTGAACGAAAAACGGCCCGCTTTGTACCCGCGCGCTTTTGCCTCGTTCGTCATTGCAAACACTTCGCGAATATCGCCGAACGCGCCCGTGTAGGTCGCGGGATTCGAGCGCGGCGTGCGGCCGATGGGCGATTGGTCAATGTCAATCACCTTGTCGAGCGCGTCAATGCCCGTGATGACGTCGTGTTTGCCCGCGCTTTCGTGCGCGCCGTTGAGAACTTGGGCGAGTTTTTTGTACAAAATATCAATCGTCAGCGACGATTTGCCCGAACCTGAAACGCCGGTGACGCACACAAATTTGCCGAGCGGAATTTTTACGTCAATGCTTTTGAGATTGTTTTCGCGCGCGCCTTTCACCGTCAAGACTTTGCCGTTGCCTTGCCGCCGTTTTTCGGGAATCGCAATTTTGCGTTTGCCGCTAATGAATTGCCCGGTGATGGATTTTGGATTTTTTGCAATTTGGTCGCGCGTCCCTGCCGCGATAATTTCGCCGCCGTGTTCGCCCGCGCCCGGGCCCAAGTCCACGATAAAATCCGCGTGATTGATCGTGTCTTCGTCATGTTCGACGACCAGAACCGTGTTGCCCAAATCGCGCAGCGACATTAAAGTTTCGAGCAGGCGCGCGTTATCGCGTTGATGCAAACCGATGCTCGGTTCGTCGAGGATGTACAACACGCCCATCAACTGCGAACCGATTTGCGTGGCGAGACGAATGCGCTGTCCTTCGCCGCCGCTCAACGTATTCGCCGCGCGGTCGAGCGTGAGATAATCCAAGCCGACGTTGACGAGGAAACCCAAACGCGCGCGAATTTCTTTTAAAATCTGATTGCCAATCGTCATTTCTTTGGACGACATTTTTTTCGGCAGCGCTTCGAAAAATTCGCGCGCCGCGCCGACGCTCATGCTCGCAAGCTGCACGATGTTTTTGCCGTCAATCGTCACCGCGAGCGCTTCGGGTTTCAGCCGCTGCCCTTGACACACCGGGCAAGGCAGCGCGGTCATGTATTGTTCAACGTTTTGGCGAATGAAATCTGAATCGGTTTCTTTGTAGCGGCGCATCAAGTTGGGAATGACGCCTTCGTAGCTCGTTTCGTATTCGCGTTTCGCGCCGAATTGATTTTCGTACTGCACGCGCACGCGGTCGCCGTTCGTGCCGTACAAAATTTTATCCAAGTCCGCGCGTTTCAATTCGCGCACCGGCTTGTCCAAATCAATTTTGTATTTGCGCGCGACGGCTTCGAGCAGTTTGCCAAAATAACTGTCCGCGCCGCTGTCCATGCCATTCGTCCGAATCGCGCCTTCGCGCAACGAAAGTTCGCGGTTCGGAATGATCAAGTCGGGGTCAATTTCCAATTTTGTCCCCAGCCCCATGCACGCGGGACACGCGCCGTGCGGCGTGTTAAAGGAAAAAGTGCGCGGCTCGATTTCGCCCAGTGAAACGTGACCGAGCGGACACGCGAAATTTTCGGAAAAGATAACGTCGTCCGCCGCGCGCCCTTCGTCCGCCGCCGCGGCGTTTTGCGCGGGCGCGGGAGAAACTTTGTTGACAAGGACGACGCCTTCGCCCAACTTGAGCGCGGTTTCCAACGAATCCGCAAGCCGCGTATCGTCGTTGTTTTCCGGTCGGACCACGAGTCGGTCCACCACCGCTTCGACGCTGGTATTCTTGTAGCGGTCAATTTTCACGTCGTCGTTCACGTCGTAAATTTCGCCGTTGACGCGCACGCGCACGAAACCCGCTTTGCGAATATCTTCAAAAACTTTTTTGTGTTCGCCCTTGCGGTCTTTGACGAGCGGCGCGAGAATCAGGATGCGCGTGCCGTCGGGAAATTGTTTGATTTGATCCACCATCTGTTCGACGCTTTGCCGCTGAATCACGCGCCCACATTCGGGACAATGCGGAATGCCGATGCGCGCAAACAACAAGCGCAGATGGTCGTAAATTTCAGTGACGGTGCCGACGGTGGAACGCGGATTATGACTCGTCCCTTTTTGGTCAATCGAAATGGCGGGCGATAATCCTTCAATCAAATCCACGTCCGGTTTTTCCATCAAGCCGAGAAATTGGCGCGCGTACGCGGACAATGATTCGACGTAACGCCGCTGGCCTTCGGCGTAAATCGTATCGAACGCCAAAGAGGATTTGCCGGAACCCGAAAGCCCGGTGACGACGACGAGTTGGTCGCGCGGAATTTCCACGCTGATATTTTTGAGATTGTGTTCGCGCGCGCCGCGCACGACGAGTTTATCTTGGGTCATAACAATTAGTGATTCTTTACGCGATTTGAGATGCCAGAGTACGGGAACGGAACAAACGTTCCGAACTTACATTGTACACGCCTTGTCAAGCGGGCGCAAATAAAATTTAGGGCGCTGCCCAAGTTCGTACGACCCCAGACACTGTCTTGAATGTCAAAAGGTAAAGGGGTGAATTTTGGGGAAATTTGGATCGAATGATTTGCCGGATTTCAGTATTCGATCGGGATTGATGTCGGTAAACGTGAACATCAAATGGTCATTTTGGATGAGACCGGACAACGGATACAAAACGGATGAACGGATGGGCGCGTCGCGCGCGGTAATATCCGTTCATCCGCTTTCAATATCCGTTGTCAGCGCGTCCCGTCCCTGTCATACACATACGGCGTCGTGTTCGCGCCGACGGTGATGCTCGTCAGACGATTCTCTGCATCATACGACAACGCATCGCCGTTCGTGCAAGCGGAACTCGTCGCGTTGTGCCGCGTCAGGTTGCCATTCGCATCGTAGCAAAAATAATTCGCGCCCGCTTGCGTGACCGCGTGCTTGTGCGCGGCGTCGTTGTATTGATATGTCACGCTGCCGTTGTTATCGTTGCGCGTGAGCAGGTTGCCGATGGGATTATACGTCCAACTGTGGGCATACACATTGGGAACTTTCGCAAATAAAAATAGCAAGGCATCGCAGATGCCTTGCTATCGTTTGTTATTTGCTGACAATCTCACTCACATCCAAAATGTAAAGCTGAGTCGTTTCGGGAATTGGGTTGTTGTCACCGGGCGCAGGTGCAATGGCAACGATTTGTTTTCCATTGGGTGAAAAACTGGGATTGCGAAACTTGCCTTTTTGAATCTGGATGATCTCACCTGATTGCATATTACGTAACCACAAGCCCTGCCCGCGTCCTTGTAGATCGCCATCGAATACAATCCACCGACTATCGGGCGACCAATTCACAGCGGTTTGGTTGTAGATGTTGGAAACCAGCAGTGTCACATTTTCTTTGCATCCTCCTTGCAACGTATCGCAGTTCGCAGGCATTTTCCATAAATCGTATGGCTTGCCCGCCCACGCAGGACCCGGCTCGCCGCCGACGGATTTGTTGCCAAAGAAAACGATGGTTTTGTTGTCGGGCGACCAAGCAGGTTCGGTCGCGCGGTCAAAACCGATGTCAATTCGTTCGGCATCATCTTGATTGAGCCAATATAAATTTTCTTGAATGCTGGTATCTTCTCCTACAATACCGCGCGAAAGGTCAGGCGACATACTGGTTCGCAAATAGTGGTTGGGAAGCACGTACGGGCGCAATAATTCGCTCTTGCGCGTTTCCATGTCCCTAGCAAAAAGATATTGCTCTCCAAATGTATTGAAATCCTTACAGAGACGGACATAGCTTAGTTTCGCCTCTTGGACGCGTTTGGGTTCATAAAACCAGTCGCGACATTTGTGGTTGGATGGTTCAAGTGAAACTAACTGTAAGTTCCTTCCATCAACTCCCACTTCCCAAAGTTGGTCGGGTCTTTCGTTCCGTGATTTTTGATAGGTAACGACCAGCTTTTCTGGTGTTACCCAGGCAACATTGGAAAACAGACCGGTCGGAGTGGGGATATTTGTTGTCACGACCAAATTCTGTGTGACTGGGTGACTGCCAAGAACACAGCCCCCCAGCCCACTTAGAACAATGAGGGTACCAAGGCAGATGCATATGGCACGCCAAAGTTGTTTCTTGTCCATCTAATTACTCTCTCGTTGCCTCTGGTTACTCGGGAGGCAACGCCGGTTTGGATAGAGTCGGTAATGCAGGGCCACCAACGGATGTATATGCTGTTATAAGCCACGCCGACCAATAGACCGGACTATTGCCCAACACGGGGGTTTGAATTGTGGGATCGACAAACCAGTCACCGAAATATCCGCCGATTATATTGCCGCCAGCTGCGCAAACTGGGCCGCATGTGGCGTTGCCGGTATATCCTCCCACTGCGCTGCCAAAGCGTGATCCTCCATTTGGAATAGAGCCGAGGTAGCGATAGTAGTTGCTCCCCTCCAAAAAGTTGTAAATCAGGTCTCCTCTGGGATGTGAAATGAGAAGCATACTGGGTACTCTCGCTCCCGGGTCGTGTGCATCGCCAAGCGCAATTCCATATTCAATTCCGGATTGTTCTGCCGTAGCCCACGCCATGATACGGCTGCTTCGGTCATTGCTCGAAAAGTTGGTAAAGAAAGCCGACCAAAGATTCGCACAACGACCACACGAACCAATTGGCGCTTTGTTATCAAATTGTCTGTAACCATCTTGGATTGCTTGCAAAACGCCAGCGTCTGCCCAGGACGCCCATCCGTTGAGGTCACTGAATGAAGAGTTCTGACTAAAGAAATCAATGATGCCATTGATGTTGTTGAACCACCCATCAGTACCTGCTGCGCCTGCAAGATGCCCGAGCCATGTTTTGCGCATGTCCCAGTCAAGTCCTGCTAGTTCGTCCACAGTGCAATCGAAATAGGTATCGCGCGTCATCTCGCCTGCATTGTTGATGCAGTGTCCACTCGGGTCAACATATTTTACAGGATTGTTCAGTGCGTATGCGTATCGGTTTAATCCTTGCGGACTGCTTGCTGTTGCAACCATGGTGTCGGCAGTAATGAACCTCCCTAACGCGCTGTCATAATACCGCGCACCATAGTATAGCAATGATGCGCTCGCATCGCGGCGTTGTCCCGTAAATCCAAAATCCGTCGGCACACTTCCCGTCGTGCTGCGGATGTTCCCAAACGCGTAATACGTCTGCGCTCTCACGCTTGCGCCGCTCGTCGCGCTCGTGCTGCCCAAGTGGTCGCTGTGCAGATACGCCACACCTGCGCTGGTTCGCATCGCCACGCGCTGTTTGCCGAAATAGTAATATTTCAGCGCGACGCCGTTGGTGACTTCATAGTGATTGCCTACATAAAACGTCGAAACGCCGTTCACCGTTTTCTTGACGCGATTGCCATCGCCATCATACGTATAAATTGTGGTTGTGCCGTTCGCCGTGATGCTCGTCAGACGATTCTCTGCATCATACGCCAGCGCATCGCC
>WBZO01001269.1_pt1 | contig 40726 bp, 27 predicted proteins | sample 5204261 | NCBI WGS metagenome assembly WBZO01 (sample SAMN12412400, study PRJNA552823) | activated sludge metagenome | isolation source: activated sludge from anammox sidestream of wastewater treatment plant... | place: USA: North Carolina | collected 2017-09
GTTGCAACAAACTCTGCGGGAATGGGTAGAATTGTTCGAGCCTCAGGATCGCAATGCGGCCATTGCCGATCTTTTCATGTTCGGCTATCAAGTCGTAATAGACCTTGCCGCCGCAAACGATCACTCGCTCGACATTCGCCGGATCAGCCACGTCGCCGATGACCGGATAGAAACCGCCGCCCGTGAATTGATCGAGCGTGGAAACAGCCTGCGGCAATCTGAGCAGGCTCTTCGGCGTCATCACGAACAACGGCTTGCGCAGTTCCTGTTTGACCTGACGCCGCAGCAGATGGAAGTACTGCGCGGGCGTGGTCGGGTAACAAACCTGGATGTTGTCTTCGGCGCAAAGTTGCAGAAACCTTTCAAGACGCGCGCTGGAATGTTCAGGCCCCTGACCCTCGTAACCGTGCGGCAGCAGGACGCCCAGCCGCGACGTCTGCTGCCATTTGTCTTCGCCCGGCGCGATGAACTGGTCGGTGATGACTTGCGCTCCGTTGGCGAAATCGCCGAATTGCGCTTCCCACAGCGTCAAACTATCGCGCGCGATAACCGAATAGCCGTACTCGAAACCGAGCACGCCGGCTTCAGACAGCGAACTGTCGAAGACCTCGAAGTTCGCGCCGTTGTTGGACAACTCCACGAGCGGAATCCACGGCTCGCCCGTGCGCGTGTCGTACATCACGGCGTGGCGCTGGCTGAACGTGCCGCGACCGCTGTCCTGTCCCGACAACCGCACCGAAGTCCCTTCCATCACCAGCGATCCGTAAGCCAGCCCTTCGGCAAAGGCCCAATCAATCGGCGTTTCGCCTTCGCCCATCTTCGCTCGGCGCGACATCTGGCCGACCATTTTCTGGTTCAGGTTGAACCCCTGCGGCACGACGCTCATCACGCGCGAAATTTCGTTCAGGGCTTCGCGCGACACGCCGGTCTCGATGATCTGCGATCCGTCAGCTTCGGGTTTCGGCTCTGGCAATTTAGTGACCGCCTTCTGGCGCGCAACGATTTCTTTGGCGCCGAGCATCGCGTTCTCGTAACGCCGCCAGAGCATCTCGATCATCTGGTTGACCTCTTCCTGCGTAACGACGCCTTCGCGGATAAGCTGGCGCGAGTAAAGCTCGCGCACGCCGGGGTGCTCGCGGACGCGCTGATACATCAGCGGCTGCGTGTAGCTGGGTTCGTCGGCTTCGTTGTGCCCGTGACGGCGGAACCCGATCAGGTCAATCACGACATCCTTGCCGAACTGCTTTCTGAAATCGAGCGCGATCTGCAGCACGCGCCAGGCGGCTTCCGTATCGTCGGCGTTGACGTGAAAGATCGGCAGTTGCGTCATCTTCGCGATGTCGGTCGAATAGATCGAAGAGCGGCTGGAAGTCGGCGAAGTCGTGAACCCGATCTGGTTGTTGATGATGAAATGGATGGTGCCGCCGGTGCGATAACCTTTCAGGTCGGCCAGGTTCAACGTTTCGGTCACGATGCCCTGACCGGCGAACGCCGCGTCGCCGTGAATCAGCACAGGTAACACGCGGGCGCGCGCTTCATCTTTGGCTGTTTGCAGCGCGTCCTGTTTTGCGCGAACCATTCCTTCAACGACCGGATCAACGAATTCAAGGTGGCTGGGATTGGGCGACAGCGTCAACTTCACCTCTTTGCCGCCGACCTCGCGCGCGCCCATCGCCCCCTGATGATATTTCACGTCGCCTTCATCAGCCGGGAAGTTCGGATGCACCGAACCTTCAAAGGCCGTGAAGATGCGCTCGCTGAAATTGCCGATGATGTTCGCCAGCACCGTCAAACGCCCGCGATGCGCCATCCCCACCACCACTTCGTCAACGCCGCGCTCGGCGGCGCCAAGAATCAACTGATCCAGAATCGGGATGATTGATTCGCCGCCCTCGACCGAAAATCGCTTCTGGCCCAGATATTTTGTGTGCAGGAATTTCTCGAACTGTTCGGCGGCGATCAGCTTTTGAAGCAGTTGCTTTTTGACTTCCGGCGGAACCGGCTCCGGATCGCGTTCAATGCGGTCGCGTATCCACTGCTTCTGTTCCTTGCTCTGAATGTGGCGGCTCTCGATTCCGACCTTGCCGCAGTAATATTTGATCAACATCCCCCAGATTTCGCGTAACGGCGCTTCGTCTTTGCCGCCCAGGCCGTTCGTGAAAAACCGGCGATCCAGATCCCAGATCGAGAGGCCGTAAGTCTCAGCTTCAAGCTCAGGGTGCTCGTGAATCGGAACCATGTTGAGCGGATCAATGTCGGCGATCAGATGGCCGCGCACACGATAGGCGTTGATGAACTCGAAGATGCGCGCCTGTTTTTTGATCTCCTGCCGTTCGCGGTCAACACCGGACAGAAAAGGATTGACGTCCACAGACCAGCGCAGCGGCTTATAAGTGATGCCGATGCCGGCGAAGATTTCGTCGTAAAAATCGTGTTTGCCAAGCAGCAGTTCGTGAATGTGCGCGAGGAACATGCCGGATTCCGCGCCCTGGATGATACGGTGGTCGTAGGTGCTGGTGATCGTGAACACCTTGCTGATGCCCAGTTGCGACAGGGCTTCGCCAGTCATCGCGGCGTATTCGGGCGGATATTCAATCGCGCCGGTGGCGATGATCGCGCCCTGACCGGCCATCAATCGCGGAGTCGAAGCCGCCGTGCCGATGGTGCCCGGATTGGTGAGCGAAATCGTCGTGCCTTGAAAATCGCCGACCTGCAATTTGCCGTCGCGCGCGCGCTTGACCACGTCCTGGTAGGCGTCAACGAATTGCTTGAAGTTCATCCGGTTCGCGCCTTTGATGTTCGGCACCAGCAAACTGCGCGTCCCGTCTTTCTTCTGCACATCAACAGCCACGCCGAGATTCACATCCGCGCGGCGCACGCGATAGGCCACGCCGTCAGCTTCTTCATAGCCGTCGTTCATCTGCGGATATTTTCCGAGCGCCTTGATCATCGCCCACGCGATGAAATGCGTGTAAGAAGTCTTGGCGCCGCCATGCGATTCCAGGTAACGGTTAACCCATCCGCGATTTTCGTCGAGCAGTTTGATCTGAATCTGGCGCATGGATGTCGCCGTCGGGACGGCCAGGCTCGATTCCATGTTCTCGACGATCTTCAGCGCGGGGCCGCGAATCTGCATCCGCTCACCGGTTGTTGTTTCAGCGGCTGCGGCGGGAGCCGGCGCAGGCTGTTGTGTTACGGCTGGAACCGGGGCCGGAGTCACGCCATTCGCGTCTCGTGATTCAACTTTAACTGATCCGACGCCGCCCAGAAGCGATTGGAAATAATCGCTCCAATCCTCATCAACCGAATTCGGATTGTGTTGGAACTGCCTGAGCAGGTCTTCGACGTAAGTGGCGTTCGCGCCGAAGTCGTTGGCGATGATGCCGGTAATTTCTTTGTTGTCTCGCATAGCTGGGTGGTTACCTTTCAGATGGACGATAATCGCGGTTCAGCGGAATTTATCGAGGGTCACCATCCTACAATAACTTTTCGGATTTGGCACATTGAGCCTTGCGCGAACCGGATTTTCCCAATCGTCTTCGCTTGCGGCTCTGATTTGTTCTATTTCGCAAATGAAGCTTATCGGCATTGACCGACGCCGGGCTTGCGTTTAGAGTTTACGCCACTTCCGGCGATGTAAGCTGAACAATGAACGATGATTTAAGAAAACCGCTCGAAGGTTTCGCCTCATCTGTTCATCCGTCGTTTGTCATTCAGCGTTCAGCCGTTCATCGTTCGTCGTACAAAATTTCTTCCACACAACCTGGAGGCAGTGAATGGCAAATCTGTTTATCAGAAAGTCTATCGCGGCTTTGAAGGCCGAAGCCGCGACAAGCGGCGAGCATGGCCTGAAGCGTACGTTGTCGGCGTTGAATCTAACGACGCTCGGCATCGGAGCGATTATCGGCGCGGGAATCTTCTCTCTGACCGGCAGCGCGGCGGCGTCCAACGGCGGCCCGGCGATTGCGCTCTCGTTCGTGCTTGGCGGTATCGCCTGCGCGTTCGCGGGACTGTGCTATGCCGAGATGGCTTCGACCGTGCCGATTGCCGGCAGCGCCTACACCTATTCTTACGCGACAATGGGTGAGTTCATCGCCTGGATCATCGGCTGGGACTTGATCCTCGAATACGCGCTGGGCGCCGTCACCGTCTCGATCAGTTGGTCGGGTTACGTTGTCAGTTTTCTGGAGAAGAATCTGGGCCTTCATCTGCCCGCCGCCTACACCACGGCGCCATACGCTTTCACTCCCGGAGTCGGCTGGTCCGCTACAGGATCGGTGATCAACGTTCCGGCGATGCTGATTATCTTTTTAATCTCGGCGCTACTCGTGATCGGCATCGAAGAATCGGCCCGCGTCAACGCCATCATCGTGGTTATCAAGGTCGCCATCGTGATCACCTTCATTGTGGCCGGCATCGGTTTTGTTTCAACCTCAAATTGGGTAACGCCCGCCAATCCGACCGGAGCCTTCATTCCGCCCAACACCGGCGAGTTTGGCTTGTTCGGTTGGAGCGGCATCCTGCGCGGCGCGGGGGTGGTCTTCTTCGCCTACATCGGTTTCGATGCGGTTTCAACCGCTGCTCAGGAAGCCAGGAATCCGCAGAAGGACATGCCGAAAGGCATTCTCGGCTCACTCGTTATCTGCACCGTCCTCTATGTCCTGGTCGCCTTCGTGCTCACCGGCATCGTCCCCTATAACAAACTCGCCGTGCCCGACCCGATCGCGGTCGGAATAGACGCGCTCGGCTTTACCTGGCTTTCGCCGCTGGTCAAACTCGGCGCGATTGCCGGTTTGAGTTCGGTGATTCTGGTCATGCTGCTTGGCCAGACGCGCATCTTCTTCGCGATGTCCAAAGACGGTCTGCTGCCCGACACGGTCGCCAAGATTCACCCGCGATTCCGCACTCCATACGTCACGACAATCATCACTGGTGTGGTTGTCATGATCGCGGCGGGATTACTTCCAATCGGACTGGTGGGCGAGCTAGTCAGCATCGGAACACTATTCGCGTTCGCCATTGTTTGCGTCGGCGTGCTCGTCTTGCGCATCACGCAACCCAACATTGAACGGCCCTTCAAGGCGCCAGCCGTTTACTTTGTCACGATTGCTGGCGCGGCCTTCTCGGTCTTTTTGATGTCTGGTTTGCCCTGGGACACCTGGAAACGGTTGTTCATCTGGATGGCTCTCGGATTGGTTATTTACTTCGTCTATGGCATTCGCCACAGCCGCATTTCGCAAAAGGCGCATGAAGTTCTCGCTGACTAACGCGAGAGATTGATCGTAAGAAAAAACGGCGGCTTCATCGAGCCGCCGTTTTTGTTTTGAGTTGTGTTGCGCGGCCCAAAGCGTGATCCGGCGACCGCAGCGCAATGTCAGCGTGGTTGGCGATTGATGGCTGCGCTCTCCCGCAGTGTCGAAATGCCGAATCGCCCCAGTGTAAGGATTGTGAACCATGAGATCCTTGCCCCCATGAACGAGATAAAACGGTGGCCCCGGTTCCAAATCCTTTTGTAACTGCTCAGCCCTCTTCCTCGCGTGGCGACGGTTTGATTTTAGGCAGGTCGTTGACGGCCTGATGCGCCCATCGGTTGACAGGCAGTTAGCAAGACGAGCGTTAAACGCTAAACCAGCTCACTGTCACAGAGATTTCGCAGGGAGAGGTTGCCAATCCTCAGATCACTAAAGCGTCGAACTAACCTGAGTCAGACGCCTGAGATATTCGGCCGGGGATTCTTCACTCTCTTTTTCAATTCGCCGCCACAACAGATCAACCACCGCGTGTTTGCCCGTGTCGCGCCCGCGCGTCTCTTCCCACTCGGCCTCGCTCGCCAGACAGGCCACGTAAAACAACCACATCATCCGGTCGGCCAGAGGCTTGAACAAAACGCTCGCCGAAAGCTCATCCGCCGAAAGCAGCGTATCGAGTTCGTCGCGCAAAACGCGAAGACGCCGGACGCCTCTGTCACGAAGATCAGAGTTCGCAAGCGAGCCGAACCATTCTTCAAGCCGCGAGCAAAACGCATCGTGCAATTTGAGCCGTTGAATGTCGCGCGCCGATTGCGCCAGCAACGTGTTGTGCGCTCCCTCCCACGCCTCGAAGATAATGCTGTCGCGCAACAGCCTGGGCAGCGCGGAGAAATTCTCCATCGCGCCGTTGCCGCCCAAAATTTCAATTCCCCGGCGGATGACATCCGTAGCCGAGATTGAGCTGCGGTATTTGTTCAGATTGACCGCGAGGCGGAAAAACCGCTTGCCTGCGTCAGCGTCGCGCCCCGCCTCGATCTCATCGCGCAAATGAGCGAGATAGAGGCTACCGGAAGTCAGCGCCATCGTTGTCGAACGCATCTCGGCCAACGCTTCCTGCACGAGTGGAAAATCTTTGATCGCCGAGCCGAAAGCCCGCCGGTGTTGCGCATATGTCCACGCGATGACGTAAGCGCGACGCGCGGCGCCCGCCGAACCGACGGCGTTGTAAAGCCGCGAGGTGTTGATCACAAAATCCATCACGTGCTGAAAACCGCGTCCCGGCTCGCTGATTTGATACGCGGCGCAATCGCGGAAATCCACTTCAGCGGTCGCCATAGATTTCGTGCCGAGCTTATCTTTCAACCGGCGGATATACATCCCGTTCGGCGCGCCGTTGTCCAAATGTCGAGGAACCAGAAACAGCCCCAGCCCCTTCGTGCCTGCGCCCGCAGTTTCAGGCCGCGCCGTAACCAGCGCCAGATCAGCCGTCACGTTTGAACAAAACCATTTCTCGCCGTTAATCAGCCACTTGTTTGCCTTGGCGTCAACCAAAGTCGCCACGCAGGCGTTCGCGCCGACATCCGACCCGCCCTGGATTTCGGTCAGAAATTGAGCGCCGTGAAACCGCGTCTCGTAATTCGGATCGAGCAGTCGCGGCAGATATTTCGCCTTCAACTCTTCTCCGCCCGCGAATTGCAGAGTCTTGATGACGCCCGCCGTGCAAGCCAGCGGACAGTTATGCCCGGCCTCGCCGTTGTAAGACGACAGATAAAACAGCGCTAGCGCGAGCAGATTGTTTTCAGGTTCGGCGTACACGCTCATCGCGCCGGAACCGTAAATGTATTTGCCCGCCAGATGATGATCCGCCGAATGAGTCACGTCTTCGGCGCGTTCTCCAATCGCCGAATAACGATCAAGCCTCGGCAGGTTTTCAGCCAGGTTTGCGCGCTGCGCCGCGCCATCAACAATCGTCGAGGCCTCGTCGCCGAATTTTGAAAGCATCGCGGAGCGCGTCCGCAAACAATCAGCGCCCCAGTAAAATTCCAGCACGCTCTGCAGGTGGCGATCCGTCTCGTAAAAGTTGACCGGCTGCGCGCGCTCCCACTCGGCCAGATCGGCGTGGCCCCGCGCAACCGGATCAGTTTGCGCCGCGCGATTCAATTCTTTCGATGGCATGGTCATAAAACCTCACTTCGCCGAATGAATTTGGTTTGGGAATCCGCGAAAGCTTCGCGGCGGTGGGACAATTCGCCAAATTGTCCCACCCTATTTGCGGGACTGTTCCAGCACCTTTTTCGCCGCCGACAAATGCACTTGATCAATCATCTTGCCATCGAGTTTGGTCGCGCCGCGCCCTTCCGAGCGCGCAACCGCCATCGCCGCAACCACGCGCTCGGCTTCGATAATTTGTTCGGGCGTAGGCGCGAAGACTTCGTTCACGATCCCGATATGCGAGGGATGGATGACCGCCTTGCCGTCGTACCCCAGATTACGCGCCGACTGGCAGCGGCGCCGCAGCCCTTCAAGATCATCAATCGCAAAATGCGGTGAATCGTAGGCGGCGACGCCAGCGGCTCGCGCGGCAAGCAGCGTCTGCGAGCGCGCAAACAGAACTTCCGTTTCGTCTTCGCTCAATACGGCGCCAAGCTCGCGTGACAGGTCTGCCGCTCCGAACATCAGCCCGGCAACCAGTTCGTCCGATTCGGCGATTTCACGGGATGCGAACACTCCGCGCGGCGTCTCGATCAGGCAGAGCAGCTTGCGCGTCTGGCCGCCTATCGGCTTGTGATATCTGCTCTGCAAAACCGGAGCGACGATTGTCACAGCCTCTACGCTTTCGCATTTCGGGATGATGAGGCCGGGAGCGCCTACCGCCGCGACTGCGCGCGCGTCTTCCAATCCCCATTCGGTCGCAAGCGAATTGATGCGGACGAAAATCTCCTTGCCGCCGAAATCAATTTCACCGAGCAGCCGGGCGACCGTCGCGCGGGCTTCCAGCTTCTGTTCCGGCGCGATAGCGTCTTCCAAATCCAAAATCAGCGCGTCGGCTGCCGTGTCGCGCGCCTTCAAAATCATCCGCTCGGAAATTCCGGGAACATAAAGCAGACTTCTCATTATCGTTGTTTCCTGTCTCACTCTTCGCTCATTGTTTTCTTCGGGATCAGCACGCGGCGGCGGAAGACCAGCACCACCTCGCCGCGTTGATTGCGCGCGCGTGTTTCGACGTACACGATGCCTCTGTCAGACTTGCTCTCCGACTCGCGTTTATCGAGCACTTCGGTCTCGGAGTAAATCGTGTCTCCGTGAAACGTCGGCGCCGTGTGCCTGATGTATTCGTATTCCAGATTTGCGATGCACTTTCCGCTCACATCCGCGACCGACATACCGACCGCCAAGCTGAAAACGAACGTGCCGTTGACCAGCCGTCGCCCGTGCTGCGTTTGTTGCGCGTAATGCTCATCAATGTGGAGCGGATTCTGGTTCATCGTCATCAGGCTGAACCACGTGTCGTCGTGCTCGGTGATCGTGCGTCCGGGCCAGTGCTCGTAAACATCGCCGATGGTGAATTCTTCAAAGTATCTCCCGTATGCCATCACTGCGTCCTTTGAGAAGCATAGAGAGATTACGGAAAAGACGGAAATAACGGAACAGACGGAAAACAGAACGGGTAAAGCCTTTCCGTCTGTTCCGTTATTTCCGTCTTTTCCGTAATCTCCTCTTCATTTCATTTCACAGGATATTTCTCGACCAGTCGTCTTGCGATGACCAGCCGCTGCAATTCGTTCGTCCCACCGCCGATTACCAGCAGCGGGGCGTCGCGGTAATAACGTTCAACGTTAAGGTCTTTCGAGTAACCCGCGCCGCCATGAACACGCATCGCCTGCCAGGCCACTTCCTGCGCGGTTTCGGTGGCGAAGAGCTTCGCTATTCCGCATTCCAGATCGCAGCGCTCGCCGCGATCTTTTTTCTCGGCCGCCGAATAAGTCAGCAGGCGCGCGGCTTCGATCTTCACGCCCATCTCGGCCAGCATGATCTGGATCGCCTGATGTTCGCAAATCGGTTTGTTGAACGTGTGGCGCTGTTGCGCGTAATGGATCGCGTCTTCAAACGCCGCGCGCGCCAGTCCCACGCCGCGCGCCGCAACGTTGATGCGCTCGCTCTCCAGCCCGGTCATGACCTGCTTGAAACCTTCATTTTCGCGCCCGCCGACCAGGTTCTTCGCCGGAACAAAGAGGTTGTCGAAATAGAGTTCGCACGTCTCCACGCCGCGGTAGCCGAGCTTGTCAATGTCGCGGACGACGTTGAACCCCTTCCCCTTTTCGACGATAAACGCCGAGATGCCTTTGTGCGGCGGGTCGGCTTTGGTGTCGGTTTTCGCCGCGATCACGAACGTATCGCCGTAGCGCCCGTTCGTGATCCACATCTTCGAGCCGTTGATCAAATAGCCGTTCTCCGTTCGCGTGGCGACTGTGCTGATGCGCTGCACGTCGGTGCCCGCGTCGGCTTCAGACAACGCCAATCCGCCGCGACGTTCGCCGCTGGCCAGCCCCGGCAGGTATTCGCGCCGCTGCTCTTCCGTCCCGAAACGGTTGATGATGTCGCAGATGACCGAATGCGTGCCAATCGGGCCGACAACGCTCATCCACCCGCGCGACAGCTCTTCGACGATCATCGCGAAGGTTGTGTAACTCAATCCCAGCCCGCCGTATTCTTCGGGCACGTTGCAGCCGAACAGCCCAAGCTCTTTCATTCCCGCGACGATCTCGTGCGGGTATTCGTCGTTGTGTTCGAGCCGGCTGGCGACGGGAATGACTTTGCGTTCGACGAATTGGCGAATGCTGGCGACGATCTGTTGCTGAATTTTGTCGGGAGTAAACATTGATCAATCCTCAGTCGGGATTTCAGGGGTGAGCGCTGAAAGCCTGTGTCCCGGCCTTCCGCGCCCGCCGAACCAGCGTTCGAGCGTGATCACCCACGACGCTACGAAATAGTAGACTGGAAAACCGAGCGACGCCCAAATGAATGGCTTCGGATCATCGAAGGCGTTCGCGATAATCAACGTCAGCAAGACGCCCCAGCCCAGGCATAGAAAATTCGTCAATCGGCTAAACCGCCCGCCGCGCGACGTGTACAGATAAAGCGACGGCACAAACGTCAGCGCCGCAAGCGCGATGATCAGCGCGAGCGAAAACCAGACCGGCGGACGCAGCCAGTAAAGATAGATCGCAACGACGTTCCAGTACGAAGGAAAGCCTACAAAGAAATGTCCTCCGGACTGGGCAGCTTCGGCGTCTGAAGTCTTCGCCTCGGATTGCGAAAAGCCGTAAACGCTGGCCAGCAGCGGCGCGAACAACCACCAATTCAAATTCCCCGGCAAAACTCCGGCTCGCCAGATCAGCAGCAGCGGCAGCGACGTGTAAGTCTGAAAATCAATGATGTCGTCCAGACGGCGTCCGTCGAAGCCAGGCAGAATCTCTTTGACGCGCGCGCGCCGAGCCAGCCATCCATCGGTCGAATCAATGAATGTCGCGGCGATCATCAGCGCGATAGCCCAGCGGAACGATTCGGCGTCGCCGCGCACGATGAAGACGGCCATCCCAGCCGCCGCCGCCAAGCCGAGCGCGGTGTAGCAATGAACCATCCAGGCTGCAATCTTCTGCTTGATCATCCAGCGGCTAACCATTCAGATTACGTACGGAGTGAGCAGTGTACATTGACTGAAAGAGGTTTGAACAGAATCGCCGAATGAAAATGGATGAAAACCGCGTCCATTTACAACCCAGACCCGCCTGAGCTATTTTGCGCTTGAAACAATCAACACTTGAATTCTTTCAATCGCCGAAAGGAGGCCTATGCTTCAACCGCGTATCCTGCAAATCGCCGCCATCGCAATTTTCACCCTGCTCACATTCGCCGCCTTTGCCGTTCCGGCCAGCGACAACAGTTTTGCCGCGAACAACACACCCGAAGAGCGCGGCCTCTGGAATTTGCAGCACAAATCCTACGGCGCGCCGCTGATGAACAGGAAGCTGCTGACGGAAATTCTGCCCAAAGCCTGGGAGCCGGAATGGAAGGCGAAGATTGATCCGAACGATCCTGATTCGGTTCGCAAAGTCGCGTTTGAACGCTACGGTTTTTCCGAAGCGACCTGGGACAATCAGGGCGCGCCGCTGCAATTCACGGCCTCGCAAACTGGGATGTGGACTCAGACCTGCATGCTCTGTCACGGTGGACGCGTGCCGGTGACGGGCGAGAGCAAGATCGGCATGCCGAACACCGAACTCGACATGCAGACGCTTTACGACGACGTTCAAAACACGTTGAAGATGAGAGGGCCGTTCCAATTGAACTTCGGTATGTCGCGTGGGCGGACGAACGCGTTCATCTTCAGCCTTGAACTGCTGCGCCGCCGCAATGAAGATATGTCGCAACGCAAAGAGCCGCTACCGATGGGCGATTACGCCGATTTCGACCTTGACCCTCCGGCGTGGTGGTATTTGAAGAAGAAGACCGCGCTATACGCCGACGCCGGAGTCAAAGGCGATTTCACCCGCGCCATCATGCAGTTCACGATGGGCGAACCCAACGGCGAAAAGATTCGTTCGTGGGAGACCGAATTCAAAGACAACCTGGCTTACCTGAAATCCATCGCGGCGCCGAAATATCCGCTCCCGATTGATCAAAAGCTGGCGGTGGCGGGCCAACAGGTCTTCACCAAAACCTGCTCAGGCTGTCACGGCTCGTATGGCGCGGATGGTAAATACCCGAACAAGGTGGTTCCGGTGGAGGTCGTCGGAACCGATCCGCTTCGGCTGACCAAGCTGACCAAAGAATTCCGCGACTATTACAAAAAGTCATGGTTCGGCAAAGGCGGTGAACAGGGCTATGAATATCCGACCGGCTACGTCGCGCCGCCGCTCGACGGCGTGTGGGCATCGGCGCCTTACTTCCACAACGGCTCCGTGCCGACGGTTTACGGCGTGCTGACTGCTGAAGCGCGTCCGAAATACTTCCGACGCGTCGGCGGGGCTAAGGAATACGACGCGAAGAATCTGGGATTGAAGATCGAGGCGCTCAACGCGCCCGCGCCGAAAGATGCGCCAGGAGAGGCTCGGAGAAGAGTCGTTGACACGACGCTTCCCGGCTTGAGCAATCAAGGCCACCCGTTCGGATTCAAATTGAGCGAGAAAGAGAAGCGGCAGGTGATCGAATATTTGAAGACGCTGTAACGATCATTTCGAGCGGGCGCGGGTTTTCCACAAGAAGATGAAAAGGATTCTCGCCCCGCTCAGCAAAAGAAACGCGCAGAACCACGGAAACAGATAGTCGGGCCACATTACGCGCAACAAGCTGACCAGGTTGTGGTCAAATCCGGGATCACTTTGCCTCTCCCAAAGAGTTATCACGGCCACTACCGAAGCCACAATCGAGATGACCAAATAGAGAGAGAGGCACTTCAACTCCTGTTTGAGCCATTCACTAATCATTCTTTTATTCCTCCTTGCAGGTGACATTACGCAATGATCGCGGCGCATCCCATCTCGCAGTCAGCCGCGACACGACCGGCAACAAAACCATCCCCACGCCCGCCGCCAGAGTTTTAAACGGAAACAGCATCGCGCCCGCGTCGTACCATTTCGCCGGCTCGCCCGTGAAGATTTCGGGATAAGGAATGAAATGCGGCAGGTTGAAAAGCGGCTCACCTCCGCCCAATCGCAAAACCAGCGATACACAGAACGCCGTGATCGAGCCGATGCGGTTCACTTTCGGATCGAACAAAGCAAACAGCAATTGTGGAAAGAGCAACACGAAGATCAGATCGGAAGTGAAAAACCACAATGCCTGGACGCTTTGGACTTTGAGCGCCATCACAGCCGCCATCGCGCCGAGCAGCACGATTGATAACCGGATGGCCCGCTTCATCTGTTGCGTTGAAAGATCGGGGCGCAGCAGTCTCCGGTAACAGTTCCAGCTCACCATCGAAGCGGCGGAAAGGATCGAAGAGCTGAAGCTGGAAGTCACCGCGCCGACGATCGCGCCCAATCCCAGCAGGGCCACGAATGGCGGCGTAACGTGTTCGAGCAGCATCGGCAACGTCTGCGAAGGCTGCGCCTGAAGCTGCGCGAGCAGATCGGAAGGCCAGTTGTATTTGAACGCCGCCACGCCGAGCAGCAACGGCGGGATCGTCAGCAAAATCGTCAACGCTCCGGCGAAAACCGAATGAAGCTGGGCCTTGCGCGGCGTCCGGCACGAGAGCACGCGCTGGAAATAACAGTTCCACGGGATCCCGCCGAAGACCAGCATCAGGCTGACATCCCACCAGCCGATGATCGTTTGCGAAGTCCAGAAACTTCCATTCGCTCGCGCTGGCGGAAAAAACAATCCGCGTTCAGCGCGCGCGGCAATGTAGCCCGACCAGCTCGCGTCGAAACCTCCCGCCGCGCCGAACACAAACGGCATCGCGACCGCCAAACCAATCACGACCAATCCGAGTTGAAACGCGTCGGTGTAGGCGACCGACCACATCCCGCCGACCATCGTGTAAGCGATGACCACCGCCGCCGAGATTAAAACCGCTGTCGCGAGCGGCATTTTCAGAATCACTCCGAACGTCGAGCCGATGGCGACCAGCAATTCCGCGCTCCAGAAAACTTCGCCCATCATAGCCGGCAAAAACAGCACCGCCGCCCAATGTTTGCCGAACCGCGCCTCGAACGGATCAACCAGCGTGGTGAACTCAAACCGCCGCATTCGCCCGGCGAAGATCAATCCGCCCAGAATCAGGCTGACGCCGAAACAGAGGCCGCCCTGAACGCCTGAGGCCAGCGACGATTTGAACGCGCCTTCGGCGGTGCCAAGCAAATAGCCGCCGTCAACCCAGGTCGCGGTCATCGTCAACGTCGCCAGCCACACGGGCATTGCGCGCCCGGCGACGATCAGGTCTTCCGCTGAACCGTCTTTGACTTTGCGCGCGGCCAGCCAGCCTACGGCGAGGAAGGCCGAATACATTGTGATGATTGCAGTGATGGCCATTCGGAGGTTGTGAGACCGAAGAAGAGATTACGAAACAGACGGATGAAATCGTGATCTGCGGAATTCACCCGGTTGCGTTCTCAATTCACGTAGCAAAAGGCTGACACGCGTGACCTCATCATCGCCAAGAAGCCGTCCGCCAAATCTGACCTGCTGATAAAGATTCGTGATCTCAGTGACGGCGGGCATTCGCAATTGTTCGGCGTATTCGGCGGGGGTTTGATGAACGGCGCGTTTGTGGCCCGCGCGTTCCAGTATCCGCAGCATCTCCTGATAAAACGAGACGGCGGAAGCCGCGCTGTCGTGTCTGGCGGTTCTCCGCCACGACTGGCTGTATTTGCGCCAGAAGATGACGGCGACGATGGCCAGCGCCAGTCCCAGCAATGCCAGCGCCAGCGGATGCGCGGCGAAGTCGGATGTGGAATTCGACGATGCGCTTTCGGGCGTTTTCGCGCCGGTCACGTCGTCGCGATCTTTCCAGGATTCGATCTTCTGCCCCAATTTCGGAATCCAATCAATCCACCACGAAGAGACATCCCACTTGTAGGAAGAGAACATCCGCGAAACCCATTGCTGCGCGGCGACGGCCATCGAGAACTGTTTGTTGGTGTCGAAGCCGATGACGTGTTCCAGCCAGAACATCTCCATCGCTTCGCGATGATGCCGCAGCCACGCCGCCATACCGCCGCCGTAAACGCTCAGGCCCGCCGCGGGTGTCGGATCGAACGCCACCCACACGCCTCCATATCCGCCAGCGTGGCCACGCGTGGGAAAATAAGCTTCGACCCAGGAATGCGCGTCCGACTGTCGAACCGTGTAAACGTCCGCCGCGTCGTTGTATTCGCCCATCTGGAAACCGTTGACCAGCCGCGCCGGGATGCGGCGCGAGCGCAGCATCAGGACCATCGCCGAAGCGAAATACTCGCAATGCCCCTCGCGCGTGTTGAAGAGAAAATCGGCCACCGGGTCGCCATCTTCGACGCGATGCAGGTCGAGCGTATAACTGTAAGCCGTGCGCAAATGGTTTTCGATCCGGCGCGCGATCTCGATCTGCGTCCTGGCTCCGCGCGTGACCTGAGCCGCAAGTTCGTCAATTCGCCGGTCGTGTTCCCAGGGCAGTTGCAGATAACGGCGCTGAAATTCCGAAGGGTAGGCGCGCGGATTCTCTCCGGCCAGTTCCGCGTCGGAAACTTCATCCGTGTCCGACAGAACGGTGTAATCCAGTTTGTAATAATCGTGCGGCGCAGTCCACATTCCATCGCCTTCATCGCGCGCCAGTTCGGGTAGCCCCGCGACCAGCAAAGGCTGAGGCGCGGCGAAGACCGTATTGATGTTGAGCGGTTCGACGAAAAATCGCTGCTCGGTGTCGCCGTACTTCCATTCGCCTTCGCTCAGCCGGTAACCGTCCATGCTCTTTTTCGTGAAGACCGGTTTCTGGCCTGTGTAATTCCACGTCTGTCCGTCGTAATTGTCGAGCGTCACGCCACGCCATCGCAGCGTCCGTTGTCCCTGCCCGCGCAGGAATCTGACGCGAACGCGCATCACTACCTGCGGATTGAGTTTGACCTGCGCGACTTCACCCAGCCTGACGCTGTCGGAAAATCCGGAGAGCGTTTCGCCTCGCAGCAATCCGCTGCGCGAAAAACCTCTGGAGACGCGCGGCATCGCCAGAAAGAGCGGCGCGGCAAGCAGCAGGATTGCCACCAAAGCGAAGGCCGAAAACAGCGGCAGACTGCGCAGTCGCGGCGCGTTTAGCCGCAAACGCGAGCCTTCGCCCCCTCGCCAGTATTCGACCGCGATCCGGCGCGAGGAATTGTTGGCCGCGAAAACCTGACCCGAACGGTGAATCTCGTATCCGATGAACGCCGAAACCGCCGTGAAAAGATAGACCACGACCAGGAAGAAAAAAGTCGTATCAACCATCATCCCCGCCGTCATCAACACCTGGCAAAACGTCACGACGTAAAGCCAGAGCCAGTCGCGCGCGGTCTTTCTTTTAAGCAACTTGAGCGAAGACGCGAAGAAAACGAAGTGGAGGATCACGACGACCGGCGAGACGCCGAGCAGATACCATTCAGACACGACGAAAGTCAGACATCCGCCCATCAGCCAGTTCGCCCAACGCTGCCCGACACTCCATCTGACGCGGTTGGTGTCAATCAGCCAGCCGGCGATCAGCACGATGGCGAACAGCGCCAGCGAGAAAACGTCCAGTTGGCGCGTCGAGGCCAGCATCACGAAGCCGGACGTGAACATCGCATAAGACGAAAAGATGAAGTAGCGTTCAAGACTCATCACATCTCTTCAAAGTTTATGAACTCGATTGAATCCGCCTGATGGCTCCAATACGAACTTCGCGCCGCCGAGGCGACTACGATCCTGAACTGATCATCGGAATGCGGCGGCAAAACGATTTCGTCCGCGTCCGTCGCGGGCGCGAGTTGCGCCAGTTGGTAAAACATCTTGTAAGAATGCGCGCGCCCCAGGCCGAATCCGGAATCGTTCCCGCTGGTGATCAAGCGCGTCTCGGCGCCCTCGCGGACGAAATGCGAAATCAGGCTGGCGGCGAGCGTCACTCCGCGCTCGAACTTTTCGGCGAACTCCGGCGTCGAGGCAAGCTCCTTTTCGGCGTGCGCGTCAAACAAAATAGTGACGCGCCAATCGTCGTCGCGAGTGAATTCGCGCACCATCAATTGCGTGGTCTTCGCAGTCGCTTTCCAGTCAATGTGGCGCCTGTGATCGCTCGAAAGATACCGCCGGATCGCGTAAAGATCGCTCCCGCTTCCCTTCGCGCGGCCTTCAACCCGGCCTTGCAGGAGCGGCAGCGCGCGGCGGAATTCGTCCAGCGGCCGCGGCTCCGGGTAAACGACGATCTCTCCGTCCGCCTCCAGCCGCCGCCGCTGTTCGATGAAGCCGAACGGAAAGCGGGTGTGGACGACAAAACCGTTGACCGGATAAATTCCGCGTCGCGCAAAGCCGCGTTCGATGCGCGCGCGCGCTTCGGTCTTCGCCGAAACAATCGGCAGGTAAACAAGCTCGGTCAAATTCGCCGGCGGCGTATTCTCATTCGATTTTTTGTTCGCAGCCGGCGATGAGTCCTGCTCGCACATCGCCACAGCCAGCGAAAACGAGGGCAACAACCTTTTGCGATTCGCCACCGTCACGTCGAACGGCGCTGATTCGCCCGCAAAGATGTGGTTCGGGAACCGGACAGACACCGTGACGCGATTGAGGTCCAGGCGCGAGGTCACCCACGAAACGAACATCGTCGCCAGCAGCGCCGCCAGCACCAGATAAAGCAGATTGTTGCCGCTGCTCAGGGAAAGGATCGTGACCAGCAGGATCAGCGCGAAAAACAGCAGCCCCGCGTTGGGAACGTGAATCGAAAATTCGGAGTTGAAATTGATGTTGCGCGCCAGACGCGGCGCGACGTAAAGCACGATGACCAGCGCCAGACCGAGCGCGGCCTTCGATCCCAGCGACGCCAGTTCGGATTCGCCCATCTGTCCCGCAACCGCGGCAATCACCGCCACGCCAATCGCCGAAATCGTCAACAACGCCGAGATCAGAATAAAGCGGAATGATTTCTTGTGGCGGAAAATAGAAGGCATGGCGGTTGGTGGTTGGCGGCTGGTGGTTGGTGGGAAGCGATGCGGCAGCAGGCGCCAACCACCGACCACCAGCCACTAAATCGGAACTCTCACGCTTCTGACAATCTCAGCCAGCACGGAATCGGCCTCATTGCCCGCGCCGTTGCGGCTCGAATAACGCGAATTGACCGCGACGCGATGGCCGAAGACGGGGACGACCAGTCGCTTGATGTCGTCCACGATGCAATACGACCGGTCTTCGGTGAAGGCCAGCGCCTGAGCCGCGCGTCGCAACGCCAGCGACCCGCGCGGGCTGACGCCCAGATCCAGCATTTCGGAATTGCGCGTCGCCGTCACTATCTCCATCAGGTAATCGAGCAGCGCGTCGTCAACACGCACGTTTTTTATTTCCTCCTGCAGGTCGAGCACGTCGTCGCCGTTCATGACCGGCGTGATTTGTTCCAGCGGATGATGATGCGTCTGCTGGCGCAGAATCTCTTTTTCTTCGTCGAAAGATGGATAACCCATTCGGACGCGCATCAGGAATCGGTCGAGTTGCGATTCGGGCAGCGGGTAAGTGCCGTGATGTTCCGATGGATTTTGCGTGGCCAGCGCCAGGAATGGGCGTGGCAATTCGTAGGTCTGATTTTCAACCGTCACGTGCCCTTCAGCCATTGCTTCGAGCATGCTGCTTTGCGTCTTGGGCGTCGTGCGATTGATCTCGTCGGCCAGAATCACATTGGCGAAAATCGGGCCGGGCTTGAATTCAAATTCGCCGCTGTGCTGGTTAAAAATCGAAACGCCGACGATGTCCGAAGGCAGCAGGTCGCTGGTGAACTGGATGCGTTGAAAACTGCAATCCAGGCAGCGCGCGATGGTGTGCGCCAGCGTCGTCTTGCCCACGCCGGGAACGTCTTCGACCAGCAGATGCCCGCCGGCCAGCAAAGTGACAATCGCCAGATGCACCGCCTCCGACTTGCCTCGGATGACGCTCTCGACGGTTTGTTGAAGCTCGCGCAGGCGATGAGTAGTGGTAGTGATCAAACTTCCCTCACTTCAAACTACAAGATGGCTACAAAATTATTCTGCCGCTCGCGCGGCGCGCAGGGGGACAGCGGCGTCGAATTTAGCACAGGGCTGATGGCTTGGACAAAAGGGCGCTCAGGCTTATTTCAAGGAAAGCATCTGGATGTCGGATTCCGGAGAGATCACGCTGAGGTAGATTTGCCGGTCGTCACGCGCGGGAGCCGCCAGCGAGATGCGCAAGCTGCCGAGCGACAGGATTTCGCGCGGTTGTCTGGCGCGGCTGTCAACCAGATAGAGCCGGAATTTGTGAATGAAGAGCAACCGGCGATTGTCGCTGAGCCACACCGGGTCGGAGCCGAAGCTGGTGATCCGTTCGTATCGCTGCGTAGCCAGCGAATAAGTGAAAACGCCGGGAGATTTTCCGTCTCGCCACACACCGGCCAGCATTCGTCCGTCTCCCGACCACGACCATAACTCGAAGTGACCATCGGCGCCGGGCATCGCCGGTAAAGCTTGCGGCTTTTGCTCAGCCCACTGTTTGTCAGACTCGACGATGAAAGTGTTGACGCCGGCCTTGTAAAAAGCCAGCCGCGTTCCATCGGGCGACCACGCCGGATAAAAACAATTCCGGTCGCCACACTCGGTCAAACGCCGTAGCCCGGAGCCGTCAGAATTGATGATCCAGATTTCGTAGCCGCCGCTGCGGTCGGAATAAAATGCGATCCGTTTTCCATCCGGCGACCAGCGCGGTACGCGGTCGCGGAATCTGTCGTTGGTCAATTGGCGCGGTTCGGAGCCGTCCTGTCTGACGATGAAGATGTCTTCCTGCGGACTGCCGAAAGTGTAATAAGCCAGCCACTGGCCATTCGGCGAAAGCTCAGGCGCCGTCACCCGGCGAGCGCCGCCGGTAATCGGCGTCTGCTGGCCAGTGATGATCTCTCGCTGCGGATCGAACTCGAAGCGAAGGATGTTCTCTTTGACGATGTAATTGACGTAAGCCAGCCGCTTGCCGTCGCGCGAAAAACTCGGATGCCAGCTTTCCGCTCCCGACCCGGTCACAGCTTCGCGCTCGCCCAGCGTTTGCCCCGTCGTTTGATCAATCGGCGCGCGCCAGAATCGCATCGCGCCGTGACTGTCGCTGGCGAAATAAAGATATTTACCGTCCGGCGACCAGACCGGATTCCAATCGGTCGCTTCGTCATTAGTCACCGCCACAGGTTCGCCTCCGCGCGACGGGACAGTCCAGATGTCGCGGTGAGTGCCGCGCAATCCCCAATAGGCGATCCGCGCGCCGCTGGGCGACCACGAAGGCTGTACGGCGTCTTTGCCCGATCCGGTGTCAATGCGCCGCTGTTCGCCGGTCGTCACGTTCACCACCCAAAGCTGGCTGTTGGCGTCGCCGCGCGAGTGTGGGCTGTTGGCCGGAGAAGTGGCGTAGACAATCTCATCGCCATCGGGCGACCAGGCCGGATTGAATCCTCCCTGCGTCAAGCGCCGCAGATTGCCGCCGTCGGCGTTCATCACGAAGACGCCTCCGCCGTCGCGCTCGGACCGGAACGCGATACGCGATCCGTCCGGCGCAAACGCGGCCATCCAATCATCCACTTTCGAATCGGCAGTCAGATTGCGCGCCTGCATTTCTCCGACGCGCTGGACGAAGATATCGTATTGATTGTCGAGGTGGCGCGAATAAACGAAGCTCCGCCCGTCAGGCGCAAGCGAGGGAAATATTTCGTGGCCAGGAAAACCAGTGAGATTGACGGAAACCGCGTCAATCCAGGGAGAGGGCCGGGGCGAGGAAAGATCCCAGGTTTTCGATATGCCAGCGCGCCAGACCAGCCAGAGGGCGATTGAAACCGCGATCACAGCAGCCAGCGCCGCCGCTTTGGTCAACCATCGCGGCGAAATTCTTTGCCTGTCGGCGCGACCTTCTTCCGCCTCCAAGTGTCGCGCCAGCCGTTGCAGATCGTCGCGCAAATCGCTTGCGTTTTGATAACGCGCCTCGCGGTCTTTCTCCAAAGCTCGACCGATGACGCGATTGAGTTCGCCGGACAATTCGCCAATCGCAATCGGCTCAGGCTCCTGCTTCAAAATCGCGTCCAGAATCGCCGCCGCCGTCTCGCCTTTGAATGGCCGCGCGCCGGCGATCATCTCGTAAATCACGACGCCGAGGCTGAAGATGTCCGTGCGATGATCAATCTCTTCTCCGCGCGCCTGTTCGGGCGAAAGATAAGCGAGCGTGCCCATCAGCATTCTCGGATCGGTTTGCGGCCAGGGATCGGTATACGGATTGACGGCTTCAGGCCACCGCAGATTGCCGGACACGGCTCCGGCCTTGATCGGCTTGGCCAGGCCGAAATCCAGAACCTTGACCAGACCATCGGGGCGCGCCATCACGTTCTCCGGCTTGATGTCGCGGTGAACAATGCCCGCCGCGTGCGCTGCGGCAAGCGCGCTGGCGATTTGCGAGCCGACCTCCAAAGCTTCACGCAACGCCATTTTTCCGTCGGCGATGATTTCGCGCAGCGTGCGCCCGGCGATGTATTCCGTCGCGATGAAATGCGCGCCGCCTTCCACGCCGATGTCGTGAATCGTGATGATGTTCGGATGGTTGGTCGAACTGGCGGCGCGGGCTTCGCGCTCGAAGCGACGCACCTGCGCCGGGTCCTCTGTGAATTGCGCCGGGAGAATTTTGAGCGCGATCTGGCGGTCGAGCCGCACGTCGCGCGCCAGATAAACTTCGCCCATCCCTCCCGCGCCGAGCAGCCGCAGGATTTCGTAATTGCCGATCTTATGTCCGAGGATTGATTTTGTTTGCGCTGATGAGGATAACGAATCGCTGACGAGCGGCGCTTCGATGAAATCCCCCGCCTCATCGAACGACGCAAGCAGATTCTCCGCCTCTTTGCGCAACGCCGGATCGCCCTTGCAGGCTTCGTCGAGAAAGGCCGCGCGATCGCCGGGCGCGCGATCGAGCGCCGCGTGAAAAATCTCTTCGACTTGTCGCCACCGGTCAGGAGTCACCTCGGCTCTCCTCGCTTCAGTTCCTGATAAAGCCACGCCTTCGCCATCTTCCAATCGCGCATCACCGTGTCCGGCGAGACTTCCAGAATTTGCGCGGTTTCTTCAACGCTGAATCCGCCGAAATATCGCAGCTCGACCACGCGGCTTTTCCGCTCGTCAATCCGGGCGAGCGCATCGAGCGCATCATCGAGCGCGATCAAATCAGCCGCGCGCTCCTGAGAGAGGTTGATCACATCGTCGAGCGACAATTTGCTCGCGCCGCCGCCGCGCTTTTCACGATGTTTCGTCTTCGCGTGATCAACCAGGATGCGCCGCATCATCTGAGCCGCCACGCCGAAAAATTGCGCGCGGTTTTGCCAGTTGACCCGCGTCTGGTCAATCAACCGCAGCCACGCTTCGTGAACCAGAGCGGTGGGTTGCAAAGTGTGTCCCGGATTTTCCTGACGCAGATAGCGGCCGGCCATCCGCCGCAATTCCTGATAAACGGTGGGAATCAACTGCTCCAACGCCTCCGCATCGCCGTGGCTCCAGGCGATCAATTGCCGGGTGATTTCGTTGGGTGGAGGCGCATCCATCAGGCCACTCGCAAATCTGGGGGATTTTTTTGCAGCCGATCCGAGTTTTTACCCTCGTTTGTCGCGTTATTCAATGGCAGGGAGAAAATCAACTGGGTTCATTTCCAGCAATTCGCTTTGGCGGTCAAACGGAGGACAAGCAGTATGAAAACACTCAAGATGAATCTGCCGACGGAATTCGACCTGAGCGACCTCGGTCGGATTGACATGTTCCGCAATTTACATCACGCCGATCAGCGCCAGTTGAGCCAATTGCTGCACAGGAAAACATTCCCCGCCGGAAAAACATTGATGACGGTCGAGCAGACGGGCGAGGTCGTTTATTTCATCCTCAACGGCACGGTCAAAATTCATGCAGAGCAGGAAGATGGCGCGGATGTGATCATCTCCATCCTCGGCCCCGGCGAGGTCATCGGCGAGATGAGCGCGCTCGATCAAACGAACCGCTCGGCCAGCGTCGTGACGCTCGAAGAGACGACATTACTCTGGATGGATCGCGACGCTTTTCGTCATTGCCTGATGGCGATTCCGATGCTCGCCTGCAATCTGGCCTGCACGCTCTCGGCGCGTCTGCGCTCGGCCAACGAACAGATTCAATCGCTGGCCTCGTTGGAAGTCGAAAACCGCGTCGCGCGCCAGATTCTAAGCTTCGCCGAACGCTACGGTCAGCGACAGCCCGAAGGGGGCATACACGTTCCGATCCGCCTGACGCAAAGCGACATCGCCAGTCTGGTCGGCGCGTCGCGCGAACACACGAACAAAGTTCTGGTTTCGTATAAAGAGCGCGGCTACATCTCGGTCAACCGCGATCATCACATCACGATCCACGATTCGCATTCGCTCGCCAGGCGTTGCGGATAGGGCCGGGCAGACTTTTACCGCGCTTCCCGCAATTCAAATTCACGCCTTCCGTCCGCGAACTCCCACTGTGAGGAGCCTCACACCGTCGTTGTGAACTGCCTCGCTGCCGTCTCCTTCCCGCCAGAGTAATTTGCTCCCGTCGCAAACAGAAACAGATCGCAACCGTAGAACCGGGAAGGAGCAAGCATATGTTCAATCACTTTATTCGCCGCTACTCGATCACGACATCCTCAACACTGGCGGCATTCGTCGCTCTGTGCCTGATCCTCTACGCCGCAATCGCGTCCGCTGGGAGCGCGAACACCGCGCAACCGCCCAATCGCACGCAGTCAGCAGATGATCTGCCGATCACTAGCGGAAGCTGCGGAACCGGTAACTTCGCGCTCTTTGAAGGGCCAAACATCGGCGACGTCGCGGGCGTGGACAACGGATGCCCGCAGATCATCAACGCAATCAGATCGGACATCCTGCTGGGAAAGAAGCCGCTCACCAGCCACCATCTTTATTACCTGAGCGAACTGGGTCCGTACATCGCCCCCAACTATTCAAAGCTGCCGTGTTTTTTGAAAGCAGTGAAAAATACTGAGTTCGGCGCCGCGACGCTGGTCATTGACGAGGCCGTCACGTTGTCGGAGCCGCTGGTCATCCCGTCGCGTTACACGCTGGCCGGTACGGGCATTGACGGCGGCGGATCGCTCGCGTTCACCGGCTTAGCCGACGGCGTGGCGGCGATTCGTTTCGACAATCAGGCGACCAACATCACGATCCGCGACATCTCCATCGGACGTTTGAATGGCGGCGTGAACATCGGCATTGACGTTTCGCGCGCCAACAAAGTCTTCATCCGCGACGCGCTGGTGACGGGATTCTTCGCGGGCATTTACGGCAGCCGTCCGGGCACGCTCGCCATCTCAGTCTACATTGACCGGTCGAGCATCTTCGGCAACGACTACAACATCGTCATGCACCGCAACGCTTTTCACTGGCGCATCCGCGATTGCATCCTGAACCAGGCCCGATGCTGGGGCTTGCGCATCTTCGGATCGAATGACGATCCGGTTCCGGTCGCCGCGGGCGAACTGGTCTGGGGCAACGATCACCTGATCCAGGGCAGCCGCTTCGAATCGTGCGGGTCAGGCGGGGCGCTGCTCGGCTCCGATTCGGCGATGCTGATGAACAACCGGTTCGAGCAGAACGGCGGCAATGGCGGCGTGGGAATCAGGATTCTGCCGACGGCGACGAATACCAGATTGGTTTCCAACTACTTTTCGGGCAACACGCTCATCAACCAGGGCGCGCAGACGCAGTCGTACGGAAACATCATCTCTCCATGAAAGCCTTGCTCTGAAGCGATATTAAGCCGCAGGTGAAATGAAAGGCCGGACTTCTGATCCGGCCTTTTGCATTTCATTCTTCCGGTGTGATCCATCTCACTCTCTCGCAGTGAACAGCCTAACAGCGCGACGCGGAACAAGAAGATAAATTGCACACCGTAGCGAGAAGCAACCAATGTTAGTCAATCTGACTTTGCTGATTTGTCCGAACGCCCGCCAGCAAGCGGGCTTACGAAAGGAGAGGCAATGAAACTTCAAACGTCAAAACCATATTCGCTTTTCAATCGTCTGTCAGTAGCGTTCATCGCATTCGCGCTGGCGCTGGCTGCGTTGCAACATTTTCGTTCGGCGCGGGCGAACGCCGCGCCGGCTTTGGCTGTAGCTGCGACGCCCACACCGAAGACCGACTTCGACATTTACCCGCTCAACACAAACGGCGTGGTTCAAGCCAGGAGCGGCGGCGCGAGTTGGCTCGGCAACGTGCCCGGTTACAACCTCGCGCGCGTGTTCAAGAACGTCAGCAACCAGTCGTTCGTCATCATGCTCAACGGCAATACGGGCAGGGCCAAAACCTATCGGCTCAACTCTGACGGCAGTTTGGGAACGGTGGCCTGGGAAACGGGCAATGACGTGATCAGCGATCTGCGCTGCACCGGCGCCGAGACCGTGAAGATCGCAGCGACGACCTATTTAATCACGCTCGATTCGTTCACGGGCAAGATTCGCACGTTCCACCTTTACGACAACGGCCAACCGAATCTCGGCTCGATGACCGTCTCGACGCACAGCGACTGGAAGGACAAGAATCTTTTCAGCCTCTACTATTACAACAGCGCTTACTATCTGCTGGGCGTGGATACGTGGACGGGCAATGCGGTGGCTTACACCATCAACGGGCAGAAGATCGGCGAAGGCGATTGGTCGCGCGGATGGACGAGCGTTGATCATCTGGCGGTCGGCGGCGTGACTTACCGGCTGCTTTACAAAGCGGCGGGCGATCCGCAGAAAAAACCTGGAGAAGCCAACGATCAGCTCGGACGCTTCGTCATTCAGACCGTCAATGCAAACGGCGTCACGGGGCAGAACATTTACGACGCTCCGATAGGCGCGGACTTCTCGTCTGTGCGCTTTGCGCCTCTCCACAACGGGCAGAATTGGGAGTGGCATATCTTCTTCTTCAAACGCGACACAGCTCATTACGTCGTACGTCAATTCAACAGTCAAAGCGGCGTCGGCTCGATCACGGCTTTCGGCCAGGTCAAAGACGGCCCCGATTTTGACGACGTCGCTCCGGCCTATGTTGACATCGAGCCTTACACCATCGGCGTCAATACGTTCATGGCTACGGTCAGCGCCGATAACTCAAAGCCGTTCTATTTCGCCGATGTCGAGAAGATGGCGCACGCCGTCCACGATGGGTTGAAGAACAAGGTGGTCGGTTATCAGTTCATGGTGGCGCAATCCGGCCGCGTGATTTACAGCCGAGGCTGGGGCAAAAAGCATTTGCTGGCCGGCGCAAACAACGTTTCGGACGAGTGGGATATGACGACCCGCACATCGCATAGCCTGGTCAGCGTCAGCAAGATGATCACCGCGATGACCATTCTGAAACTGGCCGAGATGGGCGAAATTGATCTCGACGCGCCGATCAACGACTACTTATCAGCCGATCAGAAATCGCCCGGCAGTTGGGCCGAGACGATGACCGTGCGCAGTTTGCTGACTCACACGAGCGGCGTGACGAAAAGTCAGAGCGAATGCGATAAGAAAAATGGAGACTTCGATCCGAACAATCTGCCGCAGGTGGATTGCAAACCGTTTTTCCAGGCTGCGCAGGACAGCGCTCCCTGCGAGATGAAAAACGGACAGAAGGTCTGCGCCCGCTCTTACAACAATTCAAATTTCGCGGCGTTGCGAAAGATCATTGAATTCAAGACCGGCGCGAAGAGCAGCCAGGACATAGTGGCCAAAACGCGCGAGCTTTGGGCCGACAGCATTGACCTCGGCGGCCTGACCTGCCAATACAGCGCCACGTCTTATTACTTCGGCCGATGCAAAGGGCTGGATGATTGCCTCAGCTTCAACGGCCAGTTGTGGCAGCAGGGCCAATCGTTCCCGCTGTGGGACGAGGGCTGCGGCGCTGGCGGATGGAACGCTTCATCGCGCGCGTTGATCGAATTTCTCTCGGCTATTCGTTACCGTAGATTTCTGAATTCGAGCATGACTAACCAGTTGCTCGACGCCACGCTCGAAGACTCCAATGAAAATTCGACGGCGTTGGCGTGGGATCGGCCCTGGTCGGCGGACGGCCAAACAAACCTGGGCAAAGGCGGCGACTCTCCGGGCGACAGTTTCGAGACGCACACTTACATAACGCGATTGCCGAACAACTGCGACGCCGTGATCCTGGTCAACACCGATGTCAGCGACAATCCGGCTTCACTGCTCATCAACGCCTACCAATACTCCATCGGCGAAGACGCCGCTCCGCCGAACTATTACGACATTGCGACCAACGGCAAGGGCGATGGCGAGACGATCAGCCGCGTCGCAGTCAACACCGTCAAAACCGGCGCGAGCGAAAACCAGCATGTCGTCGCCTTCAAAAACAACTACGGTTCGCTCAAACTGGCGGCATGGAATGTTGATCCAGACGAAGGTCAGATCACGTTTAAAGACGACGCCACAGCCGGAACCGCCGACGGAGCGTTGGCCATTCACGCGAAGGAACTGGCCATCAGCGACGGCGTCAATTTCGCAACCGCATCGCTCGGCGCTGCCGATGAACTTACCGTCATCTCCTGGAAATACGACGGCGCAAAACTGACGCAATACGGCCTGGGCTTCGGCTCGGAGGCGCAGGAAGTCGCCGTCGCTAAAGCGCAGGGCACGGGCACGACGGGCCGCGTCGTCACAGCCATTCGCACGATGGGCGGCAATCTGCGACTGGACGTGTGGGAGTTCAACAACACGAACAAAACCGTGACGCTCAAGGACACTTACAACGCGGGCGCGGCGCAGGAGATCGCGATCAAAACGCTGAAGTTCGGCGCGTATTTGAGCAGCACGGCGCGCGTCGTCACCGCGCTGCGCAACGGCGGCGGAAAATTGCAGGTTGACGTTTGGGATGTCAACTCAAGCGGCCAATTGCAAAGGCTGGGCAAGGGATTGTTCGGCGCAGTGACCGCGACGACCAATTCGCTCTTCAAGATCGCGATTGACACCGAGGGCGAAGGCGGTGATTTCTTCGACACCTTCGGATTCATGACCGCCTTCATCAACGAGGACGGCAAAGCGCAGATCGCCACTTGGCGCGTCAGCGGCGAAGGCATGATCGTTGACAAGCGCGGCGATGACATCTACGACGACGAGATGAGCGACCTCGCCGCATCGGCGTCAACCGTCACGATGCGCCGCAGTTCGGACGACAAGCTGCGAACAGTTAAATGGAAGATCAAGAGCGACGGCGGCATCGCCGGTTACAGCGCAAGAAAAGACGATCTGACGATCAAGCGCGTCTCGGCGACGGCCAATTTCTTCACCGCTTTCCAACTGACTAACGACTTGCTCAGGGTCTACAACTGGAAGATTACCGAGTGATCCGAGCAATGAGGCAGCCAGAGAACAGTAGAGTAGGGGGAGGTTTTATCGCCTCTCCCTCGTCAAATGGGCGCTGAATCGGTTCTCCGGTTCAGCGCCCATTTCGTAAATTGACTTAAGGTGAACGCGATGCTATTAGTCTCAACGACTCGAAACCGACAAATAATCTGAAAGGCTGATTCTCTAACCCTGCCTTAGGAAAACTTCTGAAGGATGTGGGAATCAGTATTCAGGCTTCAGGCAGACACGCTCCTCACATATATCTGGAAACCACCTCCCCAGGCTCCTATCGCATCTTGAAATCCGGTTTGTCTTGAACGAGCAAGTTGAAGTTCGCACATTCAATCTTCAACTCCACGTTCGTTTGACGACGACTCCAGTCGGACAATCACCAACTCTCCCCATCGAAAGGAATGCAATGACTCCTGAACAAAAGATGAAAGCGTTAGTGATTTGCGTCGCGCTAGCCGCATTGACGGCGACGGCGCTCGGTCAACTGCCCGACAAAACCAGGACTCCGAATGTAGCGAACGAGGGGATCAATAAATCGCTCGCCCAACAGATTGGCGCGGGGCGCGGCGATGCGCTGACGCCCAACTCTTCGGCCTTCATCATCGCGCGTGACCCGTTCCGGGCCATCCGCCGCGGGCGGCAACTGTTTCAACGAAAACATCTGCGCAGCGAAGGCGCGGGGCCGCTCAGCGGCGATGGCGTCGGCGACATCAACGTCAATCTTGCTCTGGGCGCGGGGTTGGCTGACAGTTGCGCGGCCTGCCACGGACGCCCGCGAGGCTCAGCGGGCTTTGGCGGAGACGTGGTGACGCGGCCCGACAGCCGCGACTCGCCTCACCTGTTCGGGCTTGGCCTGAGAGAGATGCTCGCCGACGAAATCACCGCCGACCTGCGAGCCATCCGCGCGCGGGCAATCTCCGAAGCTGTAGCGCAACAGTGTGCGGTGACCAGACGTTTGAACAGCAAAGGCATCCATTACGGCTCCATCACCGCTTACCCGAACGGCGCGGTTGACACATCTGAAATCGAAGGCGTTGACGCGGACTTGCGCGTCAAACCATTCTTCGCGCACGGCGGTACAATTTCGATCCGGGAGTTCATAGTCGGCGCGTGGAACGACGAGATGGGTTTGCAAGCGGTTGATCCGGACCTGACGGCGGCGGCGGCCGGGAATAGAATCATCACGCCATCCGGCATGGTATTGGACGGTTCAATTGATCATATAAAACCCGCGCCTGCGGCCACTGCGCTCGACGACCCTGACATGGACGGCGTGGCGAACGAAATTCCGGTCAGTCTGGTTGATTTTATGGAGTTCTACTTGCTCAACTACTTCACCCCCGCAATCTACGAGCAGAACACCCAAACGGCCATTGGACGCAGAATCTTCGAGAAGATCGGGTGCGCCGTATGCCACGTGCCCGACTTGACGATCAACCGCGACCGGCGCGTAGCCGAGGTCGAGACCCTCTATGACACCGAGCGCGGTATTTTCAACAATCTCTTCGCCACCGCGATCCCGCTCTTCAACTCGATCAACGACGGCAGCGGATGGCCGGCGATCAAACGGCCTCGCTTTGGCCGGTTCGTTGTCAAAAACATCTTTACCGATTTCAAGCGGCACGATCTGGGGCCGAATTTCTACGAGCGGAATTTCGACGGCACAATCAGGCAGGAATTTTTGACCAGGCCGCTGTGGGGCGTTGGAACGACCGCGCCTTACGGACACGACGGGCGCAGCGTCAATTTGACTGAAGTGATCCTGCGGCACGGCGGCGAAGCTCAGGAGGCGCAGCAGGAGTTCCGCCGTTTGCCGTATCCCCTCCGCAGCAAGCTGCTCGATTTCCTGAACACGTTGATCCTCTTCCCGCCTGACGACACGGCATCGAACCTCGATCCGGGAGACCGCTCTGCGCCGGGCTTCCCGCAATTCAAGCACGGCAGCATCAAGCTGACCGTGCTCTTCAATGATCCAACCGATGTCGAGTGATGTGGAACCGATGTGACTGATCCGCCCGATCGGTCACATCGCTACCATCCCATCGCGTAACGCCCGCGCCGCACATCCGCGCCCGCCTGAATCAACCGCGTCTTCGGATCGTAAATGACAATCGTCGGCGCCGAGGTCGGAGCGAAGTTTTCGATTACACCGACCTTGTGGCCGCGCCGCTTCATTTCTTCGATCACCTGTTCGCCGAAGCGTTTTTCGAGGCTCAGACTGCCGGGGCTGAATCTGTGGTCAGCGAACGAGCTGACGAAATGCGCAGTGTCGAAGCGCGCGGCCTCGACCGCCTCCTGGGGGTTCATTCCGAATTCGATCACGTTGAGCAGCGCCTGCGTCAGCGCCTGATCCTGATTGTCTCCGCCCGGAGTCGAGAGCGCGGCGAAGGGCCGGCCCTCTTTCAAAACCAGCGTCGGCGAAAGCGTGATGCGCGGGCGCTTGCCCGGCTTCAATTCGTTCGGATGGCCGGGCGTCAGCAGAAAGCTCTGCATGCGCGACGAGATCGGAATGCCCGTGCCGCCCGCGATGAAGCTGGGCAGCCATGCTCCGCTCGGCGTGGCCGAAAAGACGTTGCCCGCCGCGTCAATCACGTTGACGCAGGTCGTATCGTTTGCGCGTTCGGCTTCGGGGATGTCGTGCGAGTTGATGCTGATCAACTGCGCCAGAGATTTTTTGTTGACCGGATCGCCGGGACGCTGCTCCAGTGAAGCCGTCTTCGGATCAATCAACGAGCGGCGCAATTCGGCGTAATCTTTCGAGAGCAATTCCGCGCCCGGCACTTTCACGAAACGCGGGTCGCCGTACCAGCGGTCGCGGTCGGCGAAGGCCAGCTTGATCGCCTCGGTCACGGTGTGGATGTAATCGGGCGAATTGTGGCCCATCGCCTTCAGGTCGTAGCCTTCCAGCAGATTGAGCGTTTCGAGCATCGCCGGCCCCTGCGACCAGAAACCGACTTTGTAAACTTCATAGCCGCGATAAGTGACTTTCGTCGGCTGGTCAATCTCGGCGCGGAATTTGGCCATGTCGCCAGCGCGCATCAACCCGCCGGCCTGCTCAATCGCGTCGCAGTAACGTTTAGCCAGCGGCCCGCGATAGAAATAATCGCGCACGGCTTCGAGCGCGGCGTGGCGGCCACGTCGCGCGTTTTTCTTTTCAACGCCGACCAGTTCGCGCAGCGTCCGCGCCAGGTCTTTTTGAACGAAGATGTCGCCGATCTTCGGCTCCTGACCGTTCGGCAGAAAGACGGCGCGCGAGGCGGGCCATTGCTCGAACACCCGGCGCGTGTTGTGAATGTAGTTGACCCGCATCTCGTCAATCGGGAAAGCGTCGGCCAACTCAATCGCGGGCTGCATCACGTCAGCCAACTTCATCGTGCCGTAGCTGTCGAGCGCGACGATCATCGCGTCGAGCACGCCGGGCACAGTCGCCGCAAACGGCCCGGTCGAAGGGATCGGCGGAGTTGAGCCGCCGCTCGCTGACTTTTGCTTCTCGAAAAATTCGCGCGTGGCGAGTTCAGGCGCCTGCCCCTGTCCGTTGATCGTGATGACAGGTTTGTTAGCCGGTTTGATAATCACAGGAACTTCGCCGCCGAAAGCGAAATGCGAAAACTCGATGACCGAGGCGGCCAGCGTCGCGGCCACACCGGCGTCAATCGCGTTGCCGCCGCGATGCAGCATCCTCAGGCCGGCTTCGGCCACGAGCGGATGACCGCCCGCGACGACACCGCGCACGCCGCGCACTGTAGGGCGATACGTGTCTGAGCGTGTTTGAGCAAAAATTGAAATCATGAGCGAAATGGAGAGAGCAAAGACTATTGGCAGGCGAAGCTTTTGAGGCGTCATAACGATTCTCCCGATCTTTGTCTGTTGTTTGCGAATTCGACGAATGTCGTCGGGGCCGATTCTCCATCAAGTCGGCGCGCGGCGACAAGCTGAACTGAGGCTAATTTGCGCTGCGTTGTTTACACCTGCGGCGTTGTGATAAATTTTTGGCCGAAATTCTCCGATTGAAATTATGAGTTAAACCAGGAGGAATGGAAACGGATATGCCTATTTACGAATATTCCTGTCAGAAGTGCGGACATCATCTGGAAGTGATGCAGAGGATGAGTGACAAGCCTCTGACCCGTTGTCCCGAATGCAAAGGCAAGCTTGAAAAAATCTTTTCGCAGACCAGCTTTCAACTGAAAGGCTCAGGCTGGTACGCCAGCGATTACGCCAGTCGTGGCAAGGCTGAAAAATCCGAGAAACCGGCCAAGAGCGAAAAGACCGAGAAGAAGGAAGCGGCGACGGCTTGCGCCGCGACCGGGGGCGGATGCGCTACCGGGGCGTGCGACAATTAAAAACGAAAGGGATTGAAACAATGATCGAAGCCACACAGACGCAGAAGCGCAGAGCAGGAACGAAGAGAATAATCGTAGCCTTGCCGCTGCTCTGCGCTTCTGGGCTTCTGTGGCTTTTCTCTTTCGCTGCGCCAGCGACCGCGCAATCGGGCCGCAGCCCCGCAGCCGGCAAACGCACCACCGTCATCAACGTCATCGCGCAGCGCGTCGAAGACCCTAACAAACCGAAATCGCTGCTTGGCGGCGACGCGGCCAAAAAAGAAGAAGACGAAAAGATCATTCCGAAACAGGCCGTCGAAATTTACGACGGCGGCGTGCGCCAGGAGATTCAATCGTTCGCGCCCGACCCGACGCCCGCGCGCATCGTCGTGCTGATGGACAATTCGCTGACGCTGCAAGCTGACGTGAGGAAGCTGGCCAGCGTACCCGCCGCCTTCGCGCCCGAAATTTATGAAGGCGACAAGGTGATGGTCATCGGCTACGACACCAAACCCGAAGTCATCACCGATTTCACCGACGACCCGAAACAGTTGCAGAGCACGCTCGAACTGCTGCGCAAGACCGATACGCCGCGCTTGTTCGACGCGATGAACGTGGTGATGGAAGACGTGCTGAGGCCGGAGGTTGGATTTTCAAAACGCGTGATCGTCATCGTCGGCGACGGGCTTGACCGCGACAGCAAGATAAAATTCGACGAATTGCTGCCGAAGCTTCAGGACGAGAACATCACGGTCTACGCCATTCAGGTGCGCGACCGCACACGCGGCGCGCTTCGCAAAGACGCGCCGAAGCCTGCCGAAGCTCTGAAGCAATTGACCGCAGGAACCGGCGGCAAAATCTATTCGATTGACGACGACGTTAAAGAATCAGTCAAGGATATTTGCGACGAGTTGCGCAACAACCGCTACCAACTCACCTACTACCCCGAAGGCATCAACCCGATCAACAAACGGCTGCTGCTGATCTCGTCTTCCGACACGACGATCCGCTTGCGTTACAAAGGCTGGCATCCGCCGCGCAAGCTATAGCCTCATCGCCGCTTTCTATAACTCATCACCGACCCAATCAACAGCAACACGAGTCCCAAAGCGGAACAGATGGCGCCGTTGCGGAAAGACGCCGGGCGATAAACGAATTCGATGCGATGGCTGCCCGGCGGAATTTCTATCCCGCGCAAAATGTAATTTGTCCGATAAACCGGCGTCTTCCGGCCATCCACGCGCGCTTCCCAGCCCGGATAGAAAATCTCGCTGAGCGTGAGGAAACCGGCTTGTTCGTTGCTGGTCTGCAATTCGATCCGATGGGGTTCGTATCGTGTGATTTTGACCTCCGCCGCGCTCGCTCCTGACAGCGGCGCCGCGCGCCCGGTCAAATCTTCCGTTTCGAGTAGCGCAACTTCCGATGGGTCGAAGACTGCGCCATCGCTGAGCTTTCCTTCTTTGATGGCGCGCAACACTTCCGCGCCCGGCGCTGCAACTGTGCGGCGCGCGAACCAGGCGCGCGGCATGGCTTTCAGATTCTCGTAAACATTCACGTGGCCGAAGCTCTGCAATCTGCGCCATCTTTCGGGAGGCAGGTTCGAGGAGTCCAGCGGGACGGACGCGCCGGTCGTCGCGTCGTAAAGCGAAGCTCGAATGACAGTCAGACTCGCGTCCGGGCGCAGGTAATTGAATTCCACACGAACAATCTCAGCGCGATCAAACGCGAGCCGCGCCAGATAGCTGTGCGCCTGGAAACCGCCCGCGTCTGAACTTTCAGCGATGCGCGGGCGGCTGTGTTTGATCGCCGCTCGCACGTCTGCGCGGTCGTATGCCCATTCCGCCGTGTCCCGCCCGGCCTGAAGCTCGCGCTCGATCACGCGCCCGTCTTTTGTGTACAGATTGACGGCAACCATTGGCGCGCCGTCGGAAAGATGCGTGGAGGCGCCCATCGCCGAGATGATCGCCAGTTCGGTCGCCGGAGCCGCTTCCAGCTTTATCTCCTGATGCGCGCCCGGACTGAGTTGAAGATTGATGGGGCTGAACTCGATTCCATCCTGTTTGAAATCAGGCTGGCTTCCTCGCGCGCGAAGCAGGTATTTGACGTTGAGCAAATCGAGTCCGCGATCCGGCAAGCCATACGTCTTCTGATTCTGTATCGCGCCGAAGATGTCCATCTCTCCGGCGATGGCGGCCACGCGCGGCAACCGCAACGGGTCGTAGCCATTGACGCTTTGCAACCCGCGCGCGATTGAGATGTTCGGCTGGTTGAGCGATTCGGCGTCGGCGGCGTCCAGCGCAACCCCCAACTGGCTGGCTACGCGGAACGTGTTCAGGTCAGGCTCGCGCGATTTGATGAACCGCACAGTCGGCGGATCGGCGAGACGGTCAACGAGATGAATATCCGGCCCCCAGCCGAATGAACTCCCGAAGAACGCCAGGTCGAAAAACAAAAGCGCGACAATCCCGAATGCCGTGAGCAGCGTCTGGCGTCTGGCGAAAAACCACAGCGCGACGACGCTGAGCGCAAACAGGCTGAGCGGGACGAAGGCTTCCGCATTGGTGAGCCGCCCGGATTGAGCAGGCGGCGGAACCGGCGATCCGAGTCGCGCCGCAAAGAAGCAGTATGCGACCGCCGTGCCCACAACCAGCGCAGTCATTGCCAGAATGCTGCGATTGACAGCTTTCCGCGCCCACGCTCGATCCATCTCCATGATGTGATTGACGCCCATTCCAGCCAGCGCGGCGATGGCAAAACTGAATGCGCCCAGATGCCGGTACGAACAGCGGAACAGGTTGTAAACAGGCACGCGATAAAGCAGGTGATTGAAATCGAACGGGAGATAAGCGCCGATGGCCAACACGAGAGCGGCCACAGCCACGCCGCCCCAGAACCATGTCAGCCGCCGCCGCTTCGGCGCAAGCAAAGCGACAAGACTTAGCAACAAACCAAGCATCCCCACATAACCGCCCTGCCATTTGGCGACCCACCAGACATCCCAGACTGGAATTTTGTATGGAGATAAACCGAATCCGCCGAAAAAGTATGGAAAAACAATGGCGAGCAGTCGTCGCGGCGGCATCGCAATCAGGCTGAAGTATTCGTAACTGATCTGCGCGCGTTCGCTCTGCTGTTGCAGTTCGAGCGCGGGCCACAGCTTGATCGCAGACAGCAACGCGCCGCAGAACGCCATCGCCGTCACAGCGCCCAGAAAGCGCAACCGCCCTTCCTGCCGTTCGCGCGCGGCCAGCGAAAAGACGACATAAGCGCCGTAAACGAGCGCGCAATAAAACGTCATTTGCGTCAGGCCCGCGAAGAATTGCAGGGCCAGGATCACAGCGCCCGCCGGCGCCCATCGCCAGGATGCGCGCTGATACAATCGCTCAATGGTGACCAGCGTCCACGGCATCCAGGAAGCCGCTGCGATCAATCCGGTGTGCTCGATGTTGGAAATCATGAAGGCGCTGAACGCGAACGTGATTCCAGTGACGAGCGATCCCACGCGCCCGATGCCGATCAGCCGCGCGTACCGGTACGCGCCGATGAGCGCAACGTAAAAGCTCGCGATCATCACCGCGTTCATCGCCACGCCCGGCGACAAAAGCGCAAAGAGCCAGTTCAGCGGATAGAACGCGCCCGGCTGGCTGGCGGCCAGAAGCGGCATCCCGGCGAAGGTGTAAGGATTCCAGAGCGGAAGCGTTCCGTCAGCAATCATCCGCCCTGTCAGCATCCGCATCGGCAGGTTGTAAGACCATCCGTCGCCGTTCGTGATAATGACTTTGCCGATGACGGCCTGATGGAAGTAAATCAGCGGCAGCGCCGCAATCGCGGCTGAAGCAACGGCCCGCCCGGAAAGGCGAAGGCCGAGAATGTGAAGGTACTCCGAATCTTTCGGATGCAGGGAGTCCATCGTTATTTAACGATTTCCACACGGTAATCTTCGATCACCGGATTCGACAGCACGTCGTGCGCGAACTTTTCGATCTGCGCGCGAGCCTCGGTTTCATCCATCGCCGGATCGAGTTTGATCTCGAAGTATTTCCCCTGCCGCACGTCGGCGATGCCCTCATAGCCAATGGTTTCGGCGGCGTGATGAATCGCCTTGCCCTGCGGGTCGAGCACTCCGTTTTTCAATGTCACGTATACTTTTGCCAGCATAAACTCCTCAGGAAATTAGTGAGCTGATTGCGGGCTTCAGCGATCCCTTTCGGCTCGGATTTTGTCCTTGCCGCTATTGAATCGAGCCAGCTTTTCCCAATCAATACCACCGTCCTCGGTAGCGAACTCGTTCAGAAATTCGCGTTCAAATCGGTTCACCGCTTTGCCCCATTCCCGTTCATAAACGGCGCGATGTTCTATCGGGTGATCCCTCATTAAGCGTATCAGCTTCAAATAAAAGTCGGGATCGCCGGTCAATTCTTCCCAGAATGCCTGCCCAGCGCGAATGCGATAAATCCGCTTTGCGGTCGGGTCGGAGTTTTTTCTCCCATAACCGTGTCCGAGCAGCGCATCGAATTGCTTGTGCAGTTTCAACATTCGATTTCGAAGTGAAATGAACTCGTCGTTCATGCGCTTGGCCTGACTGGCGTTGAATATATTTGGGCCAGACTTCACTGCAATCGCCGTGTAAACCGTGTCCGTTTCGATTGCCACATCTACTCCCTCGCTAGGAGCCACATGGCCGCCGCTGCATATTTTGGCAATCGGTTCGAAGAAAGCGTCTCCGAAAATTCCTTCATCAGAAGATGACATATAATCCCTCAACAATCGTTCGACAATCTCTGACGCTTTCTGTATGCCAATCGCGCGAAAGAGATAGGGATTTTTCTTTTTCAGAGTATCGCGAAGCTTGAGAGTGGAGAGTTTATTGATTCGGCGTTGATAGAAATCATTCAGGCTTTTGCGCACAAGAGCTTCCAGCTTATTTGAGTCCATACGACGCCTCTACACCGCCATTCGCGAAAAGATTTGGAGTAGGTTTGACGGTCTCTTCCAATCGTTGCTCGGCGACCTTGATGTAATCAGGATTCATTTCGATCCCAACGTATTTGCGATCCAACTGTCTGCAAGCCACCGCGGTCGTTCCTGATCCGATAAACGGATCGAGAACAAGGTCGTCAGACTGGGTAAAGAGCCGGATGAACCATGACGGCAATTCCACTGGAAACGTCGCGCTGTGATTGCGATTGCCGCATTCCGTCGCTAAATGCATAACGTTCGTCGGATATGCCAGTTCACGTCCGATCCAATTAGCGATCTTCTTGCCAAACCCGCTTTGCACGCGTGAATTGTCACGCCGCTTATCGGTTTCACTCAGGTTCTTTAATCGCGAATGACGCCAGTCACCCATAGGGACCATTACCGCATCCTGATACATGGCGAAGTTTTTTTGCTTCGTAAAATGCAAGCACCGCTCCCAGGCATCGCGAAAGCGGTTCGGCCATTTTCCAGGATGACAATTCTTCTTATGCCAGATGTACTCCTCAGTCCAAAGCCAGCCTTGCTTGCGCAGAGCCATGATGAGTTCCAGAACATAAGTATGCCGCTCACCCGACACGACGCGTTCCTTGATGTTAAGGATGAAGGATCCGGTTGGCTTCAGTGTCCGTAGCAACTGCTCGGATATTGGCAAGAACCACTCGACATAATCATCAGGATGGACCCCGCCGTAAGTATGCCGGCGTTGGTCAGCATAAGGAGGTGACGTAACGATCAAATCAACTACCGCATCGGGCATTTCAGGCAACACCTTTCGGCAGTCACCCAGCAAAATCCGATTTTGCCATTCTGAAGCGGTCAACATAGATGTCTCCTATTTCCTTCCGAAAACTCGCTCGAAGATTCTATCAACGTTCTTCAGTTGCGTGCGCACGTCGAAAGCCTTTTCGATCTGTTCGTCGCTCAGCCTCGACTTGATGTCGGCGTCCTGTTTCACCAGTTCGCGGAAATCCAAACCTTCATCCCACGACTTCAGCGCGTTACGTTGAACCCAGTAATAAGCCTCTTCACGCTGCACGCCGGCTGCGGCCAGTTCCAGCAGCAATTGCCCTGAGAAAACCAGCCCGCGCGTCGCGTTCAAATTCTCAAGCATGCGCTCCGGCTTGACGACCAGCGTGTCGAGCAGCGAATTGGTTTTCGCCAGCATGTAATCAACCGCGATTGAAGCGTCAGGCAGGATCACTCGCTCGGCGGACGAATGCGAAATGTCGCGTTCGTGCCAGAGCGCGTTGTTTTCCAGCGCCGCGACCGCGTAGCCGCGAACGACGCGCGCCATCCCGCAAATTCTTTCAGACAAGATCGGGTTGCGTTTGTGCGGCATCGCCGACGAGCCTTTCTGCCCGGGCTTGAAATATTCGTGCGCCTCGCGGACTTCGGTGCGCTGCCAGTGGCGAACTTGCAGCGCCATCTTTTCCAGCGACGACGCGATGATCGCCAGCGCGCAGACGAATTCGGCGTATCGGTCGCGTTGAATGACCTGCGTCGAAACGCTCGCCGGACGCAGGCCCAACAGGAAACACACTCGCTCTTCGATTTCAGGGTCGAGATGTCCGAACGCGCCGACCGCGCCTGACAGCTTGCCGTAACTGACTCCGGCTCGCGCGCGCGTCATCCGGTCAATGTTGCGGCGGTTTTCTTCAAACCAGAGCGCGAAGGTCAAGCCGAGCGTCGTCGGTTCGGCGTGAATGCCGTGCGTGCGCCCGATCATCGGCGTGTCTTTGAATTCGTAGGCGCGGCGTTTGAGCGTGTCGCTCAATGTTTGCAGCTTGGCGATGATCAGATCGCCCGCTTCGACCAGCAGCAGCGCGTTGGCCGTGTCAACCACGTCGGACGAAGTCAGGCCGTAATGCACCCAGCGAGCTTCGGGGCCGATGTTTTCAGCCAGATTTGTGGTGAACGCGATCACGTCGTGGTCGAGCGTCTTTTCAAGCTCGTGAATGCGTTCGACCGAGAAGGCGGCCTTCTGCCGGATGGTTTCGACGACATCCGCCGGGATGTTACCGGCTTCGGCGTTGGCCTGGCAGGCGGCGATTTCAACGTCGAGCCATTTGCGAAACTTGTTTTCCTCAGTCCAGATCGCGCCCATTTCGGGCAATGTGTATCGTTTGATCATTACTGCGATTTCAAATTTGAGATTCGGTATTTGAGATCAAGAGTCTTTCGACTTTCGATAGCGCGAGAAACAAAACACGCTCAGCGCAGCGGCGCAAATCGGCACGAGCCAGGTCGCCTTTCCATATTCCGCTTCCCCTGTGAACAGCAGCGCCGCCATCCACAGCAGCGCGGCGGCGGCCAACCCCAGACCGGCGCGTTTGTACGCTCTCGTTATTCTCTCGCGATCTTCACTCATCACTTTTTCATGTCGTCGTCAATTTGATAGCTGCGGCGCGAACGCACCGACAGACCGGGGCGCGCGGGCAGCACCTGGATTGACCGCTTGTCTTCCAGGCTCGGCGCGTTTTCGGTGACGAACGACAAGCTATATTGCGCGCCGATTTCAGTTTCGATGTTTCTGTTGGACTTGATCAAATCTTCGTGAGTCGGCGGCAGCAGCATCTCGCCGCCGCTGTTTTCGGCCAACTGCCTCAATTCCACTGCCGCGCCTTCCAACTCCGCAAGATGACGATGCAATTCGGCGATTCGCTTGGCGGCGTTTGTGCCGGCGACTTCGTGATTGGCCATCCAACCGATGTTCAATTCGATTTCGCGGCGAAGCGCGTCGGCCCAGCCAATGACGAAGACCGTGGCGCGCGCTTTTTCCAGCGCCAGAATCGCTTTCGATCTTGTGGTCTTGCTGTTTGAATCCAGTCCGTCGCTGATCAAAACCACGATGCGGCGCCCATCAGACCGCGATTGCAGTTTGTCGGCGGCCAGCTTCAGCGCGTCGTAATAACTTGATTTCATACCGACGCGGTATTTCGAGCTGATCGCATTGCGCGCCTGATCGCGGTCGCTCGTCCAATCCTGAATCAACTGAGCTTTCTCGGCGTATTGAATGATCGCGATCTTGTCGTTCGGCGAAAGGCTGGAGATGAATTGATCTGCGAACTCCCATTGCGTCGGACGTCTGATGACTTTGTAAGCCGGGCCTTTTTCCCAGAT
>WBZO01001270.1_pt1 | contig 40703 bp, 42 predicted proteins | sample 5204261 | NCBI WGS metagenome assembly WBZO01 (sample SAMN12412400, study PRJNA552823) | activated sludge metagenome | isolation source: activated sludge from anammox sidestream of wastewater treatment plant... | place: USA: North Carolina | collected 2017-09
GGTCGACGCGCTAGACGTCGCGCGGGGCCGGGCGCAGGCGGGCGCGCGCGTGGTCGTGCTCGGCGGCGGCAAGGTCGGCCTCGTCGTGGCCGAATCGCTGCGCAAGCGGGGCGCCGAGGTCGCGATCGTGGAAGAGGACAAGCGCCTCGCGGGCGACGTGATGCCCTCGTTCAAGTGGCGCCACTCGGCGTGGGTGGAGGAGCTGGAGATCCGCACCTTCCTCTCCGCGCGCGCCACCCGCATCACCGCGGAGGGCGTGCACGTGGCGAGCGCCAAGGGCGAGACCTTCGTCCCGGCCGACACGGTGATCGCCGCGGGCCCGCGCAAGTCCAACCAGTCGCTCTTCCGCGACTTCGAGTGGATGATCGACGAGCTGCACGGTTGCGGCGACGCGCTCATGCCGCGCGGCCTGGACGCCGCGATCCAGGAAGGCTACCGGCTCGGCGTGCGGATCTAGGGGCACGGCATGGCGGTTCCTCTGGAGGTCCCGGATTCCCCCGGCCGCGCGGCGGCGGGAACCGGCGCGCGCAGAGACGATCACAGGATCGTGGAGCCGTTCTTCTCCGTCGCCGCGTGGCAGGCGTGGGCCGACCGGCATCGCGCGGCGTTCGATGCGCTCGCGCCCGGCACCCGCATCGGGCAGGTGCGCCGCGGCGACGCGGCGCGCGCCGGCGGCGAGCTGCTCGTCATCGAGGCCACCGAGGACGGGCCGCGCGTGCGGCTGGAGCGCTACGCCGGCATGGCGCGCTGCAACGCGCACCTCCTCTTCGTCGGTCCCGACGCAGCCTGGCGCGAGCTCCTCGCGGCCGGTCCCGGCGCGGCGCGCCGCCTGACGCGCGAGCGGAAGCTCCACCTCTACGTCATGAAGAGCCGGACCGAGCTCGAAGCCGCGCGCCTGGACGAGTTCCTCGACCGCCTCGCGCTCGTGCACCCGAAGCACTGACATGCTGGCGGCGGCCGCCATCGAGGACGTGGCCGCGTGGCAGCGGCTGATCGACGGCTACGCGCCGCTCTTCGACCCGCTCGCGGACGGCGCCGCGGTCGGTCTCGCCGCGCGCTTCTTCGCCGACGCGGGCGGCGCGCGCCGCGCCGCCGCCATGCCGTCCACGCCGCCGCTGCCGATGCTCGTGTGGCGCAAGCGCGGCGGGCGCATGGTCGTCGAGGCGGGGGCCTACCGCGGTCTCGACGGCCTCGGCGTCGACCTCGTGTTTCTCGCCGGCGACGGCGCGCTGGCAGCGGTGCTCGCGCGCGCGGAGCACCCGCTCGGCGAGATGAAGCGCCAGCTGCGCGCCGCGCGCATCCAGTTCTTCGTGCTGCGCACGAAGCGCGAGCTCGCCGACCTCGGCTACGAGGACTTCGTCGAGGCGCTCGGGCTGCCCTTCCTGGGAGCGTGCCGGTGATCTTCACCAACCCCGCCGGCGCGCCCGAGCTCGCCTGCGACGAGTGCGGATGCCGCTGGTTCGACCGCATGACCGGCGCGTGCTACGAGTGCGGCGCCGCGGTCGCGCCCGCGGCGCGCGCCGAGTTCGAGGCGGCGCTCGCCGAGTTCGCCGCGTCACGCGCGGCCGCGGCCGCGCGCGATCGCAACCAGCAGCGTGGCGACGAAGACGATCAAGGCCAGCGCGCTCAGCGTCCCCCCGGCCGCCCGCACTGACGGGCTCGCGAGGAGGTCGCCGGCCACGCGCTCGGCGACCGACACGTGCAGCAGCGCGAGCGGCACATAGAAGCTCCAGTGCCAGCGCACGTTCGCCCGGGTGACGGCCGGCACGATCACCGGCGCGTGCCCGAACACCATCGAGAACACGAAGCCGAGCACGATCGCGTGCGCGGCCGCGTCCCACGCGAACGTCGCGTACGCGGCGCCGGGGCCGGCGAACAGCAGGCCGCCGACCCCGAGCCAGACGTAGCCGGCGAGGAGGCTGCGGCCGATGTAGCCGGTCAGCCCCGCCTCGCGCGCGGTGCGGCGCGCGATGTCCTGCGCGAGGAGCCACGCGGTGAGCGCGACCAGCGCCGCCCCCAGCAGCCGCCACCCCCACTCCGTCGCGACCAGCGCGAGCGCGCACGCCGCGACCAGCGCCGCCACGATCGCCCCGAACGCGGTCTGGCGCGCGCGCGACGGCCGCATGAGCCGCGTCAGCTCCAGCCGCTCGCCGGCGATGGTCAGCACCAGGAACGCGATCCACCACGGCACCAGCGCCGGGAAGCCGGCGCCCGCGAGCCACGCCGCGTTCCCGGCCGCCCAGCACGCGGCGCCCAGCGCGAGCGTGACGGTGAAGAGCGCGACGTTGCGCCGCGCGAGCCGGATCGAGGCGGCGCTCAGCAGCAGGCTGGCCGCTAGGAGCAACGCCTGCCCCGGCCGCGGCGCGTCGAGCGCGACCAGCGCCACGCCCCCGAGCCCGGCCGCGAGCGGCGCGGCGTACCCCCAGCGCGCGCCGAGCGCCACCGCGCGCTCGAGCGCGATCACGGTGCCGAAGAACGCGCCGACCATGAGCGGCCCGTGCCAGGCGGCCGCGGCCCCGGGCAGCAGCGCGTGCCCGCCGAGCCGCGCGAGCCCGCCCGCGACGCCCGCGACGAGCGCGAGCATGCCGAGCGCGAGCAGCGGCAGCCGGACGGCGAGCCCGTAGCCGCCCGGCGGGGCGCTCACCACCCGAATTTCGCGCGCGCCGCCTCGGACATGCGGTCGGGGGTCCACGGCGGGTCCCACACGAGCGCGATGTCGACCTTGCCGGCGCCGGGCGCGGCCGCGCGGATCGCGTTCACCGCGTTGTCCATGATCACGTCGCCGAGGGGGCACGCGGGCGAGGTCATCGTCAGCTCGACGCGCACGTCGGCGCCGTCCACCTCCACGCGGTAGACGAGCCCGAGGTCGACCAGGTTCATCCCCACCTCGGGGTCGTTGACGGTGCGCAGCGCATCCCAGACGGCGTCATCGGTCGGCAGGCTCATGGTTCGCTCCTCGTTCGCCGGCAGGATGGCACACTTCGCGTTTCGGCCCATGCTGCCGCTCCTCGCGCTCATCGCCCTCGTCGGCATCGCCGGCACGCTCGCCGCGCCCTTCGTCGCCGCGGCGCCGGCGCCGGCGCGCGTGCACCTCACCTTCGCGATCGGCATCGCGCCGCTGATCCTCGGCGCGCTCGGTTACTTCGTCCCCGTCCTGACGCGGAGCGCGGCGCCGCCGCCGCGCGTGCTCGCCGCGCCGTTCGCCGCGCTCGCGGCGGGCGTCGTGGCGGTCGCCTACTTCGCCGCGCCCGCAGCCTGGCCGCTCGCCTACCTGGCGGCCGCGGTCATCGAGCTCGCGGCCGTCGGCGCGGTCCTCGCCTGGATGGCCCGCCGCGCGCGCGCGTCGATCGGCGCACCCCATCCGTGCGTCCGGTGGTACCTGGCGGCGGCGGCATGCCTCGCCGCCGCCCTCCTCGCGGTGCTGGTCATGCCGTACGCGCCGGCGCAGTACGTCGCCCTCAAGCGCCTCCACCTGCATCTCAACCTGCTCGGCTTCGTCGGCCTCACCGCGCTCGGAACGCTGCAGGTGCTCGTGCCGACGGCGGCGGGCGCCGCGGATCCGCGCGCCGCGGCGCGCCTCGACGCCGACCTCAGGTGGGCGCTCGCCGGGACGGTGCTGGTCGCGGCCGGCGCGGCCTGGCTGCCCCTCGCCGCGGCCGTCGGCCTCTTCTTCTGGCTGAGCCTCGCGATCCGCATCGCGCGCGACTGGTTCACGCTCTACCCGGGCCGGCTGCTCGCGTGGCACGGCGCGCCGCCGTCGCTCGGCGCGGCGCTCGCGGGCTTCACCGTCACGCTGGTGCTCGGCGCGCTGCACGGCGGCGGCACGCTCGACCCGCGCGACGCGGTGCTCGCCTTCATCCTCGCGTTCCTCCTCCCGCTGGTCACCGGCGCGCTGACCTACCTCGCCCCGGTGTGGCTGCGTCCCGGCGCGCAGACGCCGTGGCACGAGAGCGTGCGCGCCGCGCTCGGCCACTACGCCGGACTGCGCGCGGGGCTGTTCGTCGCCGGCGGGATCCTGGCCGGCTTCGGCAGCGCGGCCGGAACGGCGCTCGCGGCCCTCGGCCTCGCCCTGTTCGTCGTGCAGGGCGTGCGCGCGGTCGCCCTCATGCGCCCGTAGCCGGCGCGCGCGCGAGCTCGGCGCGGTAGAAGCGCGCGGCGAGCACCAGGTTGCGGAACTGCACCAGCGCGCTCGCGCCGAGCGCAGCCGCCGCGACGTACACGAGCGGCTGCGGCCAGAGCGCGGCGGCGCAGAGCGCCGCCACGGCGACCAGGTGCACGCGCACGTGCAGCTGCTGCGGCGAATCGCCGAGGAATTTCTTCATGTGCGGCGCGCCTTTCGGCCCGACCGACGCCTGCAGGTGGAACCAGCCGAGGAACGGCACGATCTTGTAGAGCATGCCCGCGATCACCGACACCGCGCCGCCGACGATCGCGAGCACGCCGATCAGGAGGTCGAGCGCCTCGGGCGCCTCGGGCCGCACGGCGCGCACGCACCACACCGCGCTCGCGAGCGCGACCGACGCCATGCCGATCTGCCAGAAGGCGAGCGTGGCGTCGGGGATGCGCCGCCGGCGCTGGATCTGGAGCACCAGCGTCGTGACCGCAAAGGTGATGTACCCCCCGGCGAGCAGGACGGCGAGGGTCGCCTCCAGCCCCGGCACGTCGCCGTGCCAGGCCGCGGCCGACCACGCCGCCAGCAGGACGAACACCGCCACCGGGAACCCGCGCGCGAGCGGCGGCGGGTACGGCGGGGTCATCTGGAACATCGGCACGACCTGGTAGGCGACGCCCGCGACCAGGAGCCCGGTCCAGCCGGCGAGGCCCCACGCCGGGTGCAGCTCGCGCAGCGCGAAGCTCGGAGGGGCGATGCCCCAACCGTGCATCGCGGCGAGCTCCAGCCCCAGCACCACCGTGATCGCGAGCGCGGCCGTGGCGAGCGTCATCCCGAGCACCGTGGCGCTGCGCACCGCGACGCGCGTCAGCGCGGTGGCGACCGCGACGAGGAACACCGCGAACGCGCCGCCGAGCGTCCACGCGGCCGCCCGCGTCGCGAGCGGCTGCCCGAGCGCGAACCCGGCCGCGAGCGACGCGGCGCCCACGACCAGCAGCGCGTGCGCGGCGCCGGCGACCGCGCGCGCCGCGGGCACCGGCGTGCCGACGAGCACCGGCAGGATCTGGAGCATGGCGCCGAGCATCACCATCGCCATGTACCCGAGGGTCACGAGGTGGGTGACCGCCAGCGCGGCGGGGGTCGCGCGCGCATCGAAGCTCGCCGCGCCGCTCCAGGCGAGCAGCGCCGCCGCGGCGAGGAGGAACAGCGGCGCGGTGAGGAAGAAGCGGAACGGCACCGCGATCGGCGGCGCCTGCTCGAGCTTGAGGCCCGGTTGCTGCATCGCCGCGGCGCGGCGCCGTCCGGCGCGGCGCGCTAGTGGGCGAGCGCGGCGAGCAGGCTCTCGGCCTCGCTGCCGAGCGACTCGTCCATGAGCACGTACAGCACCTGCTCCTCCTTCATGTTGTGCTGCTGCATGAGGAGGTTCAGCGTCTCGGCGAGGCCGAGGAACTCGTCCCCGTCGCGCGCCTCCGCGGCCGCGGCGAGGCGCTCGAAGAGGTCGCGCATCTCCGCGTGCTCCATGCGCATCGCCTCGGTGGGGCCGGCGGCCGACCCGGTGTGCTTCTCGAACGCCGGGAAGAGCGCCTCCTCCTCCAGCTTCAGGTGGCGCTCCATCGCGTCGCGAAACGCCGCGAACTCGGCTGCGGCCTGGGTCCAGTCGCCGCTCGCGGCCGCGCCTTCCGCAGTGGCGAAGCGCGCGTCGCAGGCGCGGTGATCGCCCGACATGGTGGCGTTGATGCTGGGCATGGGCCCTCCCGGCAGGGTGTGTGCTGCGACGATTGTTCCGAGCGGGCGTCCGCCGGACTTTGATGCGCGTTAAGCGCGGGGTCCCGCGCGCCGCCGGATGCGCGCGGCGTGATGCCGGCTAAACCGCCTACCAGCCGGGCTTGGCCGCAGGCCCGGGAGGGCCTTTGCCGCGCACCGGCATCGCCGGCAGCGCGAACCCCTGGTTGTAGGCCGCGCGGGTGATGAGGGTGATCTTGAGCTGCCAGCCCCCCGCCACCGCCACGACGCCGGCGGCCGCGGCGAGCCAGGCCGCGGCCGGCCCGGCCGGGAGCACCGAGGCCGCCACCGCGAGCACCGCGGGCAGCCAGGTCCCGAAGCGGTCGAAGGCGAGCCGCCCGCCGTCGAGCGCCGCGAGCGCGCGCGCCGGCGCCTCCAGTCCCGCGCGGTAGCGGCGCCAGGCGACGGTGCGGGCGACGAGCAGCACCGCGAGCGCGAGCGCGGGCCAGCGCACCGGCAGCGGGACGGCGAGCGCGGCGAGGAGCCCGACCAGCAAGCCCGCGCCCTCGGCGAGGCCGGTCGCCACGACCAGCGGGATCACGCGCGGCGCGCGCCACGCGGGAATGCCCTTGGCCGCCTGCAGGATGCGCGCCTGGCAGTAGAGGTAGACGGCCGCGAGGAGCGCGGTCGGCCAGACGAACGACGGCGCCTCCCACCATGCCGCCGCCAGCCCGCAGGCGAAGAGAAACGGCGCGACCAGCGCCTCGCGCGTCATCCACGAAGCGCCCGGGTGCAGCACGACGTTGGCCGCGCGCAGCTGGCGCCCGATCTCGAGGAACACGCAGAACAGCCCCAGGGCGACGAGCGCCAGCCCGACGACCGCGAACGCCCGGTACCCGCCGCCGCCGGCCCACGCGCACGCGCCGGCGATCAGGAGTCCGGTGCCGCTGCCGCCGCCGATGAAATTGCCGGCGGCCCGCAGGTCCCAGTTCGCCTGCAGCCACGGGGCGACGCGACCGGGCTTCGGTTCGGCCAGGCTCATTTCGCGTCCCAGATGTAGTAGAGGTTCGGGTTGGTGCCGAGCTCCTCGTGCATGCGGAACCAGTGGTTCTCGGCCAGGAGCTCGGAGACGTTCGAGTGCGGATCGTCGAGGTCGCCGAACGCGTAGGTCTTCGTGATGCACGAGTTCACGCAGGCGGGCGTCGCCTCCGGATCGACGCCGGGCTTCAGGCCGCGCGCGAGGCCGGCGTCGATGCGGTCGACGCAGAAGGTGCACTTGTTGGCCACCGACATGCGCTGCGGGTCGAAGCGCGCCGCCTCGGTCGCCGTCGGCGCCGCGCCGTAGGCGAAGCGCTTGCGGTGGTTGATGTGGCGCGCCTGGTAGGGGCAGGCGACCGCGCAGTAGCCGCAGCCGATGCACAGATCGTAGTCCATCGTGACCATCCCGTCGGCGCGCTTGCGCGTCGCGGTGGTCGGGCACACCGGCACGCACGGCGGGTCCGAGCAGTGCATGCAGCCGACCGGCACGAACGAGCGCCGCACGTTCGGGTACTCGCCCACCTCCAGGTCGAGCACCTGCCGCCACTGCGTGTTCGGCGGCGTCGCGTTCGTGTGCTTGCACGACGCCGTGCACGTCTGGCAGCCGATGCACCGGCGCAGGTCGACGGCCATCGCCCAGCGCGTCATGCCGCCGCCTCCGCGCGGCCGACTGCCGCCTCCGCCCCGGTGCGTCCGCGGCCGGCGGCGCGCGCGCCGCGCCCGCCCCCCGCGCCGCGCGCGGGTTTCCGCGCCGGAGGACTCATGCGGCGACCTTCTCGATGCCGACCCGCACGAGGTCCGCGGCCGAGCCGGTGGCGTCGGTCAGGTCGAGCGACATCGGCACGAGCGCGTTCATGCTCGGCGCGTGCAGGTCCTTCGCGAACGGCTGCACCCACTGGTCGAACTGGCCGATCATGAGCAGCGTGTCGGGGCGGATGCCCTGGCGCAGGATCGCGGGACCGCGGGTCGAATGCACGTACGAGCGCACCTCGACCAGGTCGCCCTCCTCGATGCCGAGGCGGCGCGCCGTGCCGGTGTTGATCACCACGCCGCGATGGCCGCGCACGTTGCCCGACACCTCGTGCATGAGCTGCAGGCTGACGTTCGCGCCCCACGAGTACTGCATGCTGCGCGAGGTCACCAGCCAGAACGGGAAGTCCGCGAGCGCGCCGTGCTTGGCGGCGTCCTTCTCCCAGATGCCGGGGAAGTCCTTCACCGCGGGCAGCGCCTGGTACTCGGTGAGCTGCGTGTCCCACCACTGGATGCCGACCTCGTGCAGCCGCCGCCCGAGCTCCTGCCCGACGCGCAGGAGCTGCTCCTGGTACGGCATCTCGAAGCGGATGCCCTGCTTGCGCAGCTCGGGGAAGAGGTACCAGGTGAGGCGCGGGATCGGCCGCGTGCGGTAGCCGTGCTCGCGGTACCAGTCGAGGCCGTCGGTCGCGGCGCCGTCGGTGAGCTCGGCGCTCGCGGCCCGGCACACGCGGTCCCAGATCGTGTTCGCGTCGTGCTTGACCGCGGGGTCGAGCGTGAAGTCCCAGCCGCTGCCCGCGAGCGCCGTGCACGCCGCGCCGCGGTTGATCGCGCCGTTGTACTTCTCGAGCAGCCCGGTGCGCGCGGCGAGCTCGGTCGCGATGTCGGTCATGTCGCGCGCTTCCCCGCGCGGCGGCACCGCCGGCTGGCGCAGCGCGAAGCCCTCGTGATCCCAGTACGACTCGACGAACTTGGTCCCGCCGATGCGCAGGAGCTGCGTCGACTCGATGTCGGTCGCCTCGGGCAGCAGCACGTCGGCCATCCAGTTCGTCTCGTCGAGCGTGTACGCGAAGGCGACGGTGAACGGGAACTCCGCGACGCGGTCGGCGATCTCCCGCGTCTCCCAGAACGAGATGGTCGGGTTGGTGCGGTAGACGAACCACAGGCCCGGCGCCGTCACCTCGGGCCAGTGGTCGGGCGCCTGCTTGCGGAACATCCACGCGAGGTGCGTCGGCCCGAGCGCCTGGCTCCAGGGCGAGCTCGCCGACAGCGGCACCAGGGTGGAATGCGCGTTGCGCACCTTCGGCTTGCGCCGCCAGGTGTCCTTCCCGGTCGGGTTCATCGGGTACTGCATGAACCCGTCGGGGCCGGGCACGACGCTCGCCTGGCGCGAGGTCGCGGGCCGGTTCAGCCGCACGGTGGTGCCGAGCGTGCCGCCCGGCACCTCGAGGCCGCCGACGAGGCAGGCGGCGAGCGTGCGCGCGTAGACCGACTCGTAGCCGCCCCACCCGTTGGTCACCGTCTTGCCGAGCGCGATCGCCACCGGGCGCAGGGGCAGCGTCTCGCCCTCGATCTCGACCGTCGCGCCGACCTGCGCGTGCTCCAGGTACTCGGTCGCGATGCGGCGCACGGTGCCGGGCGCGATGTCGCAGACCTTCTCCGCCCACTCCGGCGTGTACTGCGCCATGTGCTCGACCAGCCGCGCGAACGCGGTGGTCGCCGTTATGCCCGCGTGCGGCCACTCCTGCCCGTCCGCGCCCACCTCGAGCGCGTCGAGCGTGAACTGCCCCTCGAGCGCCGGCTCCGTCCCCGGCGCGTCGAACGGCACCGCGGCGTTCGACTTCGCGTCCCAGAGCAGCGGCTTCCTGGTCGCGGGATGGCGCAGGAAGAAGCCGTTCGGCCCCACCAGGTAGGGCGAGCCGGTGTGGTGCTTGAGGAAGGGCACGTCGAGCGCATCGCGCGGCTTCTCGTGCAGGAGCACGTGGATCATCCCGAAGAGGAAGGCCGGGTCGGTCTTCGGCCTGATCGGGATCCACTCGGCGGAGGCCGCGCCGGTCACGGAGAGGTGCGGCTCGAGCTGCACGCGCTTCATGCCGCGCACGCGCGCCGCCGCGTGGCGCCATGCGCCCGCCACGCCCCCCGAGGCCTCGGTGTTGGCGCCGAACGACAGCACGTAGCGCGTGGTCGGCGTGTCGGGGCAGACCGTGAACGCGCGGTGCCAGAGCTCGCCGTACAGGTGCTCCGAGTGGTAGCACTTGACGCCCTGCCCGCTGCCGAAGCTGAAGTCGACCGGGCCCCAGGCCGCGAGGAACGCGGGAAACGTGCCCATGTAATAGGTAGGGGTACCGCCGCCGCCGAAGCTCGCGGCGACGCGCGGATAGCCCGCCTCGTCGGTGAGCCCCTTGGCGCGCAGCTCGTTCAGCTTGCCCGCGACGAGGTCGAACGCCTCGTCCCACGAGATCGGCACGAAGCCGGGGTCGTGGTCGCGGCCCTTCTTCGGGTTGGTGCGCTTCATCGGCCGCAGGCACCGGTTCGGGTTGTAGGTCTTCTGGACGATCCCGTACGCCCGCACGCAGCACTTGCCCCCGCCCGGATGCACGTCGGCCACGGCGAAGTTCGGCTCGACCTCGGTCGCGACGCCGTCGACCACCTTCACGGTGAGGAGGTCCGGGCCGGCCACGCACTGGTAGCAGTACTCGGGGACTTTCTTCACCGTCGCCGCCATGCTTGCCTCTGGTCGTCACGGCCCGAGGGGCCACACCCCCTCGGGCATTGCAGCGTCAAGAGAACCGCCCTAGCTGCCGCGCGCCTGCGCCGCCTTGGCCGCCACGCGCGCGCGCAGCTTCTCGACCTCGACGACGAAGCGGCCGTGCTCGCCGCGGCTCACCTCCTCGGCTCCGTCGCGCGCGACCAGGTCGAAGGCGACCTTGCGTCCGTCCACCGCCTTCACGGTGACCGTGATCTCGACGCTCATCCCGAGCAGGGTCGCGCCGCCGTGGGTGACGCTGATCCCGGTGCCGACCGAGTCCTCGCCCGGGTCGCAGTGCGCGAGCAGGAACTCGCGGCACGCGATCTCGAAGTCGCGCACCAGCTCGGGCGTCGCGTAGACGCGCAGGTTCTCGCCCAGGAAGTCGATGGTGCGCGGCTTGTCGATCGTGATGCGCCGCGTCGCGGTGAGGCCGGGCTTGAGGGTGTCCTTCATCGTTCCTCCGGGGAAGCGTCGATCTTACTCGCTGAACGCGGCCGGCGCAGGTGCGCGGGCCGGCAGAGTCTACAAGAGCCGCCCGGGCGAAACTCTTGATCCAGGCTAAGGCGGGAGGCGCATTCGGGCCTAGCATGCCCCCGATGGAGGAGACCGGGGGCCTGGAACCGATCGAGCGCGCGAGCCGCGACGAGCTCGCGCACGTGCAGCTCGAGCGCATGCGCCGGTCGTTCGCGCACGCGTACGCGCGCGTGGCGCACTACCGCGCGGCGTTCGACCGCGCCGGCGTCCGCCCCGAGGACCTGCGGACGCTCGCCGACCTCGAGCGCTTCCCTTTCACCACCAAGCAGGACCTGCGCGCGAACTACCCGTTCGGCATGTTCGCGGTGCCGATGGCCGAAGTGGTGCGCATCCACGCCTCGAGCGGCACCACCGGCAAGCCGACCGTGGTCGGCTACACGCGCGCCGACCTCGACCTGTGGGCGCACGTGATGGCGCGCACGATGCGCGCGGCCGGCGTGCGCCCGACCGACCTCGTCCACAATGCGCTCGGCTACGGCCTCTTCACCGGCGGGCTCGGGTTCCACTGCGGCGCCGAGCGGCTCGGCGCGACCGTGGTGCCGGTGGCGGGCGGCCAGACCGAGCGCCAGGTGCAGCTCATTCGCGACTTCGCGCCCGACGCGATCTGCTGCACGCCCTCGTACATGCTCACGATCGCCGACGAGTTCGCGCGCCAGGGCCTCGACCCGGGCGCGAGCTCGCTGCGCGTCGCGCTGCTCGGCGCCGAGCCCTGGACGAACGAGATGCGCAGCGCGATCGAGGCGCGCTTCGGGCTCGACGCGATCGAGTGCTACGGCCTGTCCGAGGTGATCGGTCCGGGGGTCGCCGCGGAGTGCGTCGAGTCGAAGGACGGCTGCCACGTGTGGGAGGACCACTTCTACCCCGAGATCATCGACCCGGCGTCGGGCCGCGTGCTGCCCGACGGCGAGTTCGGCGAGCTCGTGCTCACCTCGCTCACGAAGGAGGCGCTGCCGGTGGTGCGCTACCGCACGCGCGATCTCACCCGCCTCCTGCCGGGCAGCGCGCGCCCCGCGATGCGCCGCATCGCGAAGATCACCGGGCGCAGCGACGACATGCTGATCATCCGCGGCGTGAACGTCTTTCCCGGCCAGATCGAGGAGCTGATCCTGAAGTCGCCCGCGCTGTCGGCCCACTACCTGCTCGAAGTCTCGCGCCCGCGCCACCTCGACGAGCTGGCGGTGCGGGTGGAGGTGCGGCCCGAGCTCGCGCAGGCCGGCGCGGCCGCGTGGTCGCGCGCCGCGCGCGAGCTCGAGCACCACATCAAGTCCTACGTCGGGGTCAGCACCCAGGTCGTGCCGGTCGGTCCCGGCACGCTGGAGCGCTCCGCGGGCAAGGCGAAACGCGTGCTCGACCTGCGGGGCAGGCCGTCGTGAGCCAGGGCTTCCTCATCTTCGCGGTGCTCCTCAACGCGGGCCTCGGCGTCGTGGTGTTCTGGTGGGTGTACCGCGAGTTCCGGCGCAGCTCGCGCAGGAAGTGACCGCGCGCGCGCGCCGCCGCGCGGCGCCCGGCGCCGCTTGACCCACGTCAAGGCCCGCGCACGTTCGAGCCGGATCATGGACCGCCCATGAATGCGGCCGAACCCATCGCGACCGACCTCCCGCCGCTGCGGATCGGGGGGCGCTCGCTCCTGCCGATCGTGCAGGGCGGCATGGGCGTCGGGATCTCCGCGCACCGGCTCGCGGGCGCGGTGGCGCGGCTGAACGCGGTCGGCACCATCGCGAGCGTCGACCTGCGCCGTCACCACCCCGACCTCATGGCCGCGACCGGCACCGCGCGCGACAAGGCGGCGATCGAGCGCGCGAACCGGGTCGCCCTCGACCGCGAGATCCGCGCCGCGCTCGCCGCCGCCGGCGGACGCGGCCTGATCGCGGTGAACGTGATGCGCGCGGTCGGCCAGTACGCCGACTACGTGCGCCAGTCGTGCGAGAGCGGCGCGCACGCGATCGTCGCCGGCGCGGGGCTCCCGCTCGACCTGCCCGAGCTCGCCGCCGCATTCCCCGCGGTCGCGCTCGTCCCCATCCTGTCGGATGCGCGCGGCGTCGGGATCGTGCTGAAGAAGTGGCAGCGCAGGAACCGGCTGCCCGACGCGATCGTGATCGAGCACCCGCGCCACGCCGGCGGGCACCTCGGCGCGGCGCGGATCGAGGACCTCGCCGACCCGCGGTTCGAGTTCGCGCGCGTGCTCGAGGAGACCTTCGCGCTGCTCGCGCGCCTCGGCCTGGAGCGCGAGCGCATCCCGCTCGTGGTCGCGGGCGGCATCGCCTCGCCGGAGGCGGTGCGCGCCGCGTTCGCCCTCGGCGTGGCGGCGGTGCAGGTCGGCACGCCGTTCGCGGTCACGCTCGAGGGCGACGCCCACCCCGAGTTCAAGCGCGTGCTCGCCGAGGCGCGCCCGGAGGACATCGTGGAGTTCACGAGCGTCGCGGGCCTGCCGGCGCGCGCGGTGCGCACGCCCTGGCTCGCGCGCTACCTGGAGCGGCTGCCCGCGCTGCAGGCGCAGGCGCGCGCGCGGCGCGAGTGCCTGCTCGCGTGGGACTGCCTGGAGGTCTGCGGGTTACGTGACGGGCTGGTGAAGGCGGGCCAGTTCTGCATCGACAACCAGCTCGCGCGCGCCCTCGCGGGCGACGTCGAGCACGGGCTGTTCTTCCGCGGCGCGGGCGCGCTGCCGTTCGGACGCGAGATTCGCCCGGTGCGGGAGCTCGTCGCCCATCTGCTCGGAGCGCCGGCCGCGGCGTGAGCCGCGCGGCGCGCCGCCGGCAGCTAGGCGGCGGCCTCCTGGGCGCGGCGGACGAACGTGACCGGCCGCGCCGCCTGCTCGCCCGCATCCTCGTACGCGAGGCACTTCTCGCACACGGTGCCGCACACGTTCTCGGCCAGGTTCGCGCGCCGCAGCGCGCGGAACTTCTCCGAGTGCCAGGCCTCCTGGAACGACATGGTGTTGAGGTCGCCCATGTCGAAGCGGCCGTCGTGGTCGAAGCAGCACGCCGAGAGGTGGCCGTCGTAGGTGACGTGGCCCTCGGTGAAGAGCGACCAGCACGGCAACGGCTTGCGCAGCGCACCGACGCGCCCCTGGTTGCCCGCGGTGGGCCGCGTGCCCTTCGCGCCGCTGGTGAGCCCGGCCTGGCCGTAGAGCGGCAGCCAGTAGTGCTCGTCGACGTGCGGCAGGATCGCGTCCACCGCCTGCTCCATGCGCTGCTGCTGCTCGCCGTCGTAGAGGATGCTGGAGGCGTACAGCCCGCAGCGGTGCCCGGTCTCGGCCGCGACCTCGTCGCGGATGCGCCGCGCCTGCCGGATGTGCTCGGCGATCGCGGCGAACGTGCCCGCCTTCACGCCGGTCACCTCCTGGAACTGCTGCGCGTCGGCGAAGTTGTAGCTGAACTTGAGGCTGTCGAGGCCGGCGGCCATGCACGCGCGGATGCGCTCGGGTGTCGCCATGCGCCCGTTGGTGGTGAGAAAGACGTAGGGGTAGCCGCACTCGACCTTCGCGTACCGGATCGCCTCCGGCAGCCACGGCACCAGGAACGACTCGCCGAGGTAGAAGCAGCCGAGCTCCTCGACGCCCAGTTCGCGCATCTCGCGCACCACGCGGCTGAACAGCGACCAGGACATGTCGCTCTTGTGCCGTAGCCGCATGTGCGAGGCGCAGAAGAAGCACTTGAAGTCGCAGCGCGCCGTGAGCTCGATCTTGACGCTCTTGGGGATCGGCGGCGCCTCGCTCCGGTACTCGTCGGTGAGCAGCGTGATGCGGTCGATGCGCTCGGTGATGCCCACGGTCTTCTCCCGTACAAAAAAAATCGGCGGAACGCTTTCGGGTCTCGCGACCCTGGGCAGTTCCGCCAAACACCAGGAGTGAACGTATGGTGCCAGCGTGCCGCTGGCGGACAGTGACCTGGATCAAAGGATCGGCCCGGCCGCGCGCGGCTTTGGTCCGGAGGTGACGCGTTGGGCGCCGCGCGCGTGATGGAATGCCCCGGCCGCGCCGCGCGGCGCTTGGCAACGGGCGACGCTAGCCCTGATAGGCGCGCAGCCGCTCGGGATCGGTAACGCGAATGATTCTCCCGCGCACCTCGATCAGCCCGGAAGTCGAGAGGTCGTGCAGGATGCGCGAGAAGTGCTCGCGGGTGATGTTGAGCCGCGAAGCGAGCACGCCCTTGCTGGTGGCGAGCGCGATCTCGATCGGGGCGTTCGGCGGCGCCTCGTCCGGCGCGTCGCGCAACAGGTACCCGATCACGCGCTGGGTCCCGCTGCGCAGCGTGTAGGCCTCCAGGTCGTGCATCAGGCGGTGCAGCCGCTGCGCCAGCCCGGCGAGCATCTTGCGCGCGAAGCGCGGGTTGCGCTCGAGCTCGGCGAACACCCCCGCCTTGCCGATCTGGAGCAGCAGGGAGTCGGCGAGGGTCTCGGCGAACACCACGTAGGGCTTGTCGAGGAACATCACCGCCTCGCCGAAGCTCTGGCCCGGCCCGAGGATCTCGACCACCTTCTCCGACCCGTCGGCGGCCCCGAACGCGAGCTTCACCTGACCGTACACGACGACGTGGAACCCGACGCAGGCCTCGCCGCGGCGGAAGAGGATCGTCCCGGTGGGGGCGCGCACCTGAGCCGTCCCCGCCGCGATGCGGTCGAGCTCCGCGTCGGTCAGCTCGCGGAAGAGCGGGACGTTCTTGAGGAACTCCTGGATGCGGATCGGTGCGGCGGGCACGCGGGCATGCTCGGCCCCACCCGCCGCCTCGATCTTTGATGCGCGTCAAACGGCCCCCCCGCGGGGCGGGGCGCCCCTTAGAACGGGTCCATCGGCGGTTCGATTCCCGACGTCCGGACCGGGCGCTCGGGCGCGCGCGCCGCGGCCTCCGCGGCCCTCAGGACCGGTAGTCGATCCAGTTCGGCCCGCGCCTCGCGCGCTCCATCCGCCGCACGGTCGCCTCGAACATGCGCCGGCACGTGCCGCCGTCCGGGTCGAAGTTCATCGCATCGCGCCGGCACGACTCGCGCACCGCCTCGGTGAGCGCAATGTCGTAGCCGCCGGTCGCCTCCGCCTGGCACTGGACGTCGCAGGCCCGCTGCAGCGTCCACAGCAGCGCGAACGCGTGCGCGACGTCGCGCTCGGCCACCAGCAGCCCGTGGTTGCGCAGGATCATGACGTGCCGGTCGCCGAGGCTCTGCACCAGCCGCGGCTGCTCGTCGGCGCGCACGGTGATGCCCTCGAAGTCGTGGTAGGCGACGCGGCCGACCAGCATCGCGCCGTAGAAGTCGTCGTGGCGCAGCCCGGCGCGGCGGCAGGCGATCGCCATGCCGGTCGTGGTGTGGGTGTGCATGATGCAGTGCGCGTCGTCGCGCGCCGCGTGCACCGCGCCGTGGATGATGAAGCCGGCGCGGTTGACGCCGTACTGCGTCGGCGCCACCGGGTTGCCGGCGAGGTCGATCTTGACCAGGTTGGAGGCCGTCACCTCGTCGTACCACAGCCCGAACGGGTTGATCAGGAAGTGCCGCTCGGGCCCCGGGACGCGCACCGTGATGTGGTTGAAGATCGTCTCGTTCCAGCCGTACCAGTCGAACACGCGGTAAGCGGCGGCCAGATCGAGCCGCAGCCGCCACTCGGCCTCGCCGATGTGCGCCGGCCTGGTCAACACGCCCGTCTCGACGTTACCCATTTCCGCCTCCCTTCCTGGTGGTGTCGCGCGCATCGCCGCGCGCGCGAACGAGCGCCCCGGCTCCGTCGAACGCCGCCGCCGGAGACCCCGGTCGGCGACGGCATTCTGCCCCGGATCGGCCCGGCCGGCGGGCGGCCCGCGCTCGCAGCGCGCCTCACCGCGCCAGCGGGCCCGCCGCTCGGTCCGGGAAGGTGCGATCCGGCCGCCCCCGCGCCCCGCGCCGGGGCGCCGCGGGCGGTGCCTCGTCTACAATCTGGGGACCCATGCGGCGCGTTCCCCGAACCCTGTCGGACCTGGACCACGGCCCCGTTCAGCGGGTGCTCAAGGGGCTGGCGGCGTGCGGGATCGGCGTGGGGCTCGCCGCGCTCCTCGCGCAGACGGTGCTCTTCGAGCGCCTGAACGGCTGGATCCACGACGCCGCGCAGCGGCGCTTCAGCCCGGCGATCGACGTGGAGCAGGTGGTCGCCTTCCCCCTGCACGAGGAGTCGCTCGGGCGCGTCCTCGACCCGACCGCCCCGTGGCGCAACGAGCGCGAGGCCTACGCATACGTGTTGCGCTACCTGGAGGCGCACGGCGCGCGCGCCGTGGCGTTCCAGTCGGTGCTCGCCGACGAGCTCCCGGGCGACGACGCGCTCGCGGCGGCGCTCGGCCGCAACAGCGTCCTCGCGGTTGCCGGGGTGACCGTGCCCCTCAACCCGACCGCGAGCTACCAGCGCCAGCTCGCCGCGAAGGCGGTGCCGCGGAACGCGGTCGGCCTGGAGTCCGAGGCGCACATCCCCTACCTCGGGTGGGCGCACGTCAAGCTGCCCGGCGAGCGACTCACGCGCGACAGCGCGGCGGCGATCGGCGTCGTGAACGCGGTCCCGGACGAGGACGGCATCCTGCGCCGCATCCGCCTCTTCCACGGCGTGCAGGGCTACCTCATCCCGAGCCTCCCGGTGGCGGTGCTCGCGGCGGCCGACCCCATGCTCTCGCCGCCGCGGGTGGTGGGCGATGCGCTGCTCGTGCGCCGCGGTCGCGTGCCGCTGGGCGAGAAGGGCGACGTCGCGCTGCGCTTCCCGCGCAACGCCGAGGACGTGCGGGTGATCCCGTTCAGCGAGCTCGCGCTCGCCGCGCGCGGCGTGCCCGCGTCGCAATGGGTCGCGCGCGAGGTCGCCGGCAAGGTCGCGTTCATCGGCCGCACCGACGGCTCGGCGGGCGATCAGGTCTACACGCCGGTGGGCCGCATGTCGAGCCTCGAGTTCGCCGCGATCGCGTACGCGACGCTCGCGGCCGGACAGGTGCTCGCGCCCGCGTCGATGGCGTTCGACGGCGCGCTGCTCGCCGCGGCGCTGTTCCTGCCGCTGCTGCTGCTGTGGCGCGGCGTGGAGGCGAGCGGGCGCAGCTTCGCCATCGGCTTCACCGTCCTGCCGCTCGCGCTCGCGGCGGCGGGCATCGCGCTGTTCGTGTTCGGGTACCAGTCGCGCTGGCTGTTCGCCACCCTCGCCGGCACCGCGACGCTGGCGCTGGTCGCTTCGCTGTGGCTGTACCTCCTCACCGACGAGCGGCGCCGGCTGCGCTACGAGACGCTCGCGGCGCGCGAGGCGAACCGGCTGAAGAGCGAGTTCCTGAACCACCTCACGCACGAGCTGCGCACGCCGCTCACCGCGATCACCGGGTTCAACAAGCTCAACCAGTTCACCGACGACCTCGGGCGCGAGGCGCGCATCCGCAACAGCGCCACCATCGCGCGCAACTGCGAGCACCTGCTGCAGCTCATCAACAACCACCTCGACCTGGCGAAGATCGAGGCCGGTGCGCTGACGATCACGCCCGCGCCCGAGAGCGCCGAGCAGCTCTGCCGCGACGCGCTCGCCACGATGGCGCCGCTCGCGGAGGAAAAGCGCGTGCGCCTGCGCTTCACCCGCGCCACCGAGGTCCCGCCCGCGCTCATGCTCGACGGGGCGCGCGTGCGCCAGGTGCTCATCAACCTGCTCGGCAACGCGCTCAAGTTCACCCCCGCCGGCTCGGTCGAGCTCACCGCCGCGTGGCACGTCGCCGCGCTGGTGCTCGAGGTGCGCGACACCGGCCCCGGGATCCCGGACGAGGCGATCGCGCGCATCTTCGAGCCTTTCGAGCAGGGGGACGCGAGCATCGCGCAACGCTACGGCGGCACCGGCCTCGGGCTGGCGATCACGCGCAACCTCGTCGACCTCATGGGCGGCACGATCGAGGTGTCGTCGCGGGCCGGGCTGGGCTCCACCTTCACCGTGCGGCTGCCGGCCGAGATCGCCGCCCGCGCCCAGACGGTGCGCCCGATCACGGACGCGATCGCCGCGCGCGAGCCGCTCGACGGGCGCGTGCTCGTGGCCGAGGACAACGAGGACATCCGCGAGCTCGTCCACGTGCTGCTCACCAAGCTCGGCGTGGAGTCGAGCTGCGTCGCCAACGGCCTCTCGGCGGTCGAGGCGGCGCTCGGCGGGCGCTTCGACGCGGTGCTCATCGACCTCGAGATGCCGGTGATGAACGGCTACGAGGCGGTGCACGTGCTGCGCACGCGCAACTACACCGGGTCGATCCTCGCGCTCACCGCGCACACCGAGGGCGCCGAGGTGGAGCGGGCGCGCGCGGCCGGGTGCGACGGCGTGGTCACCAAGCCGGTCACGCTGGAGAGCCTGCGCGCCGCGCTGCGGCCGATCCTGCGCGACTCGCAGCGCGCCCAGGCGCCCGCGCGCGCCGGCGACGGATTTGCACGCTAGCGCGCCCCGCGCGGGGCCGGAGCGGACAAATTGCCGCGCCGTCCGCCCCCCCGCTCCGTAGACTCGCGCCCATGGAATCCGCCCGTCGCACCGTCGCGGTGGCCGGAGAGCTGCGCGACCTGATCCCGCGCTTTCTCGCCAACCGCCGGCTGGAGGTCGCGCAGCTCGGCGCCGCCGCCGCGCGCGGCGACTTCGAGGCCGCGCGCCGGATCGGCCACACCCTGAAAGGGGTCGGAGGCGGCTACGGCTTCGACGAGATCACCCGCCTCGGCGCCGCGATCGAGTCGAGCGCGCGCAACGGCGGAGGCGAGGTCGCGGCGCTCGCGCGCGAGCTCGCCGACTACCTCGACCGCGTCGAGATCACCTTCACTCCCTGAACCGCCCCATGCGCATCGCAATCGTCGAGGACGACGTCTCGCAGGCCGACCTGGTGCGCATCTGGCTGGTCGGGGCCGGGCACACCTGCCACACCTTCGCGCGCGGACGCGAGTTCATGCGCGTCATGGCGCGCGACAGCTTCGACCTCCTGGTCCTCGACTGGGAGCTCCCGGACGTGAACGGCGACGCGATCCTCGCGTGGGTGCGCGCCAACGTGCGCGAGCCGGTGCCGGTGCTGTTCACCACCGCGCGCGACGCCGAGGCCGACATCGTCCAGGCGCTGAAGGCCGGTGCCGACGACTACCTCGTCAAGCCGCTGCGCAAGCAGGAGCTGCTCGCCCGCGTCGAGGCGCTCGGGCGCCGCGCGCGGCCGAAGCCGCGCGTCGCGGAGCGCCTCAAGCTGGCCGAGTTCGACGTGGACGTCGACCGCCGCGTGGTGACCCGCCACGGCGCCGAGGTGGACCTCACGCAGAAGGACTTCGACCTCGCGGTGTTCCTGTTCCGCAACGTCGGCAACCTCGTCTCGCGCGGCCACATCCTCGAGTCGGTGTGGGGCCGCACCTCCGACCTCAACACCCGCACCGTCGACACGCACGTGAGCCGGCTGCGCTCCAAGCTCGGGCTGGTGCCGGAGAACGGGTGGAAGCTGAGCGCGGTGTATCAGCACGGCTATCGCCTCGAGCAGGTGACGCCCGAGGCCAAGCCGAACGGCGCGCCGTCGCAGACCGCGTAGGGGCGTCGGACGCCCGACGCCGTCGCCGGACGGCGACAGCCGCCTGCCCCCGTGACGGATTGCCCGCCCCGCGCGGCGGCCGCGTTGCCCCGGGGTTTATGACAGAAGCATAGTGACTGCGCCCGTTCCGGATAGGGCCTGTCGGCTCGCTCCGGGACGCTCCGACAATTCCGATGGGAGGCGCGGCACATGGCACTCGACCGGTTTCAGCACAAGGACTGCGCCATCACCGTGAGCGCAATCTTCTTGTCCGGACCCAGACGGTGGCGTCCGCAGCTCTTCATCGTCCGGCTCTGCCGCGGCGCGGCTCGCGTCCGCGAGCAGGCCGTCATCGACCAGCCGGCGATCTTCCAGTCGGCGCACGAGGCGCTGGCGTTCGGACGGTTCCACGCCTGCCAGCTCGTCGACGGGGCGCTGCCGGGGTTGAGAGTCTGAGCGCGCCGGCGCGCGGCGCGTCCAGCGCTCGGGCGAAATCCGCTGCGGCGCGGCGAGCCGCGCGCGGCGGGTGGTGCCGGGAGCGAGAATCGAACTCGCACGACCTCGCGGCCGGCGGATTTTGAGTCCGCTGCGTCTACCAGTTCCGCCATCCCGGCTGCCCGGGGCATTATCGGGGAATGACCGACCCCCGGCAACGCAGCACGGTCGACGACTTCGACTACGACCTGCCCGAGCGGCTCATCGCGCAGCGCCCGGCCCCGGAGCGGACCGGCAGCCGCCTGCTGCGTCTCGCGCGGGACGGCGCGTCCGATCGCGCGTTCACCGATCTGCCGCGGTTCCTCTCGGCGGGCGACCTGCTGGTGTTCAACGACACGCGCGTCATCAAGGCGCGGCTCTTCGGCCAGAAGGACTCCGGCGGGCGCATCGAGGTGCTGATCGAGCGCGTGCTCGGGCCGCACGAGGCGGCTGCCCAGATCCGCGCGAGCCACGCGCCGAAGCCGGGCGCGCGCCTGAAGCTCACCGGCGCGGTGGAGGCCGAGGTGATCGCACGCGCGGACGATCTCTTCCTGCTGCGGTTCGATGCGTCCGATTCGGTCCTCGCCGTCCTCGACCGGCACGGCGAAGTCCCCCTGCCCCCATACATCACGCACACGCCCGATGCTGCCGACCGGCAGCGCTATCAGACGGTCTATGCCCGCACACCCGGCGCCGTCGCTGCGCCGACCGCGGGACTGCACTTCGACGAGCCGCTGCTCGAGCGCCTGCGCGCGCAAGGCGTCGAGACCGCGTTTCTCACCCTGCACGTCGGCGCCGGCACCTTCCAGCCGGTGCGCGTGACGAGCCTGGCCGACCACCGCATGCACCGCGAGTGGTACGAGATCCCCCCCGCCACCGCGGACGCCGTGCGCCGGACGCACGAGCGCGGGCGCGACGTCGTCGCAGTCGGCACCACCTCGCTGCGCGCGCTCGAAGCCGCCGCACGCGGCGGCGCGGTCGCGGCGGGCTGCGCCGAGACCGACCTCTTCATCACGCCCGGATTCCGTTTCCAGGTCGTCGATCGCCTGATCACCAACTTCCACCTGCCGCGCTCCACGCTGCTCATGCTCGTCTGCGCGTTCGCCGGGACGGGCCGCGTGCGCGCGGCGTACCGCCACGCCATCGAGCGGGACTACCGCTTCTTCAGCTACGGCGACGCTATGCTGGTGGATAGAATCGCGGGGTGAGATCAACCGCGCGCCTCGCACGCACCCGCTCGGCGCGCTGCCCCCCGCTCCCCCTTCCCCTCGCCCCCAGACTCGGGGGCGAGGGGAGCCGCGCGACACGAACGCAGAGTTCCGAATGAAGTTCATCGTCACCCACACCGACGGCGCCGCGCGCCGCGGCGTCCTCGAGCTCCCGCACGGCCGGGTCGACACGCCGGTCTTCATGCCGGTCGGCACCTACGGCGCGGTCAAGGCGATGAGCCCCGCGGAGCTCGTCGAGGTCGGCGCGCAGGTCGTGCTCGGCAACACCTTCCACCTCTGGCTGCGGCCCGGGCTGCCGGTGATCGCGGCGCATCGCGGCCTGCACCGGTTCATGGGCTGGAACCGGCCGATCCTCACCGACTCGGGCGGCTACCAGGTGTTCAGCCTCGGCGAGCTGCGCACGATTTCCGAGGAGGGCGTGCGCTTCGCCTCGCCGCTCAACGGCGATCGCCTCATGCTCACCCCGGAGGAGTCGATCCGCATCCAGCGCACGCTCGACTCCGACGTCGCGATGGTGTTCGACGAGTGCACGCCCTTCCCCGCCACCGAGCGCGCGGCGGCGCAATCGATGCAGCTCAGCCTGCGCTGGGCCGCGCGCTGCAAGCAGGAGTGGGCGCGCGCCGACGCCGGCGGCAGCGCGCTCTTCGGCATCGTCCAGGGCGGCATGTACGAGAGCCTGCGCGACGAGTCGCTCGCCGGCCTGGCGGCGATCGGCTTCGACGGCTACGCCATCGGCGGCCTGTCGGTCGGCGAACCGAAGGAGGACATGTACCGCGTCCTCGCCCACGCCGCGCCGCGCCTGCCGCCCGACCGCCCGCGCTACCTGATGGGCGTCGGCACCCCGGAGGACCTCGTCGCCGGCGTCGCCGCCGGCATCGACCTGTTCGACTGCGTGCTCCCGACGCGCAACGCGCGCAACGGCTGGCTCTTCACGCGCTGGGGCGACGTGAAGATCCGCAACGCGCGCTATCGCGACGACACCCGGCCGATCGACGAGACCTGCGCATGCCACGCCTGCCGGCACTTCAGCCGCGCCTACCTGCACCACCTGCAGCGGACCAACGAGATCCTGGGCGCGCGCCTCGCGACGCTGCACAACCTCTTCTACTACCTCGCCCTGATGCGCGAGCTGCGCGAGGCGATCGCCGCCGGCCGGCTGGACGCGTACGGCGCGCGCTTCGCGGTCGACCGCGCGCGGCTCGCGGCGGAAAATTAGCGGCCGCGTTCCTGCGTCCGGTATAATTCCGCGCCTCCAAAAAACACGCGACCGAGCCGCCCATGATCAGCGCCGCCTATGCGCAAGCGGCCGCCCCCACCGACGCGGGCGGCCTGATGGGGTTCCTCCCCATCATCCTGATGTTCGTGCTGCTCTACTTCATGCTGATCCGCCCGCAGATGAAGCGCGCCAAGGACCACAAGTCGATGATCGAGGCGCTCGAGAAGGGTGCGGAGGTCGTGACCTCGGGCGGATTGGTCGGCAGGATCACCAAGCTCACCGACGCCTACGTGACCCTCGAGGTCGCGGCCAACACCGAGATCGTGGTCCAGAAGCAGGCGGTGCAGACGCTCCTGCCGAAGGGAACGATCAAGGCGATCTGACGGCGCTCCGCCCGGCGCGCGCCGCGCCCCGCCCGCTGCCCCGATGAATCGCTACCCGCTCTGGGTCTACGTCACGGTCGCCGTGGCGATCGTGCTCGGCCTGCTCTACACGCTGCCGAACTTCTTCGGCGAGCTGCCGGCGGTGCAGGTGTCGAGCGCCAAGTCGACGCTGAAGGTCGACACGGCGACCATGGCGCGGGTGGAGGAAACGCTCAAGAAGGCGGGCATCCCCTACAACGGCGCCACCCTCGACCAGGTCGGGGTGAAAGTCCGCTTCGCCGACACCGACACGCAGCTCAAGGCGAAGGACGTCCTCGCGCACGCGCTCAATCCCGACGCGGACAACCCCTCCTACACGGTCGCCCTCAACCTGCTGTCGGCCTCGCCGCGCTGGCTCGCGGCGATCAACGCGCTGCCGATGTACCTCGGCCTCGACCTGCGCGGCGGCGTGCACTTCCTGCTCCAGGTCGACATGCGCGGCGCGCTGCTCAAGCGGCTCGACTCTTTCGCCGGCGACATCCGCACCACGCTGCGCGACAAGAACATCCGCCACGCCGGCGTGACGCGCGAGCGCGACACGGTCGTGATCCGCTTCCGCGACCCGGAGACGCGCGACAAGGCGCGGCGCGCGATCGCCGACGCGCTGCAGGATCTCGCCCTCGCCGACGCCGGCGAGGGCGCGGACCTGCGCCTGGTCGCGACCATCAGGCCCGAGGCGATCACCCGCATCCAGGATGCGGCGCTGAAGCAGAACATCAGCACGCTCGCCAAGCGCGTGAACGAGCTCGGCGTGGCCGAGCCGGTCGTCCAGCAGCAGGGCGCCGACCGCATCGTCGTGCAGCTTCCGGGCGTGCAGGACACCGCGGGCGCGAAGCGCATCCTCGGGCGCACCGCGACCCTCGAGATCCGCATGGTGGACGAGGAGGCCTCGCGCGACCCGCAGAAGCTCCTCGACGCGAAGAACGGCAGGGTGCCGTTCGGCGACGAGTACTACGAGGACCGCCAGGGCGGCGGCATCCTCGTGAAGCGCCAGGTGGTGCTGACCGGCGACCGCCTCACCGACGCGCAGGCCGGCTTCGACAACCAGACCCAGGAGCCGGCGGTGCACCTCACGCTCGACTCCACCGGCGCGCGCATCTTCCGCGACGTCACGCGCGAGAACGTCGGCAACCGCATGGCGATCCTGCTGGTCGAGCGCGGCAAGGGCGAGGTGATCACCGCGCCGGTGATCCGCACCGAGATCGCGGGGGGGCGCGTGCAGATCAGCGGCGGGCGCATGAGCACGACGGAGGCGAACGAGACCGCGCTGCTGCTGCGCGCCGGCGCGCTCGCGGCGCCGATGGAGATCGTCGAGGAGCGCACGGTGGGCCCGAGCCTCGGCAAGGAGAACATCGAGAAGGGCTTCCACTCGACGCTGTGGGGCTTCGTCACGATCGTCGTCTTCATGTGCGTGTACTACGCGATCTTCGGCGTGTTCTCGTCCATCGCGCTCGCCGCCAACCTGCTGTTCCTGATCGCGCTGCTGTCGCTCCTGCAGGCCACGCTCACCCTGCCCGGCATCGCCGCGATCGCGCTCACGCTCGGCATGGCGATCGACGCCAACGTGCTGATCAACGAGCGCATCCGCGAGGAGCTGCGCGGCGGCGCCACCCCGCAGGCGGCGATCCACGCCGGCTACGAGCGCGCGTTCGGCACGATTCTCGACTCCAACGTCACGACGCTGATCGCCGGTCTCGCGCTGCTCATCTTCGGCTCCGGCCCGGTGCGCGGGTTCGCGGTGGTGCACTGCCTCGGCATCCTCACGTCGATCTTCTCCTCGGTGGTGGTGAGCCGGTCGCTCGCCAACCTCTGGTACGGCGGGCGGCGCAGGCTCGAGCGCATCGCGATCGGCAACACTTCGTGGAAGTGACGCGGTAGGGAACGCACATGGAGTTCTTCAAGATCCGGCGCGACATACCGTTCATGCGGTATGCGCTGTACTTCAACATCATCTCCTTCGTCACCTTCCTCCTCGCGGTGTTCTTCCTCGCCACCAAGGGGCTGCACTTCTCGATCGAGTTCACCGGCGGCACGGTGATGGAGGTGAGCTACGACCATCCGGCCGAGATCGACCGCGTGCGCGCCGCGCTCGAGAAGGCCGGCCACACCGACACCCAGGTGCAGACCTTCGGCAGCTCGCGCGACGTGCTGATCCGCATGCCGCTCAAGGCCGGCCAGACCAGCGCGGACCTGTCCAAGGAAGTGATGGCGACGCTCGCGGCCGACGACAAGACGGCGCAGCTGCGGCGCGTGGAGTTCGTGGGGCCCCAGGTCGGCCGCGAGCTGGCCGAGAACGGCGCGCTCGCGCTGCTCATCACCGCGCTCGGCATCGTCGCCTACCTCGCGCTGCGTTTCGAGTGGAAGTTCGGCGTCGCCGCGATCATCGCCAACCTGCACGACGTGGTGATCATCCTCGGCTTCTTCGCCTTCTTCCAGTGGGAGTTCTCGCTGCCGGTGCTGGCCGCGGTGCTCGCGATCCTCGGCTACTCGGTGAACGAGTCGGTGGTGATCGCCGACCGGATCCGCGAGAACTTCCGCAAGATGCGGAAGGCGCCGATCGACCAGATCATCGACAACGCGATCACCAGCACCATCTCGCGCACCATCATCACCCACGGCAGCACCCAGGTCATGGTGCTCTCGATGCTGCTGTTCGGCGGGCCGGCGCTGCACTACTTCGCGCTCGCGCTGACGATCGGCATCCTGTTCGGGATCTATTCCTCGGTGCTGGTCATGGCGCCGCTCGTGCGCTGGCTGGGGGTGAAGCGCGAGGACCTGGTCAAGCCGGTCAGGGAGCGCAAGCAGGAGGCGGTGGTCTAGCAGGTCGCCCCGGGCGCGGAATAGACCGCCTCCGGTCGCTGTTATAGCATCCGATGCCGCGGCCCGGCCGTAGCAGCAACTCGACCCCCACCCATCAGGAGGAGAAACGGATGAAGAGGAAGCTCGTAGCCGCCGCGGTCGCGCTCGCCCTGGGCGCGGGCGTCGCGGCCACCGCGCTCGCGCAGGTCAAGCCGGAAGTGCTGGTCAAGCAGCGGCAGTCGGCCATGACGCTGATCGGCAAGTACTTCGGGCCGCTCGGCGGCATGCTCAAGGGCGCCGTGCCCTTCGACGCGGCCGTGGTCGCCCGCAACGCCGGCTACCTGGAGGTGCTCGCGAAGATGCCCTGGGACGGCTTCGCCGAGGGCACCAAGGGCGAGAAGAGCCACGCCCTGCCCGCGGTCTGGAGCGATGCGGCGAAGTTCAAGCAGGCGCAGGACCACCTGCAGACCGCGGTCGCCAGCCTCGTGACCGTCAGCAAGGGCGGCGACGAGGCGAAGACCAAGGCGGCGATCGGCGACGTCGGCAAGGCGTGCGGCGGCTGCCACGACAACTTCCGCGAGAAGCGATAACGCCACCCGCGGCCGGCGACAACCCCGCTGCGGCGGGGTTGTCCGTTTTTTGAGGGCACCATGCAGATCCGTCCCGGTACCGCCTTGAAGCTCGGCCTGGTTGCGCTGCCCCTGCTCGCGCCCGTCCCCTCTGGCGCGCAGCAGGGCGACGCGCAGCGCGGCGAGTACCTCGTCAGCGCGGGCGGCTGCCTGGGCTGCCACACCGAAAAGAAGGACGGCGCCGTCCCGTTCGCCGGCGGCCGCGCGCTCGAGACGCCGTTCGGCACCTTCTACGGGCCGAACATCACGCCGCATCCAGAGGCCGGGATCGGGCGCTGGACCGAAGCGGACTTCGTGCGTGCGATGCGCGAAGGCGTGCGGCCCGACGGGGCGAACTACTTCCCGGCGTTCCCGTACCCCTCGTTCACGAAGATCGCGGACGCGGACCTGCGCGACATGTGGGCGTACCTGCGCACCCTTGCGCCCAGCGCGCAGCCGAGCAGGCCGCACGAGCTCGGTGTCCTCTACCGCTGGCGGCTCCCGGTGAGCGCGTGGAAGTGGCTCTACTTCACGCCCGGCCCCTTCGTCCCCGACCCGCAGGCCTCCGCGGCGGTCAATCGCGGGGCCTACCTCGTCCAGGCGCTCGGCCACTGCGGGGAGTGCCACACGCCGCGCGACTTCCTCGGCGGCCCGAAGAAGGACCGCTACCTCGCCGGCGGCAAGGGGCCCGAGGGGAAGAGCATCCCCAACCTGACCCCGACGCGCCTGAAGAAGTCGAGCGACAAGGAGCTCGAGGACGTGCTCAAGACCGGGATCACGCCCGACGGCGACGTCCTCGCCGACGCGATGGGCGAAGTCGTGACCAACACCACGAGCAAGCTCACGCCCGCCGATCTCGACGCCGTGATCGCCTATCTGCGCACGCTGCCGCCGCTGCCCGACGAGCCGAAGTAGGCACGCCCCGGCAGCATGCGCGCGATCAGGCCGTCGCGATCGACGAACTGGTGCCTGACCGCGGCCGCGACGTGGACGATCACGAGCGCGAGCAGCGAGAAGTTGAGCGCGACGTGCGCGAGCCTGAAGCCCTCCGCGAGCGTCTCGTCCTCGCCGACCAGGTCCGGCAGCGGCCACCGCCCGAGGTAGACCGTCGGCGCGCCCGCGGCGGAGCCGTGGAGCCAGCCCGATAGCGGGATGGCGAGCAGCAGGCCGTAGAGCGCCCAGTGGGTCGCGGTCGCGGCGCGCCGCTGCCACGCAGGCATCGGCGGGAGCGGCGGGGGGCGGTGCCTGAGGCGCCAGCCGAGGCGCACGCTCATCAGCCCGAACACCGTGACTCCGATCCACCTGTGGTACGAGGCGAGCTCGAGCCTGCGCGGCGAGAGCGGCAGGTCGGCCATGTACAGTCCGAGCGGGAAGGTGACGAAGAGCGCGCCCGCGATCAGCCAGTGGAGCGCGATCGCGACGCGATCGTAGCGAGCGTCCGCCGGGCTCACCGCGCGCTCAGACCCGGCGCGCGAGCTCGGCCGCCTTGCCGGTGTAGGTCGCGGGCGCGAGCGCGAGCAGCCGCGCCTTCGCGTCCTCGGGAAGGGCGAGCCCGCCGATGAACGCGCGCAGCGCCGCGGGCGTGACCCGGGCGCCGCGCGTGAGGTCCTTCAGCTGCTCGTACGCGTCCTCGATGCCGTGGCGGCGCATCACCGTCTGCACCGCCTCGGCGAGCACCTCCCAGTTCGCCTCGAGGTCGGCCGCGAGCCGCGTGCGGTCCACTTCGAGCTTGTCCAGGCCGCGCACGCACGCGACGTAGCCGAGCAGGCTGTGCCCGAACGCCACCCCGACGTTGCGCAGCACGGTCGAGTCGGTGAGGTCGCGCTGCCAGCGCGACAGCGGCAGCCGGTCGGCGAGGTGGCGCAGGAGCGCGTTCGCCACGCCGAGGTTGCCCTCCGAGTTCTCGAAGTCGATCGGGTTCACCTTGTGCGGCATCGTCGACGAGCCCACCTCGCCTGCCACCACCTTCTGCCGGAAGTAGCCGAGCGCGATGTAGCCCCACACGTCGCGGTCGAGGTCGACGAGGACGGTGTTCAGCCGCGCGAGCGCGTCGAACGCCTCGGCGAGCGCGTCGTGCGGCTCGATCTGGGTCGTGTACGGGTTGAACTCCAGCCCGAGCGACTCGACGAACCGGCGCGCGAACGCCTCCCAGTCGACCTGCGGGTACGCGGCGAGGTGCGCGTTGTAGTTGCCCACCGCGCCGTTCGCCTTGCCGGTGAGCCGCACCGCGGCGAGCCGCGCGCGCGCGCGCCGCAGCCGGGCGACCACGTTCGCGAGCTCCTTGCCGAGCGTGGTGGGCGTCGCGGGCTGGCCGTGCGTGCGCGCGAGCATGGCGGCGTCGGCGTGCTCGCGCGCGAGTCCCGCCAGCCGGTCGACGAGCCGGTCGATCGTCGGCAGGAGCGCCTCGTCGCGCGCGCCGCGCACGAGCAGCGCGTACGCGAGGTTGTTGACGTCCTCGGAGGTGCAGGCGAAATGGATGAACGCGCTCGCGCGCTCGAGCGCTTCGTCGCCCGCGACGCGCTCGCGGATCCAGTACTCGATCGCCTTGACGTCGTGGTTCGTCCGGCCCTCGATCGCTTTCACGCGTTCGCCGTCGGCCTCGGCGAAGGCCTGCGCCAGGCCGCGCAGCTTCGCCGCCGCGGCGGGCGCGAAGGGCGCGACCTCGGCCACCCCCGGTTCCGCGCCGAGCGCGAGCAGCCACTCGACCTCCACCCGGACCCGCGCCCGCATCAGCGCGAGCTCGCTCGCCCACGGCCGCAGCGGCTCGAGGCTGCGCGCGTACCGGCCGTCGAGCGGCGAGATCGCGGTGAGCGCGGAGAGCGGCATCGTGCGGGCGGAAGCGGGCGCGGTCGAGTCTACCACGCGCCCCCCTGCGCACCGCCTGCGCGCGAGGCGCGCGTATATAATCCGGCGTCGTCGCTCGAGCGTTCCCGCCCCGTCGCCCCGCCCAAATGAAGCTCATCGGCTCGCTCACCAGCCCGTACGTCCGCAAGGCGCGCATCGTCGCCGCCGAGAAACGCGTCGAGTACGCGTGGGAGCCGCACAACGTCTGGGCGCCGGAGAATCCGGTGCCCGACTACAACCCGCTCGGCAAGGTGCCGGTGCTCGTCCTGGACGACGGGACGGCGCTCTACGACTCGCGCGTGATCTGCGAGTTCCTCGACTCGGTCTCGCCCATCGGCAAGCTGATCCCGGCCGACAACCGGGAGCGCATCGAGGTGCGCCGCTGGGAGGCGCTCGCCGACGGCGCGCTCGACGCGGGCGTGCTCGCGCGGCTGGAGGGCCAGCGTCCCGCCGCCGAGCGCAGCGCGTCTTGGATCGACCGCCAGATGGGCAAGGTGGCGCGCAGCCTCGACGCGATGGACATCCAGATCGGCACCCGCCCCTGGTGCCATGGCGCCGCGTTCACCCTCGCCGACGTCGCGGTGGGCGCGTGCGTGGGCTGGTTCGACTTCCGCTTTCCGCAGCTCGAGTGGCGCAAGGACCGGCCGAACCTCGCGCGGCTCGCGGTGAAGCTCGCCGAGCGGCCGAGCTTCGCCGAAACCGCCCCGCGCGAGTAGCGCGCGCGGGGTTCACTGGATCACCCCGCCCCCGAGGCACACCTCCCCGCTGTACAGCACCACCGACTGACCCGGGGCGACGGCCCACTGGGGCTCTTCGAACTCGATCTCGCAGCGCTCCGCGTCCTGCGCCGCGATGCGGCAGGCGGCGTCGGCCTGGCGATAGCGGATCTTCCCGCCGTAGGTCGCGCCGGTCGGCGGCGGTGCGCCCGCCACCCACGCGAGATCCGCCGCCACGAGCGCGCGGCGCGACAGCAGGGGATGGTCGTGCCCCTGCACGACGATCAGCGCGTTGGCCGCCAGGTCCTTTCCCGCGACGTACCACGGCGCGCCGTCGCCCCCCTTCGTCCCGCCGATGCCGAGCCCCGAGCGCTGCCCGATGGTGTGGAACGCGAGCCCGACGTGCTCCCCGACCACGCGCCCTGCGGGGGTCTTCATCGGGCCGCGCCGGTGCGGCAGGTAGCGGTTGAGGAAGGCGCGGAACGGGCGCTCGCCGATGAAGCAGATGCCGGTCGAGTCCTTCTTCTCCGCGACCGGCAGGCCGGCCTCGTGCGCGATGCGCCGCACCTCGGTCTTGCGCAGCCGCTCGAGCGGGAACGCCACGCGCGCGAGCTGCGCCTGGGTCAGGCGGTGCAGGAAGTAGCTCTGGTCCTTGGCCGGGTCGGCGCCCTTCAGCAGCTCGAACCGCCCGTCGCGCGCGCGCACGCCGGCGTAGTGCCCGGTCGCGATCCGGCTCGCGCCGAGCGCGAGCGCATGGTCGAGGAACGCCTTGAACTTGATCTCGGCGTTGCAGAGCACGTCCGGGTTCGGCGTGCGGCCGGCGGCGTACTCGCGCAGGAACTCCGCGAACACCCGCTCGCGGTACGCGGCGGCGAAGTTGACGACGTCGAGCTCGATTCCTAGGAGGTCCGCGACCGCGGCGACGTCGACCAGGTCCTGGCGCGTCGAGCAGTATTCGTCGTCGTCGTCGTCCTCCCAGTTCTTCATGAACAGGCCGACGACTTCGTGTCCCGCGCGTTTGAGCAGCAGCGCGGCGACCGACGAGTCGACGCCACCGGACATGCCGACCACGATGCGCTCGGCGGACATGGGGCTAGAAGCGCAGGGGCCCGGTGCCGGGCGGCCGGGCGCCGGCCAGCCAGCGCTCCAGCGGATAGATGACGGCGTCGGCGCCGGGGTCGTGGAACCACGTGTCCACGACCCAGCGCGCGCCGTCCGGCTCGCTCAGCTGCGCGCCCCAGTGGACGGTGAAGATCCAGCCGCGCTGCACCCGGTCGCCGACGGCGTGGAAGCGCAACCAGCCCTTGCGCTCGAGCAGCGCGAGGTACGCGCTCGTGTTCCGCGAGTGGTCGATGCAGTCCATCCGGCCGTCGACCTCGTCGTCGTCGAGGTTGCCGCCGCGGTCGCGCCAGGTCGGGCTCTGCAAGGCGGCCTGGAGGGAGAACGCGCCCAGCGCCTGGGCGACCGCCGCGCGCTCGGCCGCGGGCGAGGCGACGCCGTCGAACAGGCGCCCGACCTCCCCTAGCACGTCGGAGTCGAACCGGATGCTCGCCACGTCCCGGCAGCCGTAGTTGAAGCAGATGTCCACCGCTTCGCCGAGCGCGGGCCCGCTCGCGACGAACGCGCCGGCCAGGGCGAGCGCGCGCGTGAGGCGGGTCATCCGGACTGCCCCAGCGCGTCGAGCCGACGGCCGCGCGCGGCGCGCAGCTGCGCCGCGGCGACGCCGACGACCGGTGTCCGGGCCGCGCTCATGCCGCCCGGCGCGTGTTCTTCCGGATGAAGTCCGCCATCCGCGCCACGCCCGCCTCGATCGCCTGGGGCGAGGCGGCGTAGCTGAAGCGCACGTGCTGCCCCTCGCCCGGCACGCGCGCGCCGAAGTGGATGTCGGCGAGCACCGCGACGCCGGCCTCGTGCAGCAGGCGCTTGCGGAACTCCTCCGAGTCCGCGGCCCCGATCATGCGGCACGCCTCGGTCACGTTCGGCCAGGCGTAGAACGCCCCGCCCGGGGTCTTGCAGGTCACCCCCGGTGCGTCGTTCAGCAGCCGCACGATGAGATCGCGGCGCTCGATGAACGACGCGCGCATCGCCTCGGCCTCGTCCTGCGGGCCGTTGATCGCCTGCACGGCGGCCCACTGGGTGATCTGCGAGGCGCACGAGTCGGTGTTCGTCACCCAGCGCACGAACTGCGGGGCGAGCACCGGGTTCGACGCGAACCCGAGCCGCCACCCGGTCATCGCCCAGGTCTTCGACGCGCCGTCGCAGATGATCGTGCGCTCGTACATGCCCGGGAGCGACGCGATCGAGGCGAACTCGCCTTCGTAGCACAGGCGCGAGTAGATCTCGTCCGCGTACACCCAGACCGCGGGGTGGCGGCGGAGGATCGCCGCGATGTCCTCGAGGTCCTTCCGGGCGAGGATGCCGCCGGTCGGGTTGTGCGGCGAGTTGAGGATCAGGAGCTTCGTGCGCGGGGAGAGCCTGGCCTCCAGGTCGGCCGGGTCGAAGGCGAAGTTGCGCGCCTCCCGCAGGGGCAGCGGCACCGGCACGGCCCCGTGCGCCTTGATCTGCGACTCGTAGATCGGGAAGCCGGGATTCGGGTAGATCACCTCGTCGCCGACCCCGTAGTCGGTGGTCGAGAGAATCGAGTACGCGATGAACGGCTTCGCGCCCGCGCCGACCACCACCTCGTCGGGCGCGACCGCGACGCCCCGCATGCGCCCCAGGTAGTGCGCGGCCGCCTCGCGCAGCGCGTCGATCCCGGCCGACGGCGTGTACCCGTGCCGGCCGTCGCGGATCGCCTCGATCGCGGCGTCCTGGATGTGCGCCGGCGTCGCGAAGTCCGGCTGGCCGATGCAGAACGAGATGACGTCGCGCCCCTGCCGCAGGAGCGCGGTCACCTCCGCGAGCACCACGAAGGCGTTCTCGGTGCCGAGGTCGGCGGTGCGGCGGCTGATCGCAGGCATGGGCGCGAAGCGGTCGTGTGCGGGAACCGTATTCTAGCCACAGCGGTGCGTGCGCCCTGCGCCCGCGCCGCGCGGTGGGGCGCTACAGGCGGCTGCCGAGGTTGAACCCGCCGAGGAAAGCGACCAGGTTCTGGCCGAGGAGCTCGAGCCCGTAGCCGCCCTCCTGCACGATCGCGGTCGGGAGCTTGAGGCTCGCGATCGCGTCGCCGATGCGCCGGTAGCCGTCGTTCGTGACCTTCAGCGCGGACAGCGGGTCGCGCTCGTGCGCGTCAAAGCCCGCCGACACCACCAGCGCCTCCGAGCGGTGCGCGCGGATCCCCTCCAGCGCCTCGTCCAGAGCGTCGAGATACTCGGCGTCGCCGCTCCCGCGCGCGAGCGGGATGTTGAGGTTGCAGCCCTCGCCCTCGCCCGCGCCGTACTCGTCGGCGTAGCCGGAGAAGAACGGGTAGTAGCCGGTCGGGTCGGTGTGGATCGAGACGAACTGCACGTCGGCGCGCCGGTAGAAGATCGACTGCGTGCCGTCGCCGTGGTGGGCGTCGACGTCGAGGATCGCGACGCGCGCGAACTGCGTGCGCAGCAGCTCCGCCGCGATCGCCGCGTTGTTGAGGTAGCAGAATCCCGCGGCGCGGTCGGCCGCGGCGTGGTGGCCCGGCGGGCGGCAGAGCGCGTATGCGGCGTGCTCGCCCGCGAGCAGCGCCTCGGCCGCCGCGAGCGCGGTGTGGGCGGCCGCGACCGCCGACTCCCAGGTGCCCGCGCCCACCGCTGAAGCGAGGTCGCCGATGTAGTAGCCCGCCTGCGCGACCGGGGAGGCCGCGCGCGGCGGCCGGCGCGGAGCGAGGTCGTCGTGCGCGCCGCGGTAGGGATGCGCGTTGGGCAGGATCTCGGGCCCGGGGTTCGTCAGCCCCGTCCAGCGCGCCCAGGCGGTGCGCAGGAACTCGAGGTACCCCGGCTCGTGCACGCGCGCGATCCACTCCAGCCCGAAGTCGTCGCGCGGCTCGTCCACGACGTAGCTCGCGCGCTGCACGGCCGCGAGCAGCCGCTCGCAGCGCTCCGGCACCTCGAGGTGCGGCACGAGCCGCCCCGCCATCATGAACTGCCAGGGGCGATGCGCGAGCTGCCTGGGCGAGTAGTAGATCTTCATTTGCGTGGCAAGGCCCGAGTGCCGCCGGGGCGCGGCGCGCGTGCGCGAGGCCGCGCGCGCACCGGGCGCAGTGTAGCTCACGCCGCCGCGGGCGGCGCCGCGGCGACGGTCGCGCACGGGCGCCCGCGGCGCCGGTTTCCCTGCGACTCGGGGGATAATCGCGGCTCGCGCCCCTCCGCCGCGCCCATGACCCGTCCCATCCTCGAAAACCTCAACGTCGCCGGCATGGAGGAGATGCCGACGCCGGAGGCGCTGCACGCCGCCGTACCGCTCAGCGAGCGCGCGGCGGAGACGGTGGCGCGCGGCCGGGAGACGGTGCGCGCGATCCTCGAGCGCCGCGACCCGCGGCTGTTCGTGGTCGCGGGGCCCTGCTCGATCCACGACCCGCAGGCGGCGCTCGACTACGCCGCGCGGCTCGCGCGCGCGGCCGAGCGCGTGCGCGACACGATCTGCGTCGTGATGCGGGTCTACTTCGAGAAGCCGCGCACGTCGACCGGCTGGAAGGGCTTCATCAACGACCCGCACATGGACGACTCGTTCCGCATCGACGAGGGGCTCGTGCGCGCGCGCCGGCTGCTCGCGCAGTTCGCCGAGCTGGGGCTGCCGGCGGGCTCCGAGGCGCTCGACCCCCTGTCGCCGCAGTACCTCGGGGACCTGATCAGCTGGTACGCGATCGGCGCGCGCACGACCGAGTCGCAGACGCACCGCGAGATGGCTAGCGGCCTGTCCGCCCCGGTCGGGTTCAAGAACGGGACCGACGGCGGGCTCGAGGTGGCGGTGAACGCGATCCGCTCGGCCGCCGCGCCGCACAGCTTCCTCGGCATCAACCCGCAGGGCCGCCCGGCGATCGTGCGCACCAGCGGCAACCGCCACGGCCACCTCGTCCTGCGCGGCGGCGGGGGGCGGCCGAACTACGACACGGTGAGCGTGCGCCTGGCGGAGAAGGCGCTCGCGGCGGCCGGGCTGCCGGCGAACATCGTCGTCGACTGCTCGCACGCGAACAGCCTCAAGGACCACACGCTGCAGCCGCTCGTGTTCCACGACGTCGTGCACCAGATCGCCGAGGGCAACCGCTCGATCGTCGGGCTGATGGTCGAGTCGAACCTGGCGGCCGGGAGCCAGCCGATCCCGGACGACCTGTCGCAGCTCCGGTACGGCGTGTCGGTGACCGACGCGTGCGTCGACTGGGCGACGACCGAGGAGATGCTCGCGCGCGCGAACGCCGAGCTCGGCCGCGCGCTGGCGGCGCGCGCGACCTAGCCCCGCGTCACTCCACCACGTCCTTGTACGCGTGCCAGGTCGCGTGCCCGATGACCGGCAGCGCGACGAGCAGGCCGACGTAGAAGGTCGCGAACCCGGCCGCGGTCAGGGCGACGACGAGCGCGCCCCACAGCACCATCGGCCGGAAGTTGGCGCGCAGCGCGTTGAAGCTCGTGATCATCGCCGAGAGCGCGTCCATCCGCTCGCGCTCGAGCAGCATCGGCAGCGACACCACCGAGGTGGCGAAGACGAACAGCGCGAACCCGCAGCCGGCCGCGACGTAGGCGCCGATGAACGCGAGCGCGTCGGGCGACTCGAGGAGCTGCGCGGCGAGCGTCGCGCCGCTCGGCACGCCCTGCGGGAAGAACAGCGCCACCACGACGATCGAGACGCGGATCCACACCGCGAGCAGCAGCGCGAGGATCACCGCGTAGAACCCGATCGCGCCCGGGTTCGCCTTCCACGCGGTCAGCGTGTCGCCGACCATCGCCCGCCGGCCCGACCGCACCCGCCGGCTGATGTCGTACAGGCCCATGGCGAGGAACGGGCCGACGATCAGGAAGCCGGTCAGGAACGCGATCTCGATCGCGCCCTTCCCCCACGACTGCGTGAGGATCACGCCCATCGCGGTGAGCACGCCGCCGTAGAAGAGGCTCGCCCCGGTCGCCGCGCGGAAGTCGCGCCAGCCCGCGCGCAGCCAGCGCCACGGCGCGTCCAGGCCGACGGCGCGGATCGGCGGCAGCCCGCTCGTGACCGTCAGGTACTCGGGCTCGCGCCGCGCGCCCTCGGGCGCGGGTTCGCGCGTCTCCTCGGTCATGACCGCCTCGCCGCCGCGGGCGTCAGCCCTGCTCCTGCGCGAACACTTCCCGGGCGGTCCGGAACGCGCTGAGCGCGCTCGGCGCGCCCGCGTAGGCGCCGACCTGCAGGAAGATCTCCGCGATCTCGTCGCGGGTGACGCCGTTGGTGAGCGCACCGCGCAGGTGCAGCTTCAGCTCCTCGGCGTGGCCGGTGGCCGCGAGCAGCGCGAGGTTGAGCATGCTGCGCGTCTTGCGCGAGAGGCCGGGGCGCGTCCAGATCGCGCCCCAGCAGTGCTTGGTGACATACTCCTGCCAGGGCTGGCTGAAGGAATCGGCGGCGGCGAGCGCCTTGTCGACGTACTGCGCGCCGAGCACCTCCTTGCGCACCGCCATGCCGCGATCGTAGAGCGTCTGGTCATCCATGGGTTCGTTCTCCTCCGTGCAGGCGGCGGCAAACATAGCACGCGGGTGCGGCCGGTGACCCCGGGACGCCGCAAGCCGGGCACGGCGCTGCCGCAGACGCGCCTCGGGCGGCTCTTCTCGCTGGGGGTCGCCGCCGGCGAGCTCGCGGTCGGCGGCGCAGTCGAGGGGCTGCGCCGGCTCGCGTCCGCCGCCCCCGCCGGCGCGAGCAGCGTCTTCCTGACCGCGGCGAGCGCCGAGCGGCTGGCGGCGCGCCTGGCGCGCCTGCGCGGCGCGGCGATGAAGCTCGGGCAGCTGCTGTCGCTCGAGGGCGAAGACCTGCTGCCGCCGGAGTTCGCGCGGGCACTCGCCACCTTGCGGTCCGGGGCGAGACCCATGCCGACCGCGCAGCTCGCCCGCGTGCTCGGACGGGAGCTCGGTACGGGCTGGCGCAAGCGGTTCGCGCGCTTCGACGAGGAGCCGATCGCCGCGGCGTCGATCGGCCAGGTGCACCGCGCGGTCGCCGCCGACGGGCGCGACCTCGCGCTCAAGGTGCAGTACCCGGGCGTCGCGCGGTCGGTGGACAGCGACGTCGACAACGTCGCGGTGCTGCTGCGGCTGCTCAACCTGCTGCCGCTCGAGATCGAGATCGCGGGCATCGTCGCCGAGGCGAAGCGCCAGCTGCACGAGGAAGCCGACTATCTCGCCGAGGCGCGGCACCTCGCGCGCTTCCGGCGCCTGGTCGCCGGCGAGCCGCGCCTCGCGGTGCCGCGGGTGCACGCCGACCTCACCACCGAGCGGGTGCTGGCGATGGACTACGTGCACGGGGAGCCGCTCGAGGCGCTCGCCGCCGTCCCGCAGGGGCTCCGGGACGAGATCGGCGCGGCGCTCGAGCGGCTCGTCTTCCGCGAGCTGTTCGAGTTCCGGGCGATGCAGACCGACCCGCACTTCGGGAACTACCTGTGGGACCCCGCGGCCGGGCGCGTGGCGCTGCTCGACTTCGGCGCGACGTGCGAGTTCCCGCGCGCGCTGGTGGAGCGCTACCGCGAGATCACGCGCGCGGTGATCGCGGGCCACCGCGCGCGGGTGCAGCGCTACGCGACCGAGATCGGTTACCTCGCGCCGGAGGACTCGCGCAGCCGCGTGCGCGCGGTCGTCGACCTCATCCTGCTCGTGTGCGAGCCGCTGCGCCACCGCGGCCCGTACGACTTCGCGGCCTCGACGCTGCCGTCGCGGGTGCGCAACGTCGGCTTCGACCTCGCGTTCCGCCAGGGCCTGCTGCGCGCCCCGCCGCCGGCGACCCTGTTCCTGCACCGCAAGCTCGTCGGCTCGTTCCTCCTGCTCGCGCGCATCGGCGCGCGCGTGAACGCGCAGGCGCTGGTGCTGCCGCTCGTGCGCGCGGATTGACGCAGCGCCGCGGCGACCGGCCGCTCAACCGAGCGTCGGCATGCTGAACCCGCCCGGCGCCGGGGTGTCCTGGTGCGGCCAGCGCGTGGTGACGACCTTGGTGCGGGTGTAGAACTTGACGCCCTCGACGCCGTGCACGTGCAGGTCGCCGAAGAGCGAGGCCTTCCAGCCGCCGAACGAGTAGTACGCGACCGGCACCGGGATCGGCACGTTGATGCCGACCATCCCGACCTGGATCTCGTTCTCGAAGCGCCGCGCCGCGCCGCCCGACTCGGTGAAGATCGCCGTGCCGTTCGCGTACGGGTTCGCGTTCACCAGCGCGATCGCGTCCTCGATCGTCGGCACGCGCAGCACGATCAGCACCGGCCCGAAGATCTCGTCCTGGTAGATCTTCATGCCGGGCTTCACGTCGTCGAAGAGCGTGGTGCCGAGAAAAAAGCCATCCTCGTGGCCCTTCACGACCAGGCCGCGGCCGTCGGCGACGAGCTTCGCGCCTTCCTTGACCCCGAGGTCCACGTAGCTCTTCACCTTGTCGCGGTGCTGCCTCGTCACGAGCGGCCCCATGTCCACGCCCTCGGCGTGGCCCGGGCCGACTTTGACGGCCTGGCATTTTTTCTTGATCAGGTCCACCAGCGGATCGGCCACGGCGCCGACGGCGACCACCGCCGAGATCGCCATGCAGCGCTCGCCCGCCGAGCCGTAGGCCGCCCCGATCAGCGCGTCGGTGGTGAACTCGAGGTCGGCGTCGGGCAGCACCACGGCGTGGTTCTTCGCCCCGCCGAGCGCCTGCACGCGCTTGCCGTGCCTGGCGCAGGTCTCGTAGATGTACTTCGCGATCGGCGTCGAGCCGACGAAGGTTACCGCGCCGATGCCGGGGTGCGCGAGGATCGCGTCCACCGCCTCCTTGTCGCCGTGCACCACGTTGAAGACGCCGTCGGGGAGCCCGGCCTGCTTGAAGAGCTCGGCCGCCCGCATGGAGGCCGAGGGCACCTTCTCGGAGATCTTCAGGATGAACGTGTTCCCGCACGCGATCGCGACCGGATACATCCACATCGGCACCATCGCCGGGAAGTTGAACGGCGTGATCCCCGCGCAGACCCCGACCGGCTGGCGGACGGTGTGGGTGTCGACCCGGGTGCCGACGTTCTCCGAGTGCTCCCCCTTGAGGAGGTGCGGGACGCCGCAGGCGAACTCGACCACCTCGATTCCGCGCTGCACCTCGCCCAGCGCGTCGGGCAGGGTCTTGCCGTGCTCCTCGGTGATGAGCCGGGCGAGCGGCTCCTGGTTCTCCTGCAGCAGGGCGAGGAACTTCTGCATGACCCGGGCGCGGCGCAGCGGCGGGGCGTCGCGCCACGCCGGCAGCGCCGCCTGCGCGGCCTTCACCGCGGCGTCGACTTCGGCCGCGGTTGCGAACGGCACGCGCTTGGTGACCGCGCCGGTCGCGGGGTTGGTGACCTCGCCCGAGCGGCCGCTCGTCGAGGCGACCGGCTTGCCGCCGATCCAATGGGGGAGGGTCTGGACTTCGACGGGCTTGTTCATGCGGGCTCTCCTGGCGCGAGAGCCGCTATTTTGCCCCGAATCGGCGCGCCGACTGCGCCGCCGCCCTACTTCGGCGTGATGCCGACCGACTCCGCGGTGCGGCGCCAGATCTCCATCTGGAACCGCAGGAGCGCGGTCAGCTCGTCCGGCGTCGAGCTCTTCGGGTCGAAGGCGATCTTGCCGAAGCCCTCGCGGACCTCCGGCCGCTGCAGCACCCGGGCGATCTCGCGCGCCAGCCGGTCGGCCACCTCCTTCGGCATGCGCGCCGGACCGAACACCCCGCCCCACGGGGTGATCGAGAGCTTGCCGAGCCCCGCCTCGGCGGCGGTCGGCACCTCCGGCATGAGCGGGCTGCGGTTCGGGAACATGGCGGCGAGCACCCGCAGCTTGCCCTCCTTCACCTGCGGCAGCGCGCTTCCCGGGGTGGCGAACGCCATCTGCACGCGCCCGCCCAGGAGGTCGATGGTGAGCGGGGCGTCGCCCTTGTAGGGCACCTGAACGATGTCGAGCTTCTC
>WBZO01001271.1_pt1 | contig 40685 bp, 53 predicted proteins | sample 5204261 | NCBI WGS metagenome assembly WBZO01 (sample SAMN12412400, study PRJNA552823) | activated sludge metagenome | isolation source: activated sludge from anammox sidestream of wastewater treatment plant... | place: USA: North Carolina | collected 2017-09
GATTTATATCGGGAAACATAATTTTGATATTATATTTCCAAAACAACGCGTTATCCTAAAAATACCAGGAAAATACTACTTCTTTCTAACCTGCCTCATTTTGTAACTCTAATTTTTAGAGGTGCCCTAATATTAATCGTGAATTACTACTGGATGATGCAATTTTTCTGCTGCCGAATAAGCAGGTGGTGCTGGAACTATTAGAAAATATTACGGTTACTCCAGAAATTGTAAATCGTTGTATTGAGCTGAAAAAGAAGGGGTATCAGCTTGCGCTGGATGATGTGGTTCAGGTGGATAGTAGAGTCCAACCATTACTATCGATCGTTAATGTGATCAAGGTAGATGTGCTGGCGATGACTGATGTAGAGATCCGGCAACTTATGCAGGATTTGAAAAAATGGCCGGTAATCCCATTGGCGGAAAAAGTAGATAGTCCAGAACGAGCCAAAATGTGTATGGATTTGGGTTTTGAAATGTTCCAAGGTTATTTCTTTGCTAAGCCTATAATTGTTTCTAGTAGTAAAATCGAACCCAACAAGTTATCTCTTTTACGGTTGCTCTCACTGGTAATACGTGATGCAAGTATTGATGAAATTGAACAATTACTCAAACGCGAACCGGATCTGAGTTATAGCCTTTTACGCATGGTGAATTCTGTGGCATTAGGATTATCACAGAAAATTAGTTCCATAAGGCAAGCGGTTGTTGCTATAGGTTATCGTCCTTTGCGTAGATGGATTCAGTTATTGCTATATGCCGCTGACCCTACCAAAGAGGAGATTAGTGTCAATGCATTGGCCCAGACGGCAGTTATTCGTGGGAGGTTAATGGAGTTAGTTGCAGCGATTGATCGTCCGCATGACAAGAACTTCCAGGATCGTGCTTTTATAACTGGTGTGATGTCATTGCTGGATACATTATTTAGTATGGATATGCAGCAGATTGTGGATAAACTGGAAATACCGGATGAAATTGTTCGTGCACTGTTGCAACGTGAAGGGCGGCTTGGCGACCTATTAAGATTAGTTGAAGCTAGAGAGAAACAGAATATGGAGCAAGTGGAGGAGATTATGACGGAACTTAGTTTTCTGAATCAAACCAGTTTGTCAAAAGCGGAGTTAGACGCCATGAATTGGGCAAATCATATACATAGCTAATTATTCTAAAAGAACAAGAGCAGTAGTTGGGGTGAGAGCTGTAATTAGTTTGGTATTTTATTTTTGTATATTCTTTTTGCGGAGTTACTCCTTTTGCTTCCATTGTCAAAAAATCTAGGTTAGAATCTTTTTAGCTTTATGAGTTTGCAATGGTCGTAGACGCATAAGGCGCAAAATGCCGGGTATCTGGACTTAATAAAAGTCACCGTCAGTTCCCTGAGCGAGTGGAAATTTATCTGAGAAGAGATAAACGTATTTAAAATTAACTAGGAGGATAGAATTATGGGATATAGCGATCCAGCGACAACCCAAAGAGAAGCAGAAAAGAACCAACAAGCATGGAAAGTGACCTTGATTTCCACTGTGGTATTCATTGTTATTGGTGCCATAATCTGGTTTGGGGGAATTGGCGGTAAATACTAATTATAGTACTTCATGTACCGTATTCGGCGACCTGAGCAGAAGTTCAGGTCGCCAATTTTTTGATTGTTAAATTTTCTACCGAGTCGGCAAATTTTCCTACCTTCCCACCATCTTTTGTGGGTCAACCCATGTATCAAACTGTTCTTCACTGACATAACCTAGCTTGTTCGCAGCTTCTTTTAAGGTGATTGACTCGTGATAAGCTTTTTTAGCAATTTCAGAAGCTTTGTCATAGCCAATATAAGGATTAAGTGCAGTAACTAACATCAGTGAGTTCTGTAGATGCTGCTGTATACGTGTAGTATTCGCAGTAATACCTGTTGCACAATGTGTATTAAAACTGTTCGCACCGTCTGCGAGCAGGCGCACACTTTGTAAAAAATTATGGATAATTAGTGGCTTCATGACGTTGAGCTCAAAATTCCCCATGGCGCCACCCAGATTGATCGCAACGTCATTACCCATGACTTGGCAAGCCAACATAACCACCGCTTCTGCCTGAGTGGGGTTGACCTTCCCAGGCATAATAGAACTGCCAGGTTCGTTTTCCGGAATAAGAATTTCACCAATACCGCAACGTGGACCAGATGCCAGCCAGCGAATGTCATTAGCAATTTTGATCAAAGTAGCTGCAAGCGTTTTTAGTGTGCCATGTGCATTGACTATTGCGTCATGTGCAGCTAATGCTTCGAATTTGTTAGGTGCAGTGACAAAGGAGTAACCGGTAAGCTGTGCAATTTCTGCTGCAACACGTTGTGCAAATTCTGGATGGGTGTTAAGACCGGTTCCCACAGCTGTTCCGCCTAGTGCCAATTCAAGTAGGTGTGGCAGAGTAGATTCTAGGTGAACCAAGCCATGATCGAGCTGGGACGCATAACCTGAAAATTCTTGACCTAGCGTGAGTGGGGTGGCATCTTGTAAATGAGTACGACCAATTTTGATAATGTCTGAAAATTCTACTGACTTAGATGCAAGCGTTCCGCGTAACGTTTTGAGTGCTGGGGTCAAGTGGCTAGAGATGGCTTCTACAGCAGCTATATGCATGGCTGTAGGAAAAACATCATTAGAAGATTGTCCTTTGTTAACATGATCATTAGGGTGAACTTTACGATTCTTGCCACGTGTGCCACCCAGAATCTCTGAGGCACGATTAGCTAGTACCTCATTCATATTCATGTTTGTTTGTGTGCCGGATCCAGTTTGCCAAATAACCAATGGAAATTCATTGGGGTGTTTTCCAGCTAACACTTCATCGGCAGCAGTGATAATTGCCTGAGCGATATGGTTATCCAATAATCCTAGATCGTGATTAACCCTAGCAGCTGCACGTTTGATCAATGCTAGCGCGTGAATCAGAGTTTGTGGCATCCGCTCACTGGAAATTGCAAAATGAGTGAGTGATCGTTGTGTTTGGGCGCCCCAAAGTACATTAGCCGGAACTTGTATGGAGCCCATCGCATCGTGTTCTTCACGATATTGATTCATGGTTATTCTCCGGAAAAAGTTATAGGTTATATTGGAAGAAAGGATTAACCGCGCGTATTGCTCTGTTCATCGAAAGCTTCAAGAAATACGGGTGTTTGAGGCTGCCAACCTTTTTTACGATGTTCCGCTACAACATTGGTAAAGATACCGCCGCGCACATAGAATTTAGAAGTTAACCGGATAAAGCGAGGTTTCATGGCAGCAACTAAATCATCCAGAATTTGATTAGTCACGGCTTCGTGAAAAGTACCTTCATTACGATATGACCAGATATAGAGTTTAAGGCTTTTGAGTTCGATACATTTTTTGTCTGGAATGTAATCTAGTGTCAATCTGGCAAAATCTGGTTGTCCGGTTTTAGGGCACAGGCAGGTGAATTCTGGTATTTCCATGTGTATCCGATAGTCGCGTGTCTGCACGGGATTTTCGAAGGTTTCTAGTTGCTTCGAAGGTTGAGTAGTCATAATTTCCTCAATTTGTATGACAAATAAATTGTACGGTAAGAAAATTCATCGCTAGCCTGTTAAAATAACGAGCTTAGTCAAAATTATAACCTTTTACCTTCCAAATTGCGCCTGACTGAGATCAAGCTAGCTGGCTTTAAAACATTTGTTGATCCTTCAGTAATTCCTATACCGGGAAATCTGGTCGGGATTGTTGGACCAAATGGCTGTGGCAAATCCAATGTTATTGATGCGGTACGCTGGGTGTTGGGTGAGTCGCGTGCTTCAGCATTACGCGGTGAATCATTGCAGGATGTAATCTTTAATGGATCCGCTAAGCGTAAGCCGGTTGGCCGCGCTAGCGTAGAGCTCATTTTTGATAACAGTGCCGGTAAGGCTGCGGGTCAATGGAAAACCTATGGCGAAATTGCTATCCGGCGCGTCATTCAACGTGATGGAGAATCTTCCTATTACATCAATAATATTCGTGTACGCCGACGAGATGTTACTGATATGTTTCTGGGAACGGGTGTCAGTGGACGTGGGTATGCCATTATCGAACAGGGCATGATCTCTCGCATTATCGAGGCTAAACCACAAGAACTGCGTGCATTTCTTGAAGAAGCATCTGGTATTAGCAGATATCATGAAAAGCGCCATGAAACAGGATTACGTTTAACAGATGCACGTAGCAATTTGCAGCGTGTGAGCGATTTTCTTCAAGAGCTGGATAAGCAGCAATCATATCTCGAAGGACAAGCAGAACGTGCAATTCGTTATCAGGAGTTGCATAAACAACTGACTGCTGCACAGTATGGGCTCTGGACGCAGCGCATGCGGCAAGCGGCTGAATCGCGACAGGAAGCTCAGCAAGAAATCGAACGCCTGGAACAGGAAATAGAAATAATCCAGTCCAGCATACAGGAAACAGGCGATAAGCTAGATGAACTACGTATACAACACCGGGTTGTGAATGATCGGCAGCATCAGATCCAGGGACAATTATACGCTGCGGATAGTGAAATCGCGCGTATTGAGCAAAGTATCCATCATATACGTGCAAACAGAGAACAGTTTGATCGCCAAATTATTGAGGCTGTATCGCAATTACAGAGTCATGAACAGCAACTTAATGAAGCTAATGAAAATAGGGCATCCTGGCAAGATAAGTTAAAACAGGCAGAAAGTTGTCGCATATCCTGTGCGGAGGAGCATACGTTAGCTGCTGCTCAGTTACCACAGATCGAAACAGCCGAACAATTGGAACAAACGCAATTGATTGAGCTGCGGGAAAAGCTGGCGCTAGCTAAGCAGAATGAGAAATTGCAGCAAAAGCAGCAAACCTATACTGAAAAGATGTTGCAGCAATTAATGGCGCGTCGTGAGCGATTACTGGAAGAGCAACAGTGCCAACCTGAAGTTAATTTGGTTCAATTGGATGAATTACAAAATGAGGAGAGGGAACTTGCTGTTTCGTTAGAGCAGAATCAGCGTTTGCTTGATGAGCACGAAGTACAGGCGAAGGCTGTACAACAAGAACGTGACATGGTTCAGCAAACTATCCAGTCGTTGCAGCGTACACTTGCTCAGGCTAATGCCCGTCAGGATGTGTTGCAACGCCTGCAAGATCAAATCGAAGATAATCAAGCGTTAAATACATGGATAGTTAAAAAACAGCTCAATCTGTTGCCAAAGTTATGGCAACAGATTTCAGTTGAGCCTGGATGGGAAACAGCGCTAGAAGCGGTATTACGCGAGCGGATTCAGGCTGTGATTGTGGATCGATTAGAACAAATATTAGATTGGGAAACTGATCATGAAAAACGGCCGTTAGCAAAGTGGTCAGTATGTGAATTGTTATCTGCTGATCAGCTGCGAAATAATCTGAATGCAATCAAACCGAATCAAGCCAAAAAACCGTTGAGTAGCTTGTTGGATTGTCATAATCCGGTTGTGCAAGCTATTCTGGCAGACTGGCTACATGGTGTTTTTGTAACGGATAGTTTGGAATCTGGTTTGGCAAGCAGAAAACAACTGCTTGCTGGTGAGACGCTAGTAACTGTAGAAGGGCATAGCATAACTGTGCATGGAGTGAATTATTTTGCACCTGATTCAGCCGTGCATGGTATTTTGCAGCGTCAGCGTGAAATTACTCAGATTGAAACAGAGTGTGAACAGGTCAAACAATTAATTTTATCTCAGCAGCAAATTCTGGACGAGTTAGAACAAAATTATCAACATATTGCGGCCAGGATTGTGCAGATTCGGCAAATAATCGAAGAGATTAGGGTTCGGCAGCATGAACGGCAAATGCAGATAATGCAGTTAACCCAGCGAATTGAGCGTGCAGCGCAACATCAAGCTCAGCTGGAAATAGCATTAGCTGATTTGGCCGTACAAATTGAAGAGGAGTTACTCCAGAAACATCAAGCGAAGAGAGAGCTTGCTGAATATGAGGCAGAAAAAGGTATTTTGGAGGCTCAAGTAAACCAGGCAGAATCTACCTATCAATCATCCAGACAGATATTGGCATCACAGCGTCTACTGGTGCAGCATTTATCAGATAAGCTGCGTGAAGCAGCTTTTAGCGAGCAAAATTGCCGCGATAGAATCATAGATTGCGAGCAGCGTATTGATATGATTACCCAAAATAGGGATGTTCTGAGTAAAAATTTACAAAAACTGCAATGTAATCGAGCAGAGTTGGATGATTCGTCATTGATGGCTGATATAGTTCGTTACCAGGCACAACGTAGTCAGCATGAACAAGCTTTAATAGCTGTTCGACATGAACTGGAAGAGATAGACAATACATTGCGCGTAGCAGAGCAAGATCGTCTGCAAGCTGAGCAACGGTTACATATATGTAGCGAGATGATTAGCCAGGCACGGTTACATGCGCAAGAAGCGGGAATGATTGAGGCGCAGTTTTCAGATAAATTGATGGAGCTGGGCGAAATTTCGCTTGAAACGACACAGCAATTTGTGAATGCTTTACCAGCAAAACTACAGGCACGTATTAACTGTCTGAGTGGAGAAATAGCTGAGCTTGGTCCGGTCAATCTGACGGCGTTGCAGGAGTTGGACGCACTTAGATCACGTCGAGTACATCTTGAAGCGCAATCACGTGATTTGTGTGAAGCGATCGATACACTGGAGCAGGCTATCCGGCAGATTGATCGTGAAACACGGGAGCGTTTGCAGGGGACGTTCGATCAGGTGAATCGTAATTTAGCTGAGTTATTTGCTTTTGTTTTTGGAGGAGGGGCTGCAGAGTTGGTGTTGAGTGGAGATGATATTCTAGATGCAGGGGTGCAGTTGAATGCGCATCCTCCAGGTAAACGCAATAGTTCTATTCAGTTACTTTCGGGCGGTGAAAAGGCTTTAACTGCACTGGCTCTGGTATTTTCATTATTTAAACTTAACCCTGCTCCGTTTTGTTTGTTGGATGAAGTAGATGCGCCGTTAGATGATAGTAACGCAGGACGTTTCTGTGAATTAGTTAAACATATGGCAGATGAAACACAATTTCTTTTTATTAGCCATAACAAGATAGCTATGCAAATGGCACAGCAGTTAATTGGTGTCACTATGCGTGAGCAGGGTGTATCTCGGGTGGTGACAGTAGATATTAGCAAAGTAGTGGCTGGTGAAGTGAGTGTCGGTTCGGAGGAGTTAATATAAAGTTGAGGTGATTGCGGTGGAATGCATTTTTTACAGGTCGACCACTACATTGGAATAAGATGAGGTGTGTTCATAGACGTTTGCTGGAGATTGTTTAGTAAGAATCATCAAGTCTCAACATTTGTGAGTTGTTGAGATTTACTTTGCGGTTCGATTTTTAGAAGTGTCCTTGTATGTAAGCAGAACGATTATAATCATGCTAATTGTGCCAAATGAGGGGATAACGATTTATGAGTGATTTACAAATCAGTCTGATTATTATTGGTATTGTAATCATCGCTGGAGTAGTTGTATTTAACAGAATTCAATTAGCTCGACATCATCGTCAGATTAACAATGCGTTTAAACATGAGCATGATGATATTTTGCTAAATAATGAATATAAACCAATACCTACAGATGAACGGATTGAACCACAGTTTGGCGATGAAATACAGGTAGCTTCAAATGATGCAACAAATTTAACTGATGCTCAGACTGAAGTTTTGTCTGAGCGACGTTTAGTGAATGATCAGCTAATACAGAAAGAGATAGGTGTACAACGAAGAAGTGTTAACGTTGATAGCGTAATCAATTATGTTGCTGATATTCGATCAAATACGCCTATTCCATATGAAAAGCTCATAGATTTGTTGCAGCAAAAGTTTGATTACGGCAAACCGGTACGCTGGTATGGTTTACAGTCAGAAGGACAATCGTGGGAAGAGATATTGCTAGAGACGCTTGGTCCTGAGTGTGTCTATATTCAATTAAAAGGATGTTTGCAGCTTGTAGATCGTTCAGGATTAGTTACGGAAATCAATCTATCAAGATTTCGTGACATGATCGAAGATTTTTCTGCACAAATTCATGCAGAAGCTGATTGCCCAGATATTGCAGAGGCATATACTAGAGCGGTTGATTTAGATAAATTTTGTGCTGATGTCGATGTGATTATGGGGGTCAATATTATTAGTAAAGATGGTGGTGCTTTTGTTGGAACTAAAATCCGTGCTCTTGCTGAGGCTTCAGGATTTAGGTTGGAATCCGAGGGAGTTTTTAAGTATCGAGATAGCGAAACCAATGAAGTGATGTTTTCTTTGGGAAACTTTGAGTCTGCATTATTTTTACCTGCAAACATGCGGACGTTGACTACTCGGGGAGTTACCTTCTTGCTAGATGTGCCTAGAGTAGCGAATGGGGTGAAAGTTTTTGATCAAATGGTGCATATTGCGAGACTTTTTTCATCAACACTGAACGGTATTTTAGTTGATGATAATAGAGTACCGCTAAGTGAAAGTGGGGTAAAAAGAAGCAGACAGCGTTTGGCTGATATTCAGGCTGAGATGGTGGCGCATAATATTGCTCCGGGAAGTGAAACAGCGCTGAAATTATTTGATTAAAAGTATCATAATATTCTGTGTGACAGATTATGAATGAACTTAAAACGGTACAGAATTGTTCTGTGCAAGTTCTGTTAGTATCAGGTAAGCGATATTATTGGTGCCGATGTGGTTTCAGTCGATCGCAGCCATTTTGTGATGGTTCTCATAGAGGTACAGGGATGAATCCTTTGTTATTTACCGTTAGAGCAACTGGTTTAGTTTGGATTTGTACTTGTAAAAAAGTGGAGAACAACCCTTTTTGTGATTGTTTTGTTTGAAGTCTGTGTTTCATGATGGATATAAATAATTGTGACCTTGTAGCAAGATAGTAAGGTCTTTAAATGCGTTGGGTATTTGTTGGTTTATTTTTGTTATCACTATTTGCGTGTCCAAGTTTTGCCGCTCAAGAAATTTGGATTTTGATAGATACTTCGGAACAAAAACTCAGCATCATGCGCGATGATAAAGTATTGCTAGTTTTTGATGATATTGCTATCGGACGATATGGGGCAAGTCGCTCAAGAATGAAGGGAAGTAATCAAACCCCATTGGGATCCTTTCAAATTAGTTGGATCAAGCAACATAATCTTTATTATCGTTTTTATGGTATTGATTACCCTAATCGAGAAGTGGCAGATTTGGCATTATCGGAAGGGAGAATTTCACGACAAGTTTGGAAAAATATAATTAGTGTCCTTGAATCTACAGGAATGCCACCGCAAGATACTCCACTAGGTGGTTATATAGGCATTCATGGTATAGGGAAAGGTGATAAAAAGATGCACTCTCATTTTAATTGGACAAATGGGTGTGTGGCTATTACCAATGCACAAATTGACCAATTAAGTTCGTGGGTAAAATTAGGTACGCGCGTTGTTATACAATGATAATCATTTATAGTAGATATTTTGAGTGACGCGAATAAAAGATACGATGTCGTGATCTTTAATCTAGTAAGAAATTGCTGAGTGTTACATTGCGAGAGGATACTTTCCTTGACTTAAAAACAATAACGCCGTAGAATTCGCAGTCTTTTTTAGCCGCCATATAAGATTGGGCTTTGAGTAGGCAAGGCTATAAACACAAACAAGGGATAATACAGGTTGAAAGCTAAGGTAGCGCTAAACAATTTGTTAAATGAAATTAAAATTAGATGTATGAAAAGCTGGGGGCAAGATGCCAACAATTAGTCAATTGGTACGCAAACCACGTAAAGCAAAACAAGTAAAAAGTAAAGTTCCCGCTCTTGAGAGTTGTCCGCAAAGAAGAGGGGTATGCACTCGTGTGTATACAACAACACCTAAAAAACCTAATTCTGCGCTCAGGAAGGTGGCCAGAGTAAGGCTGACCAATGGCTATGAGGTGAGTAGTTATATAGGAGGAGAGGGTCATAATTTACAAGAGCATTCGGTTGTATTGATACGTGGTGGAAGAGTCAAAGATTTGCCAGGTGTTCGTTACCATACTGTGCGTGGAAGTTTGGATACAGCGGGTGTAAAAGATAGAAAGAAAGCACGTTCTAAATATGGTTCAAAGAAACCGAAAAGTGCTTAAGGAATTTGATTTAATTTGTTTGTAATCAAGGAAAATTGATAATCAAAATACATTGAGATAGCGCAAAATGCCAAGACGTAGAGAGGTACCAAAAAGAGAAATTTTGCCAGACCCTAAATATCATAATGTGGAGCTGGCGAAATTCGTGAATGTATTGATGACGCGTGGGAAAAAATCAGTAGCTGAGCGGATTATATATGGTGCTTTAGGCCATGTAGAGAAGAAGACCGGAAAAGATCCGGTAGAGATATTTACTCAGGCTTTATCAAATGTCAGACCGGTTGTGGAGGTGAAAAGTAGGCGTGTGGGAGGAGCAAATTATCAGGTTCCGGTTGAGGTAAGATCGGTAAGAAGAAGTGCCTTGGCTATGCGATGGTTGCGAGATGCAGCTCGCAAGCGTAGTGAAAAATCGATGGATTTACGATTGGCTGGCGAATTGCTAGAGGCTTCTGAGAATCGTGGAGCGGCAATCAAGAAGCGTGAAGAGGTGCATAGAATGGCTGAGTCGAATAAGGCATTTTCTCATTTTAGGTTTTAAAGAGCTGGCTATTTGCATATTAGATTAGGCTGTGGCTGTTTGTAAGTGAAAACATAATGTAAGGTGTGGTGGTGGCAAAAAAAACTCCGTTAGAGCGATATAGAAATATAGGTATTATGGCTCATATTGATGCAGGAAAAACAACGACGAGTGAGCGTATATTGTTTTATACAGGAGTATCTCATAAATTAGGTGAGGTGCACGATGGTGCGGCCACTATGGATTGGATGGAGCAGGAGCAAGAAAGAGGTATTACGATTACTTCTGCAGCTACAACATGCTTTTGGAAGGGGATGGCAGGTAACTATCCAGAGTATAGAATTAATGTTATTGATACCCCGGGGCACGTAGATTTTACGATTGAAGTGGAGCGGTCGTTACGAGTATTGGATGGCGCTTGTACAGTTTTTTGTGCAGTGGGTGGGGTGCAACCACAAACAGAGACAGTCTGGAGGCAGGCTAATAAATATGGTGTGCCAAGGCTGGCCTTTGTAAACAAAATGGATAGATCTGGTGCCAATTTTATGCGTGTTCGTGAGCAAATGATAAGTAGGCTTAAAGCAAATCCCGTGCCAATCCAACTACCTATTGGTGCCGAAGATAAATTTGTTGGCGTGGTAGATTTGGTGAAAATGAAGGCTATTTATTGGGATGACGCAAGTCAAGGTACAAAGTTTGAGGAGCGTGAAATTCCTGAATCACAGCAAGCGGATGCGGCTAGTTGGCGTGAAAAAATGGTTGAGTCAGCTGCTGAAGCAAGCGAAGAGTTGATGAATAAATATTTAGAAGCAGGAGATCTGTCGATAGAAGATATAAAGCAAGGGTTGCGTACAAGAACAATTAATAATGAAATTGTGCCGATGCTTTGTGGAACAGCCTTTAAAAATAAAGGTGTGCAAGCCATGTTAGATGCTGTTTTAGATTATTTGCCTTCGCCTTTAGATGTGCCGGCAATTAAGGGCGTAGATGAAAATGGCTTAGAGGATGAGCGTGCACCAAATGAGAATGATCCATTTTCAGCATTGGCTTTTAAGATTGCAACGGATCCTTATGTCGGACAATTGATATTCTTTCGAGTTTATTCTGGTTCAGTAAAATCTGGTGACACTGTATTTAATCCAGTCAAGGGAAAAAGAGAAAGAATAGGTCGGTTGCTACAAATGCATGCAAATCAACGTGAGGAGATTAAGGAGGTTGGAACAGGTGATATTGCTGCTGCAGTAGGTCTTAAGGAAGTTACAACAGGTGATACATTATGTGATCCTGCTCATGTGATTACTCTGGAGCGCATGGATTTTCCAGAGCCAGTTATTCATGTAGCGGTAGAGCCGAAAACTAAAGCTGACCAGGAAAAGATGGGAATTGCATTGAACCGGTTGGCTCAAGAAGACCCTTCTTTTAGGGTTAGAACAGATGAAGAATCGGGTCAGACAATTATTTCTGGTATGGGGGAGCTTCATTTAGAAATTATTGTTGATCGAATGAAGCGGGAGTTTGGTGTAGATGCAAACGTAGGAGCACCACAAGTTGCCTATCGAGAGGCGATAAGAAAGCAGGTTGAAATTGAAGGTAAATTCGTTAAGCAAAGTGGTGGTCGAGGGCAATATGGTCATGTGTGGTTGCGAATGGAGCCTAACGAAGCAGGTAAAGGGTTTGAGTTTATTGATGAAATTAAAGGTGGTGTTGTTCCCAGGGAATACATTCCAGCTGTTGAAAAAGGATTGCAGGATTCATTGTTAAACGGTGTGCTTGCGGGTTATCCAGTAGTTGATGTAAAAATTGCGCTGTTTGATGGTTCATATCATGATGTTGATTCTAACGAAAATGCGTTCAAGATGGCTGCATCAATAGCTTTTAAGGAAGGTATGAAAAAAGCTAATCCTGTATTGCTGGAACCGATGATGGCTGTAGAAGTGGAGACACCATCTGAATTCATGGGAAATGTGGTAGGTGATTTATCTTCACGCCGCGGAATTATTCAGGGTATGGAAGATATTCCTGGGTTTAAGGTAATTCGAGCAGAAGTACCGTTGGCGGAAATGTTTGGGTACTCCACAATACTTCGATCTGCTACTCAAGGTAGGGCAACATACTCTATGGAGTTTAAACATTATTCTGAAGCTCCAAAGAATGTAGCTGAAGCGATTATCAGTAAGAAATAAAAGTAATTCAAATAAAAAGAGGTTTTTAATAATGGCGAAGAGTAAATTTGAGCGGGTAAAGCCGCATGTAAATGTAGGGACGATAGGCCATGTGGATCATGGTAAAACAACGTTAACAGCGGCCATCACAACAATTTTAACTAAAAAGTTCGGTGGAGAGGCTAAGTCATACGCTCAAATAGATTCAGCGCCAGAAGAGCGTGCGCGTGGAATTACCATTAACACATCGCACGTTGAATATGAAACCGAGAAGCGCCATTACGCGCATGTTGACTGTCCTGGTCATGCGGATTATGTGAAAAATATGATTACGGGTGCGGCACAGATGGACGGCGCAATTCTGGTTGTGTCCGCTGCGGATGGTCCTATGCCGCAAACGCGTGAACATATTTTGCTGGCACGGCAAGTAGGTGTGCCTTATATCGTTGTTTTCATGAATAAGGCTGACATGGTAGATGATGCCGAGCTACTTGAGTTAGTTGAAATGGAGATACGGGAGTTATTGTCTAAATACGAATTTCCTGGAGATGATACGCCGATTGTTGTCGGTTCAGCACTAAAGGCTTTGGAGGGAGATCAAAGTGATATTGGTGAGCCTGCTATTCTAAAACTGGCTGAAACATTGGATTCATATATACCAGAACCGCAAAGAGCGGTGGATGGAGCTTTTATTATGCCTGTTGAGGATGTATTCTCAATTTCTGGACGCGGAACCGTAGTTACGGGACGTGTGGAAAGAGGGATAATTAAAGTTGGGGATGAAATTGAAATTGTAGGTTTGCGGCCAACTGTCAAAACAGTGTGTACAGGTGTTGAAATGTTCCGGAAATTGCTGGATCAGGGGCAGGCTGGAGATAATGTTGGTATACTTTTAAGAGGAACCAAGCGGGAAGAAGTTGAGCGTGGTCAAGTATTGGCGAAACCAGGTAGTATATTGCCACATACCAAGTTTTCTGCAGAGATATATGTATTAAGTAAGGAAGAGGGGGGAAGACATACACCATTCTTTGCTGGATATCGCCCTCAATTTTATTTCAGGACAACAGATGTAACGGGTTCGATTGAGCTGCCGGCAGGAGTGGAAATGGTAATGCCGGGCGATAATATATCTGTTAATGTTAATTTAATAGCACCGATTGCGATGAGTGAAGGGTTGCGTTTTGCTATTCGCGAAGGTGGGCGTACCGTCGGTGCCGGTGTGGTCGCTAAGGTGATTGAATAAATTTAAATTTATCGACATCATTTTAATACAGTAACATCATACAAGATAAGTTTTACAAAAATATATAATTAGAGTGTTTTATGCAAAGTCAAAAAATTCGTATACGTTTAAAGGCTTTTGACTATCGTTTAATAGATAAGTCTGCTATTGAAATAGTAGAAACAGCTAAACGTACAGGGGCGGTAGTTAAGGGACCAGTTCCTTTGCCAACGCGTATTGAACGATTTGATGTGTTGCGTTCGCCTCATGTAAATAAAACTTCTCGGGATCAATTTGAAATTAGAACACATTTAAGATTGATGGATATTATTGACCCAACAGATAAAACTGTGGATGCGTTAATGAAGCTTGATTTGCCAGCTGGTGTTGATGTTGAAATTAAACTGTAGTCGGTTATAGAAGTCAGAATTTAAAGTAGAGGAAGCAAATGAAATTAGGGCTTATCGGTGAAAAGGTAGGTATGACTAGAATTTTTACCGACTCGGGAAGTAGCATACCTGTTACTGTTCTTGATGTTTCAAAGAATCGTGTTGTGCAGATTAAAACAATTGAAAAAGATGGATATTCAGCAATTCAGTTAACACAAGGATATCGGCGAAAAAATAGAATAACCAAAGCTTTGTCTGGACATTTTGCTCGAGCTGGTGTCGAGGGAGGGAAATTAATAAAAGAGTTTAGGGTAGAAGAAGCTATTTCTGAGGATGTAAAACCTGGTGTTGAAATAAATGTAGGGATATTTCAAGTAGGATCAAAGGTAGATGTAAGCGGAGTATCTATCGGAAAAGGATATGCCGGTACAATCAAACGTCATAACTTTGCTTCGAGTAGAGCCAGTCATGGTAATTCAAGGTCACATAACGTGCCGGGATCGATTGGAATGGCCCAAGATCCTGGGAGAGTTTTTCCAGGTAAAAAGATGACAGGAAGATTGGGTGGAGTAAGTAGTACCATCCAAAATATCGAAATTGTACGTGTTGATGTTGATCGCAATCTGATTTTTTTAAAAGGATCAGTTCCGGGCTCAAAAGGTAATGGGGTTATCATACGTCCGAGTGTGAAATACACAAATAAACAATAACCGATAAAAGTAGACATATGGTTAAAATTTCTTGTAGAAGTGATAGTGGACAGGTTGAGAATATAGATGTATCAGATTCCGTTTTTGGTAGAACTTATAATGAAGCGTTGGTGCATCAATTAATTACATCTTATTTGGCAAATGCTAGAAGTGGTACCCGAGCACAGAAAGGTCGATCGGAAGTAGCCGGTTCAACACGTAAGCAATGGAGGCAAAAAGGGACAGGAAGGGCAAGGGCAGGTGCATCATCAAATCCCTTATGGAGTGGAGGAGGGAAGATATTTCCTAATAAGCCAACAGAGAACTTTACAAAAAAAATAAACCGGAAAATGTATCGTGCTGGGATGTGTACTATATTTTCTCAGCTATTAAGAAATGACAGATTGTCGGCAATCAATGAGCTTCAAATAGGAGTCATAAAAACAAAAAATTTTTTACAAAAATTAAAAGACTATCAAATCGAGAACGCGATAATTATTACTGATGAAATAGATGAGAATTTATATTTATCTTCTCGAAATATACCGAATATAAAAGTAATTGGTGTTGATTTAATAGACCCTGTAAGTCTGCTGTCTTATAACAATGTTGTTATTACGCGTGCAGCAGTCAATAAAATCGAAAATATACTACAATGAAAATTGTCAACGTAGGAAGCGAGAGAGCATTAGAAATAATAATAGCTCCACAAATTTCTGAGAAAGCAACCTTCTTAGCAGAGAAAGTTAGGCAGGTGATATTTTATGTATCGCGTGATGCTGATAAAACTGAGATAAAATCAGCCGTAGAACAAATTTGGAAATCGCAGAACATTAAAGTAAAGCGTGTGCAGACAATAAGTGTAAAAGGTAAGAAAAAGAGATTTGGGCGGTATATGGGTAGGAAATCTGATTGGAAAAAGGCATTTGTGAGCCTAGAGGACGGTCATGAAATAGATTTTACCGATATAAGGCTATTGGGAGATAAATGATGGTACTTAAGCGATCAAAACCCACCTCTCCAGGCCAACGAGGTGTGATTAAATCTATAAATAATTTTTTATACAGTGGGAATTCATTTTCTGCATTAACGGAAAAAAAGAAAAAAAACTCGGGTAGAAATAATTTGGGAAGAATAACAACCCGTCATATTGGTGGAGGACATAAACACCATTATAGAATTATTGATTTCCGTAGAAATAAAGATGACATTCCTGCGAAAGTTGAACGTATCGAATATGATCCGAATAGAAGTGCTCATATAGCGTTGCTTTGTTATGCTGATGGAGAACGAAGATATGTTATTGCAACAAAGAATTTGGAAATAGGTTCGTATGTAGTTAATGGAGCGAGTTCTCCAATTAAGATAGGAAATACGTTGCCTATACGTAATATTCCGATTGGAAGTGTGATTCATTGTATTGAATTGAAGCCTGGTAAAGGAGCACAGTTAGCGCGATCTGCTGGCTCTTCTGCTCAACTTATGGCACGTGAAGGTGACTATTCTCAAATTAGATTGAGATCAGGTGAAATTAGAAAAATACATATAAATTGTAGAGCAACAATTGGAGAGGTTGGTAATTCTGAACATAATTTACAGTCAATAGGAAAAGCCGGAGCTGTAAGATGGCGTGGAATTCGGCCGACTGTTAGAGGCGTTGCGATGAATCCTATTGATCATCCGCATGGTGGGGGAGAAGGAAAAACTGCCGCGGGAAGACATCCTGTAAGTCCGTGGGGGACACCCTCTAAGGGATCACGTACACGAAGAAATAAAAGAACTGCCAGTATGATTGTTAGAAGAAGGTTCTCTAAAAAGGGTTAAAATATGAGTCGATCTATTTCGAAAGGACCGTTTGTAGATTTGCATCTTGCTAATAAGGTTCTTGTTGCCCGTAAAAATAATGATAAAAGGCCTATAAAAACATGGTCTAGAAGATCAACTATTCTTCCGGATTTTATTGGATTAACTATTTCTGTTCACAATGGAAGGCAGCATATTCCTATTTTTATAACAGAAAATATGGTTGGTCATAAGCTAGGTGAATTTTCACATACGAGAACATTTAAAGGACATGCTGGCGATAAAAAAGCAACGGGAGCCAAGCGATAGGATTAATTATATATGGAAACATCAGTTGTTTTACGTGGTGTAAGATTATCAGCACAAAAAGGACGGTTAGTGGCAGATCAAATTCGAGGATTACGAGTTGATCAAGCAATTAAATTATTGACATTTAGTCCAAAAAAAGGAGCAATTGTTATTCAGAAATTACTTGAATCAGCTGTGGCAAACGCAGAGCATAATGAAGGTGCTGATATTGATGAGTTAAAGGTAACACAGATTTTTATTGGACAAGGGTCTTCATTGAAACGTGTTAGTCCACGAGCAAAGGGAAGAGGAAATCGTATATCTAAACCAACCTGTAATATTTTCTTGACCGTTTGTGATAGATAGGAATAGGCAAAGTTTATTAAGTAAGCATGAAAAAAAGGTAATAATTCATGGGTCAAAAAATTAATCCAACTGGGTTTAGGCTATCAGTATTGAAAAATTGGTCTTCTCGTTGGTATGCGAATACGAGGAAATTTCCAGCTTTTTTAAACGAAGATATTAGTGTGCGACAATACCTTCAGAAGAAACTGGCACATGCTTCGGTAGGAAGTATCGTTATTGAAAGACCATCGAAGAATGCGAAAATTACAATTCATACTTCAAGACCGGGTGTTGTAATCGGGAAAAAGGGTGAAGATATTGAGGTTTTACGTAAAAATGTTGAGAAACGTATGAATGTTCCTGTTCATATTAATATAGAGGAAATACGTAAACCTGAAATTGATGCACAACTTATTGCGGCTAGCATTACACAACAGCTCGAAAAAAGAATAATGTTTAGAAGAGCTATGAAAAGAGCGATACAAAATGCTATGCGGCTGGGAGCACAAGGAATTAAAATTATGAGTTCGGGCAGACTAAATGGTATTGAGATAGCCCGAACGGAGTGGTATAGAGAAGGAAGAGTACCTTTGCACACATTGAGAGCCGAAGTTGATTATGGAACTTCTGAAGCTAAAACAACATACGGTGTAATTGGTGTAAAGGTGTGGGTATTCAAGGGTGAGCAACTTAATATTAAAGATCGTCAAAATTAGGAAAAATAGTCATTTAGAAGTTTGCTAATTATATTTTTATAAAAGATCGAGTGTAAGGGATTTAGTAATGTTACAGCCGGCTAGAACCAAATTTCGTAAGCAACATAAAGGTCGCAATACTGGGATGGCAACCAGAGGTGCAAAGGTCAGCTTTGGTGAATTTGGGCTTAAAGCTGTTGGTCGTGGAAGATTAACTTCGAGACAGATTGAAGCTGCACGAAGAGCAATGACGCGACATATTAAGCGCGGTGGTCGTATATGGATTAGAGTTTTTCCAGATAAACCAATTTCGCAAAAACCTGCCGAGGTTCGAATGGGGAAAGGTAAAGGAAACCCTGAGTATTATGTTGCTGAAATTCAACCAGGTAAAGTGCTTTATGAAATGGATGGTGTTGATGAGTTGCTTGCACGTGAGGCTTTTAGGTTGGCTGCTGCGAAGTTACCAATGCAGACGGTGTTTGTGGTAAGGCATTTGGGGAGTTAATTTTCTAATGAAAATGGCAGAATTAAGAAAAAAAGAATTGTTGGATTTAGAAAGTGAGCTCTTATCATTAAGGAAAATCCAATTTGGCTTAAGATTCCAATTAAAAACACAACAGCTTACAGATATATCTCAGATTAAAAAAGTGCGTAGAGATATTGCTCGTGTTAAAACACTTATTCGAGAAAAAGAGGTTAATAATGGATTCAGATAATCAAAGTAAATATCTGATAGGGCAGATTATAAGCGATAAAGGGGACAAAACGGTAACAGTAAGAATTGATAGAAAGGTAAAGCATCCTCTTTATGGGAAGATTATTACTCGTTCAAAAAAATATCATGTTCATGATGAACATAATCAGTATAAAGTGGGTGAAGTAGTGGCTATCGGTGAAATGCGTCCTGTATCTAAAACAAAATCTTGGCGAGTAATTGAGCTAATAAAAGTTAATTAATAAAGTTTTAAATTAAAATAATAATTTTATATAAAAATTTAAAGCTAATTGTTAATAGGAATATAAAATATGATTCAAATGCAGTCTTTGCTAAAAGTAGCTGATAACACAGGAGCTCGCACTGTGATGTGTATCAAAGTTCTTGGTGGATCTAAACGGAGATTTGCTGGAATCGGTGATATTATTAAGGTCGCTGTAAAAGATGCTACGCCACGTGGTCGAATAAAAAAAGGTGAAGTATATAATGCAGTAATCGTACGAGCAGCAAAAGGTGTTCGTCGATCAGATGGTTCTTTAGTTAAATTTGATACAAATGCAGCGGTAATCTTAAATAACAAGTTAGAGCCTATAGGTACCAGGATCTTCGGTCCAGTAACACGTGAGCTTCGTACAACAAAATTTATGAAAATAGTTTCACTGGCTCCAGAAGTAATATAGAGCAAAGAGTTTATAGTTATGAGAAAAATTAGGAAAGGCGATAGCGTAATTATCTTAACTGGAAAAGATAAAGGCAAACAGTCAACGATAATTAGATTCGCAAATGATGAAAAAGTCGTAGTTAGAGATGTCAATAAAGTAAAGTCGCATATAAAACCAAATCCAAATAAAAATATTGTTGGTGGAATCATTGAAGTGGAAAAACCAATTCATATTTCTAATGTTGCGATCTTTAATCCTAATAAAAATAAAGCGGATAGAGTTGGTTTTAAATTCGATGAATCAGGTAATAAGGTGCGATATTTTAAATCAGATGGAGTTCTGATAGATTCGTAAGGATAGTGAAAATGGCTCGGCTACTGGATTATTATAGAAATACAATTATAAAGGATCTAATTAGACAGTTTAATTATAAGACTGTAATGCAAGTTCCTAGAATTACAAAAATAACATTAAATATGGGGGTCGGCGAGGCTGTTGCTGATAAAAAGATAATAGAAAATGCTGTTAGTGATTTAGAAAAAATTTCAGCACAAAAACCTGTAATTACAAGAGCCAAAAAATCTATCGCAACCTTTAAGATAAGGCAAGGTTATCCGGTTGGCTGCATGGTGACTTTGCGTGGTGTAAAAATGTATGAATTTTTAGATCGTCTTGTAAATATCGCTATTCCTCGCATACGTGATTTTAGAGGGGTAGGAGGAAAAGGATTTGATGGGCGAGGTAATTTTAATATGGGAATTAAGGAGCAAATTATTTTTCCTGAAATAGATTACGATAAGATAGATAAGTTACGCGGTTTGAATATAACTGTAACCACTACTGCTAAAAATGATATAGAGGCTAAGGCTTTACTTTCTGCTTTTAAATTTCCATTTAAAAATTAGAGAAATAATATGGCCAAAAAATCAATAATTAATCGTAATATAAAGAGAATAAAAACAGTAGAAAAATATGCACTTCGCCGTTCAGAGTTAATTGCTATTTTGAAAGATACAAAATCTGATATTGAGCAAAAGACAAAGGCACGTAATTTACTTCAGGAGCTTCCAAGAAATTCTAGTCCTGTTAGATTGCGCCAAAGATGTGTTTTAACTGGAAGACCGAGAGGGGTTTATAAAAAATTTGGATTAGGTCGAATTAAGTTGCGTGAAATAGTTATGCGTGGAGAAGTACCTGGTGTTATCAAAGCAAGCTGGTAGTTAATTTGATATAGTTCTAAATAAGAAATTAAAATACCCTGTTTGAATAAAATTATAGGTTGCTATTTATATGTGTATGTCTGACCCAATAGCTGATATGCTTACACGCATTAGAAATGCGCAAATTGCAGAAAAAAAAGAAGTTAGGATACCGTCATCAAAACTGAAAAAAGCTATTTTAAAAATCTTGAAAGAAGAAGGATACATTGAAAATTTTCAGGAAACGATTGATGATAAAAAGTTGTATTTGGTTGCACATCTTAAATATTTTAATGGGAAGCCAGTTATTAGCTTGCTGAATAGAGTAAGTAAACCGGGATTAAGAAAATATTCATCACGAAATAATTTGCCTAAAGTAATGAATGGCCTGGGAATAGCGATTATATCGACTTCTAAAGGTGTTATGACTGAGCGTTCGGCTAGAGCTAATGGAGTCGGGGGTGAGTTATTGTGTTTGGTTGCGTGAGGTATCTATATAATGTCTGTGTATATGTCAACAAAACCGATTGAAATACCTAAATTAGTTGAGGTGCAGGTAACAGAGTCGGGTATAACTATAAAAGGTCCTCTAGGAAGTTTATTCCAATCAGTGGACGTGAATAATACTAAAATTGATATAAATTCAAATAGTTTAACCATTCAAGCTTTAAATGCTTCAAAACAGGCAAAATCTTTAGTAGGAACACTTAAGGCACTTATATCTAATATGATAAAAGGTGTAACAAGTGGTTTTGAAAAGAAACTTCTTATTGTTGGTGTTGGGTATAAAGCTCAAGTTTCAGGTAGTACTTTAAATTTAAATCTTGGTTTTTCTCATCCTGTAATTTATTCTATACCTGAAAATATTAAGGTTGAGATGCCCAATCCAACTGAAATTGTTATAAAAGGTATTGATAAACAAAAAGTTGGTCAAGTTGCAGCTGAAGTTCGGTCTTATCGACGTCCTGAGCCATATAAAGGAAAGGGAATAAGATATTTCGATGAGAAAGTTGTAATTAAAGAAACTAAGAAGAAATAATTAAGGATAAGCAATGTTGCTAACTACAGCTAAGCAAGCTCGTTTAAGGCGGGCCAAAGCAACAAGAATTAAAATTAGTAATTCAAAACGTTTTAGATTATTGGTTCATAGGAGCAATAATCATATTTATGCTCAGGTTTTAGATCCTTTATCAAACCATGTGGTTGTTAGTGCTTCAACCGTTGAATCTGAGGTAAAAAAACAATATCCAAACGGAGGAACAATTGAGGCAGCAGCATATATTGGTCAGTTAATAGCTAAAAAATCTCTTGAATCGCAAATCAATGAAGTTGCTTTCGACAGATCGGGATTTAAATACCATGGTCGAGTAAAAGCTCTTGCTGATGCAGCAAGAATAGCGGGAATAAAGTTTTAAACAAAGGTAATTATGGCAACCAAGGCAACGAAATCTGCAAATACAAAAAGTCAGGATGAAGTAAAAGTAGACGGGTTAAAGGAAAAAATGATTTCCGTTAACCGTGTTACTAAAGTTGTAAAAGGTGGTAGAATTCTTGGTTTTGCTGCTTTAACTGTGGTTGGTGATGGAAAAGGTGGCATCGGAATGGGAAAAGGAAAATCCAGAGAAGTTCCTCTAGCTGTGCAAAAAGCAATGGATGAAGCAAGGCGTAGGATGGTTAAAGTTAACTTAATAAATGGTACGCTTCATCATGCTGTAATTGGTCAACATGGTGCCGCGAGAGTATATATGCAGCCAGCTTCGGAGGGAACGGGAATTATAGCTGGTGGACCGATGCGTGCTATTTTTGAAGTGATGGGAGTTCATAATATTTTGGCTAAATGTTTGGGCTCTACTAATCCATATAATATAGTTAGAGCTACATTAGATGGATTGAGCAAAGTCCAATCACCCGCAGCGATTGCTGCCAAAAGAGGCAAAAGCATAAATGAAATAACTGAAGCATAAATTTTAAATGGAAAAATTGAAGTCACTAAAAATAACGCTGGTGAGAAGCTTGATTGGTGCAAAAAAAAGCCATCGTGTGATAATAAAAAACATGGGATTAAGAAAAATTAATCACTCGGTTATTCTGCCAGATTTACCTTCGACTAGGGGTATGATAAATAAAACAGCATATCTACTGAAAGTAGAGGAGTAAAATGAAATTAAATACCATAAAACCAGGGATTGGTTCCGTAAAACCAAGAAAGCGAGTAGGACGGGGGATCGGTTCAGGTCTTGGAAAAACTTGTGGAAGAGGACATAAAGGACAAAAATCACGAGCAGGTGGCTTTCATAAGATAGGGTTTGAGGGAGGGCAGATGCCATTACAGAGGAGGTTGCCTAAGCGTGGTTTTGTTGTTTATAGAAAGGAACATGTACAAGAAGTTAAGCTATCTGATTTGTTATTGATAGAGAAAACTGAATTTGACCCATCTGTATTGTATAACTTTAATCTTATAAAATCTGTTCGTAGTCCGGTTAAAATTATCGCTGGAAATCAGGCTTGTACACGCGCTATAAAGTTGAAAAATTTAGCGGTAACCCGAGGAGTAAAAAATATGATAGAAAACTCGGGTGGAGAGGTTGAATTAACTATAGAAAATGTAAATGGTATCTAAATCAAAAACCGGATTAACTGATAAATTTTATGACTTAAAAAAGCGATTGTGGTTTTTGTTGCTTGCTTTGGTCGTTTATCGTATAGGTACACATGTTCCTGTACCTGGAATTGATTCTAATGTATTGAAAGATCTGTTTAATTCTCAGGAAGGTGGAATACTGGGAATGTTTAATATGTTTTCAGGAGGAGCCCTTTCTCGATTTTCTATTTTTGCGCTTGGAATTATGCCGTATATATCGGCTTCAATTATCATGCAGCTTGGAACAGTAGCTGTTCCGCATTTGGAATCTTTAAAAAAAGAAGGTGAGTCAGGTAGAAAAAAAATAACACAATATACTCGTTATGGAACGTTATTGCTTTCTACATTGCAAAGTTATGGAATTTCATTTGCCTTGCAATCTCAGCCAGGTTTGGTAGTTCAACCAGGAATGCATTTTATATTTACGACCATTGTTACCTTGGTGACGGGATCTATATTTTTAATGTGGCTAGGAGAGCAAATCACAGAGCGTGGAATAGGGAATGGGATATCTTTGATAATTTTTGCTGGGATTGCGGCTGGGTTTCCAAGTGCGATAGGCGGAACTCTTGAATTGGTCAATACAGGGGCTATGCATTTTTTAACAGCGTTGCTTATTTTCATTGCCGTAGTAGCTATTACAGCATTTGTTGTTTTTATTGAACGAGGACAGCGTAAAATATTAGTCAATTATGCAAAAAGACAGGTTGGTAAGCAAATACTAGGTGGACAATCTTCACATTTGCCTTTGAAGCTTAATATGTCTGGGGTTATACCTCCCATTTTTGCCTCAAGTATTATTTTATTTCCGGCAACCTTAGCAGGATGGTTTTCCGATAGTTTGTCTTTGAATTGGCTAAAAGATTTTAGTAGTGCCTTATCTCCTGGACAACCGATATATGTTGCGTTATATGCTGCGTTAATTATATTTTTTTGTTTCTTTTATACTGCGCTTGTTTTTAATCCAAAGGAAACGGCTGATAACCTAAAGAAAAGTGGCGCTTTTATTCCAGGAATTCGTCCGGGTGATCAAACAACAAAATATATAGAGCGGATTATGTTGCGGTTAACACTAATTGGTTCAATATATGTTACTCTTGTGTGTTTGCTACCTGAATTTATGATTTTGAAATGGAATGTCCCATTTTATTTTGGAGGAACTTCTTTACTAATAATAGTTGTGGTTACTATGGATTTTATGGCCCAAGTTCAATCTCATGTTATGTCTGGACAATATGAGAGTTTGTTAAAGAAGGCTAATTTTAAAACTTCTGGTAATTATTTAAGATAACTGGATTGCAATGGCGAAAGAAGAAACTATCCAAATGCAAGGAGAGGTTATCGAGACGCTTCCAAATGCAACATTTAGAATTAAATTGGAAAATGGTCATATTGTTTTAGGTCATATTTCGGGAAAAATGAGGATGAATTATATTCGTATTCTTCCAGGCGATAAAGTTACTGTTGAGTTAACACCGTATGATTTGACAAGGGCACGAATAACTTTCCGTTCTAAATAATAGTTTGTTATTTAAATATATAAAGTTGAATTTATTATGAAAGTTAGAGCATCGATTAAAAAAATGTGTAGAAATTGTAAGATAATTAGGCGTTATGGAGTGGTTCGTATTATTTGTGTCGATGCAAGACATAAGCAACGTCAAGGTTAATTGATAAATATAAATAGGTTAAAAAATGGCTCGTATAGCAGGTGTCAACTTGCCTAGTAATAAGCACGTTAATATAGCTCTAACATCAATTTATGGAATAGGAAACTCAACAGCACATAAAATCTGTACAGACTTGAATATTCCTCCTTTTGTTAAGCTTAAAGAACTAACAGATGATAAATTAGAGGAGCTAAGAGATTCAATTTCAAAATTATTAGTCGAGGGAGATCTACGTAGAGAGGTCTCGATGAATATTAAGAGATTGATAGATCTTGGGAGTTATCGTGGATTGCGACATCGTAGAGGGCTACCGGTTAGAGGGCAGAGAACCAAAACTAATGCTAGAACTCGAAAGGGACCACGTAAAGCAATTCGCGCTAAATAATTTTTATTTACCTAATTAGAAGTAATTTGAAAGTTAATGATAAAACCTACGCTAAAAAGTCGTAAGAAAATAAGAAAGAACGTAGTTGAAGGCGTTGCACATATCCATGCTTCTTTTAACAACACAATTGTAACAATATCTGATCGACAAGGTAATGCTTTATCATGGGCTACCTCAGGTGGAGTTGGGTTTAAAGGCTCACGCAAAAGTACACCATTTGCGGCACAGGTTGCGGCAGAACATGCGGGTAAAGCTGCTTTAGAATATGGTGTTAAAAATTTAGAAATTAGAGTTAAGGGGCCGGGGCCTGGTCGTGACTCGGCTGTAAGAGCACTCAATGCAACAGGTTTTAAAATTACAAGTATTACTGATGTGACACCTGTGCCTCATAATGGGTGTAGACCACCTAAGAAGCGTCGTATCTAAGAAGGAGAAAATCTGTGGCTAGAAATATAAGCCCAAAATGTCGTCAATGTCGCCGTGAAGGCGAAAAGCTTTTTCTGAAGGGTGATAAGTGTTTTAGTGACAAGTGTCCGATAGAGCGTAGAAATTATCCACCTGGTCAGCATGGACAGAAAAAAACAAGATTATCTGATTATGGTGTTCAACTAAGAGAAAAGCAGAAAATTAGAAGGATCTATGGTCTATTGGAGAATCAGTTCCGCAATATATATAAACGAGCTGATCGTCAAAAGGGGGTTACAGGTGAAAATTTACTTTCTCTTTTAGAGAGTCGTTTAGATAATATTACCTATAACATGGGATTTGGTTCATCAAGAGCTGAAGCTCGTCAAATAATTAGACATAATTGTGTTCTTTTAAATGGTGAGAAAGCTAATATTCCATCTCAATTAGTGAAACCTGGTGATAAGATTGAAATTGCAGAGCATGCAAAGAAATATTTAAGAATTAAATCGGCAATTGAAGTGGCTAAACGTCGTAGTGTCCCATCTTGGTTAGAGGTTGATTTTGATGATCTTAAAGGTATTTATAAAAATAAACCTGATCGTAGTGATTTATCTTCAACTATTAATGAATCTCTCGTAGTCGAGCTTTATTCGAAGTAATCAATATTTTTTATATTGGCACATCTATGTCATCAAATAGTTTTCTTACACCTAGGATTATAGAGGTACATAATCTTTCTCCTCTACGCGCTAAAGTTGTAATGGAGCCGTTTGAGAGAGGTTTTGGTTATACTTTGGGTAACGCGTTACGTCGTGTTTTATTATCTTCTATTCCGGGTTGTGCTCCTACTAAAATTCATATTGGTGGGGTTGTTCATGAATACTCTTCGATTGATGGTTTGCAAGAGGATATCGTCGATCTGATATTGAATTTAAAAGGAGTTGTACTTAAGCTCCATAATAAAGATTCGGTAGTTCTTACTCTGAAAAAAGAGACAGAGGGTATTGTTACAGCTGGTGATATTGAATCCTCTCACGATGTAGAAATAATTAATCCTGAACACGTAATTGCACATATCACTAGTGGTGGACGTATTGAAGCACAAATAACCGTTGAAAAGGGAAGAGGATATTTACCATCCACCAACCTGAGTCGAGAAGATAAAAGTTTATCTTCAATTGGTGATATATTACTAGATGCTTCATTTAGTCCTATTAAACGTGTGAGCTATACAATAGAAAATGCTCGTGTAGAACAAAGAACAGATCTCGACAAACTGATTATTGATATAGAAACAAACGGTTCTGTTGATCCTGAGGAAGCTATTCGTTATGCAGCTAGAGTATTAGTCGAGCAATTCTCATTTTTTGCAGATCTGGAAAGCACGCCATTACCTACAGAACAGCCAAGAGCACCTGCTATTGATCCTATTTTATTGAGGCCGGTTGATGATTTGGAACTTACTGTTCGTTCTGCGAATTGTTTGAAAGTTGAAAATATATTCTATATTGGTGATTTGATTCAACGAACTGAGGCTGAGCTACTTCGTACACCTAATTTAGGTAGAAAATCATTAAATGAGATTAAAGAGGTATTAGCTTCACGTGATTTATCATTAGGAATGAAATTAGAAAATTGGCCCCCAGCTAATTTGGAAAATTATGTAAAGGAACCAGGACATGCGTCATCGTAATGGGCTACGAAAATTAAATCGTACTTCTAGCCATCGTTTGGCTATGCTTAGGAATTTAACCAACTCTTTATTAGAGCACGAAATTATTAAAACAACACTTCCCAAAGCAAAAGAACTTCGACGTGTAGTAGAACCTGTCATTACTTTAGGAAAAAAACCATCATTAGCAAGTAGACGTTTGGCCTTTAATAAATTGAGAAACAGAGAAAATGTTGTTAAAGTTTTTTCTGAGTTAGGGCCACGCTATCAGAATAGGAATGGCGGTTATCTGAGAATTCTTAAATGTGGTTTCAGGAAAGGTGATAATGCGCCAATGGCTATAGTTGAATTATTAGATAGATCTGAAAGTAGTAAGGGTATTACGGAATAAATTTTATAGTTAAATAAGTTAATGCGGCTGTTACAAATATGTATTGGGAAGTACTTATTTATATTAAATAACTTTAATATATTCTAAACAAATAAAAGCTCAATTTACTTACTTATATCCAATATATAAAGCCGCAGTAACTCAGTTGGTAGAGTAGCTGATTCGTAATCAGCAAGTCGGAGGTTCGACTCCTCTCTGCGGCACCAAAGTTACATTAATACATTGTAATTTAAATTTAGAAACTCTTAATCTTGAATGATCTATTTTTAGATTATTTTAGCAATCTATCCATAAACAATTATCTTGAAATTTATTATGGTTTAATATAACTTGATGTGTTATTGTTTCGGACCTTCCATAAAAGTTTTGATTTCACTTTCAGTTTCCGCTTCTCTTTAGGTTCAATAGTTAATGGTCTATATATTTCAATGCGATCGTTTTGTTGGATTATATTTTCTAATTTGACTATTTTGCTATAAATACCTACTTTCAAAGCCGAGTAATCTATTTCTGGGTAAAATTCTTTTATCATTGATAATTTAATTGCCTGTTCAACTGTTGTCCCTTCCGGAACTTGAAGTTGCTTGATAAAGTGCTGCTTGTTTAAGGCTGCGGCTACCTCTACCGTTATTAAATTATTTTTAAATACTTGGACCATAGATCTTTTCAGCTCGATTCACGAATGCTTCTACGAAACTATTGGCGATTACATAAAACACAGGGCCAATTAGTTTTTCTAAAAGTTTGTTAGAAAATGTATAGTGCAATTTAAATTCAATTTTACAAGCGTCATCTGCTAAAGGAATAAAGCGCCAATAACCGCTAAGTTTTTCAAAAGGACCCTCAAGTAATTCCATTTCTATTAAATGTGGAGGTTGGCGTTTGTTCTTCGTTGTAAAGCTATGCTTAATATGATGGTAATCAATATTCACTGTAGCGTGTGCCGTTTCGTTATCTTCCATTAGTTCCATCGAAGCACCTGAGCACCATGGCAAAAAATCAGGGTAATTTTCCACGGTATCTACCAAATGGAACATTTTGGCAGAAGAATATCCAACTAATACGGTTTTTTCTATTTCAGTCATTGTATTATTTCCTACTTTTTGAGCGTAAAGCTATAAAAAGCTGATACACTAAACGAAAATTATTTATATGCATATACTTTCTTTTAGTTGCTTTGAATGAGCATTGTTCAAAACAAAAAAGCTTTTTACGATTATTTCATTGAAGAAAGATACGAAGCTGGTATTGTGCTAGAAGGTTGGGAGGTCAAAGCAATACGTGCCGGTCGAGTTCAATTAAAAGAAGCTTATATAGTTATTCGTAAGGGTGAACTGTTTATTATAGGATGTCATATTAGTCCGTTGTCGGCAGCATCCACACACGTTAATCCAGATCCAGTCAAAACACGCAAACTGTTATTGCACTCCTCTCAGATAAAAGAGCTTATCGGCAAAGTAGAACGTGCAGGTTATACTCTGATTCCACTAGATATGCATTATAAAGCAGGCAGAATCAAACTAGAAATAGGTCTTGCCAAAGGAAAAAAACAATTTGATAAACGTGAAAGTGAAAAACGTAAGGAATGGGAGCGTGATAAGCAACGTTTATTACGCATGCGACACTCATCTTAATTAATATTATGCAAATAAATTCATCTACCACTGTTAGTCCTGATGTTTCTAAAGAGCATACTCGGCGTCATTTATCTATTGCAATCTGGTTGTTAATTTGTTGTGCTCTGGTATTTGCTATGGTTGTTGTTGGAGGAATAACTCGCCTTACTGGCTCCGGTTTATCAATTGTTGAATGGAAACCAATAGTTGGAACTATTCCTCCGATTAGCCAAGAAGATTGGGTGGAATTGTTAGAAAAATATCGCCAAATACCCCAGTATGAGCAAGTTAACAAAGGTATGTCTCTAGAAGAATTTAAGGAGATTTTTTGGTGGGAATATTTTCATCGCTTGCTGGGGCGCCTGATTGGTTTAGTGTATTTCATACCATTTGTTTATTTTATGGTACGTAAACGAGTTGACCGTGCGCTTGGATTAAAGTTAATGGGGATATTTGCTCTCGGAGCTTTGCAAGGATTAATGGGCTGGTATATGGTTATGAGTGGATTGGCTGATAATATTTATGTTAGCCAATATCGACTGACCGCACATCTTGGCCTCGCTTTTGCTATTTATGCTGCAATGTTCTGGGTGGCTACTGGATTACTTTCTTCCCAAAATAATGATTCATTATCTTCGACCTCTATACATAAGCTTAAAGGATTTGCTCAGGTATTGACCGGACTAATATTTATTATGGTGTTATCTGGGGGGTTGGTGGCGGGTATTCATGCTGGAAAAGCATATAATACGTTTCCACTGATGGATGGTTTTTTAGTTCCTCCTGCCCTATTTGTATTGGAACCTTGGTATCGAAATTTCTTTGACAATATTACTACAGTACAATTCGATCATCGCTTAATTGCATGGTTGCTGATCTTTTTTGTGCCATGGTTTTGGTTTAAAGCAAAGCAAGTATCCTTATCTTGGTCTGCTCGCCTCGCTTGCCATCTTTTATTACTAATGTTGTTTGTTCAAGTAAGCCTTGGGATTACGACATTATTGTTATCAGTCCCTTTAACGTTTGCTGCTGCTCATCAAGCGGGTGCTGTGCTGCTATTTACAGCTGCATTATGGGCTTGTCGTAAGCTATCGTGATGATATTAATGTTTTCATAATGTCGTCGTATGTTTTTAGTAATAAAAAATCTCTAAAAGAGATAGTTAAAATATCTCAAGATATATCAATGAAAGGATCAGTACCTGGATTTTGGCGCCGTATGCTGGCATTAGCTTATGAATTTCTACTATTGTTAGGTGTATGGTTTATAGCTGCTTTTCTATTTCATCTCATTTTCCGAGATACGTCTGCTGAATATTTCAGACCTCTATTTCAGTTTTATCTATTGTGTGTTGGAGGTATTTATTTTATTTGGTTTTGGACGCACGGTGGTCAAACGCTAGCTATGCAAACCTGGAAGCTGCGACTTGTTTCGGCAAATGGTGGAAAGGTTACTATGCAACAAGCGATGGTGCGTTACATTTTTGCCGTCATAGGCATTAGCTTTCTAGGGTTCGGATTATTATGGGCTTTGTTTAATCGTGATCGGCAATTTTTACACGATAAGTTGGCTGGAACACGTATTGTAAAGCTTGCTTGAACCAAAGTTAGCGGTAAGTTTTCGAGAATAGTTTTGTGTTTTGGGATACTCTTTATTTTTTGATACTTAGTAGATACTGGAAGAGTATCTGTGTAAGTAGGATGCGATCTGTTTTTCATAACTGCTTGTGATGATTAGCACTGTATTCAGATACTATCTTAAGGTAAAATAATACTTGGCGGGTCTCCCCGCATTGTAAAGTGGTGAACCTGGTCAGATCCGGAAGGAAGCAGCCACAGCCAATTTTTACAAGTGCCGGGGGTTCGGCTCGCCACCTTTTCCTATGTAGATTACGAAGCATTTATAGCTTCGTAGTGATCAAATGGTAATTTAACCTCTTCTTGATAAAAAACTTGGTGGATTATCAGGCGCTTGCGCGTAAATGGCGTCCCAAAAACTTTGCAGAGCTAGTTGGACAGGAGCATGTTGTTAGGGCCTTGGTTAATTCAATGGCGCAGAACCGGCTACATCATGCATATTTATTTACTGGTACGCGTGGTGTTGGTAAAACAACGGTAGCCAGAATTCTGGCAAAGGCTCTAAATTGTAGGCAGGGGATTGTCGCTGAGCCTTGTGGAAAATGTGAAGTATGTCTAGCTATTGATCGAGGAAGTTTTGCTGATCTGATTGAGTTAGATGCCGCATCCAATACCCAAGTAGATGCTATGCGTGAGCTGCTGGATAATGCGCAATATGCGCCAGTGGCAGCTCGGTATAAAATCTATTTGATTGACGAGGTACATATGCTTTCCAGATCAGCGTTCAATGCTATGCTTAAAACATTGGAAGAGCCACCGGAACATGTTAAGTTTATTCTTGCTACTACTGATCCTCAAAAAATCCCCGTTACTGTTTTATCGCGTTGTTTGCAGTTTAATCTAAAGCAAATACCCTCATCTTTAATCGTATCACGCTTATCCGAGATTCTTGCCATGGAGGGCATAGTAGCGAGCTCAGCTGCTTTAAAGTTATTGGCAAAAGCGGCTAAAGGAAGTCTGCGTGATGCCTTGAGTTTGTTGGATCAGGCTATCGCATTCAGCAATGCTACGGTAGACGAAGAAAATATTCGTGCAATGTTAGGAATATTAGATCAAAATTACCTGTTTGCATTGTTGGAAGCATTGGCTGAGCGAAATGGAGCGGCTATGTTTGCCATTGTAGATCAGTTGGAAGCAATGAGCGCCTCATTCGATCAGATTTTGCAGGACCTGGCTGTATTACTGCATCGATTAGCAACAGCTCAGATCGTTCCCCTAATACTTGATAAAGAGCAGCAGGAAGATAATAGGCTGCTTGACCTAGCGAAATGTTTTACTCCTGATGATATTCAATTGCTTTATCAGATTGTATTACATGGACGCGCAGATCTTGATCAGGCACCGGATGAATACAGTGGATTTACCATGACGTTAATGCGGATGCTAGCTTTTATACCTCATTCTCAGTGCATTAATCATGTAGTACACACGGATGGCAATAATACGAATATTGTATCGAACGCTACATTAGCGTTACCAACAGAATCAGGAAAACGAGAGGAAGAGGTTACCCATAACACTCCAAACGAGGCCTGGATTGCATTAGTTAGTCAACTAAAGTTAAGTGGTATGACACGGATGTTAGCGCAGTATAGTGAAGCAAAATATTTTTCAGCAAACAAAATAGAATTATGTGTAGCAGAAATGCACAAACATTTACTGGAAAAATCCTATCAGGATAAGTTGAAAACCCAGTTGGAATCTCATTTTGGGAAACGTGTCGAGGTAATTTTTTCTCTAGGGAGTATTACAGGTATTACTCCGGCTGTGTTACAAGATCAAAATAGGCATGCAAAGCAGACTCAAGCAATTGAAGCCATTGAATCTGATCCCTACGTTCGGGAGCTAGTCGATCAATTTGATGCAAAACTAAATATTTCTTCCATTAAACCAATTAATTAACGGAGATTGTAAATAGATGAAAGCTAATTTGGGTAATTTGATGAAACAAGCCCAGCAAATGCAGGAAAACATGAAGGCTATGCAGGAAAAGCTAGCAACGATTGAAGTTGAAGGTCAAGCGGGTGCGGGTATGGTTAAGGTAACGATGACTTGCCGTCATGACGTGAGGCGGGTCAATATCGATAACAGTTTGTTGGGTGACGATAAAGAAATGTTAGAAGATTTGGTAGCTGCAGCAATGAATGATGCAGTGCGTAAAGTAGAAGCAGCCACACAGGAACACATGGCGAGTGTGACGAGTGGTTTGGGATTACCAGCAGGAATAAAGTTTCCATTTTGATGGTTTTTTTATGTGTTTTAGTAAACCGACTGTCACTCGAGGTTTGTTTATATGTTGGTTACTCGGCTAAGAAATCAAAAAGCTAATCGTGAGCGTGGGTTATCTTCTGCTCCGAAGTGTTCTGAAGTTACACCTACTGTTGCCTCTGACAGATTGCAGAAACTATTGGCACGTAATGGTTTGGGTTCTCGACGGGAAATTGAAGCAATGATTGCTGCTGGTCGTGTCAGTATCAATAACGTGATAGCGAAACTTGGTGATCGTGCCGGATTCGGAGACAAAATACGGATTGATGGAAAAATTATCCGTTTCAGAATGGCTGCTTCTTCAACACGAGTCATTATCTATCATAAACCAGAAGGTGAGATTGTCAGTAGACGTGATCCACAGGGACGGCCATCGGTATTTGATAAACTGCCGCATATACGATCTTCCAAGTGGATAGCGATAGGTCGCTTGGATTTTAATACGAGTGGGTTACTTATTTTTACCACTGACGGTGCTTTGGCGAATCGTTTGATGCATCCACGTTACCAGATGGAGCGGGAATATGCAGTTCGTATTATTGGAGAACTAACTCCTGAACAAATGGCTCATTTGACAAGAGGAGTTGAATTGGGAGATGGTTTAGCAAAATTTGACCAGTTGTATGATGAAGGGGGTCAAGGAACGAATCATTGGTATCGTGTTACCTTAAAAGAAGGTAGAAATCGTGAAGTACGCCGCATGTTTGAAGTATTAGGCGTGACAGTGAGTCGGTTAATGCGTGTCAGATTTGGCCCCATTAACCTTCCACGCAGACTTAAACGAGGTATGTGGTTGGAGTTAATTGACACAGAAGTAGAACGATTACGGGCATTCGTTAGCTAGAGCTTATATATAAGTAAGTATTTTCTTTTATTCCAGTAAATCACGGCGTTTGATCATTAGAACAAATTGATCTCCTGCATTCGTTTCCAACCAAGTGCATGGTAGCTGGGGAAATGCCTGTTCAATTGCAGCCTGATTATGACCAATCTCCATAATTAGCAAACCTTCTTCTGTTAAGTGATTGACAGCTTCCTTAAGAATTCGGTAAATAGTATCTAGCCCGTCTAACCCTCCAGCTAGAGCGATATCAGGTTCATGTCGATATTCTTCGGGAAGTGAAGCCATCGATGCTGCATTGACATAAGGGGGGTTGCTGATAATCAAATCATATCGTTTACCTTGTAATGCAGTGAACAGATCTGAATGAATTAGGTTAATCCGACTTGCTAGGTCATAATTTCTAATATTGATGAATGCTACGTCTAGCGCATCAGAGGAAATATCAACTGCGTCGATTTGTGCTTGCTCAAAGGCATGTGCCATTAGGATAGCAAGACAACCCGAACCAGTACATAGGTCAAGCGCTGAGTGAATGTCGTATGGATCTATTATCCAGGGAGATAGACGATCTTCCAGTAATTCTGCAATAAATGAGCGCGGTATGATGACACGCTCGTCAACATAAAAATTAAAATCTCCTAGCCAGGCTTCATGCGTTAAATAGGCAACTGGTATTTTTTCATTGACGCGCCGTTCGATCATGCGGAGAACTTGATCACGTTCATCACGCGTAAGTGTGGCATCCATGAAAAGATCTAGCTGATCGGAATTTAGATGTAGTGAATGTGCAATCAGTAATGCTGCTTCGTCATAAGTGGTCGGTAAGCCGTGTCCTAAAAAAAGATCGGACCGATTGAAGTAGCTGACTGCAAAACGTAGTAGATCACGTAAGGTTCGCAATTCTTCTCCTACCTGGAGGATGGTAACGCCGTTGTTGGGTTGTTTAATATGAGTCATGATTCAATCTAAATTTTTCCGGAAAGTAATTTAGCATAAAAAAATTAATGAAAGTACAGACTATCCAGGTACCACTTCAAGCAGAAGATGAATATTTTATGCGTCGAGCTCTGGATTTAGCCCGTATAGCGAACAATATGGGAGAGGTTCCGGTTGGCGCGGTGGTGGTCAGAGAAAATCAAATTGTGGGTTGTGGATATAACTGTCCTATTACTACTATTGATCCAACAGCGCATGCTGAAATGATAGCCTTACGTGACGCTGCTAGCAAACTGGAAAATTATCGACTACTGGATTGCACATTGTATGTCACACTGGAACCTTGCGTGATGTGTGTGGGGGCGATATTCCATGCCAGGATTAAGCGATTGGTTTATGCTGCGAAAGATCCTAAAACAGGTGTATGCGGCAGTCTGCTTGATCTACCAGCGGATACTCGACTCAATCATCATTTGACAGTGAGTCAGGGTATTCTAGCGGAGGAAGCGAGTGCGCTGCTGAAACAGTTTTTTGTCACTCGGCGCATAAAAGGATGAAGTGCTCTATGAAAATTAATATTGATATTTCATCGCAGCAGATGACGTTGCAAGATACGACAGGACATATTATTAAGCGTTATCTAATTTCATCTGCTAAGAATGGTGTTGGGCAGGAGCGCGGTAGCTATTGCACGCCCCTAGGGAAGCACATTATTCGTGCAAAGATAGGAGAGGGGATGCCGGTTAATACGGTATTTGTTAGACGACGTCCTACTGGGGAAATCTATACACCCGAATTAGCTGCTAGCTACCCGAATCGAGATTGGATTCTAACTCGTATTCTCTGGCTTTCTGGGTGTGAACCTGGATTTAATCGCTTAGGTTCAGTTGATACTATGCGACGTTATATTTACATTCATGGGAGCCCTGATAGTGCGGAGATGGGTAAACCTGGATCAATTGGTTGTATTCGAATGCATAATTGTGATCTACTGGATTTGTTTGAGCGAGTATCTGCAGGCACACCGGTTGAAATAAATGCTTGATTACTACTGAAACGCTATCACTCAGAAGGATATTGCGGATTCGGTATTTTACGCAGGAAATATGATGAAATCACTACGTGGCAAGGCATTGCTAAACGATCCCGTACAGAATAAATCTACAGCCTTTACCCGAGAAGAGCGGGAGCGTTACGGTTTGCAAGGATTGTTGCCGTACGGTGTGACTAATATTGAAAAACAGCAGCAACGAGTATTATCCAATTTGCGTGGCAAAGATAGCAATATCGAGAAATATATTTACTTGAATGATTTGCTCGAACGCAATCAAAGATTGTTTTACCGCATGCTGGTCGATCATATCGGTGAAATTATGCCGCTGGTTTATACCCCGACTGTTGGTGAAGCTTGTGTAAAACTATCGCATATTTTTAGGAAACCACAAGGGTTTTATATCACGCCAGAAGATCGGGGGCATATTTTTTCTCAACTAGGAAATTGGCCGGAAACTGATGTACGGGTGATCGTGGTGACAGATGGTGAGCGTATTCTCGGGTTAGGAGATCTAGGGGCAAACGGCATGGGTATACCAATTGGCAAGATATCCTTGTATGTGGCTTGTGCTGGTATTGCTCCCAATCAAGCTATGCCAATTATGCTGGATGTTGGTACTAACAATCAGATGCTACGAGAAGATCCTTTATATCTGGGTTACCCTTATCCCCGTTTGCGTGGACAGGATTACCTACGCCTGATAGATGAATTTGTAGATGCGGTACAGCGTCGATTTCCTAATGCAGTGATTCAGTTTGAAGATTTCAGTAGTCAGAACGCATTTATGCTGCTGGATCGTTACGCAGGATCTGTACGGTGCTTTAATGATGATATTCAGGGTACTGCTGCAGTAACACTAGCAGGTATTTATGCTTCCTGTCGGATTACTTGCAAGCCATTCGCTGATTTGAAAATTATGCTACTAGGAACAGGGTCGGCAGCGACGGGAGTAGCTGAGTTATTACTTCCCGCATTTCAGGCGGCTGGGTTAAGTGAAACCGAAGCTCGCTCCAGAATTAGTTTTATTGATAGGCGTGGTCTGGTAACCACTACGCACGAACAGATCAAACCGCGTATCTATCCATTTGTCTGCGAGCAACCTGCAATTGATTTTGTAGGTGCTATCAGAGCGATTCAGCCGGATGTGCTAATCGGTGCCACTGGAACAGCGGGCGCATTCACGGAGGCTGTAATTCGTACAATGGCTCATTGCCAGAAACGTCCTGTGATTATTGCACTTTCTAATCCAACTTCTCATACAGAATGTTCAGCTGAACAGGCTTATCAATGGAGTGAGGGGCGCGCCATTTTTGCTAGTGGCAGCCCGTTTGCGCCGGTAACATTGGGAGGAAAGCGTTATTATCCGGCACAAGGTAATAATGTATATGTCTATCCTGGAATTGGATTGGGGGTGATGGTCAGTCGTGCGCGTTTGGTGGTTAAACGTATGTTTTTGGCTGCTGCTGAAGAATTAGCCGAGCATGTGTTACCTGAGGAAATCGAGCGTGGATCAATTTATCCAGATATTACCCGGGTGCGTGATATTTCACGGAACATTGCTATCAAAGTATGCCGAGTGGCTCAACAGGAGGGGCTAATACATGAAAGTTCACCACAAGATTGGGAAGCAAGCGTACAAGCGATGATGTATGAGCCTGGTTATTGAAAAGCGAGCAGCGATTTCCCTGCCTGAATGTGAGGCAGGGGTATACGTTTATTCAAATAAATTGAGGATCCCATCCAATCCAACATGATTGAGAGAGAAAGTTGCTTTTTCTCTGAGTATCGGTTTTGCGTGAAAGGCAATACCCACTCCCGATTCTTCTAGCATTTTGAGATCATTAGCACCGTCTCCAACAGCGATAACCTGATCTTTTCTAAGCCCGAGCTCGTCCCGAACCTGCTTTAAAATTTCTCCCTTACCGGAGGCGCCGATGATTTCGCCCAGTACCCGTCCAGTTAATTTTCCATCCCGTATCTCGAAAGTGTTAGCAAATGCGTAATCTAACCCAAGCCGATCTTTGACTCGATCGGTAAAAAAAGTGTAACCTCCAGAGATCACCATCGTTTTGATGCCCAGAGATTGCATACGCTGAAGCATTTTTTCAGCGCCAGGATTTAAACAGACACGTTCATCGTAGACTTGCTGCAATGCTTCTTGTGGAAGTCCTTTAAGCAAGGCGGTGCGGCGTGTAAGACTTTCTGCAAAACTAATATCTCCACGCATAGTACTTTGTGTAATTGCTGAAACCTGTGGTTTGACGTTATGCATATCAGCAATTTCATCTATGGATTCGATGGCAAGTAGAGTGGAATCCATATCCATTGCGATTAAACCAAAATCGGTTAGCTTTTTTCCCGCTGGAACAAATGCATAATCTAGACTTACTTCTGCGCAATAACTGGGAATATCTGGATGTGGCTGAGCATTTGTCATGCGGAAGGCTTCCCCCGTGATGCGATCAATTTGACTAGCTTGTGCAAGTTTAGCAATTGCTCGTAAATCGCTATTTTGAATATCTATACCTTGAATAATAAGATTCATGAAATGGTTTTAATTTAATTAAGTGACGAATGCGAGCACTATACATGGAATGTCATGCTGTATAAATAAGGTCAGCTCAACCTATCAAGTTTTCAGGGGAGAAATGAGAGCGGGATTCCATTCAATCACTCGGTTACGACCAGCATATTTGGCTGCATACAATGCCCGATCAGCAGCTTCCAGCATTTCACTCTGATGATCAAAGGATTTTTCTTTATCCATATTGGTAACTACACCAATCGACGCAGTGATGCTGATAACGTTAGTGTCATTGGGTTTGTAAGCAATTGTGGCGATACTTTCCATGATCCGAGTCAAGATATGGCGTGCAGCTGAGAGTGTAGTATTAGGGAGTATTAATGCAAATTCATCTCCACCATATCGGCAAAAAATATCTGTTTGGCGGATCTGATCTGTAATCGCTTTAGCTACAGCTACCAATATGCCATCTCCTGCAATATGTCCGTAAGTATCATTAAAAGTTTTGTAATTATCGATATCAATCATCGCTAGCGAAAGGGGTATTCCTCGCTGAATAGAAAATTGGAATTCACTCTGGAAAGCACTATCGAAGTAGGCGCGGTTGTGCGCACCGGTCAGACCATCGTGTTGAATCTTGTCTTCAAGTTCACGCACTTTGATCATGGAGCGCATTGTCAGTAATTCTCTGGCTTCAGTAATAATATTATTAAGATGAAGTGGGTTTAAAATAGTAATTTCAAACAATTCTTCTATATGATGCAGATCATTCTGCATGGCTTCCAACACCTCGATTAATGCGTGCTCATCAAGCCCCAAATAGGCTTCTGTTACGCGGATGGTTTCATCTATTTTCTCTTTTTTGTCTTGTGACAAAAAATAATCTGTGATGTAGCCGGATGCCGCTACACATTCATTAATACCAATATTGGTAACATCTGGTACGACATGACTGCTCCGGCAAGCGGCGGGCGCATATTCAGGAAATTTCCAGTATTCGAGTAATGATGCGCCCAGTTCATCGTGTCCAATTCCGAATGTTTCACGTTCGGTTTGCAGGAGAGCGTTGTGATCCGCAGCGTGTGAAAATACCAATGGATAATCTTCAGGTAAAAGGGCATGAAAAGCGAGAATACCAATATCCTGTAACAGTCCAGCTAGGAACAGATCGTCCAGCATTCTATCCATTCCCAGACGTTTGCCTAAAGTACGACTCGCTAACGCGGAAGTAATCGAACGACGCCAAAAATAGTTGTTGCCACCCATGCTCAGCTTCTCTTTGGATTGTTTTATTAGAGAATCCGCTAATGAGAAGGACAGTGCGATTGTAATTACGCCATAGGTTCCTAGAATATTGGTAGCTTGGCTAACGTTACTAATAGGATATCTGGATTTATACAGCGGAGAATTGGCTGTTTTAATAATTTTGGCGGCAAGTGCAGGGTCAAGCGAGATATAATGATTAATTTGCGTAAGACTGGTATCTGCCTTGCCCGCAAGATCAATAATCTTGATAGCAACAGAAGGTAGGGTGGGTAAATTTGTGCAGAAACGTAGTTGCTTGAGCAAGTTTTCTTTCATATTTCCATTTCCTGGAATGTAAACAGAGCTGTAAGCAAGATATCTGTTTATTCATTTTGGATTTCAGGGAGCGTAATTTTACCCGATATAATCCTGTTTCAACCTTGAAACAGAACTGTTAAGTAGACCTATTTGTTACATCCCTGATGATTGTATAGACAAAAAACGTTATCCTTTATTTATGGCGCGCGCTGTACTAAAAGGACTAATAGCCTCTTTACAACGACCATCCAGGAGTATCGAATTATGATCATTTCTC
>WBZO01001272.1_pt1 | contig 40568 bp, 42 predicted proteins | sample 5204261 | NCBI WGS metagenome assembly WBZO01 (sample SAMN12412400, study PRJNA552823) | activated sludge metagenome | isolation source: activated sludge from anammox sidestream of wastewater treatment plant... | place: USA: North Carolina | collected 2017-09
CCTCGGTATCGAGGACCAGGATGTTCACGTCCTTGCCGGTCGCCAGCACGTGGTCGAGCCCGCCGAAGCCGATGTCGTACGCCCAGCCATCGCCGCCGACGATCCAGACGCTCTTCTTGACGAGGAAATCCGCCAGGACAAGCAGGTCACGCGCCGCGGGGGTGTCCTTGCGCGTTTCGAGCCACAGCTTCAGCTCCGCCACCCGCGCGCGCTGGGCTGCGATGCCCGCATCGGAGCGGTCCTGGTCTTCCAGGATTGCCCCCGCCAGCCCTTCGGGGAGGTGGCTTGCCATGCCATGCAGCAGGTGGTGGGCGAGTGCTGTCTGCTGGTCGAGGGCGAGCCGCATGCCCAGGCCGAACTCCGCGTTGTCTTCGAAGAGCGAGTTCGACCACGCCGGGCCGCGGCCGTCCGCGCCCACCGACCACGGAGTTGTCGGAAGGTTGCCGCCGTAGATCGAAGAGCAGCCGGTCGCGTTCGCCACCAGCAGGCGGTCGCCGAACATCTGCGTGAGGAGCTTCAGGTACGGGGTCTCGCCGCAGCCCGCGCAGGCTCCCGAAAACTCAAACAGCGGCTCGATCATCTGGGAGCCCTTGATCGTGTCGGTGCGCGTCTCGCTCCGCGCCGGCGCCGGGATCCCGCTGAAAAACGCGAAGCTCTCACGTTCGGGCGCGAGGTGCTCGGCGCGCGGCTCCATGTTGATGGACTTGTGTTTCAGGATGGACTTGTCGCGGGCAGGGCAGACATCGACGCAGATCCCGCAGCCGGTGCAGTCGTCCGGCGCCACCTGGATAGTCATCAGCGCGCCCGGGCGGTCGTGGCCGCTCCACTCGCGGTGGCGAAAGCCCGCGGGCGCCTCGCCGAGTTCGGACGGGTCGAACACCTTCATGCGGATGGCGGTATGGGGGCAGACAAGGGCGCACTTCGCGCATTCGATGCAGATGGCCGGGTCCCAGATGGGGATTTCGCTGGCGATGCCGCGCTTCTCCCATTGGGCGGTCCCGGTGGGGAAGGTGCCATCGACCGGCATCGCGCTCACCGGCAGGAGGTCGCCCTTCCCGGCGATCATCAGCGCCGTCACCCGCTGCACAAAGTCCGGCGCCGCCGCCGGGACGACCGGGGGCCGCGTGCGTTCGCCGGGGACGCGCGCGGCGAGCGGCACTTCGCGGAGGTTTGCGAGGGCGGCGTCGATCGCGGCAAAGTTGCGCTCGATCACACGCTCGCCCCGGCTGTGGTAGCTCTTCTGCACCGCCGCCTTGATCTGGGCGATGGCCTCGGCGGTGGGGAGCACCCCCGAGATCGCGAAGAAACAGGTCTGCAGGACCGTGTTGATGCGGCTGCCGAGCCCCGCCTCGGAGGCAACGCGGGAGGCATCAACGACGAAGAAGCGGACCTGCTTTTCGAGCAGCTCCCGCTGCAGCCCGGAGTTGAGGTGGTCCCACACCTCATCGGGGCCGTAAGGACTGTTCAGCAGGAACGTCGCTCCCGGCTCGGCCAGCTCCAGGATGTCGAATTCGTCGAGGAGATGGAACTGGTGGCAGGCCACGAACGTCGCCCGCTGCACCAGGTAGGTCGAACGGATCGGCGCGGGACTGAACCGCAGGTGGGAGACGGTGGTCGCCCCGGACTTCTTGGAGTCGTAGACGAAGTAGCCCTGCGCGTAGAGCGGTGTCTGCTCTCCGATGATCTTCACCGTGTTCTTGTTGGCCCCCACGGTGCCGTCGCTCCCGAGGCCATAGAACACCGCCCGCACCGTACCGGCCGGCTCGTTGTGCCCGCCGGCGGCGTAGGGGAGGCTGGTGCGCGAGACATCGTCCACGATGCCGATGGTGAAGTGGTTCTTCGGCTGAGGTTTCGCAATCTCCGCGAACACACCCGCGACCATCGTCGGCGTGAACTCCTTGGAAGCGAGCCCATACCGGCCGCCCACCACTCGCGGGGTGCGGCTGAAGCGCGTGGCGCCCAGCGCCTGCTGCTCGACCAGCGCGGTCACGACATCCTGGTAGAGCGGCTCGCCGGGGGCTCCGGGCTCCTTCGTCCGGTCGAGTACGGCGATCGCCTCGACGGTGGCAGGAAGGGCGGCGGCGAAGGCTGCGCCGTCGAAGGGGCGGTAGAGGCGCACCTTCACCATGCCCACCTTTTCGCCCTGCGCCCGCAGCGCTTCCACCGCTTCCTCGGCGGCGCCGCAGCCGGAGCCCATCAGCACGACGACGCGGGTGGCATCGGGTGGGCCAACGTACTCGAACGGCTGGTAGTGGCGTCCCGTCTCGGCCGCGAACTCGGCCATGGTCTCGCTCACCAGGCGCGGCACGGCCTCGTAGAAGGGGTTGCACGCCTCCCGCGCCTGGAAGAAGACGTCCGGGTTCTGCGCGGACCCACGAAGGACCGGGCGGTCCGGCGTCAGTCCGCGCTCGCGGTGAGCGCGGACGAGGCGTTCATCGATGAGCGCGTGGACCACGCGGTCATCCATGCGCTCAATCTTGTTCAGCTCGTGGGAGGTGCGGAACCCATCGAAGAAGTGGACGAACGGGACGCGGGACTTGAGGGTCGCGGCCGTGGCGATCAGCGCGAAGTCATGCGCTTCCTGCACCGAGGAGGCGCACAGCATGGCCCAGCCGGTGCCGCGGACCGCCATCACGTCGCTGTGGTCGCCGAAGATCGAGAGCGCGTGGGTCGCTACCGTCCGCGCAGCCACGTGGAGCACGGCCGAGGTCAGTTCGCCCGCGATCTTGAACATGTTGGGCATCATCAGGAGCAGGCCCTGGGACGCCGTGAAGGTGGTAGTGAGCGCGCCGGTTTGGAGCGCGCCGTGAACCGCACCGGCGACGCCGCCCTCGCTCTGCATCTGCACCACGCGGGGGACCGTCCCCCAGAGGTTCGGCCTCCCGGCGACGGCCCAGGCATCGGCAAGCTCGGCCATCGGAGAGGATGGGGTAATCGGGTAGATGGCGATGACTTCCGCGGTCCGGTAGGCGATGTCCGCGGCAGCTTCGTTGCCATCGACAGTAATCGTCGCAGCGTTCACCCGGTGCACTCCTCGCTTTCGGTTGGATTCCTGTGAAGCGCCAACGGGGCGTCAACTCGAGGCACCCGTCCAGCCTACCGATGCTGCGAGGGGAACGCGACGGCCGGTGTGTGCGAATTCCACGGCCACCCGGTCGAGTATGGGGACCGGGTGGCCGCGGCGACTATGCCCTGGAACGCAGCATCGCCCGGCGTCCACGCCGGGCGATGCTTGCGCCGAACGGGTGCCGGCTCAGGCGATGAACAGCGGCGCCAGCACGAGCGTGATCGTGCTCAGGAGCTTCACCAGGACGTGAAGGGCGGGCCCTGCCGTGTCCTTGAATGGGTCGCCGACGGTATCGCCAACAACTGCCGCTGCGTGGAGTTCGCTGCCCTTGCCGACTACCGAGCCGTCGGGGTTCGTCATGCCGCCGGACTCGATGAACTTCTTGGCGTTGTCCCAGGCGCCGCCCGCGTTGTTCAGGTACGTCGCCAGCAGCACGCCGCCAATGGTGCCGACCATCAACATGCCGGCCACCGATTCCCACCCGGCGTTGCCGCCGAGGGTGAAGCGGAAGACGACGCCGACGAGCACCGGAAGTCCAACCGCGAGGATGCCGGGCGCCACCATCTCGCGCAGCGCCGCCGAGGTGGTGATGTCGACGGCCCTCGTGTAGTCGGGCCGGACCTCGCCCGTCATGATGCCCGGGTTTTCCCGGAACTGGCGGCGGACCTCGTCGATGATGCTCCCCGCCGCGCGGCCCACCGAGCGGATAGCCAGGGAGCTGAAGAGGAACGCCAGCATCACCCCGAGCAGCGCGCCCACGAACACCTGCACCTTCCCGAGATTTATCGGCATGATCCGGGGCAGTGGTGCGGGGCTCGTGGTCAGGCCCTCGGCCTGCGCCGCGGAGATGTCCCCGTCTTCGATCTGGTTCCGCAGGAACGCCGCGGTTTCGCCTTCGTCGGCAACAGCCAGGCGTTCGATGTCGTTTTCTTCAAAGCCCCGGTCCTCGAGGTCGGCCGTGTAGCTCTCGATCGATTGGGCCACGGCTGCCTCGGCGTCATCACCCTGGATGAGGCCCAGGTCGCGGATCCGGTCGGCGTAGACCCCGGAGTCGGCGACTGCCTGGTGTCCAAATTCGACGCGGATCTCGTCGAGGAAGGCGGTGAAGAGGAGGAACGCCGCCAGGGCCGCCGAACCGACGGCGTAGCCCTTGGTGAGGGCTTTGGTGGTGTTGCCCACGGTGTCGAGCGCGTCGGTAATCTCGCGGGCCTCGGGACGCGTGCCCTCGGCCATCTCGGTGATCCCGCCGGCGTTATCGGTAATCGGACCGAACGTGTCCATCGCCAGCACGTAAGCAGCCGACATGAGCATGCCCATGGTGGCGACGGCCGTGCCGAACACGCCGGTCGAAATGTTGCTCACGTTCTCCAGGTCGGCCTGCTGGCCGAGGACGAACGAGCCCACCAGCGCGGCCCCGACGGTGATGGCGCTGACGGCGGTTGTCTCGAAGCCGACGGCTGTCCCGATGATGATGTTCGTGGCCGAGCCGGTCCGGCTGGCTTCGGCGATCTCCCTGACCGGGCGCCACGAGCCGGCCGTGTAGTACTGGGTGATGTACACGAACGCGATCCCCGTCGCGATGCCCACCAGCCCGCAGAAGAAGAACCAGTACCAGACATCCTCCAGCATTGCGTAGCAGGTGATGCCCAGGCCGATGATGCTGAGCACGGTGATCACCCAGTAGCCGCCGTTCAGGGCGCCCATCGGGTCCTTGATCCGCCGCGACCAGAACGGGACGGTGAACATGCCCGCGATGGTGGCGAACACGCCGAATGAACGCAGCACCAGGGGGAAGAGGATCCACTCCACGCGGCCGGTCGCCGCAAAGATGGAGACACCCAGGATCATGGCGCCGATGTTTTCCGCGCTCATGGACTCGAAGAGGTCAGCGCCGCGGCCTGCACAGTCGCCAACGTTGTCGCCGACGAGGTCGGCAATCACGGCGGCGTTGCGAGGGTCGTCCTCTGGAATCCCGGCTTCGACCTTTCCGACGAGGTCGGCGCCCACGTCGGCGGCCTTCGTGTAAATGCCACCGCCGAGCTGGGCGAACAGGGCGACGAAGCTCGCCCCGAAGCCGAAGCCGACAATCAGGAACGGGGCGTCGTCGATCGGGTGTCCGAGGACCTTGCTGTAGATCGCGAAGATACTCGACACGCCGATCAGGCTGAGCGCGACCACCAGGAACCCGGACACCGCCCCACCGCGAAGTGAGACGTTGATGGCCTCGGAGAGGCTGCGCTGGGCCGCGGATGCAGTCCGCCCGTTGGCCCGCACGGCGATCGACATGCCGATGTAGCCCGACACGCCGGACGCGAGCGCCCCGACGATGAACGCGACAGCCGTGAGGAGTCCGATCTCCCCCGACTCCTTGAAGACCGCGACGATCGTGCCGACGGCGGCGCTGGTGAACAGCGCAAGGATGCCGATCGTGCGGTACTGGCGCCGCAGGAAGGCGTTCGCCCCTTCGAGGATTGTGTCCGCGACGGCCTGCATTTCAGGCGTGCCTTTGTCGCGGCGAAGTACATCGCGAGCCAGCCATGCGGCGTAAAACACCGCGGCAACGCTGGCGAGCGGGATCATGACTTGTGCGAGAAGCACCTTTTTACTCCAGGAGTTGAGGAAGGCGCAGCCGCGGATGGCCACCGCCCGGTCTCGCGGGCGCGTGCTTCACCGTGGAAGCGTGGGATGGCTACGGCTTGAGGCGCGCGAGGATCGCCTTCAGGCGGTCCTCATCGGCGTGGAGCGATCTCCGCCACTCGAAATTCTCGGTGTTCGAGATCTCCATCCTGAGGTTGCCGAGATGGGTTTCGAGGATGCGCCGGAGCAGTTCTGTGTCCGCCGCATCGAGCTCAAGCTGCACTGCGGGCCTCCGGTGCCGGGCGGCCGGCTCCGGGGGGAGCCCCGGGAGGTGGCTGGGTACTGGTCATCGACCGGTGGATCTCCCTCCAACGGAGGTGATGCGACCGCATGAACCAGCACCGGGGCAAGAGGGAAAGTACGTACATCGAATACCCCTGCGTCTGGAATTTGGCCGCAGGGGGTGCCCGTCCCTGGTGGTGGCGGACAACATGCGCGGTCAGAATCGCAAGCCCGCCTGCGATTGCCTTTTCCCGGCCCCTCTGCGCTGCTTGCGATCCTACCGACCGGCAACACCACAGCCAAGTTGGTGTGCTGGTTCACTCGCGTGATCGATCAGTCCGTCGATGAATCCGCCGGGCGCCGGCCTACCCCGCCCGGGCGATGGCATCGACGACGATGGCCGCGAGGGCCGGCTCGCCTGCCTCCTCGAACCGGTACCGCGCACGCACTACCGGTTTCGAGGCACCGGTCAGCGAGGCGAGGTCCAGCGGGGTGCCCGACACGACAACCTCCGCGGCCGAGGCGTCGATGGTCTCGCGCAACGCCGCGATTTGTTCGGGACCGTAGCCGACGGCCGGGAGGACCCGTCCGATGTGCGGGTAGGCCGCGTAGACATCGAGGATGGATGGCGGTGCGCTCGCACGCGGGTCGACGATCTCCCCGGCTCCCGCATCGCGCGCGGCGACGTAGCCGGCGCCAAACGCCATCCCGCCGTGGGTGATGGTTGGCCCGTCGTCCACCACCAGCACCCTGCGTCCTCTGACCGCGTCCGGCTCGTCCAGCCGGATCGGGAGCGCCCCGCGGACGAGGCGGGCGCCGGGATTCAGGCGGCGCGCTGCAGCCTCCCCTTCGGCAATTTGTTCGGCCGTCGCTACGTTGACCTTGTTGATCACGATGACGTCGGCCATCCGCAACACCGCCTCGCCCGGGTGGTACGCCTCCGCCTGGTCTGCCCGGAGTGCATCGAGGACGGCAATGTGGAGCGTGGGCTGGAAGAACGGGAAGTCGTTGTTCCCGCCGTCCCAGACGATGACATCGGCTTCGGCCTGGGCCGCCCTGAGGATGTCGCCATAGTCCACGCCGGCGAACACCACCAGGCCGGCGGCGACATGCGTCTCGTATTCTTCCCGTTCTTCGGCGGTGCATTCGGCAGTGGCGATATCGGCGGCCGAACCGAACCGCTGCACCCGTTGCCGTTCGAGGTCGCCATAGGGCATTGGGTGCCGCACCAGAGCCACCCGGCGCCCGCCAGCCACCAGCAGGCGGGCGATCCAGTGCGACAGGGGCGACTTGCCCGAGCCCGTCCGCGCCGCCGTCACCGCGACCACCGGGACCGCGGCGCGGAGAGACGTACGCTCCGGCCCAAGCAGCTCGAAGCTTGCGCCGACGGCAAGTGCGCGCGAGGCGAGGTGCATCACGTGCTCGTGGGTCACATCGCTGTAGGCGAACACCACATGTTCGACGCCGTTCGCGCGGCAGAGGGCTTCCAGGTCCGCCTCGTCTTCGATCGGGATTCCCCGCGGGTAGAGCGGGCCGGCCAGCCCTGGCGGGTAACGCCGGTCGGCGATGCCCGGGATCTGCGCCGCGGTGAAGGCGACGACTTCGGTCCCGGGGTCGTCGCGATAGGCGACGTTGAAGTTGTGGAAGTCCCGCCCCGCGGCCCCCAAAATGACGGTCCGGACTCGAGTGTTCATCGCGCGGCCTCCCAGAAGGTAACGGCGGGCTGGTGGTCCACGATTCGGGTCCCGGCTTCACCCGCGAGCATGGCGGAAGCCGCATCGAGCGCCCCGATCACCGCGGGACGGCCCGTGGCTTCGACAAAGCGCAGCGCGGCTTCGACCTTGGGCCCCATCGAACCTGGAGCGAACGAAAAGCCCCGCATCGCCGCGGGGCTGGCCGCGCGGATGGGACGGCTCGCCGGGTCGCCCCACCGTTCCTCCACGGCCGCCACGTCGGTCAGGAGCAGGAGCGCGTCTGCTCGAAGCTCGCGTGCCAGGAGGCTTGCTGTGAGGTCTTTGTCGATCACCGCTTCGACTCCGGCCAGCCGTCCTGAGTCACGGCGCACGACGGGCACGCCCCCGCCCCCGGCCGAGATCGTCACCACCGCGGCAGCAACGAGCGCACGGATGGCCTCGAGTTCCATGATCTCAAGGGGTTCGGGCGACGGGACCAGGCGTCGCCCGCGCTCCGCTTCGAAGCCGAATGTCCAGTCCCGCTCGCGCGCGAGCCGCTCGCAGTCTTCGCGGGTGTAGAACGGGCCGATGGGCTTGCTGAGGTGCTGGAAGGCGGCATCGCCGGCGTCGACGAGGACCTGCCCGAGGAGGGTCGTCACTGCCCGGCCCGGCAGTTCGTTGCGGATCGCCAGCTCGAGGAGGTAGCCCACCATCCCCTGTGACTCGGCCCCCAGGATGTCGAGCGGAAAGCCGGGCGAAATACCGGACGAACCGCTTTCGAGGGCCAATAGACCGACCTGCGGGCCATTGCCATGGGTGATGACCAGGGAATGATCCCGGGCGAGTTCCGCGAGCGCCCGGCCGGCTACCCGGGCGTTGCGCTCCTGCGCCTCGGCTCGCAGCGGCTCACCGCGGCGAAGCAAGGCGTTGCCCCCGACTGCCGCAACGATCAGCATGCAGGTCCCCCTCCGGCCACGCTGGCCGCACACCCCCGCTGCGTTCGATCGAGGCGCCAGACGCTCATCGCCTGCCTACTATGCCACGCCGCAGCTTCCCGCCGCCTGCAACCCGCAAAACCCCGGCGACAGCGTTCGTTAGTCGCGGCAGGAAGGGCCGAACGGCCGTGTCGCAGGCGCAGCGTGTGTGCAAGTGTCGCAGCGGGAAAGGGTAAGCATGTCGGTGGACGCATCCCGCAACCGCGCCCCTGCAACGCCGCTCTTGCGGAGCGGCGAGGCCCTGTTCGCGGTGGATGCTACACAACGGGTGCTGACCTGGAACAACGGCGCCGTCCGCCTCTTTGGGTATCCGGCTGCGCTGGCCCTGGGGCAACAGTGCTTTGGGCTGCTCGCATGCACGGACGAGCATGGCCGCCGATTCTGCCGGTCGAACTGCCCGGTGATCCGGGCACTGCGGACGGGCGCCGAACCTCCGCCGCTCCAACTCCGGGCTCGGATGCGCGGGGGCGATCGCGTGCCCATCGAGGTGAGCACGATCGGGCTCTCGCTCGGAGGCGTGCCCGGAGCGGTCATCCACCTGTGCCGGCCGGCCCAGGCGGCCAGCGCGCTTAGGGCCTGTGCGCCGCAGCGGACGTCGATCACCAACCGCGAAGAGCAGGTGCTGGCTGCGCTGTGCCGGGGCGCCACGACAGAAGAGATAGCGCTGAGCCTCGGCGTATCCCCGATCACGGTGCGGAACCACGTGCAGCACCTGCTGGCGAAGCTGGCGGCGCACAGCCGCACCGAGGCGGTGGCGATGGCCTACCGGGACGGCCTGCTGAGGTAGCGAAACACCCCGTCCTGCCTATTCGTCCATCGAACTGATGGATATGCATCACGACGGTCGTGGGGCGCGAAGCGTCTAATGAGCGCGAAACAACCATGGCGACCAAAACGGCAAATCCACTCTTTGGATACGCCGGGTTGCTGACCCGGCGAGAAGTTGCGGCCCGCTTCGGCGTGGCTCCGCAGACGGTTACGCGATGGGCGAACGAAGGCATCCTGCCCTCGGTTCGCACGCTCCACGGGCAGCGGCGGTACCCGGCGGATGAGGTGGAACGGCTGGTGTCGTCCATGTGGAAACACGCAGGCGCGTCCTGTGACCCACCCGGCCGCGAAAGTGCAGCTGGAGAGACGGAGAAAGGCTGACGAATGCAGTGAGAACCATAACGATCCGGCGGGCGCTTGATGCGGAGATAGAGCAGTTTCGCGTCCCCCGCGGGCAGGTCTTCATCATCCCCAACCGGTGCAAGGACTGCCAGTTCTGCATCGATTTCTGCCCCGCCGATGTCCTCGAGCGCTCGGACGACCTGAACGCGAAGGGCTACCACTACGCCGTTGTCGCCGAAGGCAAGGAAGACGCCTGCGTGAACTGCCGCTTCTGCATGCTGGTCTGCCCCGAGTTCGCCATTTTCTCGGACGAGGTGAAGGAGGTTGTGCGTGCCAGCCACTGAGCAGCGAGTGCTGACCGGGAACCAGTTCATGAACGGCGACACGGCGTGCGCCGAGGGAGCGCTGGCCGCGGGCTGCCTGTATTTCGGTGGATACCCCATCACGCCCTCGACCGAGATCGCCGAACGCCTTGCCAGGCGCCTCCCGGCCGTTGGCGGCGCCTACGTGCAGATGGAGGACGAACTCGGCAGCATCACCTCCGTCATCGGCGCCTCGTGGGGCGGAGTGCGCTCAATGACGGCAACATCGGGCCCCGGCTTCAGCCTCATGATGGAGGCGATCGGGCTTGCCGCCATGACGGAGACGCCGTGCGTCATCGTGAACGTGCAACGAGGCGGGCCTTCAACCGGGCTCCCGACACTCGTCGCCCAGGCCGATGTGATGCAGGCGCGCTGGGGCAGCCATGGCGACATCCAGAGCATCGCGCTCGCGCCGAGCTCGTGCCAGGAGATGTTCGACCTGACCGTGCGGGCGTTCAACCTGGCGGACCGCTTCCGCCACCCCGTGATCATTCTCGCCGACGAAGCCATCGGCCACCTGACCGAGCGCGTGGTTATCCCCGAGGCGGGCGCCATCCCGCGCGTGCGGCGCCACGAACAGTCGCTCCCCCTGCCCGCCGCCTACGAACCCTACCGGGCGGTCGATGCGACGCTGGTCCCGCCTATGCCGGTGCCCGGCCGCGGGATTGGCGCGCACATCACGAGCCTGACCCACGACGAGCGTGGCTACCCGGCGACCGACGCGGCCACCCACGACCGCCTGGTGCGGAGGCTCAGCGACAAAATCGCCCTCCACACCGATGAGATCGTCGAGGTCGAAGAGTCCGGGCTGGAGGATGCCGAAGTTGCGGTGGTCACGTTCGGGAGCACCGCCCGCACGGCAAAGCGGGCTGTCGCGCTCGCGCGCGAGGCGGGGATTCGGGCTGGGATCCTCCGGCTGGTAACGCTCTGGCCCTTCCCTGAGGAGCAGGTGAGAGCCCTCAGCCGCCGCGTCGATGCGCTGGTGGTCGCCGAGCTCAACCTCGGCCAGGTACGGCGCGAAGTCGAGCGTGTCTCGATGGCACCGGTGACGGGTGCCCACCACGCGGGCGGGGCGCTCATGCCCCCCGATCTCATTCTTCAATCCATCAAGGAGGCAATGGGCTATGGCCAGGGAAATGGTCGTCGATCGGCATCCGACAGACCTCTTGCTACGGTCTGATCGCCTTCCCCACATCTGGTGTCCGGGCTGCGGGCTGGGGTCGGTCATGTCGTGCTATACCGATGCGCTCCAGGCATCCGGCATCCCGGTCGAGCGGCACGTGTGCGTTTCCGGGATCGGCTGCACCGGGCGCGTCGCCGGCTACCTCGTCCTCGATTCGTTCCATACCACGCATGGGCGGGCCATCCCCTACGCGCTGGGCCTCAAGGTCGCCAACCCCGATTTGCAGGTGACCGTCTTCAGCGGCGACGGCGACCTCTCGGCCATCGGCGGCAATCACCTGATCCATGCGGCCCGGCGGAACATCGACCTCACGGTCATCTGCGTCAACAACTTCAACTACGGCATGACGGGCGGGCAGGCCGGACCAACCACTCCCCAGGGTGCGGTCACGGCGACATCGCCGGATGGGAACTACGAGGAACCTTTCAATCTGCCCGCGCTCCTGGCCACCGCCGGAGCCGTCTACGTCTCGCGATGGACATCGCTGCACGTCCGCCAGCTGCGGGACTCGATGCGGGCCGCGTTGCGGAAGCCCGGATTCAGTTTCGTCGAGGTGCTTTCGCCATGCCCCATCGGGTTCGGGAAAGCGAACGACCTCGGCGAGGGGCGCGACGAGATGTGGTTCTACCGGCGGAGGAGCGTGGTCGACCACAACGCCAGGCTCGAGGACGTGGGGCTTTCGATGTCCGAAGACGAGCCGATCGTCCTTGGCAATTTTGTCGATCGCGAGCGGACGCCGTTCCGCCCGGCGGTCCAGCAGTGGGCGCGGGAGGAGGTCTTCCATGGTGAGGCATGAGGTACGGCTGGCGGGCTTCGGCGGCCAGGGAATCATCATGTCCGGCTACATCCTCGGGAAGGCGGCGGCGCTCTACGACGGCAAGGACGCGGTGTTCAGCCAGTCGTACGGGCCCGAAGCCCGGGGAGGCGCCTGCGCGGCCGAGGTGGTGATTGACGACGACCAGGTGGACTACCCGGTCCTCACTCGGCCCGACATTCTCGTCTTGATGTCGCAGGAGGCCGCGCAAAAGTACTCGGCGGACATGGCGGATGACGCCATCGTCCTCATCGACGAGGACCTGGTGACGACGGGGACGGGCAAGACCGTCCGCGGCGCCCCGACGACGCGGATCGCCGAAGACATGGGCCGGCGGATCGTGGCCAACATCGCGATGCTCGGTTTCCTCACTGGCGCCACCAGTGTGGTGAGCCGGCGCGCGATGGAGGAAGCCATCAAGAGCACAGTCCCCGAGAAAACAATCCCGTTGAACTTGAACGCGTTCAACGCGGGCTTCGAATACGGCGAGAGGTCACGGCTATGAACGACCAGGTCCTCGTCATCGGCGGCGGTATCGCCGGGATCCAGACGGCCCTCGATCTCGCGGATGCCGGCGCCCGCGTCATCCTCGTGGAGCGGTCTCCGGCCATCGGCGGCAAGATGGCCGCCCTCGATAAGAACTTCCCCACGCTCGATTGTTCGATTTGCATCGAGGCGCCGAAGCTATCGGAAGTCGAACAACATCCGAACATCGAGCTGCTCAGCAACGCGACTGTTTCGAAGGTGGAAGGAAGCGCCGGCGACTTCACGGTCCAGATCAGCCAGAAGGCCAGGTTCGTGACGAGTGAGTGCACGCGCTGCGGCGAATGCGTCCCTGCCTGCCCCGTGCTGCTGGGCAACGAGTTCGATGTGGGGATGGCCTCGCGGAAAGCGATCTACACCCCGTTCCCCCAGGCGGTCCCCGGGGCGTACGTCATCGATATCGATCGCTGCCTGAACGAACCGCCGAACTACCTCGCCTGCAATCGCTGTCTCGAGGCCTGTCCCCCGAAGTGCATCGACTACGGGATGCCACTAACGTCGACGGTCGAGCGCACGGTGGTCTCCATCGTGGTCACCACCGGGTTCGAACTAATCGACCCATGGCTGGTTTCGGAATATGCCTACGGGGCCCATCCCGACGTGCTGACCTCGATGGAGTTCGAACGGCTGCTGACGTCGGTGGGGCCGACTGGCGGCGAGATCATCCGGCCTTCCAACGGCCGGCACCCGCGCAACATCCTCTTCGTGCTCTGCGTCGGGTCGCGCGACCAGCGCATGCAGCAATACTGCTCGCGGTTCTGCTGCATGTACTCGATCAAGCACGCCTACCAGGCGATCGACCATGGAGTGAAGGACGTGACGGTGCTTTCGATGGACCTGCGAGCCTATGGCAAGGGCTTCGACGGGTTCCTGGAACGGACAAAAAGCGAAGGCGCAAAGTTCTACCGCGGCCGCCCCGCTTCGGTGACGCCGAACGGCGATGGCCTGACGGTCCGCTACGAGGACACCGTATCGGGCGAGGTGCGCGAACAAGACTTCGACATGGTGGTGCTCGCCACCGCGGTGAAGCCGCCTGCCGGGCTTGCCGGGTTGGCGGAAGTGCTGGGGCTGGAGATGGACCCGGATGGGTTCATCCAGTCGTCCGAAGGCGAGGGCGGACTCATCCACACCACGCGCGCCGGGGTCTTTGCCGCCGGCTGCGCGACCGGGCCGAAAGACATCCCCGATAGCGTCGCCGAGGGCGGGGCCGCGGCGGCGTCGGCGCTCACGTTCGTGCGCAACCGCGATTGGCCGAAAGAGGAGATGGCCGAAGCCATGCCTGACGGCGGCGAAGTCCGGACCGGCGTGTTCGTCTGCCACTGCGGGAGCAACATCGCCGGCGTTGTCGATGTCCCCAGGGTGGTCGAGTTTGCGTGGACGCTGCCGACGGTGGTGCACGCCCAGTCGCAGATGTTCAGTTGCGCGGGGAACACCCAGGCCGAAATCGGGCAGGTCATCCGTGATAAGGGGATCAACCGGGTTGTTGTGGCGGCGTGTTCGCCCAAGACTCACGAGCCAACGTTCAAACGGGTGATGCTGCGCGCGGGACTGAACCCCTACCTCCTGGAGATGGTGAACCTCCGCAACCAGGACTCCTGGGTGCACAAGCACGACCGCCAGGCGGCGACGGAGAAGGCGCTCGACATGGTGAGGATGGGCGTCAGCAAGGCCGAACTCCTGGTCCCGCTCATCGAGGGCATTCAGCCGGTCAACCAGTCGGCTCTCGTTATCGGCGGCGGGATCGCAGGCATGGTGGCGGCAACCAACCTCGCCGAACAGGGGTACCGGACGCACCTTATCGAACGGGCGAACGCGATGGGCGGGACCCTTCGAGACCTCGGTGCCCTCGCTCCGGCCGGCATCGATGCACACGGGCTTCTCTCGACCGTGGCGGGCGACATGCTCCGCGCCGGTGTCGAGGTGCACCGGGGAGTCGAAGTCGAACAGATCGGCGGCCACGTGGGCGATTTCAGCGCCCGCCTGACCAACGGCGAGGAGATCCAGGCCGGCGCCGTCATCATGGCCATGGGCGCGAGACCGTATGTCCCCTCCGAGTTCGGCTACGGCACGGACCCCGCTGTCATCACGAACCTGGAACTCGAAACGAAGCGAGACCTCGGAGAACACGTGACGTTTGTCGGGTGTGTCGGTTCGCGGCTGGATGGCCGCGGCTGCTCGCGCTACTGCTGCGAATCGATGGTGAACCAGGCGCTCGGACTCCGGCGCGAGGGCAAACGCGTGCGCGTGCTCTACCGCGACATGCGCACGTTCAGCCGTCACGCGGAAGAAGAGTACGAGCAAGCCCTGCGCGAGGGTGTGCAGTTCTTCCGCTACGACCCCGCGGCCGAAGCCGAAGACGCGGTCACCTTCGCGGACGGGCTCGTCACCGTTGATGACACCCTCACCGGGGAGCGTCTGGCGATCCCCACCGACACCCTCGTCCTGACCGTGGGCCTCGAGCCCGCCGAGGAAAACATCTCGGCGCAGCTCAAGGTTGCCCACAGCGAAGACGGGTTCCTGCTCGAGCGCCATCCGAAGCTGGGCCCGGTTGAGGCCGGTTCGGCCGGGATCTACCTGGCCGGGACCGCCCAGTATCCGAAGGACGTACGGGAGACGGTCGCCCAGGCACTGGCCGCATCGTCGAAGGCGGGCATATTGCTCTCTCGCGATACGATCGAGAAGGAGCCCATCACCGCGCGAGTCGACCTGGACAAGTGCACCGTCTGCGGGCGCTGCGTGCCAGTCTGCCCGTTCGATGCCATCGAGCTGGTGGGCAAGCCGAAGACGGGCACGATCAACTTCATCGAGGCCGCCTGCGAAGGCTGTGGCACGTGCTCCGCGGAGTGCAACTTCGATGCCATCGAGATGCCGTACTTCACGAAGGAGCAGATCTTCGCGCAGATTGACGCGGCACTCGTGGGGAACGCTGCGGAGAAGTTCATCGTGTTCGCCTGCAACTGGTGCTCCTATGCCGGTGCCGACCAGGCGGGGATCGAAAAGGTGCAGTATCCGGCTTCCGGCCGGGTCATCCGGTCGATGTGCTCGGGGCGCATCGAAGAGGACTTCATCACGCGGGCCTTCGATGCCGGCGCGGGGGCGGTGCTGGTAACCGGATGCCGGTTGGGAGACTGCCACTACATCGATGCGAACTACCAGACGGAGAAGCGCTTCCAGTTCTGGCAGCGGAAGCTCGCCAGGAAGGGGATAGCCGAAGACCGGCTCCAGCTGCAGTGGGTCTCGGCTTCGGAGGGAAAAATTTTCGCTGCCAAGATGCGGGAGATGGACGCGGTGGTGAAACGCCACGCGGCCGGTGTGCTCGCGCCCGAGGAGGTGATGGCGTGACCGCGCCCGTTCGAGAAGCCGTTCTCCTGGATGATGCGCGCTGGGACCGCGTGCTCGTGGCCACGAAGGGCGCGGCGGCGGCCTGCTACCAGTGCGGCACCTGCACGGCAACGTGCCCATGGGGCCTGGTGGCGGGGCCTTCCATCGGCGTGCGCAGTGTCATGCGGCGCGCTCAGCTGGGCATCGATGGGTGGGCCGAGGCCGCCTGGCGCTGCACGACCTGCGGGGCGTGCGAGGCGCGTTGCCCGCACGAAGTGCCAATCAGCGAGGTGATGCTTGGCCTCCGCAGCCTGGCATGGGCCGAACGGACCGCCCCCCAGGGCCTCGGTAACGTGCTCTGGGATATGCACTGGGACGGGAATCCGTGGGGCCGCCCCCCGTCGGCGCGTTCCGCCTGGGCCGTCGGGCTGGATATCCCCCGGTTCGACGCCACCCGGCACGCCGTGCTGCTCTACGTGGGCTGCACGGCCTCCTACGACCGCCGGGGTCAGAAGATCGCCCGGGCCGTCGTGAGCCTGCTGCGCTCGGCGGGGGTCCCGTTTGGCACCCTCGCCGACGACGAGCCATGCTGCGGCGACCCGGCACGGTCACTCGGCAACGAGGCCTATTTCGGCCGCATCGCCCGGGAGAACACCGTGAGGCTGGCGGCCGAGGGCGTCACCGACATAGTCACGGTCTCGCCGCATTGCTACGACACCTTCTCCCGCTACCCGGGCGCCGGAGAGGCGTTCCGGGCGCACCACTATAGCCAGCTCCTGCGGGACCTCGTCGCCGAGGGCAAGGTGTCGTTCGCCGGAGTCGACGCTGTGAACGCAACCTTCCACGACCCGTGCTACCTGGCCCGGCACCACGACGAGAGCGAAGCCCCCCGGACTGTGATGAGCGCGATGCCCGGGCTGGCGCTTGTCGAGATGGAGCGGTCTCGAGAGGAGACGCTCTGCTGCGGCGGAGGTGGCGGCCGGATGTGGATGGAGACGGCACCCGAAGACCGGTTCGCCACGGCACGCGCGCGGGAGGCCGCGGCCACCGGGGCTTCGTACCTGATCACGACGTGCCCGCACTGCATTTCGTGTCTCGAGGATGGAGCGAGCGTGGCGGGCGCCCGGCAGCTCAAGGTCCTCGATCTTGCCGAACTCTCCGTACTGGCGGGCATCGCCAGCGCGGCTCCAACGGAGGCCGACCAATGATTGTCCCTGCCTATCCGCCTCATGAAGCACGGGGCATCTGGGTGTTCCTCGAGCAGGATGACGGCATCCTGGCACCCGTGAGCCTGGAGCTTCTCGCCAGGGCGCGGGAACTGGCCTCCGAATCGGGCGCCGAGCTCACGGGGCTCCTTGCCGGCGGCGACATTCCGGCCACGGAAACGGAAGCCGCGGGGCTGGACCTCGATCGTGTTGTGTCGGTCTCGCATCCGCTGCTCGCGCAGTTCACTGCCGAGGCATACGCGTACGCGGTCGCCCAGGTCATCCTGGAACAGAAGCCCGACATGTTTCTTCTAGGAGCGACTGCCTACGGGCGGGATCTCGCCGGGCGGCTTGCCGTGATCCTGCGGACGGGCCTGACGGCGGACTGCACCGGGCTTGCTCTCGAGTCCGGGACGGGACTGTTGTTGGGGGAGGTCAGCGGTTTCGGCGGGGGAGTCGTAGCCACGATCCGGTGCGAGAACCACCGGCCGCAGATGGCAACGGTCCGGCCGGGCGTCTTCCCCGAGCCCGTGCTCACACCTCGTCCCAAGGCGTCCGTCGTGCGCATGGTCGTGGACATCCCCGCTCACCGCCGGCCGGTGCACGTGGTGGACCGTCGCCACCGGGCCGGCGTGGACATTTCGCGAGCCGAACGGCTGGTGGTCGCCGGGGCGGGCGCGCGTGGCCACATGGATGGCATCGAAGCACTGGCCGTGGCCCTCGGCGCGGAAATCGGGGCCACACGAGTGGCCGTGGACGAAGGGTGGGCCACACGGGAACGCCAGATCGGCCAGACCGGCGTGATCGCCCGCCCGAAAGTCGCCATGGTCTGCGGCGCGAGCGGCGCCTCGCAGTTCACCGTTGGCATCGAACAGGCGGGGCTGGTGGTCGCGGTCAACCAGGACGCCGAGGCCCCGATCTTCGAACAGGCCGACCTCTGCGTCGTCGACGATGTCTCACCGGTCATCCATGCCCTGGTGGCCGAACTGCAATCACACGCCGGGGGTGCGTCATGACGAGCGAGCTGCACACGGTGGTCTGCCTCAAAGTGGTGCCGAAATCGGAAGAGGTCGGCGTCGACCGCGAGACGATGACGCTCGATCGCGGCAATGCTCGCTCGGAGATCAACCCGCCCGACATGAACGCGCTGGAGGCGGCGCTGGCGCTGAAAGACCGGTTCGGGGGGCGTGTGTCGCTGTTGTCGATGGGCCCGCCATTCGTGATTCCCACGCTGCGCGTTGGCCTGGCGATGGGTGCGGACCATGCCTACCTGCTGAGTGACCGGGCCTTCGGCGGCGCGGACACGCTGGCGACATCGCTCACGCTCGCCCGCGCCATCGAAAAGCTGGGCGATGTGGACCTCGTGCTCTGCGGGGAAGAGTCGTCGGACGGAGCGACGGCGCAGGTACCGCCTGGAATTGCCGCCTGGCTGGATGTCCCCCAGGCGACCTACGGGATGGAGATCGAGTTCGACCCGGGCCGGAGGCACCTGGTCGTGACACGCGAGGTACGCGACGGCGAGGAAGTGCTGGACATCCCGCTTCCGGCGGTGGTCTCGCTCAAGGTGAGCTGCAACGAGCCGCGCTTTATCCACCCCGCCCGCTTCGAACTGCTGGACGGCGACGGCGCGGTCACGACCTGGACCGCCGACGACCTCGGGGAAGACCGCGAGCGGCTGGGCCTGGCCGGCTCGCCGACCTCCGTTGCCGGCCTCCGCGAGGCCGTCTCAGCAAGCGGGAGACGGCGCGAGGTGGTGAGCGGGACTCCGGAGGAGGAGGCCCGAATCCTCTACGACCGGATCAGCGAATTCTTGCGGGGGGCGGACGCGCACCGACAGGAGGCACCGGGATGACGACCGATCAACGACCACCCATGAACCCCATATCGGCATCGCTCTTTGCGGCCGTCGAACGTCTCCAGGAAGTCATCGCCTCGGCCCCCATGATCGACCCCTGGTACCACGAAGTGCGCCGGGCGCTGGATTCGTGCGTGCTCGCCGTGGAGTTTCACCTGCGGGAACTCGATGGAGATGGCGGCATCAAGGAGGTGCTTGGGCGGCAGGAGCCGCGGCTGATTTCGCGCATGGACCGTATCGATGCGGAGTTGCAGCACCTCCTGCCCGAACTCGAAGTAGCGAACAATGCCGCCCTACCACCCAGCGCGGCGCTGCTGGGCCCCTTGCTCCACCTCACCAAGGAGCTGCGGCAGGTCGCCCACGAGGAAGTGGCGCTGGTGTACGAATCGCTGACGCCAACAGGCAGCGGCGATTAGGAGACCCGGCTCGCGCTGCGTGGGATAAAGGGGACCCCGCTGCGCCTCCGGCCGCCGTGAGCCGCGGCATCGCGTTTCGCGGGAGGCAGGCGGGCTGACTATCGAATTTCGTGGGTCGCCCTGGCTGGCCTCGCGCGCCGTGGAACTACAGGCACACGGCGCCGGCCCAGAAGGCCAGGTGTACGGCCAGCGGGACAATCCCCAGCGCGGCAGCGTACCCGGCGATGCGCACGGACGGGTCCGGGTGACCCGGCGGCCGCCGCGTCGCCAGCACCTCCAGCCGTTCCATGGTGCCCAGGCTCGAAAGGGCCACTCCGGGGGCGGCGTGTTGGCCGCTGGATGCCGCAACCAGCGCCTCGAAGAGATGCTCAGGCTGTGCCCCCGCGCGTAGTGCCGCCCTGTCGGCGGCAAGCTCCCACTCCAGCGCGACTCGATGGGTGAGCCGGCGACCACCGGGAAGAGGGCTGAACGCAGCCTCCAGCGCCGCAAGGGCAAACCTCCACGCCACGTCGTGTCGCCTCTGGTGCTCCCGTTCGTGCAGGATCGCCGCCCTGAAGACCCCGGGGGGCAGTTGTTGCCGCGCGTCAGTGGTTGCATACACCCGGGACCGCAGCACCCCGGCAGTAAAGAAGTGCACTCCCGGAATCTCCACGAGCGTGTAGGCCACACCGCCCTCGGTGCATTCTCCCTCCGCGGAGGCGTGGAGCAGCCGCAGCGCCGTGGCCCGGCGGAGGCACCGCGCTCCCAAAGCGAGGACCAGGAGGAGCGGCACGAACGACAGGCCCACCACGGTGAGCAGCCCGATGAGCGTCACCTCGTGGAATTGCGCCGGGATGAGCGCGTCCCCTGCATCGTGCAGGTGGGCCTCCAGCGGGTGGAGCGTGAAGAGCGGGACCGCCACGACCGCCACGAGCGCTGCCGCCACACCAGCCCTGCTCGTGTCCATCACTGGCTGCTCCGCAATCTCGCTCGCAGCGACTCGACCGCCGCGGGGTCCAACCGCTCCGCTTCGGCCAGGAAGGCCGCCAGTCCCGCCTCACCGAGGCCGGTGAGGGCGGCAGCCAGGGTGTGCCCCCGCCTTCGCGCGAACTCGTCGCGGGAAAGCGCGGGCGCGTACACGTGCGCGCGCCCATCCTCCGTGCGCTTCACGAGCCCCTTCTTATGGAGCCGCTGGAGCACCGTCAGGATGGTCGTGTAGGCGAGCCCTCGAGGCACACCAACGCGCTCGTGCACGGCGGGAGTGGAAAGTTCCTCTCCAGCCCAGAGCGCCTCCAGGACCGCAGCCTCCAGTTCGCCCGGTTGGGAGATGTCTCGGCTCAAGCTGGCCTCCTGCGTGTCAGTCTACTCCCGTTGTAGTAGGAGGGATGGCCCAGGAGGTCCTGAACGGCCGGACGCTTGGCCCTCAAAGTTCGGAGCGCGTAAAGGCCGGGCCGAAAGGGACGACCGGTCCCCGCCGGACGGCCGAATGGCCCTGCCAGCGGCATCTCCCGGGCGCGACAGTCCTATTACTACGACATGAGGTAGTAGCAATGCGCGACCCCATCCAGGGCCCTGCCGGGCGCATCGGTGAGACCACCCGGATCGGGATGGTAGCCATGATGGCGATGATGGCCGTCTGCTGCCTCACCGTGCTCGCGCTCGTCCTGCTCATCCCGGCGCTCGGCCTGCCGGCCGGTGTCATCGTCGCGGTTGGCGCCGGCGTCGCGTTGATGTACGCCCACATGAAGTTCATGAAGCACAGCCCGCACCACTGACCGGCTGAGCACCGATCCAAAAGGAGAACGACGATGAACAGGTTCACAAAGTTAACCGGGGTTGCCGCGGTTGCGGTCTCCGCGGCGATTGCCGGTGGGGTTGGCGTTGCCTTCGGCCTGGGCGGCGGCGATGGCGGACCCAACCATGACGCCATGGCGGGCACGATGCCCATGGACCCCGCCACCATGGACGCCCACATGCGGGCCATGATGGGCGACGAGGGGTTCGCCGCGATGCAAGGCTACATGCTCGAAGCCCTGGGCGAAGACGGTTTTGCCGCGATGCTGACGCGCATGGCGGACGGTTGCACCGCGCAAGGAATGGCGATGCGCCCGCAGGACGTGGCCCCCGCGGATCACGAGCAGCATCACCCCGGGCCCGGGGCACAGTAGCTCCGCCTCCGGGCGTAAGGGAGAGGTCTGGTGTCGAAAAGACCAGTCGTGGCCATCGTAGTGGCGCTCATCGTTGTCGCCGGGGCAGCCGGATCCTGGCGAGTAAGCCGGGTGCTCCCGGGGTCATTCGAAGCCGGCGGCGACCACTGGGCGCTCTCGGCGCAGGAGGCGCCCGTCATCTCCGCCTACCTGTACGCTGGCTCCCATCGCGCAGAAGCCGCCAGCATCCCCTGCTACTGCGGATGCCGGGACCTTGGACACGGCAACCTCCTCGACTGCTTCGTCACTCCCAGGGGCGATTACGAACCGCACGCATCGGCCTGTGCCGTCTGCCTCGACGAACTTGCGGACCTGCGCCGCATCCTCGATGTGGGCGAAGGCGTTGAGGCAGCCCGCGCCCACATCGATGCAACGTACTCCGGACTGGGGAAGCCCACGAATACGCCCTGAAGACAGGCCGGCCTGTCATCGCCACCTGAACGGAAGGAGGCCGCCAATGTGGAATGGAACACACGACATGGGTTGGTGGATGGCATTGTGGATGGTGTTGGGAGGCGTGGTGTGGGTCGTGCTCGCGGCCCTGCTGGCATCGATCATCACCGGGGGATGGGGCCGTCGCGACCATCGCCAACCGGGGCAGGAATCGCCGCTCGATGTGGCCCGGCGACGGTACGCCGCGGGCGACCTGACAACCGAGGAGTTCGAGACCATCCGCCGCAACCTCAGCTGACCGGCCCATCCTGGTGCTCGGCCTGCACAAGGGGCCTCCCCCGCACTGCGCAGCCCCGGGGCCAAAGGTGCCGGAAGGGTGAGACGGCTGGCGCGGCGTCGTAGCAGTCGGCCGTGGTACCGGTCGAGATGGCGCAGACAGCCTCCACCGGGGATGCCACGACATGCACGAGGACAGCCAACGCCGCTCGTTCGCCGTAACCGGTGGCTCGCGCATGGTTCCGCTTTCAGGTCAGGTCAGGTCAGGTCAGTGAAGTGCCTCAGTTGATACCCCGCTTCATAAGGGCGGCTCGGAACACATCCTGCATCGCACCAAAAGCCGGCTTAGCATGGCCGTCTTTGTCGAAGATCGTCCCCTCCGCGAGCGGCCCTCCCCACGGCGGGGTCAAGGCTCCCGTGAGCCATGACAGCTCATCACTATTCCCGAACAGGTAGAACCCGCTCACGCCGATTTCCAGCGCCAGTTCCAGCAGATCTGCGTAGATCTCGGCCTGCTTTCTCCAGCGCTCGTCGCGGTTTCCCGTTACTTCCTGAAGGTTGACGTCGACCTCGGTGAAGTAGATTTTCATGCTTCCGTTCTTGAGCGATTGGAATGGAGCGATGGCGTTTCGAAGCGCATCCTTGCCGGGTGGCCTGTGACCCTGGAGGTGCAGCTCGAAGCCGACGCCATCCAGCAGGCCGTCTCCCGCCAGCCTTCTGGCAAGAGCAAAGTATTCCGACGGGATATCGATCGGGACACGCGCGTCGATGAAGTTGTCGACGCCGTTCAGGACCAGGACGGCGTCCGGATTGGCTTCGCGCGCAGCAGCGAACGCAATGTCCGGATAGTTGGGTCCGACCTTCTCCAGCCACACATCACTGGCAGAGAACGGTTGAAAGGGCTCGTTGACGATGCCCCACGCGGTGATGTCCTCCTTGAAGTGACTTACGACAGCGCTGACGTATTCCTTCAGGACAGCACTGGCGTCCGCGCCTGGTTCCACCTCGTCAAGGAACCAGCGTGGGAGGAACACATGTTCGTCGCCTCCACCTCGCCCCCATACCAGCGGCTGACCGTACATCGACATGTCGTTCCGTCGAGCCCAGTTCACCACGTAATCGTACGGCTGGAAGTTATACGTCCCGCGCTCGGGCATCAGTGAAAAGTTCCATGGATTCGCCATGTGGATGCTACTGATCATCGCCCCATTGAATTGCTTCGGGAGCTCCGTGTAAGGGTCGTAAGGGACTTTTTCGCGCCCATGCCAGAGGTAGCCGTAGTGAGCCTCCGCTCCAACGATGAATCCGAGTTTTGTGGCAAGTGTTCGAAGGGAATCCGGCGCCCAGTGCGGCTCCGGAGTAAGAGCCGGGCGCGGGGGCCGAGGGGTGATCGTCGTCGGCGCGGCCTCGGCTGGCGGGCGCGATGCAATCGGGGCGGCCTCGGTGGCGTCGGCAAGGTCTCGGGGGCCCGATCCACATCCCACGACCGAAGAACCGATCCCACCCACGAAGGCAGCAGCGGTGCCCGAAAGGAATCTGCGCCTTGTGAACGTACCGTGCATGGCCGGTGCAATTCTCACCGACCGAACGCTCCGCTGCCAGACAGGGCAGCGCACTGCCGCAGGAATGGTAGGCCCGGAGAGATTCGAACTCTCGACCAATGGATTAAAAGTCCGTTCAGGCCCATCCCACCCTGTTTGGAGGCGTCCCAAATCGTCACTTATGTTCCGGTTTGAATCTGAGCGCGCGGGGGTCGATCCGGCGGAGTGGGGCGCTGTACCACCCCATGTCGGCAAGTTGGTCGGCAAAATGTCGGCAGAATTGAGGTGCTCCTCGGGACGCGGCCAAGCCGCCGAAGGTCGCAGCCCAGCTCCTCGCGGTTGATTTCAGGTGCGGGGGTTTAGCGGCTCTGGGTCCAGCGCCACTCTGCGGAATCCCATGTCGACGTCCGCGGATCACCATGTCCGAGGGGTGGCCCCCAGAAGGCTTCCAGTGCGGCGAAGGCGGATCTCAACTCTCCGAACCGACTGCCGTGGTCGCGGACGAACCCAGCCCACGGAGCTGCCCAGGACTCCGGCGGCATGGCCAACGTCGGCGGCCAGGGCGTGTCGCGAAGGTCGAACGTCTGAACGCACACGTCCGCCAGCTCACCCAGCGGCGGGACGCTGAGCTCTTCTGCAATCAGGAGCATGTCGTAGAGGTCCTTGGGCCGCGAGTTCTCGCGCGAACCGTAGTTCCTGGTGTAGGCGTGGAGCTTCTCGGCAAGTTGCTGGGGAACCGGTATGGCCGGGACGACGACCGCGGGAAGGTCGGCGAAGTCGAAGAGATTCCGAAGCACCACCTGCTCGACCGGCCTCACATCGCCAGGTTGCACGTTTACATCGAATCGAAGCGTCTCGAACTGCCGGCCGCCAAGCCGGCTCTCAACAGGAAAGCGGATGCCGCCCTCGGGTCCCTCGCCCTGGATCGGGCTCCCGCGGCCGATCGCAAACTCGAAGTAGTCGCCGAGGTCAGCTCCGGCGGCCTGCTCGACCATGGCCTGGAGGCGACCGGCATCCTCGCGCCAAGATGCATCGATGTCGATCGTGGCACGGGCGCGCGAGCTGACTCGGGCGATCATGGCCATACCGCCCTTGAGAGCCCAGCTGCCTTCTGGCGCCGTTGCGGCGATTCGCGCCAGCAACCGCTGAAAGGCCGCTTCCTTCCGGAGACGATCGAGCGGCAGCGAGGCGTCCCGCGCGCGTGCCTTCAGACGATCCTCAAGTGCCTGGCGGAGCGACTCCGGACGACTATAGCGTGCCACCCCGCGATGGTACCGCCCGCTTCGTTTTGGGGAGGCCCAGGACGCTCCGCACCTGATCGCGGTCAGGATGCTCGTCAACCGTCTCGGACAGACGCGACCGGGTGGTCAGCCCGCGTTCGATTGCTTCACGAGCTGCATCACGGGCCAACGATGGATCACCAGTCGATGCCACATCGCAGAGTGTGCGCTCGACCTTCGTGATGGGTACATCATCGCGAAGGGTGACCTCCGCCGAGGGCAGGGACGCCCTGTGAACCAAGACGCCGGGGCGCTTCCCGCGGAAGGCCCGGGGCACGGTGATGTGGATGACCGCCGGCATCGCCGACCCTAACCCGTAGACGGCAAGGGCGCTGTCGTGACTAATTGCGCCGCTTGCGCCGGCCCAGAGCGCGGTCGCGATCAGGTCCCCAAATCGGTGCACAGGGAAGCGGTGGAGCCGATAGATGCCGTAGGCCACCCGCTCGAGATCCCCCCGGGCAGCGTAATGGCTGAGCAGACGACGAGAGACGCCTGCTTCAAGCGCCTGCGCGGTGGTGAGGTATCCGCCCTGAGGCTCCGCTATCCGGTAGAGCGCGTCCATGCCCTTGTCCTGCATGAATGTTACATTACGTGTAACATTGGCGTGCGGCAAGGCGAGTCCGCACCTCTCGGGCGAGCGCGGGCTCACCACGTTCAGGGGCCGAGGGCCGGACTCTTTCAACGTAAGCCCGCCTCTTCTTGGCAACCCTGGTCAAGCTGGTCGTGCGCCGTGTCCGACGTGCGGGCTGTGAAGTGCCCCATATGTCGGACACGGCGCATGACGGCGAACTCCGGACGTCCTTGGCCGAGCGAATCTTCAGGGTTCATCCGCCAATCTCGGGGCGCTGCAGCGGTGTCTTCGCGTGAGCGTCTGCGCCGTCAAACTGGTGCCGCTCGCAATCCTCCAGCTAGGCTGCGATTACAGGAGTCAACGACGTGAACGACGGAGCTTCACAGCCAACCGCGGAGGGGACTGACCAAGAAAGCCTCTCCGCCGGTGAACTGGCAGCGATTTCCGACTTTTGCAGTGACGGGACGCACTGGGACTACCTATGGAGACGAGTAGGCACCGGGCTGGCTGCCGTCCGGCCGGAGGTCCAGCGAGCCGTCGCGTGCGCCCTCGGCTACCGCTTCGCGCGTGAGCCCACCGACGAGCAAAGGAGGCTCTACGGACCGTTTGAGCCCTGTTTCATCTTTGACGACCGCGCATCCGCTCCGCCCTTGCCAGAAGTCGACGACGCAACGAAGACGATCTGGGCAGAAGTGTTCGAACTCGTCCCACAGCCTGCGGTGAAAGCGCGACTCGGCGACCTGCTCTGGTCTGTACGTTTCGGCGCCCGGCCCCACCAATTCGCACTTGCTGGGATTGATGCGTACCGCGCCCTTGGCGGTGATACGTGGCCGCCCACCGCCGAGGAGTCGGGGCCGGGAGGCCGTGACAGGACACCCTGGGGGGCGGTACGGCGCGCTGAATGCCTGCGGCGGGCGATGGAGCTTGCCCTCGAGATCAATAATGGCGACCGTGTTGAGCACTGCGCCAACGCCCTGTTCCGGGCGGCCACCGAGTGTAAGGCGAATAACGCAGCCATCGGGGCGCTCTTTCTGCTCCCCGCCGCGCTGGTGCGTCTCCGTCCCGCCCAGCGCCCGTCAGGCACGCGAGATCTGGTGATGTCGACGTTCAATGCCTTCCGGGCGGACATCTTCCAGGTGTCGCAGATGACGGACCTGGCCGTGCAGATCGCCGAATCCGAAGAAGAGCGGCGGCAGCTCAGGGCGGCGCAAGTCCGCGCGTATGCCGACGCAGCTGACGCGGTCACCGGGATCGAGCGCGCGCTTCGACTTCAGGAAGCGCTGGAACTCGCCCGAACCTACAGCGTGCCATTGGTGGAGGAGCTTCGAGGGCGCCTCGACCAACTGGAGCCGGATACGACCGGTCTTGGAAAGATCTCCGTCCCCGTCGACATCCCCGCTGATGAACTCGAGGCGGAGGTTGTCTTCTTCGTCCTCGACGATTGGAAAGAGTCGTTGCGCGTCTTCGCCACAAGCGGCGGAACCCCGCCTAGCGGGGATGCCGACAAGAACCGAGCCTTCGTCCAGGAGCTGCGAGAGCAAGCACCGCTCCAATTCATCATCCCCACGGTCATCACCAACGCGCAGGGCCGGGTGGTCGACCGGGCAAACACTGACGAGGAGCACGACCGGCTGGCACTGCTCCGGCAGGAGTCGCTGCGCATAAGCCTGTGGGGATGGCTGACCCAGGAGATCCTCTCTCGAGCGCTGGCGGAGCGTCCATCCCATGATGAGCTGACGGCGTTCTTCACAACCGAGCTCATCCGCCCGGAGATCGCCGAGCGCGTCGCTAAAGCCCTCGGCCACTATCTCGACGGCCGTTTTGACGAGTCCGCCCATCTACTTGTCCCTCGGATCGAGGCAATCGTCCGAGACCTCGCGCTGGCCGCCGGTGTGCCCGTCGCGCGCGAGCCGTTCGGCGCGGAGCCCGGGGGCGTTGCGACACTCGGAGCGCTGCTCTACGGGCTCGGGGGACGATTTGACGAGAGCTGGCTGCGCTACCTGCAGAACACCCTCGTAGAACCCGGCGGGTTGAACTTGAGAAACCGAATCTGCCATGGATTGCTGGATCAGTGCGGCCCCCTTGAGGCAGGCATCTTGATCCACGTTGCCTGCTTCCTGGCGACGCTGCGCGTCAGCCCTCCGCCGCCGGCGGCATAGGCAGGACGGGCTCCGAGGTCGTCCTAGATGTAGCGACCGCGGTAGTCCTTGAATCGTCTCCCCTGAAGCACCTTCTCGTACCAGTCTCGAAGCCTTCGCGCTCCGTCGGCGCCAACCTCTCCGGTCCCCAGGACGTAGCTCTCGAGGTGCTCCGTCGACGGGCGGTCCGACTGCGCTGCGATCCGGCGAAGCCCGGGGATCGCACGCTCTTTCTCACCGCCACCGAGAAACTCGTTGTGTCCGCCGAAGCGGCAGATGCTCTCAAGCTCGTCACGCACCGCATCGCTGATCGCAGGCGGCGCAGGCGGCGCCTCCTCGGGGAAGGCGAGGTTTGTGGCCCGAGATCGAGCGATCCAAGGCGTCACGTCATCGATCGTCCCCGGGATCACGCAGAGTGCGCCATCGAGCGCCAGCGCTTCCGCGAGGGCAAGCGTCGTGTTGGTCGGATAGACAGCGAGCACCGCGCGGGGAGCGCTGCCCGCATCCCGGGACTGAGGCGACACGAAAGCGAACCGGGTGGCGAGTTCACGCAGGGACGGACGGTTGTCCATCATCTTCTTCGCGTTCATCACGACGACGCGCGACCGGACGCTTTTCCGTGAGGCGAGCCATGCGCTACCGAGCCGAATCGCTACGTCAGGATCGAAGTCGGTGTTGAGCCCGGGAATCCACCCGGCTTCGTAGCGAACGGGAATTGCGGCCATGGGCGGATCCTAGCGGGTGTCTGCGTCAGATGCTGTCGCGACGCGTCGAACGTCGGACGGACGCCGAGTTCCAAGCGGGACACACCGAGAACGTCAGCGTCCCTCTTCTTCCCAACTTGATCGCCGGCCGGAGGCGAAGTCATAGGTTCGAGGATGAAGGCGGGCTATCCGCTGCGCCCTCGGATCTTGGAGAGCTCTCGAGCCAGGATAATCCAATCTGGCCCATCGGGATCCGGCGCGATGCGCCCGGCTTCGACATCTTCCGCGACCGCGGCGATCGACGAGATGAGATCGTGGTCGATTTCCATGCTGCCATCGAACTGCAGATTCAGCTCGTCCCCGAGCAGCTTCGCTATGGCGGTGAGGGGCACGACGATGCGACCGCCGACTCGCACCACCCGCAATTCTCCGCGTGCGATGGCGTTCCGAACTGCGGTGTCGCCGACGCCGAGCATTCGAGCTACTTCGGCCACTGAGTACGCCCTTCGTTGGAGAGGCGGCAACGTTCGCAGGCGATCGACAGTCCGGCTGGCGACGCTTTCGGAAAGGTCGTCCCAGAACTGAGCATCATTCCGAATCTCACGAGCGGTGAGCCGGGCGAAAGTCTCTGACATTCATGGCTTCCTCCTGAGCAGCCGAGGGATGCGGTGACTCTACCGGCGGCACTGATTGGGGCACCGCTTCAGGCACAAAAAAAGAGCCCTCTCACATCACGCCGCCGCGGGGCAGGGAAGATATCTCCCTGCCCCGGAACGCTAGCTAGAACAGCCGCAGTTGCTCACCTGTCGCATCGACCTCCTTGAATCGCATGACCTCGGCAGGCTCCGGACGCACGCTCGGACGGTCCCGAGATCGGGGCTCGTCCGCTTCGCACGGTGGCGGAGTTGTTTGGGTTGCGGCGTCCACGATGGGGAATGGCCTTTCGTCCTCGTCGAGCGGTGCGTCGTGATCCCACTTGGAGTCGCGGACGTCGGCGAACAACCCCTCCAGCGACTCGTCGCTCACCTCGACCCGGTCGGTCAGGCTTCGGGCGAGCGCCATGAGGAGGTCCTCGCCGTCGTCGCCGAAGGTCGCGAGACCCTCGTCCTCGAGCTCACCCTCCACCGCAAGGGAAGCCTTCAACTTCTTCGCGACCAGCGTGAGCGCCTGGGCCTGGAGCGTCCCGCGGTAAGCGAGGTAGACCACGCGCACGGGACGCCGCTGACCGATACGCCACGAGCGCCGGCTCGCCTGGCGCATCGTGTAAACGGAGTACTCGACTTCCTGCCAGACGATGGTCGGGAAGTCCACGAGGTCCAGGCCCGTCTGAACGAGCCTTGGATGAACCAGCAGGACATCGAGTCCGGCCTTCACTCGCTGCGCGACCCAGTCCTCCCTGCGTTCAGGAGGGACGGTGTCGGCCTTGAGGTTCGCCACGCGGTGGCCAGCCTCCTGAAGCACCGACTCGAGCCGGGCGCTGATGTCACGACTCGCCGTGTGCGTGATGTACACCAGCACCCGCCGGCCTTCGCGCTTCTCGGTCTCGACGAGATCGAGCAGCGTCTGTTCCTTGGGGTAACGGTTTGCTTCGGTCAGCGGCGGTACCGCCGCGATGACGGCGCCGCTTCCCGGGTCGATGACCTGCTCACCTTTCGTGCAGGCGTCGGGATACGCCAGAAGCGATTGGAGGTAGGTCCCGAGCAACCGCTTCGATCCCTTCGCGAGCGCCTCATGCACAGCGGCTTCGAGCTGTGACGCGAGCTGCTGATAATACGCAGCCTGCGATGGTTCATCGGGTGAGTCTGACGTCGCCAGCCCAACCAGACGCACTTCCTCCGTGTAGTCGGGTAGCCCGGAAGCGACATCCGTGAGCCGGAGGAAGGCAGTGTTGCCGATGAGGTGGAACAACACGGCCGGCGAAACTCCGGGCTTCTCCACTACTCGCGTGCGGTAGCTCTTCCGGCGGCTAGAACGGCCGTCCTCGTAGGCGTCGTCGTCTCCGGTCTTGCGGCTGATGCGCTCGACAATGCCATAGCGGGAAACCCACTTCGCTTCGTCGGCGTAGCCAAACTCTTCCCTCACTGCCGGCGAGAACCGCCAGAGTAGATAGAAGAGGGTCGAGGAATAGCCCCCCATCAGCGTGCCGGTGAGCGTGAGGACGGCTTTGCAGGCTTCAGCGAGCGTGCCCGCCGCCAGCCCCTGGGCAGAGCCGCGTGCCTTGTATTCGTGCTGCTCGTCGATGAGCAGGAGGTCGAAGTACCCGGCCATGTGCCGGGCGATGTAGTCGGCAAGCGGATAGCGCCGGGGACCGCGCGAGTCCGCCTGCCAGAGTGGTCTGTGACACTGCTCGCAGGTGTGCTTCTTCCGGCCAAGGTCAGCCTCCTCCAGGGGCAGACCCTCTTCGTCAACGACGGGCGAGAAGCACGCCGGGCAACAATTGAGCGCGACCACTTCACCCTGCTCGTCTCGAGCCGCCGCGCTTCCGGCGACGACATGTCGCCTCGCGACCGCCGGCTTCCAGCGGTACGAGAGTTTCGCCTGTTCACGCGAGAGGATGACGAAGAGCGGCCACCCGCCGGCGTGACGGACTCTCTCCAGGTCGCTGATCGTGCGGACGATGACCGCGTTGGCGCTGGGCACGGTCGCCTTCACTTCGCGCTGCCACTTCCGCACGAGGTGTGGTGGGCAGAGCACGAGCACACGCTGGAAGCCGGCGAGCGTGGCGGCTGCCGCCGCGATTGTGGTTTTGCCGGTACCCATTTCGCCCACGAGGTTGGTGGCGCGGTGAGTCTTCAGGGAGAGCGCGCAGGCACGAATGACGTCGGCCTGGGCGCCCATCGGGCGGCGGCCGAGCCGCCGCAGGTCGAAGCCCACCTCCTCCCGGCTGCTTGCCGAGTAGATGGGCGGATAGGCCTTCCGGACGGCATCGGTGATGGCGCCCTGGAAGGTCTCGACAAACTGGGCGAGGTTCAGGCGGAGATCTCCATAAGCTCGCCGCCGTGCTGGATGTCCTCGAACTCGCCCGTCTCCAGGTCGAGCATGACGACCGAGGTCCGAAGGAACTCGCGTTCGACCTCGACATCCAGGTCTGCCGACTCGACGGGGCGGCTGACCTTGGTGATGCGGCCCTTCACCAGCACGCGGCAGGAACCGTCTTCGATCAGGACGTTGTCGAGAAACCCGGCAGCGATGAGTACGGCAAGGTGTCCACGCCGTAGCGGCATAAGCGGACGGACGGGCCGCTCGCCCGCTGGCCAGAATCGCTCCACCAGCGTCGCATTCGACCACAGGCCACGAAGCCGCGCTTCATCTGCCGCCGTCTCGGGCTCGAAGAACTGTGACGCGAAGGCGACCGGTCCCGCCGGCAGTGTAAGCAACTCGTAGATCGGAGGCACCGAGCCCGGCGGTGGAAGCTCCGGCAGCGGATCCGTCGCCCATGCTTCGACCTGAGCCTGTGCGTCCGCTGCAACCGCGTGTGCCGCGCGCCTCCTCCCAAGCAACACGCACTGCCGAAAGGCGTTGTACTCAGGATCCTGGAAGCGATAGCATCGCAGCCCCTCAAAGCGAGACGCGAGGTAGCGGGCTGACTGAGCCAGCCGAACCTGAGGGACGATGTAGATGAGCAGCCCGCCCGGGGCGAGCGTGCGGCTCAGCGTCGTGAGGAAGCTGTGCTCCAGCCTCTTCCCATCGTCGCCTTCATCGTATGGCGGGTTGAGCCAGAGGCAGGAGAACGCCTCGACTCCGAGCCGGACCGCGAAGGCGCTCCCTGCGATGAGATGATCGAGGACTCCCCGTGCCTCGGTGGCGCGGTTTTGCTCGATTTCGATGCCGTAGGTATCGGCTCCGCCGATGCAGTCGGCGAACTGCCGGAGCGCGTCGCCGGCACCGCAGCAGGGATCCAGCAGCCGCATGACGCGGCGATTCGAGGATGTAGCGTGGCGGACGATCGCCGCCACGCGTTCGACGACCGAAGGCGGAGTTGGGTAGAACTGCGCCTTCGCGATGCCCTCAAGGCGTGCCATGTCGCCCTCTTTCCGTCTCTGGCGGATCGGGGTGACGTCGGTTGTCGTGCATCGAGTGCTCCTTTCGTGTCGTGGGCAACCAGAAAGGCCACTTCGATTGAGGTGCCCTTTCTCTGAGTTCCGAATCGGCGGGCCCGCTGCTCGCGCTTGCCCGTCTTGATCTCCGCGATCTGCTCCCAAGGCTGTTCGGGCGGACGTTCATCCCGCCCGCCGTCCTCTCCGAGGCGACCGAGCATCGGCCCGATGCACCCCTGGTATCAGCGACCGCGGTCAAGGCTGAGCCGTTCGCGCAGGAGGTCCACTGCTCTCTGGTCACGGTCGTATTCGTCGCGATCGTAGATGACGACGGGGATGCCGAGGCTGCGCAGCAGGTCCTGGAAATCGACCAGTGCGTACCCGGCAAGCTCAGCGGCGCGACCAAGCGACACCTGCTCGGACGTGAAGAGGTGGATGGCAAGCGCGACGCGCACGCGCTCGGTTTCATCGAGCGAAGCAAGGGCAGACTGCCCGAGCTGGTCGATGAGCTCTTGGGGGATCGCCACCACGACGTTGGCCATCGTCGGCCTCCTTCTATCAGGATAGGCGCGGCCGGGAGCCGCCTATCACTCGGTCGACTCCATCACTCCGCTGCTCCGCGCGGCGGAGACCGAGCAAATGCGGAAAGTACGGGTTACGAACGTCGGCCGATGTAGAGCAGATGGTTCGCGGCTCCAAGGATGGATGACTCGGCGGCCGTGGTCTCCAGGATGTCCAACGCGGCGGCGAAGGCCTCGGGGTCGTCCCTCGCCATCGAAGCGAGTTCCTCGGAAACGGCAGGCGCGAAGCTCTCGGCAGCCAACAGTTGAGCTGCTTCGAAACCCACCGCGTCGAAGAACGGCACGATCTCCTCTGGGAGTGCGCCGTACCCAGCGTCGAAGCGACCGGGACTGTCGTTCAGGAACGCACCGTCGTCCAGCACTGAGCGTACGAACTCGGGATCTCGCAGGTGAACCCACTCGTCCGGCACAGCTATCGAACGCCTAAGGAACCCGAGGCGTGGCATGAAGGCGGCGAACAACACCCCGCCGCTCCGGACCACGCGCGCGAGTTCACGTGCTGCCTGCTCACGCCGCTCCCGCTCGGGCAGATGGTAGAACGGCCCCAGGCACAAAACTGCATCGAAGAAGCCGGTCGCCCAGCGCGATAGGTCGCACACGTCCGCTTCGACGATTGCGTCGACCTGCACTCCGGCTTCCTCGATGCGGCGGCCGGCTTCTGCGAGCAGTGCCGGCACGATGTCTGCGAGCGTGACCCGAAGGCGCCGCTCTGCCAGCCATATCGCGTACCGCCCAGGACCGCCGCCGATGTCTAGCACCCTGGAATCCGGTGCCACGTACCTCGCAAGCAAGCGCGTCGTCAGCTCGAACTCGATCGGGCCGGTGTCCAACTCGGCCAACCGCCGCCACTCTTTCCCCGGTTCCAGCGAGTAGTACCCAAGGACACGCTCAGTGCTACCAGACATGTAGCCATTCTGCTCCGACCCACGGAACAGCGCTAAGGCCAATCCCAGGATCGCGACGGTGCCACTGCCGCCAAGCCGAGACGTGCCGATCGCTTCGGCGCAACCGCCAAGGCTGATCCCGGCCACGGGCACGACCTTGATGCCGGCAGCGGCAGTCTTCGTGTCGAGGGCTGCCACTGCCTGTTGAGATGCCCGAGTCGAGGGCTTCGGCCATCGCTCAGGCGGCCTTCCGTTCGACGTCCGTGACTCCGGTCGTTTCCACGACCAGCTCGCGTCGATGAACAGCGTCGCTGGTGTCAGCTCGGAGCGTTTCCGGCTGGGGCTGGCAGCGGTAGGCGGACAGCCCCGTCGATTCGAGTTGCTCCACCTCACCATTCTCCAGCCCGCGCCGCCAGAGCCAATCCGCCCAGGATGGGTGCAGAGGCAGTTCGAGCCGGCGGGCCAGGAAGCGGAAGTGAAGCTGAGCCGGGTCGTCCTGCTCCCCGACGAGGAGGAGGAAGTCGAGGCGGTTGGTCGCATAGGCGGCGACTTCAGGGATGAGCATGCCGTGGTAGGCGGAACCTGACGGCAGGCGCATGCCCGTGAAGCGCCAGGTCCCCCAGGCCTCCCGCGCGAGCGGCGTTGGTTCGCCGCCCACCTCGGTTCCGCTGAGGAACGCTGCCTCGCCCTTCACGAGCCGCGCCCAGATCGCACGGACGGCCTGCTGGTGGCCGAGCATGGAGAGGAACCAGAGCTCGTTCCCGCCGCGGGCACAGCCATCAACGGTCGCCGTGAAGCCTCCGGCCCTAATTGTCAGGAGGTCCATCACGGGCCTCGCGGTGCGGTCGCCCGAGCGCCGCTTGTCGTGGCAGGTCGTGATTCGCTGTCGTCCGCATCCTCGAAGAGGGGCGGCGTCACAGGCCGCGCTGCGCTCTCGGGCGGTTCGTAACCGCAGCGGTCGCAGTAGCGCAGGTGGCCGTCCTCGGTCAGGGGGCGTTCGCAGCGCGGGCAGCAGCCGGACATGCCTCGTCCCATTCCGAGATTGCGTAAGAACGGCGCTCCTCCCACTCGGCGCCTTCGTAGCGATCAAGCAGTGATTCGGCTCCGTTGAGGTCGCCGGCGACAGATAGCTCGAGCGCGTCGAGCGCCCAATCCTCCACGGGCGACTGGGCCTCGTAGAAGCTCGCTTCGTGGTCGATGCTGCGGACGACCGCCAGGGCGGCGCGGCGCAGCAGTTCGTGTCCTTCCATTTAGATCAGCCTCCTTGTCGGTTGCCAAGCGCGGGGGTCGTCCCGCCATGGGTTGCGTTCGCTCCGGACCGCGTCCTCGTCGCGGGGATGCCAGTCCGGGTCGGGCAGGTAGCCATGCCCGCCGGGGTCGGGGATGTACGGGTGGCTGAAGACCATGTGCTCGTCCGTGAGCACATGCGCCGTTTTCTGCCAGGTGACGAGCATCCCCTCGTAGCCCCAGCGGAACGGGTGGTCTACCGGGAGCGCGTTGTGCTCCCGGTAGCTGAGTGGCAGGTCGGGGTGCGGACTGCGATACGCGTCCAGCCGCACGACGCGATAGACGCTCATGCCCCGCTTATCCCGGTCGATAGCCGAACCACTGCCGCCGGTGCAGACCCAGAGGGCCTCAAGGCGGTTCGCCGGTTTGCGGATCGTGCCTTTCATGGCGACGGTGTCTGCGCAGTAGGGCGCCCATTCGCTCGGCGCATGGCGGTGCAGGTCAGGGCCGACGTCGTCGTCTCCATCGGCCTCGATGTCGCCATCGATATCAGTACCGGATCCTTCGTCCCCCTCCAGGTCTTCATCGAAGCGCTCGTCCGACTCAGGTGGCGGTTGGTCGCCGTCAAGGACGTAGAGCGGTTCGTCGCCGGAGAGGTCTAGCCGATAGCCATGGGGCGCATCAGCTCGCATCTCAGGTGGCGTCCTGCCACGCCAGCCGGGTACCGGCAGCGTGCCCTCGTCCTGGAAGAGCGAGAGCTGGCCGCCGAGGCCGGCGCGAGTTCGGTGGTCGTCCATGGGCTTGGGAGGAACGGACCGATCCCGAAGGACCGGCCCACTCCGTCGTTCAACGGCTCTCGCCGCGGGGTGCCTTCTGACGTTCGAGCCAGCGGCGGCCGGCGGACGTGAGCGCGTAGCTCCGCTCGCCGCGATGGTCGGTGCTCAAGACTTCGGCGAGGCCGAGTGCACAGAGCTCGAGCATCTGGCGGTCGAGGTGCTCCAGCTCGTCGAGAAACGCCCTGCACTCCTGACAAAGCCGCGCTTCGAAGTGGCCGTCCTCGCCGTGGGGGATGAGGCGGACGATCGGCTCGGACGTCACGCTTCACCGTCCTCGTTCGGTCTCAGCGCGTAGTCGTAGTCGAACGCCGCACGTTCGAGGCAGGTGTCGAAGCCGCCCTCACCGATCTCGATATCGGCGAGGCGGTGCAACGCCGCGATGAGCTCGGCGATGGTGTCGATCCAGGCGGCGGATAAGTTGGGGTCGTCTCCGATCCCGGTCAGGATCCGGAATTGGAGCGCGACCTCGCGTGCGGCGTCGAGGTGGCGGCGGTCGGGACCTGGCGTTGCCATCGCTAGCCTGCCTTCCGCCGGCGTTCGAGGGTCACGACGCGGGAACCGTTGAGACAGCCGTCGCCGTGACGGTGGTCCATCCCAGTCGCGTGCTGGATGGCACGCGACGGCGGGACGGGTTCCGGGTGAACTCCCGTTGTCCAGGCTGAGTAGCCGTGGTCGTCGAGGTGGAGGTAGTTGCGCGATCGTCGGTCCTTGTAGGCGAAGAGCACGGCTTCGGCGCCGTCGATGTAGCGAGCCCGGCAACCCATCGCCATGAAGTCGGCGGGGTAGAGCCAGAATCCGCAGCGACTGGCGTAGTTCCAGAACGGCTGGAAGCTCAACGGGTTGAAGTTGAGCGGTTCGTAGCGGTGCCGGCCCGGGTCAGGACGCAGCGGGCAACGGTCGGACTCGGCCGGAAAGCCAAGCCAGTCGCATCCGGCTCCGCCAGGACCTGTTCGAGTGCAATGGAACTCGGGCCCCTCGCCGGGCGGGTACGGGCTCGCTTCGTGCATGTGATTGTTCATCGGTGCCTCCTTTGCGTGTTGGAGGGCGGGGGCGCGGCACGAGAGAGCCCGGCGGCTTGCCGGGCTCTGTGCGATGTGCCGGTGTGTGGGAAGACCGGCGGCTACTGCGCAGCCGCGTCTTGGCGGGTGACGCCTCGCAACCAGGGCTCGACTACGGCTTCGACGAGCGAGCCGTCGTCGTTGAACGTTTCCAGCAGGTGCTGGATCACCGCGTCGGGTGAGACGGCTCCTGCGAAGGTGAGCCTGAGCCGAAAGCGACTCATCGTAGGCGCGGTCTCAGGCCGCGGTGAGGAGGTCGTAGACCTGCTGGCGGGCATCGGAGACAGCCCCGTCGAGTGAGCCGACCATGCGGCGTTCGAGGATCTGCGTGCTCTTCGTGGGGTCAACCCACTCCATCCACTCCGTCGTGGCGTTGAAGAGCCCCCAGCGGTTGTCGAGGCCGCCCGCGCTCACGATCGTCGGCAGCTCCGGCGCGTGCCGCAGGAAGGTCATGAAGCTCTCGTGGCGACGGCCGACGCGATTGCGCTGGCGTTCCGTGAGGCTCACGGTGACCTTCGCCGGGTCCGGCGCCACAAGGTCCACGACCTGCTCGACCTCCGACTGGCCCGCGTTCATCTGCGCCAGCTGCTCGAACCGCTCCATCATCTGGCGCTGCTGGCGGGACACCAGGCCGAGCGCCTGGGCAGCGGACTCGATGTTCGCCTCGGCCGAGGCCGTGTGCCGGATGCCGATCCGTTCGCCCTTCTCGCGAAGTGCGACGTTCATGGTGTTCTGGCAGACCACGCGGGTCGACACGAGCTTGACGCCAAGGCCGCTCGAGCCGTCGTGGCTGTTGGTGACGAGCGCGTAGGGCGCGATGGGGTCGGTCCCGGCGATCGTGAAGTCCTCGTCGATGCGGACGAGGATGAAGACCTTGCGGCCTTCGTCGAGCGCGCCCGCGGTCTCGTAGCGGACGCGGCCGTCCGCGAGCCAGCGGTCGATGGCTTTGAAGGCGGTCACGTTCTGGACGACGGTGTAGCGGCTGCCGACGACGCCGAGGACAAAGCCGCTGTCCTCATAGACGGTGGCGAACTTGTCCTGCAGAGCGACAGGCTGCCCTTCGACCATGGTGTAGAGCGGGGCCAGCGCGACGGTGCGGTTGAGGCCGGCGAGTTCGCTGACGGTCTCCGAGTCCTCCATACCGGGCGGAATGGCCTGGCCGAGACCGTGCCAGCCGGGACGGCCGTTGGCGTAGGCGAAGGATGCCTTGCCGTTGTTGATTTCGAGGTTGTGTGCCATGGGTGGTTCTCCAATGAGATGGAGAAGCCCGGCATTGCTGCCGGGCTTCGATTGATCGCTGATGGGTCTCCGCGCGGGACGCGGTCTGGTTGCCGGGTTTCGGGACTACGCGAACAGGTACTCCCAGTCGTCCATGACGCCCTGCGTCACGGGTGTCGGCTCGTCGTCCTCCCCGACGACGATCATGAGGAGGCGGTCCGTGCCTTCCTCGCGAACGAGGAAGGTGGCGCCTTCGTGGTCTGGTCCCGGGTCGTCAGTGAACAGGCGACGAACAGCTGTCGCCCACGGCGCTGCGGCTGCCAATGGTGCCCATCCGCGCACAATGGCGCGCGGTAAGATGCCCCATGCCTCCCGAGCTGCGCGGCGAACGAGTAGTGCTGCGGCCACCAGCGCCGGGTGACGTGGACGCAAGGCTCGCCCTTGGGCGGGACCCGGAGATCGTGCGGAATCTCGGCGGTGACCCGAAATCGGCCGGCCCGCTGCTCCGGGAAGAGGTAGAAGCACAACAGTCGCGGCTCGCTGCGGACGACGGTTGGGCGATCGAATTCCAGGGACGGTACGTTGGGCAGATCCGCATCCATAGCGTGGTCGCCCAAGACCGGCGGGCCAGCCTCGCGCTGGCGATCTGGGACCCGGCTCTGCTCGGGCAAGGACTGGGGCCCGAAGCGATCAGGCTGGTGGCCGGATATGCGTTCTCGACACTGAGGCTGCACCGGCTGTCGGCCCGGGTGCTCAGCTACAACACTCGGTCGATCCGGGCGTTGGAGAAATGCGGATTCGTGCGCGAAGGGGTCGAGCGGGAGGCCGCGCTTGTGAGCGGGCGCTGGCACGACGATGTGCTACTGGGGCTGGTCGCGGGACGGAACGAAGGGAACCCAGCGTAGCACGGGAGCCCGCTGTTACGTCCTGCGGGTAGCGGGGACGGCGACCCGCCCTTCGGGTTGTTTGCGCCCATGTCATCCGAGGAGCTTCCGTTCCTTGAGGCTGACGAAGGCGTCTCGCCCAACGATGACGTGGTCGGCGACCTCGATGCCGAGGATCTCTCCCGCCTTCACGAGCTCTTTGGTGAGCGCGATATCGGGCGGACTTGGCTCGGGGTCTCCCGAGGGGTGGTTGTGGACGAGCACCACCGAAGGCGCGTTGGTGATGACCGCTTCGCGGAGCACCTCCGCGGCGCGGAAGTTCACCGAGCTGACGTTGCCCTGGTAGACAAGGATCACGTCGAGGACACGGCAACGGGTGTCCAGCAGGACCACCCGCACCTGCTCCTGGAGGAGGTGCTCCATTTCCGGCCGCACGAGCTCATAGATGTCCGCCGGCCGGGACACGCAACGCCCGAGCGGACCGCCGCGACCGACGGCGCGACCGTTGGAGCGCAGCTCGGCAAGGAAGCGGAGGTTCTCCTCCACGAGGTGGAGGAGGGCGGCATCGCCACCCTCCTGTAGGAACTGCGCCGCCGGCTTATGCGGCGAGCGGCCCATCGGGCAACTCGTCGATGCGGTCGTAGACGGTCAGGTGTAGCGGCTCATCCTCTCGGCGCGGGCCAAGAGCGGTGACCGCGTAAGTGCGCCAGCCGGGCAGAGCAGGGATGGCCTGTCGCACCTGGAGAAGCTGGCGTGTGCCGGAACGGGTTTCGATGACCCGCACCGGCTGGCGGCGAAGGAAGCCCACCTCAGGCCGCCTTCCGTCGCTGCGCTTCGCGCTCGTTCAGCTCGCTCGCGAGCGCCTTGATGGCGCTGGAGAGTTCGCGCTCCACAGCGTCATCGAGGTCCAGCCCACACCGCTCCTGGAACCAGGAGCGCGTGCGAGCTTCATCGACCCCGAGCCTTCCGGAGAGCGTGACGACGCGCTGGCGCATGTCGTCCAACTTCGCCGGGCTCGCGAGGGTGCCCGGACGGCGGTCGTTCAGGCTGTTCCCGAACTGCTGGCCGAACTGCCGGAACGCTCGCTTGATGCCATCGGTCGTTGCCGCCTTCGTGGCGTTGGCGTGCGCCTCAAGCGTTCGTTCGGTGACGAAACCACAGCCGACATCACTCTTCGGCAGGCAACCGTTGACGGTTACCCGCACGGCGACGGTGTACATGCCGTGTGCCAGCAGCTCGCCACTGCTCTGATCGACGACTTCAGCAGCCTGGTATTTGGGTTCGCCGATCAGCTCGGCGCCCCAGCCTCCGTAGCCGAAGATGCGGTTGGCCTGGTCGATGATGGCCTGGC